>Ga0136633_1000156_pt1 | contig 49914 bp, 56 predicted proteins | sample AntDrymeUQ832206_2_FD_105494 | JGI IMG/M metagenome (GOLD analysis project Ga0136633, IMG submission 105494) | Polar desert sand microbial communities from Dry Valleys, Antarctica - metaG UQ83 (22.06) | ecosystem: Environmental > Terrestrial > Soil > Desert | place: Antarctica: Dry Valley... | reverse complement strand
TTCAACGGCGCCGACAGCTTCACCTACACCGTCTGCGACGACGGCACCACCAACGGCGCGCCCGACAGCAAGTGCGACGACGGCCTGGTCAGCATCACGGTGACCGAGGTCAACGACGCGCCGGTAGTGACCGCTCCGGCTGACCAGAGCATCAACGAGAACGGCACAGCCTCAATCAGCGCATCGTTTACAGACGTGGACGGCGGGCCACACACCTGCCAAGTCACGTGGGGCGAAGGCGCTCCGCAGGCGGGTCTCATCACGCAGAATCCTGCCGGCACCAGCGGCACATGCAGTGCGGCTCACCAGTACTTGGACGACAATCCCACTGGGTCACCCAGTGACGCATACCCGATCAGCGTGACCGTCACCGACCAGGGAACGACCAATGGCGCGCCTGATCCCCAGAGCGATACGGTTACTGCGACCGTCACCGTCAACGATGTGGCGCCTGACATCACGTTCGCGGATGCCACCTTCAATCAGGTGAGCGGCAACGTCACCTCCACCTTGACCTTCACCGATGTCGGCACTCAGGACAAGGAGACCGCCACCTTCAAGTACACATGGACGGGCACGACGAGCGGAACGCAGACGAATACCTATACGGATCGGCCCTTCAGTGCGACTGTGGTGGATGTCCAGCACTTCGATCCGGGCTGCTACAGCATCCTGGTCGAGATGTTCGTGACGGATGACGACACCGGGTCGAACAGCTACTCCGAGAATCTCGGTACGAGCCTTGACTTCTACGAGGCTGGGTTCCGGCCGCCGATCAGGGACGACATGCGCAACATCGCCAAATACGGCAGTGTCGTGCCGGTCAAGGTCGAGCTGCGGAGCATGTGCTTCCCGGGCACGACCGTCACGAGCCCGACCCTCCATATCACCATCGTGCTGGGCGACCAGACCGATAACGATGCGGTGCCGGACACTCTGGTGGCCGAAAGCGTCAGCGGCGCCGATACCGGTACGCAGATGCGGCTCGGCGGCGGCGGCTACATCTACAACCTGAGCACCAGGTCGATGCAGCAGGGCAAGGAATACACGATCCGGATTCGCGAGGGATCCAGCGTTGGACCGATCATCCTGCGCGCGCTGTTCATGCCCAAGAAGTAGCCCAACACAAGCCACTCATCCCGAGGGCGGGCCGTATGGCCCGCCCTTCGGCCTGCCGCGCGATAGCATCGGTCCATGGCGGTGAGTACCCGCGGACTCGTGTTCAACGGCGCCGGTCGGCCGCTGGAAATCGAGAGCCTGGTGCTGGACGAGCCGCAGCGCGGCGAGGTGCTCGTTCGGATGGTCGCGTCGGGCGTGTGCCACTCCGACCTCCACGTCGTGGACGGTGATTGGGCGCGGCCGGCGAACGTGGTGCTCGGTCACGAGGGCGCCGCCATCGTGGAGGCGGTCGGGCCGGACGTGCCGAGGGATTCGAGCCGCGAAGGTGACCTCGTCGTTCTTGCCTGGACGGCTCCCTGCGGCAGCTGCGCCGCGTGCCGTCGCATCGAGCCATGGCTCTGCACCGAGCCGCGCGGCAGCGGTCATCGGCTCCGGGCCGGCGACGTTCGGCTGCGCCGGGTGGATGGAACACCGATCGGCGCCTACTCGGGCATCGGCACCTTCGGAGAGCGCCAGGTGGTGGCGCACGAGGCCGCGATCCCGGTAGATCCGTGCACGCCGCCCGAACTCGCGGCTCTCATCGGCTGTGCCGTCACGACCGGCTTCGGTGCCGTGGTGAACACCGCGCGGGTACGGGCCGGGGAGAGCGTGGTGGTCATTGGCGCGGGTGGGGTCGGCCTCTCGGCGGTCATGGGAGCGCGCTTCGCCGATGCCGGCATGATTGCGGTAATCGACAAGCGCGAGGTGAAGCTCGAGCTTGCGCGGAGCGCCGGCGCCACTCACGTGCTGCGACCTTCGGAGGTGGACACCATCGGCGACCTGACCGATGGCGGAGCCGATCACGTCATTGAGGCCATCGGGCTGACCGAGACCGTCGAGCAGGCGATCGAGCTTGTCCGACCGGGCGGAATGGTGACGCTGGTGGGCATGACGCCGCAGGGTCAGCGTGCGTCGTTCGATGTCTATCGGCTCGTGGAAGAGGGTAAGCAGATCCGCGGCTCGAATTACGGCTCGGCGACGCCGGAGGTCGACTTCCCGCGGATCGCGGCGCTCTACGCCGAGGGCCGGCTGCCGCTCGACCTGCTGATCACCGAGCGCATCACGCTCGACGACGTACGCATGGCCCTCGACGTCATGCGAGCGGGGGACGGCGCACGACGCGTGGTCGTGTACTGACGAGCGAGAGCCCGGACGAAATCCGTCCGGGCTCTGTGAGACCTGCTTGAACGCGGGTCAGGGCTTGCCGCCGCCCTTGCCGTGCCCGTTCCCGTTCCCATTGCCGCCGCCCTGCTCGCGATTGGCGTGCTGAGCCTGCTGCTCCGCCCTGGCGGCATCGCGCTCTGCCCGGCGTTCCGCCTTCGCGGCTTGGCGCTCGGCCCTGGCCGCTTCGCGGGCGGCCTGGCGCTCTGCCTTGGCGGCGAGCGCATCGGCATCAGCCTCGTCATCGGACGTGGCTTCCTCGTCTTCGCCGGCTACGGTCTCGTCCTCGGTGGCCTCCTCGTCGGCCTCGTCGCCGCCGCACTCATGCGCGGCCTCGCTGACGGCTCCGCCGTGGTTGTCGTTCCTGCCGCCGACGGCGTCCTTGTCCTGGGCAACCTCTCGGACACAGGCGCCGTGGTTCTCGCCCTCTTCGAGCTGGTCCTCGGTGTCCTCTTCGGTGTCCTCTTCGAGGTCCTCGTCGGCCTCGTCGTCGAGCTCTTCGTCCTCGTCCTGCTCCTCTTGGAGCTCCTCATCGGGAGATTCGTCACCGAGGACGAGCGCATGGACGAATGCGGCAATCGATTGGCCGCGCGGGTCGTCGTCGGTCGAGCCGGACGGTGGGGCGCCGAAGGCGGCTGAGACCGACAGGGTCAGGATGAAGATCGCGCCGATCAGCGCGAGCCACTGCGTGCGAAGTCGTTGCATGATCAATACATGGCTCCATGTGGCGGCGCCGCGGGCTGCGCGTGGCCCCAGGGCGGTGAGTGGGGGCGCGATTGCGCCTGTTGGATGACTTCTCGAGTCTGGCACCCCGGATCTGGCCTGGGAGCAGTACATGCGTGGTCGGCCGGCCTGACCTTGGGTGGTGCACCAGGTCACCGCCGGTGTTGACGTCCCAGATGTGCGGGCCGATGATTCGAGGACTGACGGGAGGCGTCGACGCGGGGGAAGCCATTGGCCGCCGTCACCCCGCTGAGCCACTGGCGAAACCGGCCCGTCGCAAACCGGGAGGCCCCTCTCATGCGACGTGCCCTAGCGCCCCTGTTGGCCGTCATTCTGCTCGCGCTCATGGCCGTGCCCACGCTTGCCGGGGGCAAGCCGGACAAGCAACAAAACGAGCCTCTGCCGCCGGAGTTCTGGCCGGCCGGCGTCGTCTGTGACTTCGACCTTCGCATCGACTGGGTCGTAGACACCGGCCACTCGATCACCTTCCCGCCGGCTGCGGATGGGACCGTTCGGCAGATCGTCGCAGGTCACCTCGTGGCGATGATCACGAACGAGGAGATCAACCAGTCGGTGACGTACAACATCTCCGGCCCGGGCAAGTTCCTTTTTGACGGGGACATCCTGACGATCCAGGGCAGCGGCCCGTGGCTGCTGTACGCGTTCCCCGGCGATGCGGGCGGTCCCGGCATGTGGTTCACCAAGGGACCAGTTGGCCTGACGATCGACCTGAACACCGGCGTCTGGCTCTCAGCCAGCAAGCCACGAAACATCGTTGACGTGTGTGCCGTGCTGGGAGGCGCATCCGCACCAGACCTGTAGGTCCCTCGGCAGGGCACTGGTGGCGTATGCGATTGACCCGTGTGGCGGGTCACCGCAGGGCTGAGTGTGCGTGCCTGCCGAGCTCCGCCGCAAAATGACCCGTACCCACGGGTGGATGTCTACGGAGCTCAGGCTCCGCCTGCCGTTGACCCGTGGGGCGGGTGCGCGGAGCGTCCGACGGCACGAGGCGTCCCTACCGCTTGCGCGCCCGCAGCAGGATGTCGATCTGGTCGCGGTACCGGGCGCCCGACTGGTGGCGGCGTAACCAGTTGAGATAGTCGGGGTCGCGCCCGGCGACTTCCCCCAGCGTCCAGCCCTGGTAGCGGCCAAAATCCAGTCGCGTCCCGGCACCGTCGGCGCCGAGCGGCCCGCGCGGGGCGCCATGCGTGGCGTCCTCGGCCGGGGTGGGAGGAGCAGCACGACGGCGGTCGGACTCCCACAGCTGCCGCTTCACCGGGTCCCGGACAAGGGCATATGCCCAATTGAGGTCGGTCATGCGTCGCTCGGTGGTCGCGTCAACGGGCGCGGAGGCATCGGGATGGACCTTGCGCGCCAGCACACGGTAGGCGGCCCGCACGACGTCGGGGTCAGCATCGGGCTGGACCTGGAGGATCCGATATGGATCCCGTCGCTCGACCATTGCCGGCCCTCTTATCCCAGCGCCCGCTCGACGACCTGGCGCAGGACGGGAAGCGGCAGCGCACCCTCGCCCAGCACGACGTCGTGGAATCGGCGGATGTCGAAGCGATCGCCCTGGCGTTCCCGGGCCTCGGCGCGCAGGCGGAGCAGCTCCAGCTGGCCGACCTTGTAGGCCAATGCCTGACCAGGGTAGGCGATGTATCGGTCCACCTCGTTGGCGATGTTGTTGAGGCCGAGCGCGGTGTGCGCGGTCATGTAGTCGATCGCCGCCTGCCGCGACCAGCCGAGCGCGTGGATGCCGGTGTCGACTACCAGCCGCGAGGCGCGCCAGGCGTCGAACGAGAGCAGTCCGAAGCGGTCCAGCTCGCCCGTGAGGAGGCCCATCTCATCCGACAGCCGCTCCGTGTAGAGGCCCCAGCCCTCGACGTATGCGGTGCTGCCCCAGAAGCGGCGGAAGTCGGGGAGGTGCTCGAGCTCCTGCGCGATCGCGATCTGGAGGTGGTGCCCCGGGACGGACTCGTGGAAGGCGAGGGTCTCCGCCTCGTAGCGGGGCCTGGTCTCGGGGGCGTAGGTGTTGACGTAGAACCGGCCCGGCCGCGAGCCATCGCCGGCCGGCTCGCGGTAGTAGGCGATGGTCGAGTGCTTCTCCTCGTGCGCCGCCATGACGACGACCTCGCACGGCGCCTCCGGCAGCCGGCCGAACCACTCGCCGATGGCGCCGTTGGCACGCTCGAGCGACGCCCTCGCCACCGCCGCAACCTCCTCGCGCGTGGTGAAGTGGAGGGCGGGATCCTCGCGCAGGGCCGTCAGCGTGGCGGCGAGCCCGTCGGTGCCGAGCAGCTGCGACCCGAGATCGGCGAACTCGGTGTCGATCCTCCGAATCTCGTCGAGGCCGATGGCGTGCAGCTCCTCCGGAGAGGTCTCGACCGACGTGTGCGCGCGGACGAGCCTGCCGTACGTCTCCGCCCCGGCGGGGAGATGCGACAGCCCGGGTCGTTCGTCCGGTCGTGCGCGCGGGGCGATTTCGTCGACCAGGGTCGACCGATAGCGCACGAATGCCGGACGGATCTCTTCCCCGATGACCTCGAGGAGGGCTTCCCGGATCTCTGGCATTCCGGCCGCAGGCTCGGCGAGCGGCCAGTCGGCATCGGGTCTCGCCAGCAGCTCGTCGAGCTGCTCGACGACCTTGCGGCAGAGCATGGCCACGCCGATCCGCCCCTGCGCGGCACTCTCATGCAATCGGACTCCCGCGCGGTCCAGGTATGCCGGCATGGCGCGCCAGCGCTCCAGGAGCGCATCGGCCTCTGCGGGTGAGCGCATTGCCTGGAACGTCGGGATGCGGAGCAGGTCGACCTGGGGTCCGTCCATCGGGTCGACGCTGAATGCCGCGAGGTCCGCATCCAGGAAGGCGCGGTCGGTCCCCAGCGCCTCCTGCAGGGCGGCATGCGTCACCGCGTCGTCCTCTGACGCGGTGTCCCGCAGGCGTCGATCGAAGGCGTCGAGACGCCAGCGCCACGCATCTCGCGCCTCGGCCGAGTCGTCCTCCAGCCGATCGTCGAAGCGCCGCTCACCCATGGCCGTCGCGAAGACGGGATGTCGCTCCAGCCATGCGTCCCAGTAGTCGGCGGCCAGGCGAGCGAGCGCGGTGGGCTCAGCGGCGGTGGTCACGCCGCCATCGTAGCCAGTGCCGCGCGGCGGCCGATGGCCTAGCGCGGCATCTGGGTCGTGTGGGCGGCCGGTCCCTCCGCGTCGTCCTTGTCCTCCTCGGGAGCCTCGCCCTGCGGGCGCAGCGCGTCGCCAGCCTCGCCGAGCTCCGCGTCCCGATCGGTGATCGGGTTGGGAAGCTCCTGGTTCTCGAGCTGCTCGATGCTGTCGCGGGTGCGATCGCTATCCATCGGTTCACCTCCTGAACGTGGACCGATGCAAGTGGCGCGCCGCGCGGACTATCGTTGGGCCGATGCAGACGCCGCCTCAACCTCAGCCCAGTGAGCCCACGCCACCGCCGCAGCCCGATCCCGATCGGCTCATGCACCTGCCTCAACTGCGCGTCCGAAATGGAGGAGCGCAAGTGCAAGCTCATCTGCCACGGTTGCGGCGACTTCCTGAGCTGCTCCGACGACTACTGAGCTCGCCGGACCGACCCGCTTGACCCGTGGGGCGGCTCAACGCGCGAAGGAGCGCCGGCGTTGGGTGAGCTCCTTCGCGAATTGACCCGTATGTGCGGGTGGATTGCGACAGGGGTCTCATTCCCTCGCGCCTTGACCCGTGGGGCGGGTCACCGGCCGCGAGCCTCAATCGGTGAACCCGGGGCGCGCGCCATGACCCGTGGGGCGAGTCAACGCGCCAAGGAGCGCCCGAATCGGTCGAGCTCCTTCCCGATCTGACCCGTACATGCGGGTGGATCGCCACAGAGCATCGGTTTCTTCGCGCCTTGACCCGTGGGGCGGGTCATCCAACTCGCCGGCGTCAGTCGGTGAACTCGAGGCTGGCCATGATCCGGTCGAGGATGGCCTTGTTGAGCTCGTAGTCACCGCCGTAATCGGTTCCCGTGAACGCCCATAGTTTCCGGCCGTCCGAATTGGCGTCGAGCCGCACGAGGTAGTCGTACTGGAAGGTGTCGGTGGGCATGTCGGGGTCCTTCGTCATGCCCGTCTCGGCCCGCCTCGCGTCGAAGCCGTCGACGGTGAGCTGCTCGCTGTACAGGTCTGCCCAGATGAACCCGACGGCACCGTCGAAGACGGTGATGTTGATTGCGATCTCTTCCGGACGCTCGCCGGACGCGTTGAGCTCGTAGAAGGTCGGGCTGAACCACGAGCAGGCTGGGACGTTGTCGAGCTCCGTGTTGGTATACCAGGAGTCTGGATAGCTCACCGTGTAGCCGCCCGCCGGATTGGTGCAGGTATCGGCGTCGACCATGAGCGCGTCGGCTTCCGAACTCTCGAGGACCGTGAACGGGAGCCCCTCCTGCGCCACATAGACCGGGTCTGGACGAGGCCATTCCGCCGCCACGGGCGCGGGCGGCTCGCCAGGGCTCCGAACGGGGATGCGAGTCGCATCGGCCACGCCGGCAGGCTGGTACACGAGTTCCAGGTCGGCGTTTGCGGCTTCCCGTGGCACCGCGAAGATGATCCAGCCCTCATAGCGATCCTCCGGGACGGTGGCGCCCGGCCAGTGGCCGAGCCCGTTTCGCCCTCGTATCGGAGGAAAGGCGTCGAGGAGCTCGGCGCCGACGGGGCCTTCGCCACCCTCTACGCGCCAATCGAACTGGCCCCACTCGATGCCCGCCGGGAAGCGGTCCAGCTCGTACGTCGCGAGGATCTCGATGAAGAAGTGGTTCTGGCTGATCGGGTCACTGACGAGCGGAAACCCGCCGACGTCGTCGCCCCGGTCGAGGGTGATCGTGCCAAACTCGCCATCTGGCGCGACCGCCGGCACGAGTGTCGCGTCCCCGGAGCTGAGCAGAGCGTGGCCCTCGGCCGGCGCGTTGTTCCGCTCGCGATCGCGGACGAGGACTTCCCACCGTGGGAGGGAGGAGCTGCCGCCCGGTCGCTCGCCACCCTGGTACGTCACGTAGACCGCCGGCGTCCGCTCGACCGCCGGAACCTCGAGGGCGACCCAGCCTTCGATGATGTCGCCTGCGGCTGCCGACGACCCGTTCTCGAGCAAGTCACTCGCCGGCCGGTCCGGGTCGGCGCTTGCCGGCAGAAAGCCCGGGAACTCGGCACCGCTGACTCCATCCGGGACGCGCAGGCCCCAGTCGAGGAAGCCGAACGTTTGGCTGGTCTCACGCCGCGCCGTGTAGGTCACGTGGACCTCGATGAGGAAGGACCCTTCGGCGGAGGTGGAAACCTCGGGATCAGTGGCGATCTCGTCGCCGCGCTCGAGCCGGATCGTGCCCCATTCGCCCACATCGTCGAAGGCGGGCATCTCCACCACGTCCCCAGGCTCGAGGAGCCGATCGCCAGGGGCCGGAGGAGTGCTCGGCTCGGCCGCGGCAACCGATGCAGATGCCGATGCGGACGGCGACGGCGAGGTCGTCGGCGTGGGGCCGACGTTCGGGGCCCTGCCGAGGATGATCACCAGGGCGGCAATCGCGGCCACCGCCGCGACTGCGGCAGCGGCAGGCACGAAGGGCGCGAACCATGCGCCGCGCCGCTGCGGCACGTCGGCGACCGCCCGGCTGACGGCATCCACGAAGTCCGGCGGCGGAGTCACCCGGGACCGCCCGCGCAGGTAGTTGAGGACCTGGTCGTCGGTCACGATGCCACCTCCGGCTCGCCCGCAGCTTCATCGGGGCCGATCGCCGTGCGCAGGGCCGCGAGCCCGGCATTCAGGCGCGACCTGGCGGTGCCGACGCGGAGGTCGAGCGCATCGGCCGTCTCGGCGATGGAATAGCCCATCGAGTAGTGGAGCGCGAGGACCGCGCGCTGGTCCGCCGACAGCGCCTCGAACGCCGGCGCCAGCACCATCCGGGCTTCGACCGCGCCCCGGAAGTCTCGATGGCCATCCGGCAGGCGGGCCGCCTCATCGGTCGCGAGGGAGGTCGGCCGGCCGCGGCGGTTGAGGCTTCGGAGCCAGTTCCGGCATCGGTTCACGCAGATCCGCCGCAGCCATGGGGCGAAGGCGTCGGCGTCGCGAGGGCGGGGGAGCTGCTGCCAGGCGGCGACGAACGCCTCCTGGGCGACGTCGCGGGCATCGGTTTCGCCGACGATCGCAGCGGCAAGCCGATACGTCACGGCCGCGTGTTGCTCCACGAGCATCTCGAATGCCTCCCGGTCGCCGGCTCGAGCGCGCCTGACGAGCTCCAACGGGTTTCCCTCCATCGCCTTCACCCATACAGACACCGGGACGGCCCAGGTTGTTGGATCGTCACGATGCGAGCAGCGGCGTTTGACCCGCGGTACGGGTCAAGGCGCGACGGAGCGCTGGGAAGGGCCGCGCTCGTCCGCGATGTGCCCCGCACGACGGGTGGATCGCGACAGAGCCGCGGCTCCCTCGCGCGTTGACCCGTGGGGCGGGTTTACCACGGCCTATATGAGGACGATGCCGTCGGCTCCAGGGTCCTGACCCCGACTGAGCGCGGCCATCACGGCTCGCGTGTTGAGTGGGAAGGACTGTTGGAGCGCCCCGGTCGCGTGGAGGATGTCGCGGTTCCGCTTCGAATCCCGTACGAGCAGGATCATTCGCTCGATCCCGGCATCGCGCAACTTCAGGTTGATGTCGCGCTGGAGCGCCTGGATGTCGTCAAGCATCGTCTCCGCCTCGACTCCCGTTCTCAGGGGCAGCCCCACGAGAACCAGGTCGATTGCTCGCCGATCGCGGTTGTTCGGAATCGGCCATTCCCGAATCCTTCGCGGGTCGACGCGCCACGGAGCGCCTGCGCCCACCGAGCTCCTCCCCGATTTGACCCGCACCTAGCGGGCGGATCGCTACAGAGCTCGAGTTCCTTCGCGCCTTGACCCGCACCACGGTCACCAACTCTCACCCCATGCCGCGGAGGCGGAGAAATTCCTCGTTCGTGGGATCGCGGCCGAGGAACGCGCGCACGAGCTCCTCGGCGTCGCGGGAGCCGTTCGGCTCCAGGATCTCGCGGCGATACTCGGCACCCACGGATCCGGACAGCACGCCCTCTCGAGCGAAGCGGCCGAACATGTCATCGCCGATGACCTGCGCCCAGAGATACCCGTAGTATCCCGCGTCGTAGCCGCCCAGGAGGTGCCCGAAGCCGGCAAGGAAGAAGGTTCCCTCCGGGTATGGCATGCCGGTGACGGCATAGGTCCGACGCAGCGCGGCGTCGACGTCGGGTGCCTCGGGCTCGGCGTGGACGGCGAGGTCGATGCCGCCGTAGAACGCCTGGACGCCGATCTTGATGGCGACGTTGAACCATCGGGAGCGAAGCATCTGATCGACGAGATCGGCCGGGATCGGCTCACCGGAGGCGTGGTGACGGGCGAACCGTTCGAGGACCGATGGCTCCCACGTCCAGTGCTCCATGATCTGGGACGGGGCCTCGACGAAGTCCCATTCGGTCTCGGCTCCGCCGAAACGGGCGAACTCGGCCCGCGTGAGGCTCATGTGCAGGATGTGGCCGAACTCGTGGAAGAGGGTCTGGACCTCGGCATGCTTCAGCAGCGCGGGCCGATCGCCCGACGGCGGTGTGAAGTTGGCCACGATGGCGCTGACGGGCGCGACCCAGCTCCCATCGGCTCCCCGATGGCCGACGATCAACGAGAACGCCGCCGCGTGGCCGTACTTCCCGTCGCGCGGGTGCAGATCGGCGTAGAAGTGGGCGATCGATTCGTCTGACGCACGATCGATGATCTCGTACAGGCGTACGAACCCGTGCCAGGCCCGCGCGTCGTCCACGGCGCGATACTCGAGCCCGAGGACCTCGCCGGTGATCGCGAACATGCCTTCCATGACCGGCCCGAGGGGGAAGTACTCGCTGATCCGGTTCTGATCGACGCCGTATTCGCTCCGCCGCACCGCCTCGTCGTAGTAGCGCCAGTCCCACGCGCTGATCGGGCCGTCGTGGCCATCGGCGTGCAAGCGCTCGGCCAATGCGTCCAGCTCAGCCCGCACCCTGTCCTCGAGCCTGGGCAGGAGCTCGTCGTAGAAGGCGAGGACCCGCTCCGGCGACCTCGCCATCTTCAGCTCCATGGCATGGTGCGCCCACGTCGGCTCCCCGAGAAGCGCGGCCACTCGGCGGCGCAGATCGAGCGCCTCGTCCAGCAGCGGCCGGTTCGCGGCGAGCGCCTTGTTCCAGTTCTTCATGAACAGCTGACGGCGGAGGCCGCGGTCGTGCGCCTGCTCGAGGAAGGGGTTGACCTCGGGGTAGTCCAGGGTTACCCGATACGTTCCCTCGCGCTCGCCCGGCGAGAGGCGCTCGATGTAGTCGTCGGGCAGCCCCGCGAGCTGCGCGCGCGTCACGTCGACGCCGTCACGGAACTCGTTGATGTTGCGCTGGAAGGCGACCTCCACCTCCACCAGGCGTGTCCGAAGGCGCTCCAGCTCGGCGCGATCCTCGTTCCTCAGCTCATGGCCGGCACGCCGGAAGTCGCGCAGCCAATGATCGAGCAGTCGGGCGCGCTCGCCCTCCAGGGCCGCGGCATCCTCCGTGTCGGCGAAGGCACGTACTGCCCGATACAGGTCGTCGCGGAAGACGAGCGCGACGCGCCACTTGTTGATGCGCTCCTCGGCATCGTTCCCTGCGTCGCGGACCTCGGCATCGGGGTGGACCTGGCCCATGAACCCGGCCCGGCCGTAGGCGCGGACCAGCTCGGCGCCGGCCAGCTCCAGGGGTAGCAGCGTGGCCTCGAAGGTCGGGGAGCCGGCGCTGGAGACGGCGCCCGCGACGAGGACATCGGCGGCCGCCAGGGCCTCATCGGATTCGGAACGGACGGAGTCGGCCGATACGGTCGTGTAGTCGTGCAGCATTTCCCGAATCGTACGCGGGATCTCCCGGGCAAGGTGGCGCCCCTCCTGCACGAGGCTGGAGGGGCACGAGACGCCAGAACGGATCGCGGCTATTCGCCGCCTTCACCCATTCCACCGCCCTGGCCACCGGACTGGTCCTGGCCGCCCTGGCCGCCGGACTGTCCCTGGCCGTACGGATCCTGGCCGCCCTGGCCACCGGACTGGTCCTGGCCCCCCTGGCCGCCGGACTGTCCCTGGCCGCCTTCCTCGGAAGGCCCGCCCTCCTCAGGCATCTCCGTATCGGTCCTGCGTTCGCCCTGGTCCATGGTTCCCCTCCAGATAGATCGAGCCGAGCTTTCAATCGAGCCGGCTTGCCCGTCGCCATATGCAGCCGGCGTGCCTGCCGGCGATGGCTGGTCGGGGCGAAGCCTAGACGGTCCTCGTGGCACGAGCCGTGCAAAAGGCGCCGCCGTCAAACCCCCAGGGAGGAGCACTCATGGACGCAATTGCGCTGCTCAAGGCCGACCACGACAAGGTGAAGAAGCTGTTGGCCGATGGCGAGAGCACCACGGAGCGCGGCGAAAAGACTCGAACCGAGCTGTTCGCGACGATCAAGGGCGAGATGTTCGTCCACGAGCGGATCGAGGAGGAGATCTTCTATCCGGAGCTCAAGGCTCATCCGAAGGCCAAGGACATCGTGCTCGAGGGCTACGAGGAGCATCACGTCGTGGACGAGATCATGCGTGAGCTCGAGGCGCTCGACGTGACCGATGAGACCTGGGGCGCCAAGTTCAAGGTCATGAAGGAGAACATCGAGCACCACATCGAGGAAGAAGAAGGCGAGATGTTCAAGCAGGCCCGATCCGTCTTCGATCGCCAGGAGCTCGAGGACCTAGGAACGCGGATGGAGGCCCTCAAGATGCGCGCGACGGAGGAGATCGGCGCCACGCCAAGCCGGCGCTAGGCTCCAGGTGCTCCGACAGGAACTCGATCACGCGGCGCCAGCCGGCTGCCCGGGCCGTTGCGTTGGCAGCTGGCGTCCCGCCCATGTCGAACGCCACGCCGGGCCCGGGTGAGACGAGCTCCGTCGCCGGTCCGTAGGGCGGGGGTGCGATCGGGTGGCCGGCTTCGGCGAAGTGAAGGTGCTCGTGCGCGACGCCGGCCGCGGTCAGTCGGCGCGTCGCCACCTCGCTCATCGGTCCGCAGGGCCACATCCGATCCTGCCCGCTGCTGATCAGGAGTGCCGCCCCGCGCATGCGCTCCACGGGGATGGCGCAGGCGTCGACCTCCGCCGGATCGGCCATGCCCGGCTCGAAGACGAGACCCAGCGCCACCGGCTCCCCCGCAGCGATCTGCCGCCGCAGTTCCGGCGTGGGCCGGTTGCGCAGGTAGGGGAGCGGCTTCCCGCGCCAGGTCCACGACGGGACCGGAGTCCCCACGATCTCCTCGAACGTGCGACCGGGGCCGATCCCCTGGGTCAGCGTTCCGACCAGTCCCTGCTCCCGAACCTCCGTCCGGGTCACGTCCTCCGGCAGCCGCAGCCGGTCCACCGTGGCGGTGGCCACGGTTGCGCCCTTCACCTCGGCCGTCAGTGTCAGCCTCGACGGAGGCAGGATCCCGGTGGCCGCGTCCCCGCGCGGCGCATCGGGGGCCGGGGCCATCGACCAGACGAGGCCCATCGGGTCGGCGCCGGCGTGTGTGCCGGCCGTCGGCATCGCGGCCGCGAGGTCGACCTCGCCGGCCGAATCGGTCTCGAAGGTGGCGGCAGCCGCGAACGGTCGGCCCGAGCCGTCTGCCGCTCTCGACCGCACCGTGACCGCCTGCCGCGCCGGAAGGTCCGCCAGCCTGATCTGGAGCTCCGCGTCGAGCGTCGGTCGGTCCGGCCCGATGGTGATCCGTGCCACGTCCCGATCCTCGCAGGAGAGGGTGACCGACCGTGTCAGGAATCCGCCGATGCACGGCGCGAGGTCAGAGCGTGATGCCGTATTTCGCCTTGAGCTCGTCCGACCAGTCGTCCAGGATGGTGAGACCGTATGCCTCGGCGAGGTCGCTGTACCGCTTCGTCCAGTCCGGACCGTGGTTGCGCAGTACCGGCGCGATCTCCTCGAAGTAGCGCTCCAATCCGCCGGGCATCACGACCTCGAGCACCCTGGCCGCCTCGTCGCCGACGTTCCACATCGCGTGCGGGACCGAACGCGGCTTCACGAGCCAGCTGCCGGTCGGGATCTCTTCGATCGTCCGTTCGCCGGTGCGCACGCTGATCTGCCCGGCCAGCACCAGGGAGAACTCGTCCTCGTGCGAGTGGATGTGGGGCTTGATGAGCGTCTTCGGCGGGATCGTGACCTCGAGCATCGAGAGCGCGCCATCGGTCTCGGCGGTGCCGATGCCGTACCGGAACACGACCTCGTTGAGCTGGACGCTATGCGCTTCCTCCGGGCGTATGACCCTCGACTCCATGTTCACCTCGTTCGCGATGGGACCGCATAGCCTAGTGCCTCTGTGAGATCGATCGGCGACGCGCCAGCCGACCGGCCGAGCGGGCGGAGTGTTAGGCTTCCGCGATCCCGAGCGTTGTGTCGACAGGGAGGACGTGGACACCATGCGAGACCGATATGCGCGGCGCGGAAGGTTCGGAGCATCGATCGCAGCCGCAGCGCTCATCCTGGCAGCCTGCCAGGGCGGCGACGACGGTGGCGGGGCAAGCGCCGGCGCAGAGGGCGGCGGCGGGGATGCCGGCGCCTATCCCGAACAGGACATCACCATGATCGTGCCATTCGCCGAAGGCGGGCCGACGGACACGGTCACGCGACTTGTTGCCGATCCGATGGCCGCCGAGCTGGGCGGCGAGATCGTGGTCCAGAACGTCGAGGGCGCCGGCGGCACGGTGGCCGCGGAGCAGGTGGCGAACGCCGATCCTGACGGCTATACGGTGCTCATGCACCACATCGGCATGTCGACCGCCCCGACGCTGTACCCCGAGCTGGCCTACGACCCGCTCGAGGACTTCGAGATGATCGGCCTTGTCACGGAGGTGCCGATGACCATCATCGGCAGCCCGAACTTCGAGCCCACCACGCTCGAGGAGCTGATCACCTACGTGGAAGAGAACATTGACACGGTGAACTACGCCCACGCCGGCGTGGGCGCGGCGTCGCAGCTCTGCGGGCTCCTGTTCGAAGCGGGCACGGGGCTCGACATGAACGAGGTTCCCTACGACGGGACCGGGCCCGCAATGGACGACCTGCTCGGTGACCAGGTCGACTTCATGTGCGACCAGACCACGAACACGGCGGAGCGCATCCTGGGCGGCGAGGTGAAGGCCTATGCCGTCACCACGCCCGAGCGGATCGAGGCGCTCCCGGACGTGCCGACGACCGAGGAGGGCGGCCTGGCCGACGTGCAGGTGACCGTCTGGCACGGCCTGTATGTGCCTGCCGGCACGCCGCAGGCGGTCGTCGATGCGCTCAGTGCCGCGCTCGTCGTCGCCTTGCAGAACGAGGATGTCATCTCGCGGCTCGGCGACCTCGGCACGGCTCCCGTCTCGGAGGACCGGGCCACGCCCGACGCTCATCGCGAGCATCTCGAGGCGCAGATCGAGCTGTGGCGGCCGATCATCGAGGACGCCGGGGTGACGGCCAGCTAGCGGCGCGACGTCACCGATGGGGTGGCGTCCCCGCCGCCCCATCGGTCAATACCGGAGGTAGTTTGTCGGTGCCCCAGGTCCGCCGGGCGCTCAACGACATCATGGCGGGGGCGATCTTCGTCGCGATCGGCGTCGCCTTCGCCACCGGCTCCCTGGCGTACGACGTCGGCTCGCCGCTGCGCATGGGGCCCGGCTACGTCCCACTCGTCCTGGGCGGCATCCTCGTCACGCTAGGGCTGTTGGTGATCGTCAAGGGGTTCATCGCCGGAACGGGCGAGCCCATCGGCGAGGTGGACTGGCGCGCGGTCATCTTGATCACCGCCGCCCTCCTCTTCTTCGGCGTCACCATCAACGGGCTCGGCGTGGTGGGGGCGCTCCTGGGAAGCACGCTGCTGGCAGCGTTCGCTCGCTCTGCTACCTCGATCCGCGAGGCGGTGATCATCGCCGTGGGACTCACTGTCCTGTCGGTCGTGATCTTCATCGTCGCCCTGCAGCTGCGGCTGCCGCTCGCCGGCAGCTGGATCCCGCTGTAGGGCGGGCCGATGGAGCTCTTCGACAACCTCGGGCTCGGGCTCGAGACGGCCGTCCGACTCGACAACCTGCTCTACTGCTTCCTTGGCGTCCTCCTCGGCACCGCGGTGGGCGTGCTGCCGGGGATCGGTCCGACGGCGACGATCGGCCTGCTGCTGCCGATCACCTTCGGCCTCGAGCCGGTCTCCGCGCTCATCATGCTGGCGGGCATCTACTACGGGGCGCAGTACGGCGGATCGACGACGGCGATCCTCATCAACCTGCCGGGTGAGTCGTCGGCGGCGGTGACCGCCATCGACGGCCACGAGATGGCGAAGAAGGGGCGGGCCGGTCCGGCACTCGCGGCGGCGGCGATCGGGTCCTTCTTTGCGGGCACGGTAGCGACGATCGTGATCGTCCTGTTCGGCCCCCCGCTGGCGGGCGTGGCGCTGACCTTCGGATCGGCGGAGTTCTTCTCGCTCGTCGTGCTGGGGCTCATCGCGTCCATCACCCTGGCCCGGGGCTCGACCATCAAGGCGCTGGCCATGATCGTCCTCGGCCTGCTGTTCGGCACCGTGGGGCAGGACATCTATACCGGCACGCCGCGTTTCACCTTTGGCGTGCGCGAGCTGTTCGACGGCGTCAACTTCGTCTCCGTGGCGGTCGGGATGTTCGGGATCGCCGAGATCCTGCGGAACCTCGAGGACGAGAAGACCCGCAAGCTCGTCACGAAGACGATCACCGACCTGTGGCCCTCGCGCGAGGACTTCCGCCGCATGACTGCGCCGATCCTCCGCGGCACCGTCCTGGGCTCGGCTCTCGGCATCCTTCCCGGTGCGGGGCACGTCCTGGCTTCGTTCGGCGCCTATGCCCTCGAAAAGCGCGTCTCGAAGCACCCGGAGGAGTTCGGCCATGGCGCCATCGAAGCGGTGGCCTCCCCGGAATCGGCCAACAACGCCGCGGCCCAGACGTCGTTCATCCCGCTGTTGACCCTGGGCCTGCCGGCGAATCCGGTCATGGCGCTCATGCTCGCCGGCTTAGCGATCCACGGGATCTCCGCGGGCCCGAGCGTCATCGACCGCGAGCCGGAGCTGTTCTGGGGCCTCATCGTCTCGATGTGGATCGGGAACCTGTTCCTGGTGCTCCTCAACCTGCCGCTCATCGGGATCTGGGTCCGCATGCTGACGATCCCGTACCGCATGCTCTACCCGGCGATCATCGCGTTCGCCGCGATCGGGACGTACTCGCTCGCGTTCAGCGCATGGGACGTCTTTGCGATCGCCTTCTTCGGCCTCCTCGGCTACGGGCTCATCAAGCTCGGCTGCGAGCCCGCGCCGCTCCTTCTCGGTTTCGTGCTCGGGCCGCTGCTAGAGGACCACCTGCGCCGGGCGCTGATCATCTCGCGCGGCGACCCGTCGATCTTCATCAGCCGGCCGATCTCGGCCGTGCTGCTGGCGTTCGCCGTGGGCGCGATCGTCATTGCCGTCCTGCCCGCGATCCGCCAGAAGCGCGAAGTGGTCTTCAAGGAGGAGGTTTAGAGCTCGATCTCGGTGAGCTTCGCGACGCTCTGTTCGCCGATGAGGCGCGCCGGGTTCGGGTCGAGGCTCTTTCGCTGGGGCGAGTCGTAATACGCCCGATCGGCCGCCTCGAAGGCTTGCCAGTCGCCTGGGTAGGTCAGCAGCCAGACGAACCGGCCCTCATCCTCGACCTTCCACGCTCGCTCGATCGTGAACCCCAGCTCACGCCGGATCGGAGCGATTCGCGTCCGCCATTCCTCGACCCACTGGTCCAGCGAGTCTTCCACGATGCGGTAGTCCCGGAGCTCCGTGGCCACAGGTTGCTCCCTTCCGTGCTGAGATTGCCCCGTCACGTCGGCCGGCTGCCAGCAGATTCAGACAACAGCCGCAGTACGTGTCGTCATCCTGTCATTTCGGGGCGCCTTGCGGGTTGACCGCCGCAGCTGGTACGAAATTGCACGCGCGGGTGCTCGTTGTGCGGTTGTGAGCCTGAATGTGACGAACCGCCGAATGGCATCCGGAGGACCCGAAACTTCGGTCGCGTTGTACCGTTCGCCGATGTGGGTCAAGTCGGCTCGGCGCCTCCTGCCTGCGGCAGCCGTGGCCGCCCTGGTGCTCGCCCTTCCGCGGCCCGCATACGCCTGCTCGGGTCCGATGTCGACATTCGACGAGGTGGTCTCCCGATCGTCGCTGATCGTGGAGGGCGCCGTCGAAGAGGCGCTGCTCGACGGAGTCGCCTACCGCCTCAGCGTCGACGAGGTCTTCAAGGGACAGGCTCTCGGCGCCGAGGTGCGCATCGGGCCGACCGTCGCCCCCGGTGGTCGCGGCTGCGAGCTGGGCTCGAGGTCGGACAGCGCGTGGTCCTTGGCATCATGAACTCGGAGCGTCTCAGCGCTGGGGACGTGGCCTGGATCGTCGGTGCGGATGGCAGCCTCTCGAGCACCGGCGGCTACTGGGAGATGGCCACGGACGCTGCCGATCTGCGTGACAAGCTGCGCCGGGCCGTGCCCGATACGGCCCTGCGGCTGCCGGCAGGACCCAGCAGGGGGCTCTCCCTGATCCTGCTCGGCATCTCCTGCCTGGCGGGCGCGGCCGTGCTGGCGCGATCGAGGCGCCCATCGCTCGCGCCCACGGTCAGAGCGTGGGCGGCAGGCCGAATGCGGGAAAGAGCGCCTTCCCGAACGTCGTGATCTCTGCGATGGCGCCGTCCTCGATGCGCAGGACGTCGAACTTGAACGCCCGGAACTCGGAGTCGCCAGGGCGGCGTAGGTAGCTTGCCGCGGTCGGCATGCGGTTCGCCCAGGTCGGCACCAGGCGCCAGTCGCCGTCCCGCGTCTCCTCGGCGAATGCCCGCTCGAGGAATGGCGCGATCACATCGAGCCCGTCGAACACCATCATGTCCGGCGGCATCGAGATCCGGAGATCCTGCGACGCGATCGCGACGGCCGCCGCCGCGTCATTTCGCTCGTGGGCGTCGATGAACCGATCCAGCAGCACCCGTTCCGCATCGCTGGGTTTCCCGGCCGACCATTCGGCCCGCCGTGCGGGAAGGTGCTCTTGCATCGTGGTTCGGGCTCGCTGAAGGGCGCTGTTCGCGGCGGCGACGCTCGTGTCGAGCAGCGAAGCGGCCTCGGCGGCCGGCCAGCCGATCACGTCGCGCACGATCAGCGCGGCCCGCTGCCGCGGCGGCAGGACCTGGAGAGCGGCCAGGAACGCCAGCTCGATCGTTTCGCGCTCGACGACCACGGCGTCCGGCTGCTCGTGGCTCGGCGCGACCTCGTCCAGCAGCTCGTCCGGGTACGGCTGCATCCATGGCACCTCGGCGAACGAGCGCATCGTGGTCACACGACGCGACTTCCGCCTCAGCACGTCGAGGCAGACGTTCGTGGCGATCTTGTACAGCCACGCGCGGAACTGCGAGCTGCCGTTGAAGCTGTCGCGGCTGCGCCACGCACGCAGGAAGGTCTCCTGCACCGCGTCCTCCGCGTCGTCGAACGAGGCGAGCATCCGGTAGCAGTGAACATGCAGCTCGCGCCGGTGACGCTGGGCGAGGTCAGTGAAGGCCGACTCGCCACCGGCGAAGGTCGCGGCCACGTCTGGCGTCATCGGACGTGCTGCTTCACTTCCTGGGCGAGCCACCCATTGCCGTCGGGATCGCTGAAGGACAGGTATGTGCCATAGTCCGTCCGCTCCGGATGGAGCCCGGGCGTCTGTCCCTCGGCCCCGAAGTGGAAGGGCTCGCTGACGGCGACGCCACGACCGAGGAGCTCGGAACGGGCCGCCTCGATATCGGTCACCACCAGGTGCAGGCCCTGGTAGCTTCCCGGTGCCGCCGGCGTGAGGCCGGTGCCGATCGTGATCGAGCAGGCGGAGCCCGGCGGGGTCATCTGCACCACGCGGAAGCTCTCGCCGGCTCGATGGTCGACGTCGAGCGTGAAGCCGGCCCTCTCGGTGTAGAACTCCTTGGCGCGGTCCACGTCCGAGACGGGAACCACCACGAGCTCGAGTTTGAAGTCCACGTTTCTTGCCTCCTGACCCGCCGGCATGAGTATGCCGATCTCTATGAGGTGAAACGTCGCCGCCGCGAAAACTCATCGGTGTGCCGATGAGTCTGGTCGAGAGCCTGTTGGCGATCATGGGCACGCTGATTGCTCTTGTACCGGCATGGCCGTCGTGCTCGTCATCAATGATGACCGTGACCTTCTCGACACGTACCAGGACCTGATCCGTCAGATGGGTCACGAGCCGGTGACGGAGATGGCCGCACAGTCGGGGCCCCAGACCGTACGCAAGGCACGGGCGGAGGCCCTGGTCGTCGACCTCCAGCGTCCCGACGAGAGTGACTTCGGGCTCCGCGTCGTCGAGGAGGTCCGTGCGGACCCAGAGCTCCGGGCACTGCCCATCATCGTCTGCACCGGTGCCGCCGAGCCGTACCTGGCTCCCGTGCGTGGACGCCTGGACAGCCTGGGCGTGCCCGTCCTGCCGAAGCCGTTTACCCTTCAGGAGTTCGAGGCCGCACTGGATCATCTGCTGCTCGGGAGCGGGCGCTCCTGACCGGAGCCCGCCGCGGGGCTTGCCTCGGCCAAGCAGACGATCGAGGCAGCGGCGCCAACGGAGGAGGAGCGAGGTCTGATCGAAATGCCGCCCGCTACCAGCTGAACGTCGACCTCAGATGATCTCCCTCATCGGTCGTGTGCTGGCTCCCGGGGACCTCGGCGTCCGGGTCGTCACGATCGACGGCGGGCGGATCCGCGCGATCGGCGAGCCGGACGGCGCGCCGCCGGGGGTGCTGGGCGGGCCGGACGCGTGGATCGTTCCGGGCCTCGTCGACATCCAGCTCAACGGCGCATTCGGGGTCGACTTCAGCGATCCCGGAGCGGACGTCGCGCGGGTTGCCCCCGCGCTTCCGAGCACGGGCGTCACCGCCTTCCTGCCGACCATCGTCAGCTCGCCACCCGAGTCCTACGCCGCCTGCCTGCGCAATCTCCGGACGTCCGTCGCGGCGGACGGCGCGCGGGTGCTCGGCACGCATCTCGAGGGCCCGTTCCTGTCGCCGGCACGATGTGGAACGCACGATCCGTCGGCACTGCGGGCACCAGATCTCGACGAGGTGCGCGCATGGCTTCGCGATGGTGACGTGAAGATCGTCACGCTCGCGCCCGAGCTTGACGCGGCCGACTCGGTGATCCGGGAGCTCGTCGCACATGACGTGCTCGTGGCCATCGGCCACAGCGATGCGACCTGGCACGTGGCCGATGCCGCCATCCGGGCCGGCGCCCGCCTGGGCGGGACTCACCTGTTCAACGCAATGCGCGGATTCCATCACCGTGAGCCGGGGATCGCCGGCCGTCTCCTCGCGCCGGGGGTGGCGGCGAGCGTCATCGTCGATGGCGTCCACCTCGCACCCGAGACGATCCGCCTGCTGGCCGCCATCAAGCGCCCGGACGAGCTGGTCTTCGTGACCGATGGGCTCGCCGCCCTGGGCGAGCCGCCCGGCACCTACCGGCTCGGCGGCCGAGAGGTCATCTCGGACGGCACCGTGGCTCGGCTGGACGACGGAACGCTGTCTGGGTCGGTGGTGCCGATGGCACCGGCCCTCGGCCGGCTCGTGGCCGGCGGCCTTGATCCGTCGGTGGCGGTGCACGCAGCATCCAGCGCGCCGGCACGCCTGCTCGGGCTGGAGGCCGAGCTCGGCCGCCTGGAGGTCGGGCGCATGGCCGACCTCGTCCTGCTGGACGCCGGCTGGAAGCCGCAGCTCACCCTCGTCGGCGGCCGTGTCGCTCATGGAAGCACGTCCGGCCGGGTAGTCTGACCCCGTGCGGGTGACGATCACGGGCAGTGACGGGTTGATCGGCGGAATTCTGCGCTCCGGCCTCTCCGACCGATTCGAGCCGCGCTGGCTCTCGCGCTCGGACGCGGACCTGATGGACCTGGCGGCCCTCGAGCGGGGATTCGCCGGGTCCGATGCCGTGGTGCTCCTCGCTGCGAATGCCGACAACAACGCGAGCTGGGACCAGCTCCTGGACGCCAACGTCATCGGCGCCTACAACGCGTTCGAGGCCGCCCGCCGCGCGGGCGTCGCGCGCGTCGTGTTCGCGAGCTCGAACCATGCGGTCGGCATGCACATGTGCGACGACGACCGATTCGCCGATGCCGCCCACCCCGCGGAAGTCACGCCGGACGCGCAGGTCATGCCCGACTCGCTCTACGGTGCGAGCAAGGCCTGGGGCGAGGCAGTCGCACGGCTGTACGCGGAGCAGCACGGGATCGCCGCGGTGTGCCTCCGCATCGGCTGGCTCACGAAGGACGGCCGCCCGCCATCCAGCACGGACATGAGGTCCGAGCCGCCGCACGTCGCGCGGCGCGCGCCGGGGATGTGGCTCAGCCACCGCGACTGCCTCTCGCTCGTCGAGGCGGCCCTGGCCGCGGACGTGACCTTCGCCATCGTCAACGGCGTGAGCGACAACGCCGGCCGCTGGTTCAGCCTCGATGAGGGGCGCCGCAAGCTCGGCTGGCAGCCGGTTGACGGGACGCCAGAATGGCGCTGAGGTCCGCCGGCATCGGCGCGCTGATCGTGTCGCTCGTGGCGGGGATGACCAGCAACCTGCTCTTCCTAGCGGCCTTCCAGTTTCGAACCGACTGGTTCCTGGAGCCGACTCGGATCCTCGCTGCAGGCCCGACGTCGGCCGAGCTGCTGCGCTGGGCATCGGTCCTGGACCTCGTCGGCTACTACCTGGCCACGGCCGTCCTCGCCTATGTCCTGTGGCGGCAGCTGCGACCGCGCAACCCGCTCGTGGCGGATCTCTCGGTCATCGCTGCGTTCGGCTACGCCCTGGCAGGCGGGGCCGGCGCGGCGGTGCTCGCCCTTGTTGGACCGATGCTGATGCTCGACCACGCGGGAGCGGCGGCCTCGGATCGGGCGGTGATCGAGTCACAGTTCGCGATCCTCTTCGAGGTCGTGTGGCGCTCGATCTGGCAGCTCCTGGACGCCATCCTGGTCGGCGCGTGGTGGCTGGGAATCGGCCTCCTCGTTCGGGCGGACCAACCGGGGCTGTCCCGGCTGTCGCTGGTCCTCGGTACCACGGCTGCCATCGGCGCGGTCCCGACCATCGCCGGCCTGGACCTCGTGCGCGACGTTGTTCTCGGAATCGTCTTCACGCTCTGGACCGGGTGGTGGATCTGGCTGCTCGTGCTCTTCAGACGCCACGGCGGGCCGGTTGTCGGACCAACCGCCGGCGTCTGAAGAGCTACGTGCGCAGCTCGATCTCGGTCGGCGTCGGGAAGCTGCCGGTCACGCGCGTCGGGCCGAGCCACCCCTCCAGTCGTGCGGCTTCGGCGTCGATCATCTCGGTCGTCTCCGATCCGACGTCCTCGAGGAGTCGCGGGACGATCTCGCCGCTCCGGCGCTGAGCCCAGCCACCCACGATGCGACCGTCGACCCAGATCGTGGGTCCGGCATTGCCGCTCGTGTCGAAGAGCGCCCGCTTGTGGGGTCCGAGGTACCAGTCGCGACTGGTCCATCCCATGGTGGTGGCATCGAGGGCGGGCAGCAGCGCGACCCAGTGCTCGGGCCGCTTCGTCGGCCCGATGTCGTCGGGCAGCACGTAGCCGATCTGGCCGCCATCGAGGTCGACCTCCACCGCCTCGATCGCGGCCAGCGCCTGCCTCGTCGCACCCATGGTCCACCCTGTCCACCACTTGATGTCGTCGCGCGTGCCTGGTCCGAAGGCACGGAGCCAGCGCCGGACGAGCTCGGCTCGAGCCTCGTCGACCGGCAGCTCGGGGATTCCATCGGGCATCCAGCGCTCGACCGGGCTCCAGCGGAACTGACCGCCGATCCATGTGCCGAGCGGCCTGCCGCGACCGATGTGACCGTCGAGCGCGAGATGGAACACGACCTTGGTCGCGATACTGATGGTTCCCTCGTAGGACTTTCCCCTTGCGAGGGTGATCCTCTGGTCGAGCCGCGGGTCGGTTCTGCGCAGATCACCGGTCGTCATCTCGCCGCGTTCGCGGATGGCGGCGAGGCCGAGCGCCTCGAGTTCGCCGAGGAGCGCGGCCGGATTCGGTCCGATGCCGGCATCGGTCAGCATCTTCAGCGTCCGCTTGCGCTCCGCTTCGGCGATCGCTCGCGACGCCGCGGCGTGGACGATCGACACGTCCGCGAGCGGCACGAGGAACAGCGTTCGGCGCATCGCCAGCAGGCGGAAGACATCTCGGTCCTCGTACAGCTCCCGCTCGATGGATGCGGGTGACGAGTCGGACATGCGGGCCCGCGCCTCGAGGAACACGCTCGCGGGATCCGTGGCGTGCAGCACGACGACGGACGCGGCCGCCTCCGCGAGCGAGGCCGCCCGCGTGCCGCGCGCCAATCGATGCCGGATGCCGACACGAGCTCGGCGCTCGTCGTCGGCCAGGTGGCTGCGTTTCATCGGTCCGAAGGCTACGACGATCGTTACGGGGTGTGTTTCCGGGTCGCGGGCGCGGTCCCGGCCCAACCGATGAGATTCGGCACGGCTGCCTGTCTTACCATCGACACCGAATGGATGAGCCTCGGACAAGGGAGAGACACAACGTGAACTTCAACAGCATCCTGATCGGGTCGGAGGATCCGCAGCGCCTGGTGGACTACTACACCAGGCTCTTCGGCGCGCCGACGTTCGCGGACGGCGGCTACAGCGGCTGGCAGATCGGCACCGGCTGGATCACCGTTGGCCCTCACGACGAGGTCACGGGGAAGAACGCCCATCCCGGCCGCCTGCTCTGGAACATCGAGTCTTCCGACGTCAAGGGCGACTTCGACCGCTTCAAGCAGGCCGGCGCAACGGTCGTGCGCGAGCCCTACGGGCCTGATGGGGCGGCCGATGAGCTGATCGCCACGTTCTCGGATCCGGACGACAACTACTTCCAGCTCATGAGCCCGATGGGGCCGTCAGCCTAGGTCGGGCGAAACTCCCGCGGGGCACCTCGCACGGCGCCAGGAGGCGGATCGGTGCGGTGATGCCGGTCCGCCCAAACCGTCGCGTGCTACCTTCTCAGTCCAACGGAAGAAGCCGAGGCACGCTGTGGTCGGCGGGTCCGGTACCCGAGCACCGATCGCGCCACGCGAATGCGCCCTCTCGACGTCGACGTATCACCGGCACCGCCACGGGCGAACGCGCTGCGCCCGGGTGATCCCGCGCCCGAACCGCAGCTTCCCCGCCTCACGCGCTGGCTGCGTCCGGTCGTTGACGCCGTCGCGAGGATCGACGCCAGCGTTCATCGCAAGCTGCTCTTCGGCTTCCTCGCCGGTGCGCTGCTGCTCGTCGGCATGGCGCTCCTCAGCCTCGTTGTGATCGAGCGGATGAACGGTCGCATGCAGGAGCTCGACGGTCTCCGCGAGCAATCGAGCCGCGCCCAACAGGCCCTCTACTCGGTCACGGCGCAGAGCCACTATCGAGCCATGGCCCTCCTGACGAACGACGACGAGTGGAACGACCGCATCGCGACCGCGAAAGCTACGTTCGCCGACCTGGTGATCTCGCTGGAGCAGGCGGATCCCGACGAAGCCGCGTTCTTCTCCGAGGTTCGAGAGGTGAACGACGGCTTCAACGCATCGAGTGCCGAGGTCCTTGCGCTGTATGAGGCGGGGGACATCCCGGCCGCGACGACCATGCACATCGACGAGGAGCACACGGCCTCGCACGTTCTCGAGGCGCAGATGCGCACCCTCATCGACACCGCCGTCGAAGAGGCGGCGGCGGCCCGTGCTGCCTTCGACGGAGACCGAACGCTGCTCGCCGTGCTGGTGGTCGTCTTCTCGGCCGCCGGCGTCGCGATCGCCATGAGCCTCGGTTTCGCCCTGTCGTGGGCCTTCATCCTGCCGGTCCGCAAGATGGAGGGGGCGCTCGCCGCCATCACCAAGGAAGACTTCAGCCATCGAGTCGAGGTGCCCAACCGCGACGAGCTCGGAAGCCTTGCCCGCGGTCTCAACGCGACGACCGACCGGCTGGCTCAGCTCTTCGACGAGCAGCGGGCGCTGGCGGATCGGCTCACAGCCACGAACGACTCGCTCGCTCGCGCGAGCCGGGCGAAGTCCCAGTTCCTGGCCAGCGTGAGCCACGAGCTGCGCACGCCCATGAACGCCATCCTCGGCTTCACCGATGCGCTCCTTGCGGGGGTCGACGGGCCTCTGAACGACGAGCAGAAGGCGTCGCTGGGGTGGGTCCAGCGTGGCGGACGCGACCTCCTGGGGCTCATCAATGAGATCCTGGATCTGTCGAAGATCGAGGCCGGAAAGCTGACGATCGACCCCCAGCCGTTCGACCCGCGGGAGCTGGTCGAGTCGGTCGTCGCGCAGCATCGTTCGCTCGCAGCCCAGAAGGGAATTCGGCTGCGCTGGGAGGACGCGGGCACGCCGGCGGAGGTGGTTCTCGATGGGCAGCGTGTTCGTCAGATCCTCGTCAACCTGCTCGGGAACGCGCTCAAGTTCACCGACGCCGGGGAGGTGACGGCAGTCAGTGGCGGCGCGACGGAAGGACGGTTCCAGGTGGCAGTGCGGGACACGGGACCGGGGATCGCGCCGGAGCAGCACGCGCTGATCTTCGAGGAGTTCGGTCAGGGCGGCGGCGATGCTTCGGGCACCGGACTCGGGCTGGCGATCAGCAGGCGCCTGGCCAGGGTGATGGGGGGTGATGTCACCGTGGAGAGCGACCTCGGGCAGGGGGCGACCTTCCACGTCACGTTGCCGCTGGACTGCCGACCGCTGACGGCGGTCACGGACGATCCGACGATCGGCGAGCCGGCCGCCGGCGACCGGCTCCTCATGAGCGTCGACGACGATCCGTCGGTGGCGCCACTGCTGCGCAAGATGCTCGCGGACCACGGTTACCACGTCGTTGCCTCCGGCGCGCTGAACGCGGTGGCCGACGCCCGGCGGCTGCTTCCCCAAGCCATCATCCTCGACATCCTGATGCCCGAGCGACGGGGCGACGAGATCCTCGCGGAGCTGAAGGCGGACCCGGCGACCCGGGCGATCCCCGTCATCGTGCTCTCTGTGGTCGAGCCCGCGGATGTGCCGTCGATCGCGGACGCGCACGTCGGCAAGCCGGTCCGGAAGGCAGCCCTCCTTCGAGCCCTGGCCGAGCATGGCGCCGCTCCGGCAGCGTCGGCCTGATGGCCGTCATCGTCCTCGTCGAGGACACTCCGGCGAACCTCGCGCTCGCCACCAAGCTGCTCACCGCGGCCGGACACGACGTGGCCACGGCGCGCACCGGCGCCGATGGCGTACGACTCGTCGCGGAGCGAGCACCGGACCTCGTGCTGATGGACCTGGGGCTCCCGGACATCGGAGGGCGCGAGGCCATGCACGAGATCCGCCGGACAGTGCCTGACGGCCCGCGGCTCAGGGTCATCGCCTTCACCGCGCACGCCATGGTCGGCGACCGCGAGCGTGCCATCGCAGATGGGTTCGACGGGTACCTGAGCAAGCCGATCGAGTTTGCGACCTTCGTGGAGAGCGTCGAGGCGCTGCTGCCGTGAATCGGTCACGACCGCTCATCCTGACCGTCGACGACGAGCCCGCGAACAGGGCATTGCTTCGGAAGCTCCTGGGCCACCAGGGATACGACGTGGTCGAGGCGGAGGATGGAGCGGCAGCCCTTGCGGCGGTGGAGGAGCACCATCCCGACCTCGTGTGCCTGGACGTGATGATGCCGCGCATGGACGGCATCGAGGTGTGCCAGCGGCTACGGAGCCAACCGAAGAATGCCGGCCTGCCGATCCTCCTGCTCACCGCGCTGGATCGGTCCGAGGATCGGGCTCGCGGCCTCGAAGCCGGAGCCAACGACTTCCTGTCGAAGCCATTCGACGAGATCGAGCTCGCGGCTCGGATCCGATCCCTGCTCCGGACGAAGGCTCTCCAGGACCGGCTCGCCGATCTCCTCGGGCAGTACGTCAGTGAGAGCGTCGCGGCGGAAGCCCTGCGCGACCCGTACGCCGTCTCGCTGGGTGGAGACCGCCGGCACGCAACGACGCTGTTCGCCGACGTCCGTGGCTATATGGCGCTGGTGGCTGAGCAACCGCCGGAGACGACCCTGGACCTCCTGAATCGGTACCTGACGGTGGTCAGCGACGCCGTGGAGGACGAGGGAGGAACGGTCGCGGACCTCCTGGGCGACGGCATCTTCGCGTTCTTCGGCGCGCCGGTCATGCACGCGGATGATCCGGCACGGGCCGTCCGCGCGGCGCTCGTCATGCAGGCGGCCGTCAGCCGGCTCGAGATCCCCTCGATGCCCGGCGTGCGCCTCCAGACCGGCATCGGTATCACGACCGGAGAGGTCATCGCCGGGAACGTCGGGTCCGAGCGGCGGATGCACTATGCCGTGGTGGGGGAGCCCGTCAACGTCGCGGCGCGGCTGCAGACCGCGGCCGGGCCGGGCCAGATCCTGATCGACGACGCAACGCATCGGGTGGTAAGCGACCTGGTGACCGTGCAGGATCTCGGGAGCCTCCGGCTCGCGGGCAAGGGGGAATGGGTGCACGCGTACAACGTGCTCGCGCTCGAACAGGTGCGGCCCGCCTAGCCGTCCCGGAGGCGGAGCAGGCACGCTCTTGCCGCCCGCTCCGGCACCGGAATGCGCGCCGATGCGTTGGTCCACAGCGACGCGCGCGCACCTCCCGTCGCGCTCTCGCACCACACGAGGACCGCGCCCAGCCGCAGGTAGCGCTGGTAGAACCCGCGCGTCCCGTCGAATCCGCGACTGGCCAGGAACTCCTCGTCCCTGGCATCCGCCCGCGCCCGCAGCGCGCGCGTCAGCGCCGCGACGTCGAATTCCTCCGCGTCGCCAGCCTCGATGGCCACGAGCAACGCGTTGGGCACGCTCGGCGGCAGCTGACGCAGCTTCGGCAGCAGAGGCCCGCCGTCGGCCGATGCCTCCGGCGCGCGACGCGATCTCGTCACCTCCAGGTTGAAGCTGCGCTCGCCACGGAACGAGACGGTGAAGTCCGGCCCGACCTTCCCCGAACCGTATGCCTCGAACGCAAGGTCGATGCGCCGATCCGCCAGCAGCAGGTGCGCGGCGCCGAGCTCCGCCCGAACGTCGCGACGAGCCTCCGCGTCGGTTGCGCCGCGCAGCTTCTTTCGGATCTTGTCCCGGTGCGCCTCCACGAACGCGCGGAACCGCGGTGAGCGGGTCAGCCACACGGCCAGCTCATCGGCCATCGGCTCTCGAGCGGCGCCATCGAACAGGTGGTGAGCCAGGCGTTCGACCGCGGTGCCGGGAATCGTCGCGGGCGCCATGATCCAAAGCCTACCCGACGACGAATCGCATCAACGCTCGGCAATGGCCGCCTCGAGGATTCGTTCCGTGATCGGACCCCGATACACCGGTGTGGTTGGTAGGGTATGACCAAGGATCTCGGTGAGGTACCCGATGGCGAGCTCGACATCTGAATCTGCAGGCGTTCCTCGCATCGACCGTCCGGCCATTCCCGCGGATTACGGGGTCACGAAGGCGAGCGAGTTCGTGGACTGGAGCCACATCGAGGACCGCCTCGTCGGCGACCGGGTGTACTGGATCGCCACGGTTGGGCAGGACGGCCGTCCGCGGGTCCGCCCCGTGGACGGCGTCTACGTCGAGGGCGTGATCTACGTGGGTGGCAGCCCGGAGACGCGGTGGGTCCGCGAGCTCGCGGCGAACCCACACGTCAGCGTGCATCTCGACGGCGTCGACGACGTCGTCATCGTCGACGGCGAGGCCGAGATCATGACGAGCATGGCGGAGGAGCTCGCGGAGCGCCTCGCCGCCGCGTCGAACGCCAAGTTCCCCGAGTACGGGATGACGCCCGCGGTCTATACGAGCCGCGGAGCGATCGCGATCCGGCCGCGGAAAGTCATCACCTGGACCGACATCACCATGAATCCCACGCGGTTCCGCTTCGAGGGCTGACCGATGGCAGATACCGACTCGATCGATCCTGCCGTCCCGCCCAGCGGCTTCGGTTGCGTCGAGTGCCTGGCGGCCGACGGCTGGTGGTTTCACCTGCGCCGCTGTGCGCGCTGTGGCCATGTCGGATGCTGTGACTCGTCGCCCTCACAGCACGCGAGCCACCATGTGGCCGGCACGGGCCATCCGGTCGTCCAGAGCTTCGAGCCTGGCGAAGATTGGTTCTACGACTACGCGTCCGATCAGTTCGCCGAGGGTCCCTCCCTGGCCCCTCCGCATCATCATCCGCTCGAGCAGCCAGTGCCCGGTCCCGAAGGTCGCGTCCCGGCAGACTGGGAGCGACGGCTGCACTGAGGACGTCGCACCGGCGGCCTCGTTCGTCCCGACCCGCCGGCCCGATCGAGGCCAACCCAATTGGCCTTGTGACGGGTGGCGCAGCCTCACATGCTCGAAATGGGCCGGATTCCACGAGGTCGCCCGTCAACTGGCCACCTCGCTTGGCCGAACGACCGACGAACGAGGATTCGTTCGCCACAGGGCCAACTGGCTTGGCTTCCGGGAAGATGAGATCGCGCCGGCGGCCTCGTTCGTCCCGACCCGCCGGCCCGATCGATGCCAACCCAATTGGCCTTGTGACGGGCGGCGCAGCCTCACATGCTCGAAAATGGGCCGGATTCCACGAGGTCGCCCGTCAACTGGCCACCTCGCTTGGCCGAACGACCGACGAACGAGGGTTCGTTCGCCACAGCGCCAACTGGCTTGGCTTCCGGAGGCAGAGATCGGGAAACCCTGGCCTCGCGGAGTGGCGCATCATGCGGCGATTGCCCGCGCTGCTGGCCGATGCGGCCGTTCAACCCCGGTCTTCACCGGTCGAGGGGCTGGACGAGCAGCATCAGCCGCTCCCGGCCGACGACGCGGACCGGCTCGCCCGCAGCCGCCCCTGCCTCACACCGGGCCTGCCAGACCTCGCCGTGGACTCGCACGGTCCCCGTCGGCCGGCAGTCCGTGACCGCGCGGCCCGCGGCACCGATCAGGGTCTCCGCGCCAACCTTCGGCGCCCCGCGACGCGAGAGGCGCCACGTGAACACGGTCTCCGCGACCTCGAGCAGGGCGAACGCGGCCACCACCGGCAGGCGCCAACCATCCGGGGCCACGAAGAACGCCAGCGCAATGCCGGTGAGCAGGATCACGCACGAATTGTGCGCCCAACGGACCGGGATCCGTTCAGACGAGGCGGCGATCCGCGGCCCAGCGGGTCAGCTCGTATCGGCTGGAGAGCTGGAGCTTGCGCAGCACCGCGGACACGTGGGTCTCGACCGTCTTGACCGCGATGTGCAGCTCGTGCGCGACCTCCTTGTACGCGTAGCCGCGCGCGATGTAGCGGAGCACCTCGCGCTCACGCCGGCTGAGGAGGTCGAGCTCCGGATCCAGCGGCTGCGGCGCTTCGCCGCCGAAGGCGTCCAGGACGAAGCCGGCCAGCCGGGGTGAGAAGACCGCGTCCCCGTCGTGGACTCGATGCACGGCCGAGGAGAGCTCCTCCGCCGAGATCGTCTTCGTGACGTAGCCCCGAGCCCCGGCGCGGATGATGCCGATGACATCCTCGGCGGCATCCGAGACGGACAGCGCCAGGAACCGGATGTCAGGCCGCGTCGGGCGCACCGCCTCGATCACCGCGCGCCCGCCGCCACTGGGCATGTGAACGTCGAGCAGCACGACGTCGGGCTGTAGCTCCTCGATGGCGGGCACCGCGTCCTCGACCGAACCGGCGTCGCCCACGATCTCCAGGTCGCCCCCCAGCTCGGATCGGACCCCGGAGCGGAAGAGCTCGTGGTCGTCGACCACGAAGACGCGCGTCGTCATGGCGCCCTTCGCGGCAGCTGGATGACCACCTCGGTGCCGCCGCCCGGCCGGCTGTGGACGTGCGCGCTGCCGCCGCGACGCTCCATGCGGCCAATGATCGAATCGGCGATGCCTCGGCGGTCGGCCGGCACGAGGTCAGGATCGAAGCCGCTGCCCTGGTCGCGCACGAACGCGCTGACGACGTCCTCCTCGACCTCGACGTACACGGAGATGGAGGTGCTGCCGGAGTGGCGGGCAGCGTTCGCGACCGCCTCGGCACAGGCGTTCACCAGTCCGCGCAGCCGATCGTCCAGCTCCGCGTCGCCGACCACGACCGCCTCGACGCTGACCTGGTGCTGGCGCTCGATCCTGCCTGCCATCGAATCGATGGCGTCGCGCAGCCGCACTCCCGCGAGGTCGGGGGCACGCCCGTACAGCCACGCGCGCAGCTCGCGCTCCTGTGTGCGAGCGAGGCTCGCCATCTCGCGCGGCGCCTTCGCGCGCTGGATCAGCGCGAGCGTCTGGAGCACCGAGTCATGGAGGTGCGCCGCCATCTCGGCTCGTGCTTCGGACCTGACGCGGCTGCTCCGTTCCTCGACGAGCTCGCGACCCATGCTCCAGACCCACGGACCGGCGAGGAGGGCCGCACCGCCGACGGCCACGATCATGGCCAGGAGCATGTTGCCCGCGGCCGCCAGGGAGGTGTTCGCGGCCAGGAAGACGCCCATGCCGGCCAGGATGAGGATGCTGCCGATGGCCAGGCGTGGCAGCGAGACCTCTCCGGTGACGACCGACCCCAGCGGGGTACCCAGGCTCGACAGCGTCCAGCGCGCGCGCCCCTCGTCGCCGCTGCGAGCCCACAGGATGGCGAAGCCGATCGCCGCCAGCACGACCGGCCATCCGAGATCGCCCCCGAACCACAGTCCCGAGATCCAGAGCAGGACGAGGAGCCCTGCAGCGACCAGGCCGATGCCGAACATCTGGCTTCGCGTGGGCATCCGAATGCGTCGCGCCTGCCGCTCGACGTCGGCGGTTGCCGGTTCCAGCGGAGCCAGGAGCCAGGTCAGCAGGTAGACGATGACGCCGAAGCCCAGGGCGAACGAGAGACCGATGAAGCCCGCCCGGACGATGTTGGAGTCCACGCCGAGGTGGCGACCGATGCCGCCGGCCACGCCACCCAGCATCCGGTCGCTCCGGCTGCGCTCCAGGCGGGCTCGGGAAATTCCCGTGTCGGGCGCTCGCTCGCGGGCATTGACCTGTGCCATTGACGCATGTTCCCACATGGGCATGGCGGCCCACGATGGGTGACAACCCCGACTGGCGGCACGCCCGTTCAGGGTCGAATGAGGGTCATCCCCAATGGACACCCGTCTCGCCCGGGCCGATGATCAACACCGATGACGACCGAGCAGCCGACCGCCCCGCGTCTCCTGCGCCGCCGGGCCGACGACCGCGTCGTCGGCGGCGTCGCGAGCGGAATCGGCGACTTCCTCAACGTGGATCCGCTGCTGATTCGAATCGGCTTCGTGGGTTTGATGGTGTTCGGCGGGCTGGGGCTGCTGCTGTATGTCGGCGGCTGGCTGCTCATTCCGGAGGAGAACGGTGACGACTCGATCGCGGAGCAGCTCCTCGATCGGACGGGGCTGACGACGAGGCGCTTCCTTCTCGGCCTGTTGTTCCTGATCGGCGGATTCCTGTTCGTGTCCGGCATGAATAACGGTGTCGCTGCGCCCGGTTTCGCGACCGCGCTTGGAGCCGCGATCGTGGTGATCATCATCGGGGCGCTGTTCCTGCGGGTGGGGGAGCGAGACGAGGCGGCAGCCGGCATGCCCGGCGTGGAGCGCCGAGCCCGGGCGACTGCGGCCGCCACGGCACCGGCCGCATCGCGCGCACGACCCGCCCCACGTCGGCAACCGCGCCCGCGTTCGCCCCTCGCCGGGTACGTCCTGGGAGCGACGCTCGCGGCCATCGGTCTCCTGGCGCTCGTGACGAACGTTTCCGGCGCCGATGTCGACCTCGGGCAGTTCTTCGGGCTGGCGCTCGGCGTGATCGGCATCGGGCTCGTGGTCGGGACGTGGTGGGGACACGCTCGCGTGCTCATCCTGCTCGGGCTGGTCGTCCTCCCGTTCGCCATCACCGCCAGCTTCATCACGGTGCCGATCGAGGGTGGGCTCGGGTACCACCGGTTCAGCCCGACAAGCACCGATGAGCTGCGGGACGAGTATCGGCTCGCCGGCGGGAGCGTCGTCCTGGACCTGACCGACATCCAGGACGACGGCGAGCCCATCGTCATCGCCGCCAGCGTGGCCATCGGCGAGGTCTTCGTCGCGCTGCCCGCGGACGCCGGAGTTGAGATCGACGCCGCCGTGGGCGCCGGAAACCTGGTCCTTCTCGGCGACTCGAAATACGGGACGAGCGTGGCGGACCGCCACGTCCTCGACGGCGCGGGGCCCCGGTTCGTGCTTGAGCTCGAGGCCGGGATCGGCTCCATCTACGTCGAGAACTGCTGCGACGCGGTGAACCACTGATGATGTCGCGTCACCGGGCCGATCCCGTGTCGCTCGTGTTCGGCCTGCTCTTCGCCGCGATCGGCCTGATCCTCCTCTCCGGCGGTGACGGTGCGCTGTCGCTGGCGTGGGTAGGGCCGCTGACCGCGGTTGCGCTCGGCGCGCTCCTCATCCTGGCCGCCAGGTCGACTCGGACCGCTCCTGACGAACAGCCGCCGGGGGATTGACCGATGTGGCTGTGGCGCTCGATGGCCTTCGTTGCCCTCCCATTCGTCGGCGCTGCGATCCTCGTCGGGCTCCTCTCGGCGCTCCTCGCCGCAGCTCCCCGCTAAGTCTCCGATACCACCATTGCCACGGATCGACCCGTGGCGATACTCGGCTGAGCGCCACCAGCGGAGTCGGCCGATGAGTCTGGCGGTGCATCCGAGTCTTTCAGGTACGCAAGGGAGCCATTGAGCAATGCAGCAGACGATCCCGGGATTCGATGGCGCGCTGATCGGTCCGGAGGACGACGGCTACGACACGCATCGCGAGGTCTGGAACGCGATCGTCGATCGCCACCCGGCGCTCATCGCGCGCTGCACCAGCGCCGCTGACGTCGCCGCGGCCATCCGGCATGCGCGGGAGAAGGGCCTGGAGATCGGGGTGAAATGCGGTGGGCACGGCGTGCTCGGCCTGTCGGTGCCCCAGGACGGCCTCATGATCGACCTCACGCCGATGGGCCACGTGCGCGTCGACGCCGACGCTCGACGGGCCGTGGTCGGTGGCGGCGCGCTCCTCCGGTCCCTGGACCGTGCCGCGCAGGCGCATGGCCTCGCGACGACGGCGGGCAACGTGTCGCACACCGGCGTCGGCGGGCTGACTCTCGGCGGCGGGATGGGATGGCTGGCCCGGCAGGCCGGCCTGGCGTGTGACAACGTCGAGGCCTACACGGTCGTGACGGCCGATGGCGAGACCGTTCGCGCCACCGCGACGGACCATCCCGACCTCTTCTGGGGGCTGCGCGGCGGGGGAGGCAACTTCGGCGTGGTGACCGAGTTCGAGTTCCGCCTCCACCCGGTTGGCGGGCACGCGCTCGTGGTGGAGCTGACCTTCGAAGCGGAGAATGCCCGCGAGCCGATGCGACGCTGGCGTGACCTGCTCCCCGCTGCGCCGCAGCCGGCAACGCTGACGGCGGACGCGGTGACGGCCGACGGACGGCCGGTGGTCATCATCGGCTACGTGTGGGTCGGCGATCCCGACGAGGGGATGGCCTACCTGCCCACCATGCGGAGCATCGGGACACCACGCGATGAATCGGTGAGCCCCATGACCTACCTCGCGCTCCAGAGCATCGGCGACGCGAACCATCACCATGGGAAGCGCCGGTACTCGGCCGGCCACTACCTGACCGAGCTCTCCGACGCGGCGATCGAGGCGTTCCTCACCCGCGGCGCTCCGAGCACCGACGGCGTTGACTGGAGCCAGGTGGCCGCGGGCGGGTTCCAGGCCTACGGCGGCGCCATCGGGGAGGTCCCGAACGAGGACTCGGCCTTCAGCCACCGCGACGCGCTGGTCGAGTTCTTCGGCGGCCAGACGTGGTCGGACCCAAGCGAGGACGACGAGCGGATGGCATCGGCCCGTGCGTTCGGAGCCGCGCTCGAGCCATTCGCCAGCGGCGTCTACGTCAACGTGCTGTCCGAGACTGGGGACGCCGGCGTGAAGCGGGCGTACGGCGACGCGAAGCTCGCTCGGCTGGCCGAGGTGAAGCGGCGGTACGATCCGGACAACGTCTTCCACCTCAACCAGAACATCGCACCGGCCCCGTAGCACTCCTGAGGCAAGATCGCCTCAGGCCGGCTCGACGTTTCCGGTGCTGCCGTCGACCGTGACGCGCATCCCCGTATGCAGGCGCGCCGTCGCGTCCCCGCAGCCGACGACGGCGGGGATTCCGTACTCGCGCGCGATGATGGAGGCGTGCGCCGCCGCGCTCCCGACGTCGGTCACGACCGCCGCCGCGCGGGTGAAGAGCGGTGTCCACGCCGGCGCGGTCAGCGGCGCAACCAGGATCTCGCCCTGCCGGAGCTCGTCGAACTGATCAGGACCGCGGATCACGCGAACCGGCCCGGTCGCGCGGCCGGACGACGCCGGCACACCGGATACCAGGGCGTTGTCCGATGGAACGGCCCCGATGAGGCCGGGGAAGCTGTCCCACAGCCGCTGGAGCATCGGGTTCACGCGGCCGACGAGCGGCGGCGGCACGAGGCGGGCCTGCTCGGTCCGAGCTGACCGTCGGCCCGGAATGTCGATGGTCGGCGCCAGTCCCGCTCCGTCAAGTGCCGCCATGGCCTCGGCCCGGGTCAGGAAGAAGACATCGTCCGGCTCTGCAATCACCCCACGGCCCGCCAGCTCCTGGCCGATCCGCAGGACCGCGCGTCGCATGACCGGCCACGCGATCGTCAGCTCGTCGGTCTGCTCTTCGCGAATCGGGACGATGTGCTGGGCATCCGCCAGCATGCGGCGAAACGCCCGGAGGCGGCGTGGCGACGAGGTCAAAGCCTCGAATGCGGCTGCCTCGGCTGCCTGCCTCGCCTCGACCACCCGGCCGTGACTCTGGGACGGCGCCGTCGCCTCGACGGGCAGGGGAGCCTGCGACCAATCGAGCGACACGATGGCATCGCGCTTCCGATCGGCCGGCGGTTCGAACCCTGAGAGGAGTGGCAGGTGGCTCCCGCCTAGTGAGCCGGCCAGGTGGCGCCGATAGAACATCGCGAGGTTCATCTCCAGCTTGTACCCCGCGCCGCTCAACGCCGCGATCGAGGTGAAGTATTCGCCGGCGAGCTCGGCCAGCTCGTCGATCAGCGCGGGCAGCTCGGGAACCGGGAGTGTCTCGACGCGGCGTTCGGCATCGGCCACCGACGCTCGGTAGCGCGGCTGCAGGTCCTCACGCCACGTCCTCTCAGTGACAGGGACGCTGTGGCGAACCGTCGGTGGAATGACCCCCGCGATGTGCCGCGGTGAGCGAATGGCTTTCACCAGCATGCCGGGCAGGCTGCGGAGGAAGGCGCCTCCGGAGATGAAATTGATCGAGTAGAAGTACCAGCCATTCACCACGACGTGGTATGGCCGCGGAGCGATCTGCCCGATCAACTCCCGGAAGAGAGCATGCATGCGATCCTCCATGGCCGTCAGCAGCCACGACTCGAACAGCGGGGTGACGGGCTCGCCGATCCACTCGCCGAATCGGAGCATCCGGGTGTACGCGCCGGGCGCAGGCGCGTCCCACGACACGTCGGGCGGCAGCGCCGTCATCGGCCTGGCCTGGAGGATCCAGAGCGTGCCGTCCGCGTCGATTGCCCACTCGATGTCCTGCGGGGTCCCGCGGGCCTCCGCGATGCGCCGGGCCTCGCTTGCCACTTGCATTGCCTGGCGACGATCGATGGCGCGCTCGGGCTGGCGGCGAGCACTGGCGCCGCCTTCACGGACGACCCATTCGTCACCGATGGCCGCGCCGGAGACCAACCGCTCCCCCAGGCCGCGCACCGCTGCGACGACGCAGGATCGCCGATCCCCGTTGATCGGATCCGCGGTGAGGGCGACACCGGCGGCTGCCGGCGTGACCATGCGCTGGATGATCACCGCCATCCGCCCGCCGCCGGTCGACTCGTACTCGGCGACGCGGGCCGCGCCGGCGCTGGAGAGGCAGCGATCCACGGCATCGGGGATCGCGTCGGCCGAAACGTCCAGCACCGACTCGTAGATGCCTGCGAACGACTGATCGGCCCCGTCCTCGGCGATCCCGCTCGATCGGACCGCAAACGGACCGGTGCCCAGGTCCCACGCCCCGGCTCCCAGCAGCCAGCGGCGTTCCTCAGACGTCATTCCGGCGGCAGCAGCGGTGAGCACCACCCCGTCCGGGACGTGGACGCCAGCCGCGAGCAGCTCGCCGAGGCTTGCGGCTTTGCCGCCGACCTCGGCGAGATCGGACATGCGGACGTCCCGGAGCGGCCGGACCGCTGTCGAGCTCATCGCCGGTTCCTCGAGGTGGCGGCGGCGATCGCGGCGCGCACCACCCAATCGACGTCATCGGCCGCCTCGTCCACCGACGAGCCGAGATGGTCTCGCCACATCCGCAGGGCCGACGACGAGGTGAGGATCGCCAGGAGGCGGGCGATCCGGGCCCGATCTTCGTCGGCCACGGTCGGGACGATGGAGTCGGCGATGCGCCGGATCCGCTCGACCCGGTGCGGCATGGTGACACGCCTCGCTTCCTCGGCCGCCGGACTGGCCAGTGCGGCGCGTGCGAGGTCGCCAAGCGTGTCGAGGCGACCGAAGATCCCGCGGACCCCGTCGCGAAGCTCGTCCAGCGATCGCGGGTCGACCATGACGTCGCCGCCGGAACGCCGCACCACGTGCGGGTACAGCGCCGCGAGCAGGTCCGCCTTGGTTCCGAAGTGGCGATAGACGGTCGGGACCGACACGCCGGCTTCCCGAGCCACCGCGGGAATCGAAACGCTGGCGAGTCCGCGCGCCATCACCCGAAGGGCAGCGTCAAGGATACGTGCCCGCGTCTCTTCGGCCTGCTGCGCGCGAAGATCGCTCCGGTATGCCCGCGCGGTGGCGGTAGTGTTGGCGATACGATTCATATGGTCAATATACGAACCGTGTCAACCGGCGCCTCTAGGCGCTGGTGTCGACCACGCAGAAGCGATTGCCCTCGGGATCGGCGAGGATGACGTAGTCAGCGTCAGGGGGGCGCTTGGACCAGTGCACCTCGGTTGCGCCCAGCGCGATCAGGCGGCTGACCTGACCGGCCTGGTCATCGGTATACAGGTCGAGGTGGATGCGGGGCGGCACGTGCACCGTCGAGCGAACTCGGTCGAGCGACAGGTTCGGGCCGACCCCGTCCTTCGGCCGCATCAGCACGAAGTCGTCGTCGTTCTCCTCCCGCGGTACGTAGTCCAGCGCAGCTGACCAGAACTCCGCCTGCCGCCGCAGATCATCGACGCGCATGACGATGGAGCCCACGCGAAGCATCGATTCAGCCCTTGGCGCGGCTGGGGACTTCCTGCAGGAGCCAGGTGTTCCCGTCGGGATCCGCGAAGGTCGCATACGACCAGTAGTCGCGGTGCTCCTGGTCGGGCCCTGGCGCCTGGCCCTCCGGGCCGTAGTGGTAGAGGTCGCTCACGGGGATGCCGCGCTCCTTGAGCTCCCGGTGCGCAGGCTCGATGTCGCTCACCACCAGGTAGGTAGCCCGATAGGAGCCAGGCTCGGACTGCTCCATGCCGGTGCCGAACGTGATCGAGCAGTCGGACCCGGGCGGGGTCAGTTGCACCACGCGCATCCCGGGTGCGGGCTCGGTGTCGACGTCGAGGTTCCAGCCGGCCTGCTCATAGAACGCCTTCGCCCGGTCGACGTCCGCGACGGGCAGGGTGATCGCTTCGATCCGGTAGTTCATCGGTCTGATGTGCTCCTTCGTGGGCTGTCATCGTATCGGCGGAAGCAGACAAGTTCTGTCAGGAACGGCCGAGACCGATGCGGGAGGGCATCCTCGGCTAGTGGAGGACGGGCAGAACCTGTTCACGCCTGCCATGAATCCGGTCGTCGTACGGGTTGTCTCGGGTGGCGGAGCGGCTACCCGGCGTGCGTCCGGAGCCACTCGAGCGCCGCCGGTGCGGAGCGGAGGATCGAGATGTGGCCGTCTTCCGGCGTCAGCCGAAGACTGGCGAATGGACAGTTGCGCAGGAGCCACTTGCTGTGCGAGCTTGGAACCATCCGATCCAGTTCACCGTGCAGGAGGAGCGTCTGCGCGTCCACGTTCGCGGGATCGAATCCCCAGGGTGCGACCAATGCGAGGTCGTCGTCGACATATCCGCCGAGTCCGCCTGCCAGCCCGGCGTTCACGATCGGGCCGAACCAGGCCCAGTCGCCCGCGAGTGCGGCCCAATCCGCCGGGATGAAGCCCGGCTCACCCTCGGGAGCGGATGACTCGTAGCGCTCCTTGGCCTCACGTCCCTCCAGGGCGGCACGCAGGGAGGCCACGCCGGCAGGCGCCATGCCGGCGAACCAGTCGATCCCGTCCGCGCCGAACGGAGCCACGCTCGACACTGCGAGAACGGCGAGGACGCGGTCAGGCATGCGGGCGGCGCAGGCCAGGGCATGCGGGCCGCCACCGGAGTGGCCCATGACCGCGAACCGATCCAGATCGAGCGCATCGGCGATCGTCGCAACATCGTCAGCCGCCGAGCCCACGTCCCGGCCGACCCGGCGCGTGGATCCGCCATAGCCGGGTCGGTCGTACGACACCCAGCGGATCCCGAGCCGGTCGGAGGTGGGGAAGAGGGGCTCGGGAGGAGCACCGATGTTCGGCGTGCCGTGATGCCACACGACCGTGAGGCGATCGGTTCCGGCATCCGCCCCGGTGTCGTACACGTGCAGCGTACGTTCTTCGCCCAGCTCGAGGTCGGTTTCGATCACAATCCCGCAGCCTGTTGGATTGGATCATGTTCCCAGAATCGGCGGACAGGCTCTCGGCCTCGCGGTAGCATCGGTCATATCACCGCCTCTGGTTCGATCCGCCTCCCTGGTGGCGGCCGGACTGACCGCACACCGGCTAACCAGCCAGGAGGCGCACGTCAGCCGACGGCAGGGTCTTCCACCAGCGGGCGTAGCGGCGGTAGACGTCCGGTTGTCGGCCGGCCAGGAATGCCACGAGGGATCGAGCCTCGGCCTCCAGCCCATCCCACGTCGCGTCATCGAGCGACTGGAACGCGGTGACCTCGATCGCTCCCGCCTGCTCGGGCGCCGGCCGCCACACCCTGGCGACATAGCCGTCGACGAGCACGGTCGGCAGGGTGTCGCCGTTGTTCCTGATCACGAGCTTGCGGTAGTCCTCCGGGATCACACGGCTGCGGTCCTTGTACGCGAGCAGGACGTTGTCCCACATCGCCATCAATCGCGGCGGCGCCGGGGTTTCATCCGGTGGCACCACACCGCCGCGGACGTCGTAGAGCTGCTTTCCGTCCGGTCCCTCGTACGTGTCGAGCTGATCGGAAAGGACGCCGAGCGCGGCCCGGGTGGGTGGTCGCGGGATCATGGTGAACTGCCCGAAGTCCGCCTCGGACGCGGGGCCGAAGGCCTCGAGGTACCTCCGGACGAGCACGGGCAGCGACTCCTCCCGGCTGCCCGCGAATGGCTCGATCGGCGAGGCGACGTACGACGGTCGGTCGCCGAACAGCCACGGGCCGCCGGTCGGCGCGTGCACCACGGGCGCGAAGGTCCGCAGCGCCCACCACGCGCCGGGCCTGGGCAAGGCTCCGACGCGCTCGGTGAGCATCGCATCGAACTCCGCGTTGGTTCGCGCCACCGTTGCGAACGCAAGGGCATGCGGGATGAGCGCGTCGGCATCGGCGACGGACAGGCCGGTGGCCCTGTATCGACCATCGAACAGGCGTGACCGCCGCAGGTCATCCACCGTCGCGCGGTGGAAGGCGGGGTAGTCGTCGGCGGCGACGGCGTGCAGGGTGAGGCGGATCAGCGTCGCCTTGACGATCCTGTACTCGGCGAACGCGGCGTCGAGCTCGCCCGGATCGAACCGGGTGATGCGATTCCAGAGCGCGATGTACGGCGACGCCGCCGATTGCGCCTGGAGCGCGCACACCGCGCGCACGGCATCCACCACGCCGATGCCCTGCCGGCCGAGCAGCATCTGTCGGCCGAGGGTGGCTCGATTCAGCTGGCGCGCGGTCAGGCTCATCAGGGGAACGAGTCATTCACCGGGCTGCTGCCCGTCGAGGAAGTCGAGCGTGACCGCGGCGAAGAGGGGAGAAGCGGCGAGGTTGTAATGGGTCAGGCCGGGCAGGATGGCGAGTGCGTGGCCGCCCTTCGGCCGGCCCTCCCCCATCCAGCCGCCGTCGCGCAGGCCACCATCCAGGAGCTTGAAGGCCTCGACGTAGTGGGACGGCGGTGCCATCTCGGCGTCGGCGCAGACGAGCATCGTCGGCACCTGGCTCTCCTCCCTGCCTCAATCGTCGTCATGGGTCGATGCTGGTCAGACCGAGCGCGATGCTCGTTCTCATCGTCCTGGGCGCCCGCGCGGCTGCTTCATGCCCCTCCCGGAGCAGGGGAAGCGGTCACCGAGGATTGCCGGCGTGCGCCTTCGCCACGTCGCCGATGATCCGCGCGAGCTCCTGAGGACGCGACCACATCGGCCAGTGGCTCGTCGGCAGATCGACCCAGGTCGCGTTGCGGAGCTCGGGGATGCCGGCGAGAAATGCCCAGTCGGGATGCTCCCTGGCATAGGTCTGGTACTGCTCGGCGGTGAAGCCCGTGCAGATCAGGGTGCTCGGGATGTCGCGCCGCGCGTCGTTGGTGAGCTCGACGCTCCCGCGCAGGACGCCTCCCGGGACGGGCACCGCCCGCTGCCGGAACGTCTCCTTCTGCTCTTCGCTCAGCCCGTCGAGGTTCTCCTCAGCCTCGATCTCCGACCAGACCATCGGCTTCTCGTCGGCGTCGAAGTCGGGATCGAGCGGCCCGACGCCCGGAGCCGTGTCGACGTACACCATCGCCGCGATCCGGTCCGGGACGCGGTCGCTGGCGGCGTAGCCGGAAAAGCCGCTGGCGCTGTGGACGGCGAGGACGACCGGCGCGGGCGCCGCTTCGACGGCCTCGACGATCGCGTCGACGTGGTCCGCGAAGGTGATCCCCGAGCGCCCGGTGTGGACAGGGTCGAGGCCGGGGAGCGTGATCGCGGTGACGTCGTGGCCGTCGGTGCGAAGCGTCGCGGCGACCTCGTCCCACGCCCACGCGCCCAGCCAGAACCCGGGAACCAGGATGATCGGTGTGGAGGTCTCTTGCGTCTCAGCCATCTCGCTCTCCATGGTGCTCTTGCGTTGCTCGCGACCATGGCAGGATCCATGATCGCCGTCTGATCCAGTATCACGCCTGGCTACGGCGCCCGATGAATCAGGTGCTCGTCCCGGTTCAGAGCGTTCGGTCGCGTGCGGCGGCGACTGGGCGCCGGTCCTGCGATCGGCTGATAGCCGGCGAACCGAGACTCGACGACGCCTTCGCCACCGCTCACCCCGGGCAAGGCGCGGCGCAACGCGTCGAGGTGCCCCGCCGCGAGCACCGCCTCAACGCTGGAGAGATCCGCGTCGGACATCGGTGCCTCGACATCGGCGGCGAGGCGAGACAGCAGAGAAAGGACCCGACCGAGTGCATCGGTCGGCAGCTCCAGGCGGACCGCGACCATCGGCTCGCATACCTGGGTGCCCGCGCGCTCCAGGGCTTCCATCACAACCAGCGCAGTGAGCTTGTGGAAGTCGCCGGCTGTGGTCTCCGGGGCCCGATAGCCGCAGTCGATGATCTCCACGATGCAGTCGGGCACCTGCCAGCCGGCGAGGCCCTCCCCCAGCGCCTCGCGCACGTACTGCCGCATGTGCTCCAGGAAGGTCTCGACCGTCTTGTAGATGTACAGGGGCACCAAGCGGACGTCGACGCCGAGCCGGAGGCAAATGCCCGACCCGATGGGCGCCCTCCCCACACGGAGGCCCAGCGTCGCGAGGAACGGGTTGAGGCTATGCGGGGAGCTCTTGCCGGTGACGTTCGAGTGCGTCGCTGCGCGGAGCACCTCGAGCGATTCCGCGGTGCCGGCGGGCCGCTCGACGTGGATCGTGGTCGTCTCGGGAAACTCGACCTCAACGCCGAAGTCGCGCGCGAGGGTCTCGCCGATGACCTCCTTCTGCACCTCGCCGTAGAGGGAGACCCCGATCTCGCCGCTCGCGTCGTCCTGGCGAACGTTGATCAGCGGGTCCTGTTCCGCGAGCTGGGCCAGCGCCACGCGCAGTCTCCCCCGGTCCGTCGAGCGGCGGGGGACGACCATCGACTCCAGTGTCGGCGGCGCGTAGCTGTGCTGCGCTCTTGGGCCCGGATCGTCGCCGATGGCATCACCGACCCGGACGGCCGCGAGCCCAGCCACCTTTGCGATCTCCCCGGCCGATGCCGATGAGCGCCGCACCGCGCCTCCCGGTGCGAAGACGGTGAGCGCCGTCACGCGAGTCTCCTCGCCACCCAGTCGGACGCGGTCGCGAGCGCGCAGGGTCCCGGAGAAGATGCGGAGGTAGGCGGAGCGCTCACCGGAAGGGCTCCGCTCGATGTTGAAGACACGGCCCGCCAGCGGGCCGTTCGGATCCGCCCCGGCTGGTGGCAACAGCTCCCCGATGCCGCCCATGAGTGCCTCCACACCGGCCCCGGTGATCGCCGAGCCGAAGAACACCGGGTGCACCTGCGCCCGCCGGGTCTGCTCCATGAGCAGTGCCCGGAGCCGTCGATGGGGGATCGGCGGGCTGGCCTCACCCTCGACATAGGCGGCCAGTATCGCGTCGTCGCGTTCGGCCAGCAGCTCGATGACGGCGGCGCGAAAGCCTGCCACATCGCCGTCCGCCGGCGTGAACGTGGCATCACGAGAGCCGAGGCGGTCGGTGTGGCCCATCGGCACGATCGCGGCCGTCAGGCGCCGGGCGATCCCCTCCAGCGTCCGACCCTCCTCCGCACCTGGTCGGTCGATCTTGTTGACGAAGATCAGGGTGGGGACGCGAAGCCGCTGCAGGGCCCGCATGAGCAGCAGCGTCTGTGGCTGTACACCCTCGACGGCCGAGACGACCAGGACCGCGCCATCGAGAACGCCCAGCACGCGCTCGACCTCGGCGATGAAGTCGGGGTGGCCCGGCGTGTCGAGGATGTTGACGGCGAGTTCGCCGATGACGAACGAGGCGACCGCCGAGCGGATGGTGATGCCGCGCTCGCGCTCGAGAGCGAGCGTATCGGTCTGGGTCGTGCCTTCGTCGACGCTGCCGACGTGGTCGATGGCGCCGGCGGCGAAGAGGATGCGCTCGGTGAGGGTGGTCTTACCGGCGTCTACGTGCGCAAGGATGCCAAGGTTGAGGGTTCGCATTGAGTGTCATGCCTTCCGTGCTGGTCGTGAGCACCTTGTGGATGAACATGACTGTTCCCATTGCGACCTCCTTCAACTCTCGTGGCGCCGCCCCGCAGGCGACATGGGACGTGCTCATCCTACGCCCGTCAGACCCGTCACCGGACAGTGATCCGCGGCGTGCACCTAGAGGTCGATCCGCATCACGACCCGCCGGAGGCTCGGCCGGCTGACCTCGGCGAAGCCGGCATCGGCGAATGCCCAATGGCTCCCGACGTGGAGCTCGCCCCAGGTGATCTCCTTGAATGGCTCGGTGATCATCGGATAGCCTTCGAGAGCGCGTGCTCCGCGCTCTCGTGCGAATTCGACCGCGGCGCGAGCGAGGGCGTAGGTCACGCCGCGGCGTCGATACCCGGCGCGCGTGATGAAGCACGTCACGGCCCAGACGCTGTCGTCGTGTGGATCCTCGTCGCGGCCCTTCCTCCATCCGCGGGTGCGCAGCAGGCGCGGATATGCGGGCCGGGGCTCAACCGCACACCAGCCAACCGGCTCGCCGTCGAGATGGGCCACGAGGCCACTCGTCCGCCGTGCGCGGGGCCGGCCGCAGTTCGTCTCCTCGCGCAGGCTCGCAGCGCGCTCCTGGCGCGTGGCCGAGGTCCACTCGTGATGGCCGATCTTGAAGCGCTGGCACTGGCAGGCCGCCGCGTAGCCGCGTGTGCCGAGGATGGCCTGCAGGTCCTCCCAGGACGCCTTGTTGGCGGGAACGACGGTGATGGTGTTCGTCACGCCGAACCGGATGATCCGAGGGCGCCGTCCGTGAAGTCGATCCGCATCACGAGCCGTCGCTTCGTTGGATGGCTGACCTGGGTGAGCCCCGCCGCCGCGAAGACGCCGGGGCTGCCGACGAGAAGCTCATCCCAGATCACATTGGTTCCGGCCGTGGTGATGAGTGGGTAACCTTCGACGGCGCGGGCTCCGCGCTCCCGCGCGAAGTCGACGGCGGCGCATGCCAGCACATACGAGATGCCTCGGCGTCGGAAGCCGGCGCGGGTGAACAGGCAGGCAACGGCCCACACACTGCCGTCGGTCTTGTCCTCGTCGCGGTCCGTCCACGGGACGCGGTTGTTGCGCACCAGGCCCTCGTACTCGGTCCGCGGCTCGACGGCGCACCAACCCACAGGCTCGTCGTCGAGGTACGCAACGAGGCCGCTCGTGGTGCCTGCCCGCGGGTCCCCGCTATTCGTCTGCTCCCGGAGCCGGCGGGCGCGTTCCTCGGCGGGAAACGAGCCGAACGACTCGAGCCGGCGCAGCTTGAACCGCTGGCACTGGCAGATCGGCGCGCTCCCGCGCGTGCCGAACACGGCCTGGAGATCCTCCCAGCTGGCCTCGTTGGCGGGGACGACGGTGATGCCCTCCGTCACGCCGACACAGCGCTCGGAGCGGGCGAACGGCCGGCGGCCTCAGCCCAGCGGAGGACGCGCAGGGCCTTGAGCGTGATCCATCGGCTCTGCTTGTCCTCGCGTTCGCCGAGGTCGACGAGCAGCTCGTCGTGGTGGGCGTGCTCGAGGATCCAGCGTCCGTCGGCGTCGCGCTTCGAGGCGAGGATCTCGAGCGCCTCCGCCGTCCGCTCGTCGGGCGCGACGTCGGCGTCCCGCAGGTAGTCGAGCACTCGGACGACGTCGTAATGCCAACCGTTGGGGAACGCGAGGTAGAGCCAGCGCGGCATAGCCATCTCCCCGGTTGACATCCTGCGGAGCAGCCGTCGCTCGAGCAGGTATTCCTGCCCGCGCTCGCGCGCAGCGGCGACGTCGACATTGCCCTCGACGGCGCGCTCGTACTCGAGGAATCCCTCGAGCACGTTGATCGTGGTTTCGAACGACCCACGCGTCGATCCTCGCTCCTGCTCGCAGTTCCACCCGCCGTCGGCCATCTGCTCGGTGAGCAACCGGTCGACGATTCCGCCGACGTCCTCGCCGAAGTAGGATCCGATGGCGACGGCCTGGCCGTTGATGCACGGCTCGACCTCGCCCCCGAAGTACGGCAGGTTGTCGTATTCCCAGCGCCCGTTCTCCCGGACGAGGGCGATGGCACGCCGCACCGCATCATCGGTAGGGTCGATGCCAAACGTGCGCAGGAGCTGGAGCGTGGGCGTGATGGAGGTCCACTCGGGGAAGTAGGCGCCTCCGCCCCAACTGCCATCGGGAGCCTGGACCGAGGCGCGGCCGCGCCAGTGCCCGTCATCGCCCTGGAGGGCGAGGAGCTGCGCCCCCCATCCCTCGTGCGCGACGCGTGCCCGCTCGGCGGCGACCTCGTCGGGTGGGGCATCGGTCAGGTCGCGGAGCACCTGCCAGCGGATTGACGGATCGGAGTCGAGGAGCCAGTCACTGACGTTCATGGGGGCAATGGTGCACCGCATAGTTGACACCCTGCGGCAGGAATCGACGGTAGCATCGGCGCATGGCAACACGATCAGTTCCGAGGATGACCATGGCGACAATTCGACCCTTCTACGATATGTGGCCGCAGTACAACCGCCGCCTGCGCGAGGTCGTCGCGGCCATGACCGATGAGCAGCTCGCGATCCGGCCGTCGCCCGACCTCTTGCCGATCTGGGCGACCGTCGGCCACACCGCCGGGGTGCGGGTGTACTGGCTCTGCGTCGTCGTCGGCGAGCCAGGCGCGGAGACGACGCCGTTCGAGGTAGGCGCCACCGAGGGCTGGGAGGACGATCTTGGGCATCCACGCAGCGCCGAGGAGCTCGTCGGTGCCCTGGACACCACGTTCCGGCTGGTCGAGAGCTGCCTGGACCGATGGACCCCGGAGATGCTGGGAGACCGAGTCGAGCGCGACTACGACGGCACGACGCAGGTGCACCACCGCGGTTCGATCCTCGAGCGGCTCTTCAGCCACGAGGCCTATCACTGCGGCGAGCTGTCGCAGACCCTCGGCATCAACGGGCTGCCGCAGATCGACCTCTGGCGTCCGGACTGAGGGATTGAAGTATGAGTGACCAGGGCATGACTGAGCGGATCTCAATACGGCAATTCCACGAGGCCGACGGCGTCGAGGACTGGCGTGTGCTGAGCGACGGGGCATGCGCGTATTTCCGCACGGGGTCGTTCGAGGCGGGCACCAGGCTCGTGCAGGCGATCAGCGGGCTTGACGGCCTCGATGATCAGCGCCCGGCCGTCGACGTGCGGCACGACGGCGTGACCGTGCGATTGCTCACGAGGACCGATGACTACTGGGGAATGAGCAAGCGCGACATCGAGCTGGCACGGCAGATCTCGGCGGTGGCGCGGGAGCAGGGCGTGCCTGCCGACCCATCCGCCGTTCAGAATCTGCTCGTGATCCCGGGCGCACGCGTCACCGCCGAGGTCATGCCCTTCTGGCGGGCGATCCTCGGCTACGAGCCCCGCAGCGACAGTCCTGACGAGGATCTGGTCGACCCGCGCGGTCTCGGACCGGGCTTCTGGTTCGAGCCGATGGACGAGCCGCGCGCGGATGGCCTCGGGGCGATCCACGTCGCTGTCCGGGTGCCGAGCGAGCAGGCTGAGGCACGCGTCGCGGCGGCGCTCGCCGCCGGTGGCCGCCTTGTCCGCGACGACCACGCACCGGCGTGGTGGACGCTGGCTGACGCGGCCGGCAACGAGGCGGACGGTGCCACCACGATGGGTCGCGACTGAACCTTTCTGACGGAGTTCGCCAGGAATCGGGGAGTACGGTGCGCGACATGAGCAGCACGACCATTCGGCCGGCATTCGGCAAGTGGCCCGACTACAACCGGCGCCTCCGCGACGTCGTCGCCGCGCTGACCGACGAGCAGCTGGCGATGCAACCGTCGCCCGAGCGCTGGCCACTCTGGGCGACCGTTGGCCACGCCGCCTGCCAGCGGGTGTTCTGGCTCTGCGACTTCGCCGGCGAGCCCGGTGCCGACACCACGCCGTTCACGAACGCCGCTTACAACTGTCCGGGTGACGACGACCTCGAGCAGGTGCTCAGCGCCGATCAGCTGGTCGAGGCGCTCGACGCGACCTTCCGCATCGTCGAGAGCTGCCTGGACCGATGGACCCTGGACATGCTCGACGAGGAGCTCCGCCGCCCGGAGTGGGACGCGTCGTGGGTGCACTCGCGCGGCGCCGTCATCCAGCGAGTCTTCGCCCACGACATCTGGCACAGCGCCGAGCTGAACGAGGCCTTCGTGATCGCCGGGCTGCCGCAGATCGACCTCTGGGACTGAGAACCTGACCGGGGCCGATGCGGCGGCCGCGTTTCGGTGTCGGAGCCGCATTCCGGCGAATGGCAAGCATCTGTTCGCGCTCGCGGACTAAGCGGCGTCCCTGAGCCGTTCGAGACCGTCGAGGATGACGTTGAGCGCGAACTCGAACTCCACGTTCGAATCGCACCCACCCAGGCCTCCGTCGTGGGTGGCGCCCAGGGCCATCTCGACGACGTACGGGTGGGTGCCGCCGAGCTGCGCGGCGAGCGCTGCGGTCGTCTCCACATCGAGGTCGGGCGAGGCGTCGAAGAGGTCCTGGGTGAACCCGAGCATACGAATGCCCATGAGGTGGAGCGCGTGGTGGGTGAGCTCGAGCGAGAAGCCCCCCTCACGGAGGATCCCGATCACCGTGTCGTAGTGGCG
>Ga0136633_1000155_pt1 | contig 50103 bp, 43 predicted proteins | sample AntDrymeUQ832206_2_FD_105494 | JGI IMG/M metagenome (GOLD analysis project Ga0136633, IMG submission 105494) | Polar desert sand microbial communities from Dry Valleys, Antarctica - metaG UQ83 (22.06) | ecosystem: Environmental > Terrestrial > Soil > Desert | place: Antarctica: Dry Valley... | reverse complement strand
GTGTCACCGCCCGTCGCGGCTGTGATGTTCGTGGTCGGCAGGTCGCGACGCAGATACGTCACCGCAACGCCGGGAACGATCAGTGATTCCTGCAAGAGCCCGACGCGCGCGCCGAAGCCGAGCTTCAGTGAGCCGCTCGGAACCCGGACACTTACTCCCTGGCCATCGAACTCGGGAAGGTACGCCGCGCTGACGAGGAGATCGACGCCGCCGACGTTCGTCAAAGCGAGCGGAATCCCCTTGAACAAGCCGATCGCCAGGTCCGCCGTGGGCAGACCGATGATCTGATCGCTTGTCCCGTATCTGCTGCTCGTCGCGCCGGTGACGACAGGCGTGACGCCGTTCACCTGGGGCAGGCTGCCCTGTACCGCGTTGAGGCGCAGGCCGACCGTAAAGTGCCCGAGCCCCCCGAGCGTTCCACCCTGTCCCAGTGTGGCGTTACCACCGGTTATGGAGATGCCGAGCTGTGGCGCCAGATACTGAAAGAGATCGATTGCCTTCTGACAGGCATCCTGCGAGGCGCGCGTCTGATCGGGTATGCCTAGTGCGCTGGCGGTGCCAGGCGGGCAGCGCTGCGTATCGACGTTCTGCGCTTCGACCGAGTTGACTGCGAGTGTTGCAGCCGCGAGCAAAACAAACAAGCGAGCTTTCATTCGATTTTTTCCTCAAGAAAGTATGACTGTGCCCGTACCGGGCTTGAGCGAGCCAACGACCCACGCCGGTACCTCCGCCAGGGAGGCGGCCGACAGGACGGTTTCCACGTCCGGCGGCGCACAGATAACGACCATTCCTACACCCATATTGAACGTTCGATACATCTCGGCCGTGTCGACCTTTCCGGCCTTCTGCAGCACCTTGAACACCGACGGCACCTCCCAGCTCGACCCGTCGATGAGCGCGTCGAGTGATGCCGGGATCGCGCGATCGACGTTTCCCGGCAAACCGCCGCCGGTTATGTGCGCCATTGCGTGCACGCAATCGAGCACCGGCTTGAGTGAGGCGAGATAAGAACGATGCTCGGCAAGGAGCACCTCACCAACCCCAATTTCACTTCCCGGAAAACGGTCCCCGGAAGACAGCTTCAGCCGTTCCGTAACGATCTTCCGGGCGAGCGAGTACCCGTTCGTATGAAGCCCCGCGCTCCCCAATCCCACGAGCACGTCATCCGGACGAACTCTCGATGGGCCCAGAATGCGGTCTTCCTCTACATATCCGACGATGAAGCCCGCCAGATCGTAATCCGGAGGCGTGTACAAACCCGGCATTTCAGCCGTTTCCCCGCCAATGAGGGCGCAGCCGTTCTCGCGGCAGCCCGCCGCGACCCCTGCCACGACCGCCTCGACGACCGCCGGATCGAGCTTCCCGAAGGCCACGTAATCGAGGAAGAAGAGGGGCAAGGCGCCCTGGACGAGTATGTCGTTGACGCAGTGGTTGACCAGGTCGCGCCCGACAGTCTCATGGCGATTTGCATCGATCGCAGCCTTGACCTTGGTGCCTACCCCGTCCGCGCTGGCGACGAGCACGGGCTTCGAGAGACCCGATGGAACGCGGAACATGCCCCCGAATCCGCCGAACGGCCCCACGGCCCCGGCGGTGAGGGTTGATTCGACGAGCCTTCTGATCCGGAGTTTGGCTGTGTTCGACGCTTCGAGGTCGACGCCGGCGCTTCCGTAACGAAGCGCATCATCCTTCACGCGGGGACATCCTCCTCGAACGTGACGAGGCGCCGCATCTCCGTCATGCGCTGGTCGATCTCCGGCCGCGTGACCGTCATGAGCCGGTCGATCGAGAACCTCTCCACCGCGAATGACCCCATCGCCGAGCCGCAGATTACGGCGCGCCGCATGTTCGCTTCGCTCAGGTCGCCCGTGGCGGCGAGATAGCCGATGAACCCTCCGGCGAAAGCGTCGCCCGCGCCCGTTGGATCGAAGACGTTCTCGAGCGGGAACGCCGGCGCGAAAAAAATCGAGTTCGAGGAGAACATGAAAGCGCCGTGCTCTCCCTTCTTGATGATGACGTGGCGCGGACCGCGCGCCATGATCCACTGCGCCGCCTGGACCAGGTTCGATTTTTCGGTCAGCTGCCGCGCCTCGCCGTCGTTCAGCGTCATCAGGTCGACATGGTTCAGCAGCTCGATGATGTCCGGCCGTCGGCTCTGAATCCAGAAATTCATCGTATCGCAGGCAACCAGCTTCGGCTTTGCGACCTGCCTGACGACATCGAGCTGCAGCCTCGGATCGATATTCGCCAGAAACACGAAGGGCCGCGAGCGCAGCTTGTCCGGAATCTTCGGACTGAAATGCGAGAAAACGCCGAGTTGGGTTTCGAGAGTCTCCGCGGAATTGAGATCGTGGCGGTACCGGCCCCGCCAGCGGAATGAGTTCCCTTCCGCCTGCTCGAGGCCGCTGAAGTCGACCCCGCGTTTCTTCAGCGGCTCCAGCTGCTCCAGCGGAAAGTCGGATCCTACGACCCCGACGACGCTGACCTTCGTGAGGTGGCTGGCCGACGCCGCAAAAAAAGTCGCCGAGCCTCCGAGAACGTCTTCGGCCTTCCCGAAAGGTGTCTCGACTGAATCCAGCGCGACTGAGCCAACGACCAGCACGGACATTCTGCGTTCCCTGGTGGGTGGTACGAGAGTATTTCGACGATGACCGTAGCCACGAAAGCTACATTCTTTCCGGCGCGCTGATACCGAGGATGCCGAGACCGTTGCGCAGGACGATCTGCGTTGCGCGCGCGAGAGCCAGCCGGGCCCTGGTGATCTCCTCGGCCTGCTCCAGGACGTGATGCTTGTGGTACCAGACGTGCGCGAGCCGCGCGGTCTCGAGCAGATACGTCGCGATCCGGTGCGGCTCAAGCGATTCTGCCGCGGAGACGACGAGCTCCGGGAAATCAAGGAGCTCCTTGATCAGGGTCTGCTCCTCCGGCTCCACGAGAACCTCGAGCGCCACATCCTCGGCCGAGAATGCTTCCCGATCCATTCCTCCGACGCGGAAGATCCCGCACATCCGCGCATGAGCCATCTGGATATAGTAGATCGGGTTGTCCTCGGATTGCGATGCGGCAAGGTCGACATTGAAGATCAGCTGCGAGTCGCTCTTCCTCATCAGAAAGAAATAGCGCACCGCATCCCGCCCCACCTCCGTAACGAGATCCCTCACGGTCACGTAGCTCCCGGCGCGCTTGGAGATTTTCACTTCTTCGCCGCCCTTCATGACGGTGACCATCTGGTGCAGCACGTATTCCGGGTAATCGGGCGGCGCTCCGATCTGGAGCGCCTGCAGACCCGCCCGCACCCGCGTTACCGTGCTGTGGTGGTCGGCCCCCTGAACATCGATGGCGCGCCGAAACCCCCTCTTCCACTTCGTCGTGTGGTAAGCAACGTCAGGGACGAAATAGGTGTGAGTGCCGTCGCGCTTCCTCATCACCCGATCCTTGTCGTCTCCGTACTCCGTGGTGCGGAGCCAGAGGGCGCCGTCGTGCTCGTAGGTTTTGCCCGAAGCAACCAGCTGGTCGACCGTCTCTTCCACCATCCCCTCGGTGTAGAGTGACGACTCGAGGAAGTAGGTATCGAACCGCACGCCGAACGCCTGAAGATCCAGATCCTGTTCCTTGCGCAGCTCACGCACCGCGAATTCGCGAACGCTCAGCCCATCGTTGCCCGCCGCGTACCGCTCCGCGAGCTCGCGGATGTATTCACCGTGATATCCGCCTTCCGGCATCTGAAAACGCTCACCGCGCAGCTCGGCGAGACGAGCTTCGACACTCGCGGCGAGATTTTCGATCTGCCCGCCTCCATCGTTGTAATAGAACTCGCGCGTGACCTTCCATCCGGTGACCTCCAGGAGGCTGGAGATGGCGTCGCCGAGCGCCGCCTGCCGCCCGTGGCCGACGTGGAGGGGACCGGTGGGATTCGCGGAAACGAACTCGACATTCACCGGGCGACCGCGCCCCCGCTCGCTCCGCCCATAGTCTGTGTTCACAGCGAGGATGGTGCGCAGTCCGCCCGCGACAAACCCGGCGTCCAGCCAGAAGTTCATGAAGCCCGGCCCGGCAATTTCTACTCTCGATATCCCGGCGCCGGACAGGCTCATTGCATCCCGAAGCTTCTCGGCGACCTCCCGTGGCTTCGTTCTGAGGCCGCGTGCGAGCACCATTGGCAGGTTGCTCGCCCAGTCGCCGTGCGTCTGGTCGCGCGGGCGCTCCACCGCCGGCTCGACGTCGTCGGGCGCACCAATGCTACGCGCCGCGCGCTGGAGCTCGGCGCGGATTTGATCCGCCGAGTTCATTCGCTCGCTTTGGGTTTCTTCGCGGCGGTGGCTGGCTTCGATTCAACGGCTGGCTTGGCGGAAGCTGCTCCGCCCTCGCGTCCTGAGCCGGAAGCCTTGTCCCCGCCTGTTGAAGACTCCGGTTTGCCCGCCGGGGAGTCGGCCGCTCCAGCGCTCGCGGAAGAGTCGCTGGCGGAAGAGTCGCTGGCGGAAGGAGGCGCCGTCTGGGATTTCTTGCCATCCTTGCCGTAATCGGTGATGTAGAACCCCGATCCCCTGAACAGCAGTCCACCACCGGCGGACAGCTGCCGCCCGGCAACCTTGCCGCAGGTTGGGCAGGTAACCTCGGGAGGCGCGGCACCGATGGAGCGGTAGAACTTTTCGAAGTCGTGCCCCGAGGGACAGCGAAACTCGTATGTGGGCATGTTGGATCTGGAGGAGAACCGCGCCAGCAGGCGAAAGCTATTGGCTCATAGAGAGCGACTCAAGCTTTCGCCGCGCTCCGACCTACGCTGGAGCGCGATAGACTCCCCACGCTGCAGCCAGCTCCGATGAGATCTCGCCGACTGTTGCGCGCGAGCGAACGGCGTCGATGATGATCGGCATCAGGCTCGTTTCACGGGGCGGCTTCAGCGCCGCTTTGGCGAGCGTTGCCAGGGACCGCTTCACATCAGCATCGCTTCTGTTCGCCCGCAGCTCGCGGAGAGCCCGGGTCTGGGCGTTCTCGAGCGACGAATAGTCCGGCGCCGGGATTCCTGGCGCCGGCTCGTCATCGGTGAACCTGTTCACGCCGACGATCACGGTCTCGCCGCCTTCGACGCGAAGTTGATGCTCGTAGGCGCTGCGGCCGATCTGCTCCTGAAAGAATCCGGCGGCGATCGCCTTCTCCGAGCCGCCGAGCCGGTCGACCTCGGCGATGAGCTCCGAGCTCCGTGACTCGAGCTCACTCGTGAGGTGCTCCACGTAGTAGCTGCCGGCCAGTGGATCCGCCGTGCTTGCCACCCCGGATTCGTGGGCGATGATCTGCTGGGTGCGGAGCGCGAGCCGGGCGGCATCGGCCGTCGGAAGCGCCAGGGCCTCATCGTAGCCATTCGTGTGCAGGGACTGCGTTCCCCCGAGAGTCGCGGCCAGCGCCTGGACCGCCACTCGCACGACGTTGTTCAAGGGCTGTTGCGCGGTGAGCGTAACGCCCCCCGTCTGGGTGTGGAACCGAAGACGGGTGCTCGCGCCGGACGCGCTGAACCTGTCACGCATGATGCGCGCGTAGAGACGCCGTGCAGCCCGAAATTTGGCGACCTCCTCGAACAGGTCGCTGTGGCAGGCGAAGAAGAACGAGAGCCGTGGCCCGAACGTATCCACGTCGAGCCCGGCGTCGATCGCACTCGTTACGTACGCAATGGTATTCGCGAGCGTGAATGCAAGCTCCTGCACCGCCGTAGCTCCTGCTTCGCGGATGTGATATCCCGAAATCGAGATCGGATTCCAGTTCGGCACTTCCGCCGAGCAGAAGCGGAAGACGTCGGCGATGAGCGCCATGCTCGGCGCCGGAGGATAGATGTAGGTGCCGCGAGCGATGTACTCCTTCAGGATGTCGTTCTGGATCGTCCCGCCGAGAGCGGCGCGTGGGATGCCCCTTTCCTCGGCGACAACGATGTACATCGCCAGCAGGGTGGCTGCGGTGGCGTTGATGGTCATCGACGTTGAAACTTTGTCGAGCGGAATCCCATCGAGCAGCCGGTGCATGTCCTCGACGGTATCGATGGCCACACCTGCGCGGCCGACTTCTCCAAGCGCGCGCGGAGAATCGGAATCGAGGCCCATCTGGGTGGGAAGGTCGAACGCGACGGAAAGGCCGGTCTGCCCGGCATCAAGCAGCAGCTTGAATCGCTCGTTCGTTCCTGCCGCACTGCCGAACCCGGCATACTGGCGCATGGTCCAAAGCCGTCCCCTGTACATCGTCGGCTGTACACCGCGCGTATACGGAAACTCTCCCGGATCGCCAAGGTCGGTGGAGTAGACCACGTTGGCATCGGCGGGACGATACACGGCGTTGACAGGAATGCCCGACGGAGAAAGCTTCTCACCTGCTGCGCGCTCTTTCACGGGCGCCGGCGCCCGGGCCGGCAGTGGCTCACGCGCCGACTGTGCCTACCGCTGTCCGCGCGCCCGCATCCTGCGGCGACCCGCCCAGCATCGACCGCGCGGCATCGACATCGTTCTTGCTGCCGATGAAGAGCGGGATGCGCTGATGAAGCTCGGTCGGATGGATATCCAGCACGCGCTGACTGCCGTCGCTGGCAGCGCCGCCGGCCTGCTCCACGATGAAAGCCAGCGGGTTGGCCTCGTACAGGAGCCGCAGCTTCCCGCGTCTGTTCCGGCGGTTGGCTGGATAGGCGAACAGACCTCCGCCCAGGAGATTCCGGTGGAAGTCGGCGACCAGAGACCCGACGTACCTCGTGCTCATCGGCTGACGTCCTCCTTCCTGCCCGCGGTAGTAACGCATCAGCGCCTGCACTTCCGGCTCCCACTGTCCATTATATGAATCGTTGACGGAGAGATATCTGCCCACGGCCGGAATGCGAATGTTCGGATGCGAGAGGAGGAACTCTCCCAGCGAAGGGTCGAGCGTGAACCCGTGCGCACCCTGCCCTGTCGTGTAGACGAGCATCGTGCTCGATCCGTAGATCACGTACCCCGCTGCCACCTGCTGCCGGCCCGGCTGGAGCATGTCCTCCATTTCGCCGCGGCTTCCCCTCGTGATCTTCCGCACCACGGAGAAGATCGTTCCCACCGGGACGTTCACGTCGATGTTCGAGGAGCCGTCGAGAGGATCGAAGAGGAGACAGTACTTTCCGCAGCGGAAATTCTCGGGAATATCGATGATGTCCGGCTCTTCCTCCGAAGCCATCGCGCAGAGCCGGCCGCCATGGTCCACCGCCTTTATGATTATCTCATTGGCGAGAACGTCGAGCTTCTGCTGGGTTTCCCCCTGCACGTTCTCGAGATCCGTCGCGCCGAGAATGTCGGCGAGCCCCGCGCTTCGAACCTTGTTCGCGATCATCTTGGCGGCGAGCGCAAGATCGTAGAGCAGGCCGGACAGCTCGCCCGTAGCCTCGGGATGGAGCTTTTCCTGCTCGATGATGAATCGCTCGATCGTGACGACCGACGTCGCGGTGTGCTTAACCACTCAGTGATTCCTCGTCGGCGGTATGGCGGCGAAGCGCGGAATACCGGCGAGCATCTAATTCGTAGGCGTTACGGGAATAACCGTAACGAAGGGACTGCCAGAGATAGCGTACGGGGAACGTCCTCTCGCCGAGAAATTGGTGGACGTGACGCAGCTCGTGCAAGAGTAACGACGGGTTGAGAGGCGCGTCCGGGGCGAGAAATACGGTTCGACGCAGAGTGATGGCCGCCACGCTCTCGACGCCCAGCGCCCAGCCGCCGAGGCGAACCGGCAGGCCGCCCCGCCGGTAGCGTGCCTGTGTGAGCTCCGGATACCGCGCGGCCATCTCCGGCGGCAGCTCGAACCCGGTACCCACCAGTGCATCGACTATTCGTGATCCAATTCCCATCTCTCTCCCCGAGCCTCCATTTCCACCCTCTCTCCATTGGTGCGGGCGATAACGGTTCCGGACTGATCCGTCCTCAGCACGTCGGCCCCGGCGTTCCTCAGGGCCCGAAGAACGTCGTTGCTCGGATGTCCATACCTGTTGCGCGCACCGACCGAGATGACCGCCGCGCGCGGCTGGACCGCCGCGAGAAACGCGTCGCTGCTGCTGGTGGAGCTGCCGTGATGACCGACCTTCAGGACATCGGCCCGCAGGCGGGACGGATACTCGCGAAGCAGCCACTCTTCCTCGGCCCGCTCGGCGTCCCCAACCAGCAGAAAGCGCACCACGCCGTATTCAATAAGCGTTACGGTGCTCGCCAGGTTGGGATCGGTGAGGCCAACCGTCCAGACGGAGTCGGGCGCGAGGAATGAAATGCGGACTCCATCGATGGTCGTCGTATCCCCGGGATGCACTCTCCGCCATTCGATCCCTTCGGCACGCGCCAACGCCAAAGATGCAATGTAGGCAGCGGAGCCGCCGGCAAACGCGGCATCCCAGTACACCGGCGGCTCGAGCTCCTCGAGCACGCTGGCGGCCCCGCCTACATGATCGGTGTGGGGATGAGAGAGAATGAAAGCTTCCAGGGTCCCCCCGCGCCTACGAAGATACGGGAGTACGGTGCTGCGGCCGGCGTCGCCTCCATCCCACGCCGGTCCGGCGTCCAGCAAAACCCACTTCCCTCGCGGTGTCCGCAGCAGCGCGGCGTCGCCCTGCCCGACATCGAGCACGTGAAGCTCGGTCTCGCCGGTGTGGACACTCGGAAATACCGGCGCTACGACGATCAGGGAGAGAGTGGCACCGGCCACCAGCGCCGGGCGCGCGGGAAACCGGCTGACACAGGCGCCGACGATCGCAGCTGCTGCAATGGCGGACAATCCGGCGGTTATCCACGTCGCGTGCACGACCACCGACGCACCGGGAACCGATGCAGCCATGGTTGCGATCCGGTCGAACATTACGATCAGCGGGTGAACCGCCTGGGCGCAGAACCGGGCCAGCGCCTCGAGGGGCGATACAACTAACGCCAGAAAAAGCATCGGCTGCGCGATTCCGATCACCGGAGCGGCAATGAGGTTGGTTAGCGGCGCGATGAGGCTGATCCGGCCGAAGGTGTATGCGACGAGGGGGGCGGTCACCGCGCATGCAGTTACGGAGACGATCGCCTCTCTGGAGAGGTGGAGACGCCAGCCGCTAAGCCCCGTGCTGAAGTGTCGCCGGTGCGCCGCGCCGCCGGCAATCAGACCGCACATGCCCAGAACGCTCAACTGGTAGCCCAGGTCGAGCACCGTTCGCGGATCGACCAGCGGGGCGAGGGCGCCGATGGCCAGGGCCGCCCATGGAGACGTTGGCCGCTGTGCCATTCTCGATGCCATGGTCACGCCAAGCATCGCCGCGGATCTCACCGCCGGCGCGGGTGCACCGAGAACCGCGACGTAAAGAGCGGTGCTCAGAAAGGCCGCGATAAGCGCCGCGCGCCGGGAAACCCGGGCGACCTGGAAGAGCAGCTCCATTGCTGAAGCAATCACCGCTACGTGCAAACCCGAGATCGAGAGCATGTGAACGACCCCGGCGGCGGCGTACCGGTCGCGCATTTCTGTGGGTATCTCGCGCTGGTCAGCGATCAGAAGGGCCCGCGCCAATGCCGCGTCCTCGCCGAAAACTCTGTCTATTCTGCTCGCTGCCCCGGAGCGAATGGCCGCAAGCGCGCCCGCCTCACGCTCCCGGTGTCGATTGTAGAATGGCTCAGGAGGAGGAGCAGATGCCGCCATCGCGATGCCGGCGACGAACACCAGCCCGAGCGATGTTCGGTCCGCCCGCCGGAGCATGGCGCAGTGGATCAGCCATGCCATTGACAAACCGAGACAGGACCAGACGCCGAGATGGAAACCGGCGAGCAGACCTCCGGTGTAAGCAAGGTACGCGGCGGCAATGAGGGGCAGCGAGCCTCCGGTTGGTCTGCCGCGTGATGCTAATCGAGTGCGGGAGGCTCGCTCAAATCATTCCCCGGCCCGCGCAACCAAACGCCGTTGCTAGCTGGCCATGGGCAGAGGAGAACGTCGCCCGACAACCTTTCCGGTGAAGGTGAATCCGGTAGTGCCGGTGAGCTCCACCATCAGGTACTTCCCGATCAGTGACGAATCACCGGGAATCATCACCGTCTTGAAGTCGCGGGTGCGCGTTTGAAGCAGTCCGCCGCGGCGCGCGGTCTTCTCGACGAGGACCTCCCGTTGCTCGCCAAGCAGACGCATGTTGCGGGTACGGTTGCCTCCCCGGACGGCCGAGATCAGCCGGGCGAGCCTTTCGCTCGCTACATCTTCGGCGACCGACTCGCTGGCGGGGAAGCGCGTGGCGGGAGTCCCATCTCGCGGCGAGAACTTGAACGTGTACGCGTCATCGAATCCAACCGTCTCCACAACGGCCAGGGTTTGCGCGAAATCCTGCTCCGTTTCACCCGGGAATCCGACGATGATGTCGGTGGTGAGCGCGACATTCGGCATGGATGCCCTGATTTCCGACACGCACTCGAGGTAACGCTCACTCGTGTAGCGTCGCAGCATTCGCTTCAGCGTGCGGTTCGATCCCGACTGGAGGGGTAGGTGGACGTGCTCGCAAACGCTCTCGGTCTCGGCCATTGCCGCGATTACCGATGGGGTAAAGTCGTTGGGGTGCGGACTGGTGAAGCGCAGACGCCGCACCCCCGGAATGTTGCCAACGGTGCGGAGCAAGGCCGCGAAATCGTGCTCTCCATCGAAGTACGAGTTCACGGTCTGGCCGAGCAGCACGATCTCGGAGATTCCGGACGCGACGACGGCTTCGCTCTCGCGCACCACCTCCGCCATCCGCCTGCTCCGTTCCGGTCCGCGCGTCGTCGGCACGATGCAATAGGTGCACTTGTAGTCGCAGCCGCGCTGGACGGGAATCCAGGCCTTCACTCCCTCGAAGCGCCGCGGCGTGAAATCCTCGTAGTGCTCCTCGAGATCGAACTCGGTGGCGGTGGCGCGAACGCCGGCTCGGGCGCCTTCGATGAGCGATGGCAGATCGCGATAGCCGTCGGGGCCGATCACGAGACTCACGTGGCTCGCCCGGTCGAGCAGCTGCTGCCCAAGTCGCTGCGCCATGCACCCCGTGACACCGAGGACGGCGTCGCGCTTCATTCTGTGCTTCATCTCACCGAGCCGTCCCACCACGCGCTGCTCCGCATGCTCCCGGATAGCGCACGTGTTGATCAGAATGACATCCGCTCGATCCGGCTCGCTCACGGATTCGTATCCCGCATCGATCAGCTTGCCAAGCATCAGCTCGGTGTCGCTCACGTTCATCTGACAGCCGTAGGTCTCGATGTAAACGGTACCCCGTGGTGTCTGGAGCACTAGGATATCCTGGCGAGCGGAGAGCTGGGCGTCTGGAACTGACCAGTGGTTGTCATGGCATCTCGTTGCGTCGGATCGGTAGGAAGCTCGATGTAGAAGGAGCTACCCTGTCCCTCGGCGCTCTTCACCCAGATGCGTCCCCCGTGCCGTTCGACTACCAGCTTGCAGAAGGTGAGCCCAATACCCGAGCTCCTCGTACGCGGCGAGCGGGGCATGTCGACCTGTCCGAATTTCCGGAAGATGAGGTCGTGATACTCGGGAGGGATTCCCGGACCATTGTCGCTGACCGTGAACAGGACGCCCCGCGCGGCACGGCGCGCGCTCAGCTCCAGATTGACCGCATGGGACGAGTGCGTCACCGCATTCTGAATGAGATTCGAGAACACCCGCTTGACCAGCCCTTTGTCCGCCGTAAAAACAGGAGCATCGTCCGCAACCGAAATGGCCGCCGTGGTTCCTTCAAGGGTAAAGCGGTGACCCCATTCGTGCACGAGCTCCGCGAGGAGCGCTGCGGGAGCAATGGGCTCCAGCGAGAGCGTGATGGCCGCGTCCTCTATGCGGGCTACCTCCAGAATATCGTCGATCAGCGCGAGAAGATCCTCGGACTTGGTTTCGGCGTCGGCGATGGCTGCTTTCTGGGTCGTGGTGACCTCTCCGAAATCCCCATCCGCAAGCATCTCCAGAGTCGCGAGCACCGATGTCAGCGGGGTCTTGAGGTCGTGGACGATCATCTTCATGAGATCGTCGCGGACTTTTTCCAGCTCACGCAGCTTCCGCAGGCTGTCTTCCAGCGCGTCGGTCGCTGCTTTCAGCTTGAGCAGGCTCCGGACGCGCGCGCCAAGCACGAGGCGGTTGTGCGGCTTGGTGAGAAAATCATCACCGCCGGCCTCGATCCCGCGCACGCGATCATTCGTGTCATTCAGCGCGGTGACGAATATCACCGGGATGCGGGAGGTGCGTGAATCCCGCTTGATGCGCCGACACACCTCGAACCCGGTGGATCGATCGTCGACCCCCAGGTCTCCCGGCGGCATCGAGACGTCCAGAATACAGAGGTCGGGATGCCGCTCGAACGCCGCGGCGACCGCGGACGGCCCATCGACGGCGGTTATCGTCTCGTAACCGAGGCTGTTCAGCTGATCGAGCAGCAGCTCGACGTTTGCAGGGATATCGTCGGCAACGAGAATGAGCTCGGCTTTCGAATTTCCGCCGTCGGCCATGTCAGGGCGAGACTCTGAGCCCGAAGCTGAAGATGAAGCCCCGCTCGTCCACGCCGCCGGCAGAGGACCGCGCCGCCCGCTGGACCGCGAAATCGAGCGTAGCCCGATTACGGGTGAGCGGCGCTCCAAAGCCCGCCATGAAAGCAGTCTCCCTGACCCTGGCACCGTCGAATCCGAAAGGCAGCGTCCGGTAGCGGCCGCCCGCGCGAAGAGTCACGACGCGCTGCATGATCCTCGGGCCGGACACCTCGGCACCAACGCTGGAATCCCAGCCGTCGAAGACATCGCCGCTGCCCGAAAGACCCTCGAGCGAGCTCCAAGCCTCGCGCGAGACGCGAGCCGACAGGGTGGCGCCGGTGATTCCTTCGTACGTCACCCCGGCGCTGACCCGATCGGGGATCGTCGCTTCCGCGACGGCGGTATCTCCGGATCGAGCGCGGAGCTCCCCGCCCTTCCGCCCCGACAGCGCGAATCCGATGACTCTCGAAGGGTGGTACGAAACGCCGACCGATCCGGCAAACCCGGAGTAGCTGACGAGTGATTGCTGGGTATTGCTCGTGTTTCTCACGCTGTCGGAATAGATCTCATCGAGCGTTAGCCGGTTGCGACCAGTGAAAAGGTGCGCGCCGGCGCCGATCCTGAGTCTGGGACCGCTCGCCCACGCCATGCCGATCCTGAGATCGTTGATGGCCCCCAGAACCCGCAACCTCTCGGTGACTTCCACCACGTCGTCAGGACCGCCCACAATTTCGGTGCGCTGGGACCTCGTCTCGAAGGACCTGTCCAGGAACGTCGAGGCGGAAAACCCCCCGGTCCAGGATCCACCCAGAGGCAGGACCGCTCCGAAAATCGGAAAGCGGGCGGTGGTGGTGTTCGCCGAGCCGGAGCCGGCATTAACCTTCCGAAACTCCGGTGCATACTGAAGGAAGAGCGAGGTAAGGCCAACCGTGGAGAGCGATGCGGGGTTGATCGGGCTGAGCGGATCGAAATCGGAAGTTGATCCACCGCTGCCTTCCGCCCGCGTGCTCATTTGCCCCGGGGGAAAACCCAGACCCTGTACGCTGAGAGCGCCTTGTGCCGCCACCCCGGTCGCAAGTCCGAGCGAGACCGCGAATGCCGCCATCGAAAGTCTGAGCATTATGGCAGCCCCAGCGGAACTTCGTTGGTGAAGCTTATGCGGAGACGGGGGCGCAGTGCGGGAGCCGCCTCGAGCGACGAAAAGCGAACCTGAAGCGGCGACGTTCCTTCGTTCCGCGCTCGCAGCACAATGGCGTGCGGGCTTTCCGTCGCCTTGACGGCACGCCACACCTGAAAGGCGGCGGAAAGCTCTACCAGCGTCAGACCCGCATCTCCCGGCCTCACCTTCACCGTGTCGATCCCCAGTCCGGTCGTAATCTGAGCGGCCTTGACGGGGTCGGTGACGGCGGCGCCGGCCAGAACGAGCTGAGGGAGAACGAACACCGTGTCCGTCGGATCGAGGAGCGGGTTCGCGACCTGATTCAGCAGCAGCGTTGCGCGGATGATCGTGGACGAATCGAGAATGTTGGACGGGATGTCGAAGCGAAAATAGGCGCGGCGCACGGGCATTCCGCCGACGTCGAGCTCCGTCGGACCTCCCTCGGGAGGACGTCGGGCGAACACCGTATAGTCACCCAGATTGTTCGATACTACCGGATCGTCGACCGGTGTCTTCGAAAAAGGAGCAAGGACGAACGGCGCAATCGAGGTGTCGGCGGAAACACGGAAACGGAGCCGCGGCGCTGCGCCTCCTTCCTCCGAAGACAAAAGGAGCTGCGTCGATGAAGAGCTCACCGCCCGCAATCCGAGGCGCAGGCGCTGCCGGTTCTGCGACTTGGAGAGCACGTGGGCGCCGGGGAGCACGTAATCGAGGGTATCCTTCAGCTGCGCCCGCGTGTAAGTCTGCGACCCGACGAAGCGCTCCGGAGTGAAGAGCGCGAGGACGGCGGCAGCCGATGTATCGTTTGCGTCGGTATCCACGTCGTACGCTTCAATGGTTACCGGGCCGGCCCCCTTTATCCTGAGCGTATCGAGGCGGAAGCGCAGAGTCGCGCTGTCGATCACGGTAATCGGCTTGGCGGTGTCGGTCCCCTGGCGGTACGTGTCGGGCAGCGAGTCGAAGCGAAGGATTACGCGCGCGTCGAGCGTATCGCCCCGGGCGGCGAGAACCAGTCCGGGTTCGGCGCCAAGACCCGACAGCGCGTTGACGGTGGTATCGAAAGCCACGGCCTCGATCGTGACGTTCTGCACCGCCCCGCCCAGCGGAGGACAGAGGACCGCGCAGACTCCCGAGCTGTCGAGCTTTTCAGTGCACGACGCCAGGACGGCCGAGGCCGAGAGAGCCGTAAGAATTCGCAGCGAATTGGACCAGGCCTTCACTATACTCTTCCACGTGATGGTTTTAACACGAATGCGTTGGGCAGCAGCTCTCCCAACGGCCACGTCGCTTCTTTTCCGTCCCGCGTGTAGCTCGACACGGTGATGTTCGGCGCGAATTCGCTGAGGACCTGCCGGCAGGTGCCGCACGGAGGGGTCGGCTCGCTGTCCTCCGTCGCGATGGCAATCTCGTCGAACCGGGTTAGTCCCTGTGAGACAGCGGAAGCAACGGCAAGGGTTTCCGCGCAGATCGCCAGGCCGAACACGGAATTCTCAATGTTGCAGCCGGTGACCAGGGTACCATCCGATGTGCGGAGTGCCGCACCCACGCGGAAGTTCGAATACGGCGCGTAGGCGCGCTGCATGGCGTCAAGCGCCGCCTCCCGCAGAGCGGCTTTGGTGCTTCGATCGGCGCCCATCAGACTACGAGCTCTGGAAGGAACGAAGCTCCCCGCCCGCGGAACGAGATGCCCAACCACTCGGCGATCGTCGCGCCGAGATCCGAGAAGCTGTCGCGCTGACCGAGATCCCCGGGCACGACACGCATTCCGCTCGCGAGCAGCGGAACTATCTCCCGGGCGTGGTCGGTCGATGGCGTCGTCGGGTCGTTGCCGTGGTCGGCCGTAATGAACAGCAGGTCGTCCTCTTGGAGATGCGATGTAATGGAGGGCAGCGCGGCGTCGAACTCGCGCAGCGCAGCGTAAAACCCCGGAACGTCGTTCCGGTGGCCGAACAACTGGTCGAAATCTACTAGGTTGGCGAAGAGGAGCCCACTCTCCGGGGACCCAAGCCACTCCGTAATCAGGCGTATCCCTTCGGCGTTGGATGCGGTATGACGCGACTCGATCGATCTGCCGCCAAAGAGATCGTCGACTTTCCCGACTCCGGACCGAGCCACCCCGGCGTCACGCAGCGCGTCGAGCAGCGTTTCCCGGGGAGGCTCGATCGAATAGTCGCGGCGGTTGGCGGTGCGCTGATAGGTGCCGCGTGCTCCGGTAAAGGGCCTGGCGATGACGCGCGATACATCGTGCGGGGGCTTCAGGATCTTCCGCGCCACCTCGCAGGCGCGGTACAGCTCCGCCAACGGCACTGCTGCTTCGTGCGCGGCGATCTGGAAAACCGAATCCGCGGACGTATACACAATCCAGGCACCGGTTTTTTCGTGCTCGGGCGCGTACCGCTCGATCACCTCGGTGCCGCTGGCCACGACATTGGCGATGACCGGACGGCCGGTCTCCCGAATGAAAGGCTCGAGGACTTCAGGCGGGAAACCGCTTGGGAATGTCGGAAACGGTCGGTCGAGGTGGATGCCCGCGATCTCCCAGTGTCCGGCTGTACTGTCTTTACCCGCCGACGCCGGGCGCATGCTGCCCCACGCCCCCGCGGCATCGCCGCGTCTATTCATGCCTTCGATGTGCCTGATGTTGCCAAGGCCCAGCCGCTCCAGACGCGGGAGGCTGAGTCCTCCGCACGCCCGCGACAGGTTTCCCAGCGTATCGCTGCCGGCATCTCCATAGGCCTGGGCATCCGGCGCGGCGCCGATCCCAACGCCATCGAGAATGATGATGACCGCCCGCTTCACGGCGCTTCGGAATACACGCGCTCGGCGCGCGACCGCAGACCGGTGAGCAGCTCGTACGGCGACATCTTCGCGGCGTCGGCTACCCTGTCGACAGTGAGGAGACTGTTGCCCGCGCGGCCGATGAGCGTGACGACATCTCCAACGCGACAGGGTACAGTCGTGACGTCGACCATTGTCATGTCCATCGTCACCCTCCCGGCGATCGGCGCGAGGGTTTCCCCGACCAGCACCGAGCCCACCCCGCTCAGAGAGCGCGGATAGCCGTCAGCATACCCTATTGCCATGGTGGCGATTCGCGTCGGCCGCTCGACGCGGAGTGTCGCGTCATAGCTCACGGTGTCACCAGCATCGAGCTGTCGTATCTCGACGATCGGCGCGCGCAGACTAACCACCGGTTCCGGCTGCAGGCGCGCGCCCCGGCCGCTGCCGACTCCGTAAAGAAAGATGCCTGGACGTATCAGATCCCACCCGCTGCGGTCTCGACGCGCGATCGCCGCGCTGTTGTCTGTATGAAGTAAAGGCGGGCGCGAGGGGAGAGCGGCCACCGCCTCACGGAAACGTCGTTCCTGCTCCAGGAGTGTCCCGTCGTCCAGCTCGGCGGAGTGAAAATGTGTGAACGCGCCCTGGGGAGCCATCCGCGACGCTGCACCGACTACGCTGGCGATCTCCCGCCACGGAACACCGGCCCGGCTCATTCCGGTGTCGATCGCAAGATGCCACGCCCCGCCCCCGCTCTGGCGCCACGCCTCGATCTCCTCGGCGAAGCCGAGGGTTGGAACGAGCTTCGCTGCACGAAGCCGCCGCAGATCCTCGCCGATGAGCGGGGTGAATACGACGATTGGCCGCTTCACGTCCCAGTTCCTGAGCTCTTCACCCTCCGCCACCGACGCGACGCCGTAGCCCCACGGCTCGAGCGGCTCGAGGGCGCGCACCGCCGCCTCGGCCCCCAGGCCGTAGGCATCGGCCTTTATCATCGGGAGCAGCGGGACACCTGCGCGGCGGGCGAGCGCGGCGCCATTACGCTGCAACGCGCCCAGATCGATCTCGACCCGGGCGCGAGTAATTACAGGCTGCATTGACGCTTCATTTGCGGTGCGGGTAGTATACCCGCGCCCCCCTGCCCCTTCAAGAATTTCGCTTTTTCTCCGGCCGCGTCTCATGACCGAAAACTTCTCACTCGACGATACGCTTTCGCTCATGCGCGACCTTCGCCGTCGGTGTGACTGGGATGCGGCGCAGACGCACGAGTCTCTTCGCCCGTACCTGCTGGAGGAGGCGCACGAGCTCGACGACGCGATCCGGCTCGGTCATGACGAGCTGCTGCGCGAGGAGCTCGGTGACTTGCTGCTGCAGGTTCTGTTTCACTCGGTCGTCGCGGAAGAACGCGGAGCTTTTTCGCTCGAGGATGTAGCCAGAGGTCTCATCATGAAGATGCGCTCGCGCCATCCGCATCTTTACGGGGACGCCGCCAGGGAGCCATGGGAGCGAATGAAGTCGAAAAAGCGCCGTGGTATTGGCGAGGGACTGCCCGCCGCACTCCCCGGCCTTCATCGAGCCCACCGTCTTCAGGACCGGGCGGCAGGTGTAGGATTCGACTGGCCTGATGTGAGCGGACCGGCGGCCAAGGTCGAGGAAGAGCTGGAAGAGGTAAGAGAAGAGCTGGGCGTTTCGCCGCTGACGCCGCCCGCTGGTGCGCCTCCCGTCTTCGACGACCGTCACTACAGGCTGGAAGCGGAGCTCGGCGATCTTCTGTTTGCGGTGGTAAACCTGTGCCGGAAGGCCGGCGTGCACGCATCGATCGCACTGGATAAAGCGAATGCGAAATTCGAGCTCCGCTTTCAGCGGATGGAACAGCTGGCGGCTGCGCGCGGACTCGATCCTGGCAGCGCCGGCCTCGAAAAGCTCGACGCACTGTGGGATGAAGCGAAGGCCGAGGAGCGATCCGGCTCCTAGTCGTCCGCAACTGGAGCGCGGTACGCTCCGTGCAACGTGACCGCAAATCTTTCCTGAACGGAGACCAGGGTGAGCAAACTTCTGCGCGGCGTGGCCGCCGGATATGGCGCCAAGAAGCTGGGCGGCGGCTGTTTCAGCACGGTGCTGATTTTCATTCTGCTGTGGTGGCTGCTCGGGTACTTCGGCATCTTCAGCTGAGCGCCTGCTCCAGGGCGTAGGCGCGGCGTTCCAGAGCAGTCGCGCCGGCTTCGTCGCCCAGCCGACGTCGGGCCGCACCCTGAACGCGGATCAGGCTCGCCCATAGCTCTATGCGCCGTGGATCCGCGATGAGTGACGCCGCGGACACCGGATCCAGAGAAGACAACAGCCCGTGACGCGGGCCCAGGAGCTCCCCGATCGCCGCGCCGGCCTCCCGCTCGATTTCAGCGGGATCGGCTTCCCCGTTCAATGCTTCGCGCAGCCGCCTTAATGCTTCCCCGACCTGGCGAATCAGCCTCAGCAGATAATCTTCGCGCTGAGATGGCATTCGAAGTCCGGGCTTACGTCACAGGCGGCCGCTAGGGCCGCAGACGGTTCATGGTGCGCGGGAACGCGATCGCCTCACGGATGTGATGGATGCCGCAGATCCACCCGACCGTCCTTTCCAGGCCCAGGCCGAAGCCGGCGTGGACGAAGGTTCCATACTTCCTGAGGTCGAGGTACCAGCTGTACGCCTCCACCGGCAGTCCTTCCGCGCGAATGCGCGCGAGAAGCCTGTCGTGATCGTCTTCCCGCTGCGAGCCGCCGATGATCTCGCCATATCCTTCCGGAGCCAGGCAGTCGTCGCAGAGGACGGTCCGGGGGTCGTCCGGATTCTCCTTCATGTAGAACGCCTTCGCTTCCTTCGGGTAGTTCTTGACGAAGACAGGCCGGTCGTGCCCCTCGACGAGCAGAGCTTCATCTTCCGCCCCGAGGTCCTCCCCCCATTGCACCGCGCTTCCCTTCGCCTGGAGAATCTTCACCGCCTCGGTGTAATCGATGCGCGGGAAGGGTGGCCTGACGGTTTCCAGCTTCGACAGGTCCCGCTCCAGCTCCACCAGCTCGGCCCGCCGCCGCTCGAGGCAGCGCGCGACGATGTACGACACGAATTCCTCCTGCAGGCGCATGTTGTCCTCGGAGTCGTTGAACGCCACCTCGGGCTCGACCATCCAGAACTCGGTGAGGTGGCGGCGGGTCTTCGATTTCTCCGCCCGGAACGTGGGACCGAAGCAATAGATCCTTCCGAGCGCGGCGGCTGCCGCCTCTCCGTACAGCTGTCCGGTCTGGGCGAGGTACGCCGTGCCCTCGTCGAAATATTCCGTGGCGAACAGTCCGCTTCGCTCGCCAATGGCCGCGGTCAGAATCGGCGTGTCGACGAGCGTGAAGTCTCGCTCGTAAAAGAAATCCCGGATCGCCTGCTCTGCCTCGTGGCGGACACGCGCGATCGCGCGCTGCCGCGGAGTTCGCAGCCAGAAGTGACGGTTGTCGAGCAAAAAATCGATACCGTGCTCCTTGGGCTGGATCGGGTAGTCGATCGGGCTGGCGCCAAGTATCGCCAGCGCGCGAACTCCGAGCTCGTACCCGCCGGGTGCGCGAGCATCGGCTTTGACTTCCCCTTCTACTTCGATGCTCGCTTCCTGTGTGAGCAGGCCGAACGCTTCCCAGCTTGCGGCCGGAACGACGTTCTTCACGACGACCGCCTGGAGCAGTCCCGTTCCATCGCGCATCACGACGAAGGCAACTTTCCCGGACGACCGCAGGTGATTGACCCAGCCGCGCACACGGACGATCTCACCCACGTGGAGCGGAAGCTCCGCTATTCGAGCGTATTGAAAGCTCATGTCGGGTTGGCGATTGCAATCATGCGGCCTGAGAGTACCACTTCGTCAAGGTTCCGTCCACTTCCGAGGCGCGGTATCTTACGCTCTTGCCACGCAAAATATTGTCACACCCTGTGGAACGACGTCGAGCGAGCCGGGGCGGGAGCCGCGAGTCGTGACTTTGAGCGCCGTTGCTGGAGTCTTACCGAGGTGACACTGCGCGCCCGCCTGGGATGGGGACTGTTCCTGATAGTCCTCGTGCTCGTGATTCCCCTGCTGATCTCCCTCAGATCGCTGCAGCAGCTTTACCGCACCAGCCGTGTCCTGCGCGACCGGGAGTTCGCCGCATCGCTCTTGCTGGGATCCTTCCGCGAGCGAACGGACGACACTCGCCGGGCGGAAGATGCACTGCTGTTCATCCACGATGAAAACAGCGCGACGAGGATGCAGAGGCAGATCGATGGGCTCGTCGCGTTCACTGATTCGCTCGAGCGTTACAACCTCGATTTCTCCGCAACGCGGATCCGCGCATCGCTCGATACGCTGCGCGCGGCATCGCGGGACGAGTACGAGGCGGCAGCCGCGGAGCGCAGCGCGGCCGCGGAGCTCATTTCCGCGCGACGTACCCGCCCCGCTATCGCGGCTGTTGACAGTGCCCTTGGCGCAAGCGCGACGACGCTCCGCAACCGCACCCGTCAGGCCGTATCAGATGCCACCGCCGCCACCCTCAACGCCGAGCGATTGGTTACCGCTGCTCTGATCGTCGCGCTTGTCCTTGCGTTCATCATTGCCATCCGTCTCACGACTTTCATCAGCACGCCGGTGAGGAAGCTGGAAGAGGGGATGCACGCGGTTGCGGAAGGCGACCTGAGCCGTGACCTGGGATTGTCGCCGCAGCGAGGCGACGAATTCGGACGTCTCGCCGCCAGCTACCGGTCGATGGTGACCCGGCTGTCCGAGCTGGAGAGACTCCGGGCCGAGTTCGTCGGCGTGGCATCGCACGAGCTCAAGACCCCGATAAACGTCATGCTCGGCTACCTCGAGCTGTTACAGGAGGGGATCTACGGGGAGATCTCCGGCAAGCAGGGCGAGATCCTGCAGACGATAACCAAGCAGGCCAACACCCTTACGCGGCTCGTCAAGCGTCTGCTGGACATCAGCCGCTTCGAGGCCAGCGGGGGGAAAATCGATGCCCGCCGCGTCGACCTCCAGAAGCTGCTGACTACTCTCGAAAGCTCGTTCTCCGTGCTGGCCGCGCAGCGCGAGATCTCGTTCAGCGTCAATCACGGGGATGGCCTGCCGGGCACCGTTCTCTGGGATGAGGACCGAATCAACGAAGTCCTCGGCAATCTCATCGCCAACGCCTTCAAGTTCACCCCGCGCCGGGGCAACGTGGCGATCACCGCCGTCCCGCAGGCGGGAGGGGTCTCGATTACCGTCGAGGACAGTGGCGCCGGAATATCAGCCGATCAGCTGCCTCATATCTTCGATAAGTTCTATCAGGCAGATAACCAGGCGCAGGCAGCCACCAAGGGGACCGGGTTAGGCCTGGCGATTGCGAAAGAAATCGTGGAAGCGCATGGCGGGGCCATAGCCGTCGAGAGCCGCGTTGGCGAGGGAACGACGTTCGTAGTCACCCTTCCCGCCGAGCCGCCGCTCGAAAAGCGAAGGCCGGAGCGCGTAACGGGGCATAAGGGAGCAGCATGAGGATTCCTGTTTCATCTGTGCTGATACTATCGATCGGGGCGGGGTGCGCGGAGCTGCCGCGCATCGAACCCAGCCTTCTCGAGCGCGACTGGAACCGCACCCGCGCCGAAACCCGCCGTAACGTCGAGGCGGGAAACTACCACGCTGCCGACAGACTGCTGGCTGAGTTCGCGCGCGTTCATCCCGACACTCGCGAGGCGCGCGAGACGGCGTTCTGGCGTGGAGCCTATCTCGTCGATCCCGCCAACACCCTCGGCTCGCTGTCAGGCGGGATCGCCGCTCTCGATGGCTATCTGACAAGTGAGCCCGAGGGGTGGTACCGAACCGAAGCCGAGCTTCTGAGGCGCACCGCGGTCGCCGCCCAGCGGCTAGCCGCCGGCGCGGTCAGGAACTGGGCTCCGGACACGGTTGTCATCGTCACGGCAACGCGGGAGTCCACCCCCCAGCCGCGACGGAGCCGGGACGAAGAGATCGCGGAGCTCCGGAGTCAGCTCGCACGCAGTAAAACGGAGCTGGCCGAGGCTCAGGCAGAGCTGGAGCGAATCAAGAAGCGACTGGCAAACCCCAGTCCCTGACGGGCCGCCTCAGCCGACCCTGAACAGCTCGAGCGCGCGCGCATAGCGAGCGGCCAGTACTCGCCGAATCCCGCCGTTTTCGCGCGCGGCCAGATCGGGATCGCGCTCGAGCAGAAGCTCGGCTGCCTGCCTCGCTTTGACGCCGAGCTCCTCATCGCGAACGGGATCGGCGACCCTGAACGTCGCCGCTCCGCTCTGCTCCTCGCCAAACAGATTTCCCATGCCCCGCAAGCGCAGATCGGCGCGCGCGATCTCGAACCCGTCGTCCGTACCGACGAAGATACCGAGGCGCTCGGCCGCTTCATCGCCGACGTCGCCGAGGAGGATGCACCAGGAGGCTTCTGCACCTCTTCCCACCCGCCCCCGCAGCTGGTGGAGCTGGGACAGGCCGAACCGCTCGGGATGCTCCACCAGCATCACCGTCGCATTCGCAACGTCTATCCCGACTTCGATGACAGTGGTCGACACGAGGATGTCGATCTTTCCATCCCTGAACGCGCGCATCGTCTTCTCGCGTTCCTCGGCCGGGACGCGGCCGTGGATCAGCGCGACGACGCGACCGGCGAAGGATCCCGCCGAGAGCTGTTCGTACATCGTCGTGGCCGCCTTGAGATCGGTCTTCTCGGATTCCTCGATCACCGGATAGACCACGTACGCCTGGCGCCCGCTCCCGGTCTCACGCGCGACGAACTGCATCACTCTTTCCCGCGCGGACTCCGGCCGCATGACGGTCGTGACCGGCTGACGGCCGGCCGGCCTTTCGTCGAGCGTGCTGACATCCAGGTCGCCATACAGCGTGAGCGCGAGCGAGCGCGGGATCGGCGTCGCGCTCATCAGCAGCACGTCGGGTGTCTCACCCTTCGCCGAAATCGCGGCCCGCTGCTCGACACCGAAGCGGTGCTGCTCGTCGATCGTGACGAATCCAAGCTTTCCGAACACGGCCGCGTTCTGGACGAGCGCGTGGGTTCCGACCGCGAGAAGCGGCTCAGTGGTAGCCAGCTTTGCCGCCGCGAGCCTGCGTGCTTTCGAGGCCAGGCTTCCCGTGACGAGCACAGGCTCTATGCCGAGCGGCTTCAGCAGGCTGCCGAACGTGCGTGCGTGCTGCTCCGCCAGCAGCTCCGTCGGCGCCATCACAGCCGCCTGATATCCATTTTCCATGGCGAGCAGCGCCGCGAACAAAGCGACGATCGTTTTTCCGCTGCCGACATCGCCCTGGAGCAGGCGGTGCATTTTGCGGTCGCCGCACATATCCTCCACTATCTCCCGGACGGCGGTGGTCTGTGCGTTCGTGAGGGTGAAGGGCAGCGCGGTCTTGAGCGCGGTGGTGAGCTGCCGCCTGTTGGTGAAGGCGATGCCGCTGCGACGCTGCCTCACCAGCGCGTTGGCGCGGCGATGCAGGATGTGAACGAAGAGAAGCTCCTCGAACGCGAGACGCGAGCGGCCGCGCGTTCCCTCTTCGATCGATTGCGGACGATGGACCATCCCGAGCGCGTCGCGCAGCGGCGGAACACCGGCGAGGCCGAGCACGTCGGCCGGAAGGTATTCCTCGACGAGGCGAAGGAGCGCGTCCAGGTGCGCGTCGATGATGCCGCGGATGATCCTGAAGGACATTCCTTCCGTGGCCGGGTACACCGAGAGAACTCTCCCGCCTTTCACACCGTCGTCGTCCTTGCCGAGATGGATGTGCTCGCGAGGCTGGAGCTGCCGGCCGTGGAAGAACCTCACGGTCCCGGTGAGCAGCATGATGTCACCCTTCTCGATGGTGCGGTCGAGAAACGGTTGTCCGGGCCACGACGCTTCGATCATCCCGGACTCGTCCTTGAGAACGGCCTGAAAAATTCGAAGCCCTTTGCGCGTCGGGATGATGCCCTTCGAGATCACCCGGCCGATGATCGTGCCATCCATTCCGGTCTCGAGCGACGCAATCGGCGTAATGGTGCTGGCGTCTTCGTACCGGTGCGGGATGTGGAAGAGGAGATCCCGCGCCGTGATGATCCCGAGACGCCGCAGTGACTCCGCCCGCGCGGGGCCGACGCCCTTGAGGTAGTTGACGGGCATGTCCAGGTAGATCCTGCCGGCGCGCCCTTCCCGCGCGGAATCCATTACTCCTCGAGAACCTCGCGCGCGAATGCGGCAGGGTCGAACGCAACCAGGTCCGTAGCCTTCTCGCCGACCCCGATGAACTTCACCGGGATGTCGAGTGCCTCGTGAACCGCGAGCACGATGCCGCCCTTTGCCGTGCCATCGATTTTCGTGACGACCAGGCCGGTGAGAGGGATCGCTTCGGCAAAGGTTTTCGCCTGAGCCACCGCGTTCTGGCCGATGGTGCCATCCAGGACGAGCAGGGTCTCGTGCGGAGCACCGGGCAGCCTCTTGCCTATCACGCGGTTGATCTTCTTCATCTCGTCCATCAGGGATCCGCTGGTGTGAAGGCGTCCGGCGGTGTCGACGACGACGACATCCACTCCGCGAGAGATCCCCGCGTCCACCGCATCGAAGGCGACGGATGCCGGATCGGTGCCCGGTTTCCCGCCCACGAAACCGGCCCCCGCCCGCTCCGCCCAGACCCGCAGCTGATCGATCGCGCCCGCCCTGAAAGTATCGGCTGCGCCGATCAGCGCCGTCATCCCGTTCGCGGCGAGAAGATCAGAAAATTTCCCGATGAATGTGGTCTTCCCGGCGCCGTTGATCCCTACGACCAGAACGACGGTGGGGGGATTTTCAGCGCGCAGGATCCGGGGATTGCTGTTGCCTGAGGCCAGTGACTGCTCGATAGCCGCACCGAGCGCCGATCTGAATTCCTCCTCCGTTCTGACGAGACCACGCTTCGCCCGTGACTCGACTTCCGCGACGAGCCGCATCGTCGCGGCCACACCGAAGTCTGCCTCCAGCAATATCTCTTCGAGCTGTTCGAGCGATCCCTGAATCGTGCCGCCGCGCGCGATCGCGCCTACATCGGCGAGCGCGACGTCCCTGATCCTGCCCCACAACCTTTTGGCAGGGACATCGCCGGCGCGCCTGACTATCCTGCCCTGCATTTCTCTCCGGAGACCCAAGTGTAAAAAAAAACCCGGACGCAGAGGTCCGGGTTCATAATAAGTCCTGCCAGCCTGGCGCGTGCTATTCCGCGTTCGCGATCCGTGCCTGACTGAGACTGGCGAGCGTCTGGTTTCTCATCTTGGCGAAGAGAGGACGCTCTGACGAAGGGACCGGGTCTCCGGTGTTGTCGCTCAGAGCCAGTCGGGGGTCGCGCTGTACGCCCCGAACGAGGATCTCGAAGTGGAGGTGCGGACCGGTCGCGTAACCCGTCATTCCGACGTAGCCGATGGTGCTGCCCATCGTCACGCGCGTGCCCACTCGCGTACCGGTGGCGAAATTTCTCATGTGGCCGTAGCGGCTCACCATGCCGTTGGAGTGTCGGATGTCGACCGCGTTGCCGTAGCCACCGCGGCGACCGGCGAAGATCACGACTCCGTCGCCAATGGCGCGGATCGGAGTTCCCATCGCCGCCGCGTAGTCAGTGCCGGTGTGCTTGCGCCAGGTGCCGAAAATCGGATGGCGGCGGCTGCCGAACATGCTGCTGATCCTGCGGAAAGCAACCGGAGCGCGGAGGAACGCGGCCTGGAGTGACCTGCCGCTCGCGTCGAAATACTTGGGTCCGCCGGCGCGTGTGTCGAACGAGATCGCTTCGAGCTCATTGTTGCCGCGTCCCAGTGCCAGCCGGGCGCCCAGGACTCTGTTGACGATTATAGCGCCATTCGGCTTCTGAAGCCGCTCGACCAGCACGTGGAATTTGTCGCCCTGGGAGAGGTCCCGGCTCATATCCACGCGGTACTCGAAGATGTCGGCGAGAGACCACGCGAGCTTGTGCCGGGCAGACGGAGGAAGGACTCCGACACCGCTCTCGTTCAGCGCGTTGTAGAGACTCGAGCGAATCACGCCGGCGATAGCGAGTGTGTCGAGTAGCTCGGTATTGGAGGCCTGGATCGTCAGGGGCCGGAGCTCGAAATCAGCAGGCTCGAGTCCCGGGCGGGTCACGGTCACGGGCTGAAGCACGAAAACAGACTTCTTTTCGAGGGTCGGAACAAACCAGATGGCGGCCAGAGCCAAGGCCGCCACGACGCCATAACTCACTGGTCTCACGCTTGCCGGCTTCAATCCATTTGTCTCCGAATAAATGTCGGAATCTCCATGTCGGAGAGGTCCTGTTCTGGGGACGATTTATCCCTGTCCGAAGTCACCGGAATCGAGGGGGGTGTATTGCGCCGCGGAATCTCCCCCAAAGTGGGTCTGCCGACCCCGTTTGACCGGGGGGGACGGAGCGGAATAACTGGGGACCCTCTGGTCACCACCTGGGAGGGGACCGAAACGGGTGGAAGCGGCACCGAAGCACCCTGCGACGAAGGACGGTCGAAGCCAGTGGCGATGACGGTAACCCGGATCTCACCCTGCATTGCCGGCTCGTGGACCGCGCCGAAGATGATTTCGGCGTCCTCCCCGACGGCATCATGGATAATCTCGTTGATCTGGTGGACCTCGCCGAGGGTGAGGTCCGCCCCGCCGGTGATGTTGACCAGCACTCCGGTAGCCCCTGATACGGAGACGTTGTCGAGGAGCGGGCTGGCGATAGCCTGCTGGGCGGCTTCGATCGCGCGGTTCTCACCACGCCCGATGCCCGTCCCCATCAAGGCCGACCCTCCTTCCTGCATCACGGTCCGGACGTCGGCAAAATCGACGTTCACGAGACCCGTGACGCTGATCAGTGAGGAAATGCCCTGCGTGGCGTGGAGGAGCACTTCGTCGGCTTTCTTGAGTGCGTCCTGAAAGGGGATTCCTTTGCCGACCACGGCGAGAAGGCGCTCGTTTGGCACGACGATCATCGTGTCCACGTGCTTCCGCATCTCGGCGATTCCGAGCTCGGCCTGCCGCATCCGTTTGCGGCCTTCGAACAAGAACGGCTTGGTGACGATGCCAACGGTCAAAGCGCCGGCTTCCCGCGCCAGCTCGCAAAGGACGGGCGCAGCCCCGGTACCCGTGCCGCCACCCATTCCGCAGGTGACGAAGACGAGGTCGGCGTTGGACATCGCGCGCGCCACTTCTTCCCTGCTCTCGTCGATCGCCTGCTTGCCGATCTCCGGACGAGCTCCGGCGCCGAGACCACGCGTGAGCTTCTTGCCGATCTGGATCTTTACGTCGGACTTGGAGTTGAGGAGTGCCTGGGCGTCCGTATTGACCGAGATGAACTCAACACCTTCGAGGTGCTCCTCGATCATGCGGTTGACGGCGTTTCCGCCCCCGCCACCAACGCCCACCACCTTCATGCGGGCGTTTTGTGACTGGCTCTCCTCGAATTCGAATATCATCGGGTTGGAAACTCCGGTACCGCGCTGTTGTGGAAAAAAATCTGGGGCAAGTATATGCCCGTTACTCGATTCGTACCATAGGCAAAGACGAACGGAGGTCAAAAAAAGTACAACCGCGGTCAAGTGAGTTATCCACACGCTCGTCGCGTCTCACTTTTTTATGATTTTCTCAGAGTGAGATCGCGCGCGTGATCTTCCTCTCCGCTCCTCTGCCCGGGGAGGTGAGGGTACCCTCTACGACCGCTGGTCCTCGCCCTGCCGCTGCGCGGCACCGCGCCGGTGCGGCGCTGGGCTGCGGAGGCGGTCTACGAGGACACCCTCACCTCCCCTTGCACTCAGCTGACTCGAAGCTCACCTGGCGCTCTGGAGTAAGTGTCAATCGGCAGGTGCCGCCGGGAGTGGTCACCTTCGCGGCGGTCGGCGCGGAGCGCCGCGCGCGCCTAGCGCGCGACATGCCTGCGCGACGAGAGGGTTCGTCAGCAACGCGCGCGTGCGGGCGAGCGCGCAGTTCGGATCTAGACGGAAGGCGGGCGGGGATCGATGCGCAGGCGGCATCGCGCGTAGCAAGAGACTCGCGCAGTTAGCCCGCGAAGCGGGCGGCGAGGCTCGCAGCGTGTAAGCGCGGAGCCGCCGAAGCATCGGTCCCCGCCCGCCTGACCATCGGTGATCTCCGAACCGCGCCACAGATCCGCGGCAGCAAGCTCGCCGCTAAAAGAAATCCTCGAGCCACGTGCGGACTTTCCGGGCTACGCGCTCGACGCCCGCGCCCGTCAGCGCCTTGTGCTTGCTCGTGGCGGAGAAGTTCGCCGCCGCACGGTTCGCTCCGTAGAGCGCCAGCCCCACCACCGTCGCGTAGCGGGGCGCATCGACCGAGTCGCTCAGACCGCCAATGTTCTCCGCGGGAGAGCCGATCCTCACACCCGTCCCGAACACATCAGCCGCGAGCTCGGCCACGCCCTGCATCGCTGCCGCGCCGCCGGTGACCACCGCTCCGCCGCGCAGGCGCTGCGCGAAGCCGGCGCGCTCGATCTCCGCCTGCACCAGATAGAAGATCTCGTCCATCCGCTGATGGATGATGTGAGCCAGAACCTCACGCGGGATGTGCCGCTCGCCCTGCGCGACGGTGCTCGGCAGCTGGATCACGTCCTGAGGGTCGACGAGAGGCTCGTACGCGCAGCCATACTTCTCCTTCAAGCGCTCGGCATCGGCTTGCGTCACGCCGATTCCCTGCACGATGTCGCTCGTGACGTTGTTCCCGCCGAAGTTGATCGTGCCGAGGTGGCGGATCTTCCCCTCGTGAAACACGGCCATGTCGGTGGTGCCGGCTCCCATCTCGATCAGAACGACGCCCAGCTCCTTCTCATCCTCGGTGAGGACGCTGAGCGAGCTCGCCAGCGGCTCGAGGACGAGCTCGCGCACCCGGTAGCCGGCGCGCTCGACCGATTTGCGCAGATTCATCGCCGGAGAGCTGCCGATGGTGACGAGATACATCTCCGTCTCGAGGCGGGTGCCGATCATTCCGATCGGGTCGCGGATTCCCTGGTTCTTGTCGACGGAGTATTCCTGGGGAATTGCGTGCAGCAGCTCGCGGTCCTGTGGCACTGGCTGCGCGCGCGCGACCTCGTTCGCCCGGTCTACATCCGCCTTGGAGATCTCTTCGCCATTCACCGCAACGATGCCCGTGCTCGTCATCGCGCGGACGTGCTCGCCCGCGATGCCCGCGTAGATCGTGTCGATCTTGATGCCCGCCATCCGCTCAGCGTCCTCGATGGCTTTCTTGATCGAGCGCGTCGTCTCCTCGATGTCGGAGACGATTCCGCGCCTGAGACCGGTTGTCCGCGCCTGGCCGACGCCAAGGATTCTGAGCGCGGGAACGCCCCGCCCGTTCCCAACGGCCTCGGCGATGACGGCAGTGGTTTTCGCGGAACCGATGTCCAGACCGGCTATGATTCGTTCGGGGTTCATTGCAGCCTTGCGATCACCTGATCGCGGTAACGTAGGTCGAGCTCCTCCACGCGCAGCTTTCGCCGCGCCAGATCGCTCTCGACCGGAAAGATATCGGCAAGCCTTGTCACTGACAGTCCTGCATGAGCACGGACCCGCAGAGTTCCGGTCCGGGCCGGAGCCGCGGTGTCTGCCGCCGCGCCGGATTCAGTCGTGAGGCCGGCCAACGTCAGCTGAATCTCCTGTCGTCCCGTTCGACGCACCTCTTCGATGCGCGCAAACAGCTCCGGCTCCAGACTTCGGATTGCTCCAACGAGCTTAAGAAGAACTGGATCGCCAGTCGCAACAACCGGCAGGTCGAGCGCCCGGCGGGTCGGGTCGATCGGCAGCTGCTTTCCAAGCGAGTCGTACGGGACCAGTCCTTTCGGGCTGGCCACCAGCGCAACGGGGAGGTTTTCCTCAACGCTCACGACCAGCGTCCCCGGCATCTTGCGGGCGATTTCAACGGAAGAAATCTGCGGATGGCCCTGGAGCCTTCGACGAAGGGGCTCGATGTCGTCCCACAGGGAAACGAGTGTGTCGACCTGAAGGCGGGCGACGATCTCGTCCGGTGACAGGTACGTCGCTCCCTTCACTTCGACGGCGCGAACCCGGAAGAACGCCATTCTTCTCGCGCCAGCACGCGTGCCCCACGCCGCCGCCATCAGCAGGGCGAGCAGCAGCAGAACGCCGAGAAATCTCCAGCCGGGCCGCGACAGCCGGCTCTCCGTCACGATACCCGGTCGAGAAGTCTTTGCTTCAGCTCCGGGCCGGTCTTCGTGATGTCGCCCGCTCCGATGGTAATGACCACATCTCCTTCTGAAACGGATCCGGCCAGCGCCTCGGCGAGCCGGGATCGCGGCCCCTCCCAAAGCACGGGGCGCCCCGCCCGGCTGAGCGACGCAGCGATAAGGTCTGAAGTTACTCCCGGAATGGGCTGCTCCCGGGCGGGATAAATGTCCGCGAGGAAAACGATGTCGGCAGCGCACAGCACCTCGGCGAACTGCCCGGAGAAGTCCCGGGTGCGCGAGAAAAGGTGGGGCTGAAAGCCCACTATCAGCCGCCGTCCCGGGTAAGATGCGCGCGCCGCCTGCAATGTGGCGGCGATCTCGGTAGGATGGTGCGCGTAATCGTCGATGATCGTTATTCCGGAGACGTCGCAAAGGTGCTGGAACCGGCGCTCTACCCCGCCGAAGGTGGTCAGCCCATCTCGCATCGCATCGAGCGTCACCCCGAGGGCGAGGCCTGTTCCGATCGCCGCCAGCGCGTTCCGAACGTTGTGCGAACCCGGCACACGCAGCGTCACCTCGCCGATTGCGCGCCCATCATAGGAAACCGAAAACGATGTCGATTGCCCCGATGCGCGGACATCGCGCGCGACCAGTCTGGCATCAGGCGACGACAGGCCGTACCTGATCGCTTCGGCGCTGGGGGGCAGAGGCAGGCTCTCGGTGCCTGGGTCGTCGGCGCACAGCACGATCGCGCGCGCGGGCCGGACAAACCGCGCGAAGGTTTCCCGGATGTCATCCAGGTCCTGATAAATGTCGAGATGGTCGGCCTCCATGTTCGTCACGACCGCGACTGATGGATACAGGGCGAGAAACGACCGGTCGTATTCGTCAGCCTCGACCACGAACAGCTCGTCAGACTCGTAGCGGAGATTCCCTCCCCATTCAGCCACCTTCCCTCCGGCGATCCCTGTCGGCCTGAGTCCCGCCGCGGCCAGCGCAGAAGTAGTCATCACCGTGGTCGTGGTTTTTCCATGAGTTCCCGCGATCCCGACGAGCGTGCCGCCGGACACCGCCTGCCCGAGTGCTTCCGCCCTGCGCGTGACGGGAATTCCCAGCTCGCGCGCCCGCACGAGCTCAGGGTGCTGGCGGGACATCGCCGAGGTTACGACCAGCTCCCTGACGCCGGTAAGGTGTGTGGCGTCGTGACCTTCACTAACCTGAATCCCGAGAGCTTCGAGGTCAGCCATCGCGCCCGGATTGGCGTCGCACCCGGTCACCCGGATCCCGCGTCTCGCCAGGAGCTCAGCGAGCGCGCGCATCCCCGCTCCGGCGATCCCGACGAAGTGAACCGCGCGGTCGTCCGCGCTATCGATCAGCGACACTGGCGGTCAGAAGCGGGTGTGGTTTTGCCGCTCCCGAAATGTGATGGGCCCAGCGAGCGCCTGGCGTCGAACCTACTTGAGGTCAATGAGGCCAAGTATGTGACGGGCAATGTCTGCCGCCGCGGTGGGTCGAGCTCTTTCCAGTGCCTTTCGCTTCATCGCTTCAAGCGACGCCGGGTCACGGAGGAGCGCGCCGAGAGTCGCGGAAAGCGCCGCGGTCGATAGGTCGCGCTGGAGTATTACCCGGGCTGCCCCCGCGCTTTCGAGCGCCTTCGCGTTCGCGGTCTGATGATCGGCTGCCGCGGTCGGAAGCGGGACTACGATCACCGGAATTCCCCACGCACAGAGCTCGGCGGTCGCCATCGCTCCTGCGCGCGAAAGGGCAAGGTCGGCCGCTCGGTAGGCCTCGGAGATCGGAGCGATATACGCACGCACCTTGACACGATCGGTCTCCATCGAGGCGAGGCTATCGTAATTCCCCCGGCCGGTCGCCCAGATGATGTAGAGGTCAGGCGGCAGACCGGACCGCACCCACCCTGCGACGGCGTCATTGATCGCCTGGGACCCCTGGCTTCCGCCATACACGAGAAGGACCCTTCCTCCCTGTGAGGGAAATCCCCATTTCGCCCGGGCCGGACCCTTGTCGAACGCGTCGGCTGGCGGTGGCTCGATCGGGTTCCCCGAGTCGAAGACCTTCGTCCATTTTGACGCCCAGAGGCGTGCCCGCGCTTCGGGAAACCCAAGGTGCACCTGCGACGCATAGCGGCTGAAGAACCGCGCAGTCAGACCCGGATAGGTGTTCTGCTCCTGGAGCACGATCGGGATCGCATGATAGGCAGCATATCCCAGGGCCATGCCGGCGGCATAACCGCCGGTTCCCACCACGCACGCGGGCGCCTCGCTGACGACTTCGGCATGGATCCGGTTCCAGGCCGTAACCGCACCCCGCACCGTTTTCCAGTTTTCCCAGGGCCGCGACCGGTACAGCGGATGCAGATCGAGAAGCTCGAAGGGGAACCCTACCTGCGGGAGTACCTCGCGCTCGATCCCCCGCTGCGCTCCGACGAAGAAAGGCTCGACCCGGGAGTCGGCCTTTACCAATGCGCGCGCGATTGCGAGCCCGGGATAAAGGTGGCCTCCGGTTCCCCCCCCCGCGAAGACGACCCTCACCGCGCCGGCAACGCGCGCAGAGTGGCCTGCTCCACCGTATCCGTGAGGAAGACTCTTTCACGGGAGCTGCCAATGTTCACGAGAATACCAGTCATGAGAAGCGAAAGCACGAGGTTCGATCTGCCGTAGGAAATGAACGGAAGCGTCAGGCCGGTGGTGGGCAGCAGCCCTGTGGCCACACCAATATGAAGATACGCGGTCAGGACGACGGTGAACGTGAGGCCGACCGCGACCAGCCGCAGAAAAGGCGTCCGCGCCTGCCGCGCGATACGAAACCCGATGCTGCCATACAGAGCGAACGCCAGGACGAGCAGGACCAGGCCCACGAAACCCCACTCCTCCCCAATGTGCCCGGCGATGAAGTCGTCGTACCCGAAAGGCAGGAAGCCGTATTGCTGGCGGCCCTGTCCGAACCCGACGCCGAAGATGTTGCCGGAGCCGACGGCTATCAGCGACTGGCGCAGCTGATAGCTGACTGCCTGCGGAGCAGCTCCGGGATCGAGAAAAGCGGTCATCCGCAGCAGCAGATAGTTGAGCCTCTCGATTTTGACGTAGAGCAGCGGGATCAGCATCACTCCGAGCGCCACGAAGTGGCCGATTCGCACGCCTCCCGCGAAGAGAATGATGCCCATGATCAGTGTGAACATCATCGCGGCCGAAACGTCGGGCTCCAGCATCACCAGCACATCCAGTGCACCGACCACCACCAGGAACGGCAGCAGGCCCTTCGTGAGCCTGCGCATCGCCGCGCCCTTTTTCACCACCAGCATCGACGTCCAGAGAATCACTGCGAGCTTGGCAAGCTCGGAAGGCTGCACGGACGTCCCGATCAGGTACCGGCGCGAGCCGTGGACTCGCGGGGCAAATCGCTCCGTGAAGGGAAGTATCACGATCACCAGCAGCACCAGAGAGGCGATCATTATCGGCCACGCCCACTTTTCCCATCGCTCGGCGTCGAGCTTCGCGGCGATGGCGAAGACCACGACGCCCAGACCGACGCCGATCAGCTGGCGAGAAAGCAGATGGGCGTGGCTCAGTCCCGCCTGCATCTCGACTATCGCGCTCGCGCTGTAGACGGTGGCGATGCCGAAGGCGACGAGCATTCCGGTAAGAATGACCAGCGCGCGGGCCTCGATGCCCATCTGCCAGCGGTCCCGCAGGGCTTCCCCTTCCATCAGTGCCGCGCGGAAGCGAGCGACCGAAACCGCTCGCCCCGCTCCTCATAGTTGGCGAACATGTCGTAACTAGAGCAGGCGGGTGATAGCAGGATCGCGTCGCCCGGCGAGGCGGCTGACCGGGCCGCGCCGACGGCATCCTCGAAATCCGCTCCACGAACTTCGAGCGGCACGCCTCGAGCGAGGTCGCGCTCGATCAGGGGCGCCGCTTCGCCATAGGCGATGATTTTTTTGATTTTGTTTCGCATAACATCGAGAAGTGGCGAGTATGGCTCGCCCTTGTGGCGTCCGCCGAGGAGAAGGACGGTTGGACGTTCCATTCCGTCAATCGCCACCGCGGCCGAGCTGACATTCGTCGCCTTGGAGTCGTTGATCCACTGAACGCCGGAGAATTCTCCCACGAGCTCGAGACGGTGCGGCAGGGCGCGAAACGTCTCGAGCGCGGCCGCAATCGTCAGCCGCGCTTCCGGAGCGCGGTGTGAATCGTCGGCGACAGCGACCGCCAGCGAAGCCGCCAGCGCATTCGCCACGTTGTGGCGTCCAAGGAGCGGAAACTCCTTTCTCGGAATCAGCGGCTCTCCCAGCAGCACCAGCTTGTCCCGGCCTTCATCGTAAAACGCGTCCGCCCTCTCCCGGAGCGAGAACGCGTGGTGCTCCCCGGGGACGCCGGAAGCCATCTCCCGCACTCTCGTGTCATCGCCATTCACTACCCAGCGCGATCGCGAGTCGGCGCCGGAGAAGAGCCTCGCCTTATCCCCGTAATACTCTTCGACTCTCTCGTATCGATCGAGGTGATCCGGACTGAGGTTGGTGAGAACGCCGACCAATGGCCTCAGACCTGGCGTGTCGTGAAGCTGGAACGAGGACATCTCGAGCGCTATCCACGCGGGCGGCTCCGCCGACATCGCAACCTCGGACAAGGGGGTGCCGATGTTTCCGGCCTCTGCCGCGCTTCCCGAAAGTCGCTCGAGGATGTGAGCGATGAGGGCGGTGGTCGTCGTTTTTCCATTCGTGCCGGTGACCGCCACGATGCGGCTCCTGGGCAGAAAGTGAAGCGCAACTTCGACCTCGCTGACGATGCGTATGCCCTTCTCACGCGCGAGCGTGAGGGGCGGAGCTTTCGGCGGGACACCCGGGCTGACGACGACGAGGGCGGTCCGGCGGAGACGCTCGAAGTCGTGCCCACCGATCTGCGTCGAGATTCCCGCCGACCTGAGCTCCTCCGCGCAGCCGGCGACCTCGCGATTCGTCGCGGCGTCGGACGCATAGACAGTGTAGCCGTTTTTTTTGAGGAGCTTCGCCACCCACCGTCCGCTGCGGGCGAGACCGATCACCGCTATCTCGCCCTCGTCCCGGCCCGGCAGGTCCGCCTGAAGAGTCATCGCAACTTGAGCGTGCTCAGTGCGATGAAGGCAGCCAGTACCCCGAGGATCCAGAACCGAACCACTACCTGTGCTTCGTCCCACCCTTTTACCTCGAAGTGGTGGTGCAGCGGCGCCCGCTTGAAGACCCGGTGCTCGCGGGCGTACTCGAGGCCGTATCGTCGCTTGCGGTACTTGAACACAAACCGCTGGAGAATGACCGACACCATCTCCGCTACGAACACCGCGCCGACGAGCAGCAGCAGGAACTCGGACTTGAGGAGAACCGACACCACCGCCAGCGCCCCGCCCAGGGCCAGCGAGCCGGTGTCGCCCATGAATACTTCAGCGGGGTGCGTGTTGTACCAGAGAAATCCGATGCACGCCCCCATCAGCGCCACGCAGAATACGGTCAGCTCGCCGGACCCGCGCAAATAGTAGACGTGCAGATATTCGCTGGCATCTACGCGGCCGACCACGTACGCATAGAACGCGAAAGTGAGGGCGGCAATCGCGGTCAGACCCGCGGCCAGGCCATCGATGCCATCAGTCATGTTCACGGCATTGCTGGCTCCGGTCATCACGAAGGTGACGAAGAGCACGTAAAGCCAGCCCATCCCCGCCGTCAGCGGCACGATCAGGATGTATTTATAGAACGGAAGCGTGGTCGAGGCTCCGGGCAGCGCCGACACCGGATACTTCCACAGGTAATACCCGAGCGCAAATCCGAGCGTCACCTGCCCTGCCAGCTTGTACCCTTCGACGAGGCCGGTGTTTTTCCTTCCGCCGAGCTTCTGTTTCAGCTTGATGTAGTCGTCCAGAAAGCCAATCGCGCCCATCCAGAGCATCGACACCATCGCCAGCAGGACGTACTTGTTGTCGAGCCGGGCCCAGAGCAAGGTGCTGATGAGCGTTGCACCGATGATGATCAGCCCGCCCATCGTCGGAGTACGTCCCTTTTGCTGGTGGGCGTCCGGCGTTCCTTCCCTGATCACCTGATGCAGGCGCATCCTTTTCAGGCGTGTGATGATCCAGGGGCCGACCAGAAACGTGATCAACAGCGCTGTCACCGCCGCGCCGGCGGAGCGGAAGGTGATGTATTGAAAGAGCCGCATCCAGCCGAAGTGCGGCAGGTCTGTGAAGGGTACCAGCAGATAATTCAGCACTAGGTAGTTGCCCAGGTTGTGAGATGCGGAACGAGGCGCTCGAGCTGCACCCCGCGTGATGCCTTGAGCAGAATTATAGCGTTTCTCTGAAGCCTGGCTCGGAGCTGAGGCCACAGGTCCTCGACATCAGACGCTGTGATCACCCTGTCGTCGGCCCCGCCTGTCTCGGCGAGGGGCGGCGCAAACTCGCCGATACCGGCAACGATGTCCGCGCCCGACTCGAGCGCGAGCGTCGCGATATCCGCGTGGCACTGTGCGGACGCCGCGCCAAGCTCTCGCATTGTTCCAAGGACGATCACCCGCTGACGGCCGGGGCCGGCGCCGTCCAGCAAGCCGATCGCGGCCCGCGCGGAGCCCGGATTGGCGTTGTACGCGTCGTTGATCAGAGTGACGTCGCCGAGCTGCTCCCAGGCAACCCGCATCTTCGGCTGGGGCATCGCCGCGATCCCCGCGGCCAAGGTTTCGATCGGCACGCCGCACTCGCGTGCGACGGCGAGGGCGAGCATGGCATTCCTGAGGTTGTGCAGCCCGCGCAGCGGCGGGCGCACCACCACTCCGTCGAACTCGAGCTCGCCGAGTCCATCGGCGCCGATGTTCCATCGGTCCGGCTTGAAATCGGCATGCGCCTCGAGCCCCGCGACGACAACCTTCTTTGCCCTGCCACGGGCCGCCGCTGCAATCTCGGCCTGGCCGGAAGGCGCGATCCCAACCGCGACCCCGTCGTACACCGCCGATTCCTCGCGCAGGACGCCGGCGAGATCTCCAAGACCCTCGAGATGCTCTTCCGCGATGGACGTGACGAGAGCGATGTCGGGTTCGGCGATCGCGCGAAGTATCGAGACCTCTCCCGGCAGGCTGGTGCCCAGCTCCACCACGGCAAGATCCGCTTCGCGTGGCAAGGCTAGAAGCGTCAGCGGCACACCGACGCGGTTATTGAGATTCCCCGTCGTGGCATGCACGGTGAACGCTCTCTCCAGCGCGGCAAGGAGCAGATCCTTCGTGCTCGTCTTGCCGTTGCTCCCTGCAACTCCGATGAGCGGCCGGCCCCACGCGCGACGCCAATAGTGAGCGAGGTCGCCAAGCGCGACGAGCGTATCCGCCACTTCGAACACCGGCACTCCGACCGAGTCCAGTCTCGGCGCCCGCGAGACGATCAAAGCCGCCGCGCCGTCTCTGACCGCGGCGTCCACGTAGTCATGCCCATCGAAGCGTTCACCGATCAGGGCCACGAACAGATCGCCTTTCCCGATCTTGCGAGTGTCGGTCGTGATCGAGGCGATCCGGCTCGGGCCTCTGGGCGGCGAGCCGGCGACTCCGGCACCCGCCTCCAGCGCCGCGGCTACGCGATCGAGCGTCCAGAAGCCGGCGCTCACCAGCGCGCGCCCACGATTTCTCTCACTATTTCTTTCTCGTCGAAGGGATAGGAGACAGTTCCGCGGATCTGATATGTCTCGTGACCTTTTCCGGCCAACAGAACGATATCGCCATCGCTGGCGATCTGAATCGCGCGCTCGATGGCGTCGCGGCGTTCCGTAACGCGCTCGTGTTTCGAACGGCGCATTCCAGCCTCTATCTCGTCGATGATGCTGTCGGGGTCTTCGGTGCGCGGGTTGTCGCTGGTCACGATCACGCGGTCCGCGGCCTGTTCCGCGATCTGACCCATCAGCGGGCGCTTTCCCTTGTCGCGGTCGCCGCCGCATCCGAACATCACGATAAGCTGTCCGTTCGTAAAACCTCGCGCCGCTCCGAGAGCGCGCTCGAGGGCGTCGGGAGTGTGCGCGTAATCGCGGAGGACGGTTGGCTGGGTCGAGATCACTTCCAGTCTCCCTGGAACCTGCGGCACCGTCCCCAGGCGGACGGCTATGTCGCTCAGCGGGACGCCGAGAACGAACGCCACCGCTGCCGCGGCGAGCGCGTTCTGGACGTTCACGTCGCCGATGAGGGGGAGACTGACATGCTCCTCTCCTCCGGGCGTGACAAGCCGCCAGTCGCTTCCGCCCGGCGTGTACCGCACGTCCCTCGCGCGGATATCAGCCGCTCGCCGCACGCCGAACGTCATGGCCGGGCGCGTCGGGTTGAGTGCGTTCCATTCCGTCGCATCGGCGTTTACGATCGCGGTGCCATCGGGACGCAGGTAGTCGAGCAGCCTCGCTTTCGCCGCAAGATATGCTTCCATGGTGCCGTGATAGTCGAGATGGTCTCGGGTCAGGTTGGTGAACAGCGCGACACGGAATTCGAGCCCCTCGATCCGGCGCTGGTCGAGGCTGTGTGACGACACTTCCATGGCGACGGTGCGAACTCGTTCGTCAGCCAGGGCGCGAAGAACCCTCTGCAGCTCAACCGGACCGGGAGTCGTGAGACCGCTGCCGCCCGGGAGCACAGTACCCTCGCTGCCGACAAGAACTCCCAGCGTCCCGATCGACGCCGCCGAGCCTGACGCACCGTGCATGAGATGCCGGAGAATCGACGTCGTCGTCGTCTTCCCATTCGTTCCGGTGACCCCGATCAGATTGAGCTGTTGCGCGGGATTGCCGTACGCAGTAGCCGCGGCGAGGGCGGCGGACTCCCGCCCCTTGCGCACGACCAGCGCCGGCAGGACGGTTCGGGCCGCATCCTCGACGATCGCGCAAACCGCTCCGCGCGCGGCCGCGGAATCGAGGAAGTCGTGCCCGTCGCTCTGCCAGCCGCGTACGGCGATGAAAAGACCGCCCCGCTCGACGGTCCGGCTGTCGTCGGAGATTCCGTTGGCCTCGTGCGGCAGAGTGCCCCTCACGCCTTCAAGCAGACCGCGACTGCCAAGCACGGATTGAATCTTCCGGAGATCGACCCTCATTCCCGCGGGTAGCCGAGGTGCACTACGGACCCGGCCGCCGCGATTGCACCCGCCGCCGGCGAGGTGGACATCGTCGCTGCCGTAACCACCCGCACCTGAAAGCCACGCGCGTGCAGGGCTCGCACCGCGCCTCTAAGGGTCAGGCCAGCTACGTCGGGAATCATACGCGGGGGACGGACGGCTGGCGCGGGTTTCGGCTTGGGCGGCAGATGGACGACATACGAGGATGGAGGAACGGGCTCGGAGACCCGTTCCGCGGACTTGATGGATGTATCGGCGCTGCGCTGGCGGCTCGCGGGCGCGGCTGCACTTTCCCCGGCCGCCAGCAGGCCTTCGCGATCGAGGGCCGCATCGCGGGCGGCCAATGCGGCCCTCAGCACGATTCTCGTGACGGGAGCCGCGATATCGCCACCTGCGTAGCGCGATCCGCTCGGGCTGTCGAGCTTCACAAGCACGACGTATTGCGGATCTTCGGCGGGAAAGAGTCCAACGAACGAAGCGGTGTAGTTGCCGGCAGTGTAACCGGCGTTGAGAGATGTTCGGCGAGCGGTTCCGCTCTTTCCTGCAACCGCGAAGGTCTCGAGATCGGCTTTTGTTGCGGTTCCTTCGCGAACGACAGCAAGCAGCATCTCACGCATGGCAAGCGCGATCTCCCGCGACATCACCCGCCTGACGGTCCGCGGCTGCGCGCGGTACAGCACTTCTCCTTCCGGAGAGCGGATCTCCTTGACGAGGTGCGGTTCCAGAAGCTCGCCGCCGTTGGCGATGGCCGCGTAGGCGGCGACGAGCTGCAGCGGCGTCACTGCGATCTCGTACCCGAGCAGAATGGACGCCGGTGTCTGCCGCGACCACGACGCCGGCTCCCGCAAGGTCCCCGGCGACTCCGCCGGCAGGGGAACTCCGGATGCCATACCGAAGCCAAGATCGCGAAACGTGTCGAACTTCTCGCGCGGCGTAAGCCGCTGGCCGAACTGAACGATCCCGACGTTGCTCGAGAAGCGAATGACATCCGCGAGTGAAAGCCGAGGGGCCTTGTGCATGTCGACGATCGTCCGGCCATCGAGCTCGAGCTTCCCGTTGAAGGTGGGAATTATTTCGTCGGGGCGCGCCCTGCCACGCGTAAGAAGAGCAGCGGCAACGAATGGCTTGAGCGTCGAGCCGGGCTCGAACGGCTCGGTGATGGCCGTGTTGGCCCAGGCGCTCCGCCCCGCTCGGTTCGTCGCCATCGCGAGAATCTCTCCGGTATGTGGATTCATCACGACGATGTCGCCGCCGGTCGCCCCCAGACTGTCCACCGCCACCGACAGCTCCCGCTCGCAGATATCCTGGAGTCCGCTGTTGATCGTGAGCGTAACGGTGGATCCTGGTCGTGGCGGATTGGACCACCCATCCGGCGTTTCCAGTGCTCGTCCATCGCGGTTCCGCGCCAGGGTTACCGGCGCGGAATCGCCACGCAGCACCGTGTCGAGGCCGAGCTCGATGCCGTCGAGCGGGATCCCCTTCCCGTCCAGTCCGCCAACGATTCTCCGCACTCCTCCCGAGGGAGCGTATACGCGCTGCAGGACCGGGGTGAAGTGAATGCCGTTCAGCTTTACCAGCGAGGAAATCCGTGCCGGGTCATGCAGGCCGGGGAGCTCGACCCATCGCCGTTTGCGGGCGATTGCGGCGCGCACCGGCGTCGCATCGAGACGGGAGCTGCGAAGAGCCCGGATCGCGAACGCGGTATCCCGAACCTCGGGGAGCGCAACGGCGATCTTCACCAGCTCGCGGCTCTCGACGAGCGGCTTGCCGCCCGCATCCAGGATGTCGCCACGGGGCGCCGGGGCGGATGAAGTGAAGAACTGCTGGCGTTTCGCCCGCTCGCTCCATTGCTTGCCGTCAATGATCTGGACCTTCGCGGCCCTCACCACCAGGGCGACCGCGAAAAGAACCAGGACTCCGTGAACGATCGCGACGCGGTTAGGGGCGGCCATCCTGAGCGCTCCTGGGCAGGAAGACTACCTGATTGTCGGAGGGGATCCGCATCCCCAGCCGATTCTCGGCTACTTCGCCGAGGCGCTGGCGGCTGGAAGCAGCCCGAATCTCACTCTCCAGCCGGACCCTTTCGCCCTGCAGCTGGACCTTACGCGCGTCCAGCGCCGTCAGCGCGTCCGACTGTGCGATGCCGATCGTACGACGCCAAACTATCGCGAGCGCGACCAGCAGAAACCCAGCCAGGATGAGCCCGACAACGTTTCGCCCCCGCATTGCTACGCGGCGCGGCGCCAGGCGCGGAGCCGTGCGCTTCGCGACCGGGAATTGAGGGCGGCCTCTTCGGGCCCCGCGGTCAGCGCGCGTTTCGTTATGACATTTCCCAGCGACACCGCGCGACACGTGCACTGGGGCTGTCTGGGAGGGCAAACGCAGGACTGGCTCCACTCGCGCATTGTGTGCTTGACCAGCCGGTCCTCCCCCGAGTGGTACGAGATTACAGCCAGCACACCTCCCGGCACGAGACGGTCGCGCAGGTCCGGCAGCGCGCGCTCGAGCGCTGCGAGCTCGTCGTTCACCGCGATACGAACCGCCTGGAACAGTCGAGCGAAGTCGCCCGGGCCCGTCCGAGCGCCGAACGTGCCTCGTATCGCGCCGACGAGATCGTCACTCGTTCTGAGCGGCCTGTTCTCTCTGCGGCGAGCGATCTCACGGGCGAGGCGATTTGCGCGCGGCTCATCTCCATAGTCGCGAAAGATACGACTCAGGTCGGCTTCCTCAAACGTGTTCAGGACTTCGGCTGCGCTCACGGGAGAGCGACGGTCCATCCTCATGTCGAGTAACGCGCCGGGGCGGAAGGAGAAGCCGCGCTCCGCGCTGTCTATCTGGTGGGAGGACACACCCAGGTCGGCGAGAACCGCGTCGAACCTCATCTCCCTCAGCTCGGGGACGCTGTCGATCTCGCCGAAATTCCCCCGGAAAACACGAAAGCGGCCGGACGCCTCGTACGCCGCCAGCCGCTTTCGCGCTTCTTCGATAGCTGCCTCGTCGCGGTCGATCGCCGTAACGGAGGCTCCCTGAGAGAGGAGGGCCGCGCTGTGCCCTCCTCCGCCAAGGGTGCAATCCAGTATCCGCTTCGCTTGCGCAAACAGCGCCAGCGTCTCTTCTACCAGAACCGGAGCGTGATAGGATGAGTCCCATCCGCCCGATTCCGGCACGGTCACTTACAAAAGCGCCCTATCATGTTATCGACCGCTGGCGTGAACTGCGGGATCGCCGTCAGAAGCTGCGCCGCTTCGTTCGGGAACTTCTGCCCGCCTGCCGGCAGATTCGCCTGCGCCAGCGTGAAGGAGTCACGTGCCGTGCGCGCGAGCGCGCAATTCTTTCGCTCGTTGGCCTCGATCGTCGCGCTCTGTCCAACCGAGAATGCACTGGCGCCGATCAGGAATTTGGCGTCGGCCGAAGCCTCGAGTGAGTCGGACATGGCGAGGAATCTGATGGCGCGCTGGAAATCGGCGCGATCCTTCGATGCCTGCGCCGCCTTGAACAGCGTGTTCCCCTGTTGCAGCGCGAGCTGCGCGAGGATGGTCTTGTTCACCCCGTTCCGCGCAGCGTCCTGCAGCGTGGTGGCGACGGCCTCGGGCTGATTGAGCTGTCCCTGTGCCTGGGCGAGGATGAGATAGGCGTTCTCGAGCTTCGGGTTGGAGACCAGCGCCCGCCGCGCGGCGTCCGCGGCCCCTTGCGCGTTCCCCGCCTTCAGCTGTGCCGAGGCGTTGAAGAGAACGAGATTAGGATCGTTCGGAAACTTGGCCGCGCCGCGCGCAATGGCCTCGCTTGCCTGCTGGGTCTGATTCAGTCCCGTATACGCCCCGGCGAGGCGGGTGTAGAAGTCGGCCGTGGCAGCGGCGGTATCGACTCGAATCAGCTCGTTGCCGACGTTGACCGCGCCCTGGAAATCCTTGGCGTTGAGGTAGACGAGCCATGCCAGATTGAGCAGGGCAGGATCACCCGGGTTGTTCTGCAGCAGGTCGCGAACGAGCGGGATCGCTCGCTGGGCCTGCCCGGCCTTCGCGAACTCGTTGACGACATCCTGGATCTGCCGAATGTTGGTCGGATCGGCGGCGGCCAGGGACGCGAGCGCGTCAAGCCCACGTGGATCCTTTCGGGACTGATAAACCTCTACCAGCAGCCGGAGGGCGGTAACGTTGCGCGGATCGCTGACGCGAATTCTCTCCGCGACGGCAACCGCGGAGTCTTCCATTTTCGCTCTGGCATAGGCCTGAGCGAGACAAACCCCGACGATGTTGGCGTTCGGGTTACGCTGGAGCTCGGCGCGCGCCGCGGCGATCGCAGCCTGGTAATTGCCCTGCGAGGAGTTGTTGTGGCACTGCTCCTCGGCGGGAATCTGCCGGCGTGCATCCCTGATTGCCTTTGCGATCTGGTTCGCCGCATCATCGAGCTTCGCGGCCTGAGCGGTGGGGAGAACCTGGCCACGGCTCAGGTCACGGGAAAGAACCAGACGAGCGTCGATTCTGAAGCCGGTTGGCGTGCGGGCGACGCTCCCGTCCAGGTACTGCGCGGCGCGCACGAGGCTGGCCAGCGCCTTCGCATCACCTGGGGCAAGCGCTTCGGTGGTCGAATAGCCGGACGACGCGAGACTGTTGTTGATGTCAGCTTTGGGAACGACGATCAGTTCCTTGACGTTGGTCTCCCGGCTCAATCTGCTCCGGATGGCCTCCGCGGCCTGCACGCCGAGTTCCTTGTCGGCGCTCTGAAGCGTGGGAATCATCACCCGCTCGACCGGACCTTTCTGCGCCTCGGCGAACGAGGCTGCGAGCGCCAGGGTCAAAGCGGCGCCAGCGAAGCGGAAACCTGAACGACGTAGACTTGCCTTCAAGAGTTTAACCTCCAATGCGTTGACCAATCGTACCCCGACCCAAACGGGTGGGTCCCTGAAACCGTTCCATGGGCGAGGAGGGACTCGAACCCCCGACATCCTGCGTGTAAGGCAGGCGCTCTAACCAACTGAGCTACTCGCCCGGTGCAGAAACCGAGCCGGTGTGCCTACCCCAGGATCGCCAGCGGCACCAGGACGCAGTATCCCACTATCAGCAGGATTGGCGCAAGCGTTTCCCCTCCCCTGATCAGGTCGGCGTAGCCGGCAATCAGCACCAGGGCCGCGAGCGCCCAGTAAACCCACGACTTTCGCGTCGCGGAGCCGGATCTGGTTCCGGACATTCCGCTGAAATCGGTTTTGGCCATAAGCGAGGTAGTGTAGACCGGGTTGAAATCGGTGTCAACCCGGGAGATGCCGGCTTGAGCGTAGGCCGTTTATGTGGACCGCGTTGCCCCCAGGCCCGCGCTCAACCCGCCCGCCCTCCGTGCGTGTAGTGGAGCTCGACCCAGTCGCGGTAGCTGCCATCCATGACGGCCCGCCACCAGGATTCGTTGGAGAGGTACCATTTGATCGTCTTTTTCAGCCCGCTGTCAAACGATTCAGCCGGGCCGTACCCCGTCTCCAGCGTGGCTTTCATCGCGTCGATTGCGTAGCGGCGGTCGTGCCCCGGGCGGTCGGGAACGGAGATGATGAGCTCGGCCGTGTCCCCGCCCAGTGCCGCCGGACATTTCGGAAACTGCTCGCGCAGCTTGTCATCCTGACCAAACATCGTGTTGAGGTGGGCGCAGATGGCACGCACCACATCGATGTTCTTACGCTCGGAGTTGCCGCCGAGGTTGTAGGTCTCGCCCACCCGCCCTTTCTCGAGAACGCGCTCGATGCCCCGACAGTGATCCCGGACATAAAGCCAGTCGCGGATCTGCAGGCCGTCGCCGTACACCGGTAGCCGCTTGCCCTCGAGAGCGTTGACGATCGTGAGGGGGATGAGCTTCTCGGGAAACTGGTAAGGCCCGTAGTTGTTCGAGCAGTTCGTCGTGGTAGCGGGAAGCCCGTAAGTGCGATGGTACGCACGCACCAGATGGTCCGACCCCGCTTTGGACGCGGCGTAAGGAGAATTTGGCGCGTAGTTGCTGTCCTCGGTGAACGGCGCGCCGGTGGGAGAAAGCGTGCCGTACACTTCGTCGGTGGAGATGTGGTGGAAGCGCGTCGGGCCGGCCGACCAGTCGGCCGACCAGACGGCTTGCGCCGCCTTCAGGAGCTCGTGCGTCCCGCGAACGTTGGTATCGATGAAAGGATCGGGGCCGTGTATGGACCGGTCCACATGCGACTCGGCCGCAAAATGGACGACCGTGTCGATGCCTTCACGCTTCATTGTCTCCCGCACCGCGTCCGCATCCCGGATGTCCATCTTGACGAAAGTGAAGCGCGGATGGTTGGCGACGGGCTCGAGGCTCGAGAGATTCCCGGCGTAGGTCAATGCGTCGATGCCCACCACGGTATCACCCGGATGATGCTCCACCCAGTAGTGGACGAAGTTCGCTCCGATGAATCCGGCGGCTCCAGTCACGAGCATCCTACGCATCGCCGAGGAATCCTGGGATCATTTTTCCGGTAAACCGATTTGGATATCGCGGGACTCGCCCGCACGCATGCCTGATCATCTTAAGCAGCACAGAGCCTTTCGATAAGCTGCGCGATCTCCGAGACCGCCGAAATATGATCGGCCCCGGCTGCAGCCAACGCCGCCTGGGGCATACCGTATATGATCGAGCTCTCGCGGTCCTGCACCACTCCCGCCCCGCCCGCGCTTCTGATGCGGCGCAGCCCTTCCGCGCCGTCTCTGCCCATCCCGGTGAGCACGATTCCAATCGCCGCTGCGCCAAATGTGGCGGCAATACTTTCAAAAAGCGGATCGGCCGCGGGTCGCACGCCCCAGATCGGGGCCGACGAATCCAGACAGAGCCTCCCCGCGCCCAGTGAGCCTTTCAGGGTAAGATGATTCCCGCCGGGCGCGATGTAGACGCGGCCCTCGAGCAGCGGCTCCCCGTGTTCGGCTTCGCGAACCATGAGGGGACTGAGCAGATCGAGCCGCCGTGCCAGGGTGCGCGTAAAGTCCCTCGGCATGTGCTGCACGATGAGCACCGCCGCTCCGAGGTCGGCCGGCAGGTGGGGAACCAGCTCTCCCAGGGCGCGCGGCCCTCCGGTCGAGGCAGCGATGCCGATGACTCGAGTCGCCATCCGCGACGATCGCTCGGGCGTCGCCGGAGTTTCCACTTGCCGCGCAGGCCGGGCGGGTGTTCGCACTCCAGCCAGATTCATTGACTTCGCCGCGTTCAGCGCGGCCAGCAGCTCTCCGCGGACGGTAGCGAGATCGATGCTGACCGGACCCGAGGGCTTGCGCACGAAATCGACGGCTCCGCGCTCGAGTGCCCGCAGCGTCATCTCCTGTCCGCGCTCCGATCCGGCGGCGCTCAGCATCACCACCGGCCGCGGCATCGCGGCCATGATCTGCTCGAGGGCCTGCAGCCCATCGAGGCGAGGCATCTCGATGTCCATGGTTACAATGTCCGGCTGCAGCGCGCGAATCTTCGCCAGCGCCTCTACGCCATCCGCTGCCGAGCCGATGACCTTGAAGGTTCCGTCCAGCCCGATCATTTCAGCGATGAGCCTGCGCATGAAAGCACTGTCGTCGACGACGAGGACAGTCGGAATCTGCTCTGACATGTCTACGATCTCTGCGCTACAGCCTGCGAAAAACGCGCTCGCGGGCGTTTACCGGCGAGAAGAGTGAGCGGATCTCGCCGAGCAGGCTTTCGACTTTGCCGAGTACGAGGAAGCCCCCGGGGGCGAGGACACGGTGAAATTCCCTGAACATGGCCTCCTGCGCCTCGCGCTCGAAATAAATGATGACGTTGCGGCACAGAATGAGGTGAGCGCTCTCGAAGGGTGGCGGGGCCTGCAGTAGATCGGCCTGCTCGAAGGTCACCATCCGCTTCACATCCGGAAGCATCCCCCGCAACCCGTCGGCTCCCGGGAAGTACTCCGTCCGGAGCCGTTCGGGCGTGTCCCCCAGCGCGGATTCGGGATAGAGCGCGCGCTCCGCATCGCAGAGAACGTGGCCGTCGATGTCGGTTCCGACGATGGACGTGCCGCCGAGGCGCTCGAGGTTTCCGGTCGTGCGGGCATGGGCGTGCATCAGAATCGCGACGGAATACGCTTCCTCACCGGAGGCGCATCCCGCGCTCCAGATGCGGAGCTGCCGGTCGCTCCGCTCCCACAGCTGCGGAATCACCCGTTGCTCGACCACTGCGTACGCGTCCCAGTTGCGAAAGAACTTGGTGACATTGATGGTGAGAACGCGGTGGAGCCGGTCGTACTCCTGCTGATCCGTATCGAGGATGCCCGCGTATTCGCTATAGCTTTCCGTTCCTTTCGCGCGCATGCGCACGGCGACGCGGCGGCGCAGGCATTTGTCCTTGTAGCTGAAGCAGCGAAAGCCGCGGTCGCGGGTGATTTTTTCCATCAGGGCGCGAAAATCCGCGTCAGCGTTATCCGTCACGATGCGCTCCGTTCAGGAGCGGCTGGCAGACTGGGCCGACTGTTCGCGCAGAGCTGCGGCCATTCCTTCCAGTGCTGCCGCGAGCGTGCGGCGGAGCTGCGGCATCTCGGGCGCCACCGTTATCCCCTTCTCCGCCGCGGCGCGTGCCTGGTCGTAATCGCCGCGCTCGATACAGGCGGCGGCCAGGTTGTTGAGCAGAATCGCGGATTCCGGATGCGTCTCCGTCGCCCCGGTGAGCAACAGCATCTCACGATCCGCGTCACCCGTCAGCTTGGCGAGCCGCGCGGCGTAGTGGAACCATACCGGAGGAGGATTCCCGCCCCACAGGCCTCTCGCCTCGCTGAGGGCGACCTTCGCCGACTGGTAGTCCCCGCGGTGTAACGCAACGACGGCCGCCTGCAGCTGGATCAGCGGGTGCCCGCTGCCGCCCGCGCCGAGCGCCCGCTCGATCACCAGTCGGGCTTTCTCGAGCTGGCCGAGGCGTTCGTAGGCGAGGGAGAGATTGTGCAGGAGTGCCGTCTTGCTCGGCGCGTTCGGCGCAGCCGTCATGAATGCGTTGACTGCTGCCGCCCACTCGCCGCGCCGCAGAGCTATCAGCCCCAGGTGGAACGAAGCGGCGGAATCCGGAATCTCCTCGATCAGCGAGCGAAACTCCCGGTCGGCCTCGTCATGCATCCCCGCTCGGTAAAGCGCGCTTGCCAGCTCGCGCCGCTCCGACGGAGTGGCGTTCCGCGGGAGCGTCGGTGTAGTGCGCTTGCGCCCGACCGGCAGCAGGAACGATGCATTGAGCAGCCCGTAAAGCGCCTTGCCTACGTCGAACTCGCCGAGGCCGGAGTCGCGGATGAGGCCATTGATGTCGCGGTGGCCGTCGATCAGCGGCAGCAGGGCTTCCTGCTCGGCGGTCAGCTTGTCGCGGTTCACCGTCAGCCGCGAGCGGTCGATGCTGTAGACGAGATCGAAGCTGGGGATTTTCTTTTCGATGAGGGACCATTCGTCTACCCGGCGCGCTCCCTCGAGCAGCAGCGACTGTGGATCGACGGAGACGAGCGACGCCCCGGTCTCGGGCTCGACGCCCGCCTCGAAGTTGAAGGTGCCGCTGGTCCAGGTGAACAGAGTGTAAACCGCGTTCTCGGTGTCGAGCGGGCGGTTCACGATGGACGCATGGCAGATGCGGCCGCTCTCGAAGTAGATGGAGCCGAAGCTGTCGTGAAAGGAAAGGCCGAGACATCCGGTCTTTTTGCCCATCGACAGGAGCTGGAGGACATCGGGAAGGCTCGCTTCCTTGAGGCTGCCCTTGATTGCCACTAGAGCATTTCCTCGATCATGCGGTCAGCCACGTTGTCCCACTCGAGGATCATGCCGGCGGCCGACGAGAGCGGCGGCGGCGATGTTTTCCTCACTGGCGGCGGCGCCGGCGCCGGGAGCGCGGCGTCGAGCAATTCCACTCGCTGGGATATCTCGAGACTGATGTCAGCCATGAAGTCGGCGAATTCGGCTCCCTCGTCGGCACCCTTTTTCCTGTCGGCGGCCATCGCGTTAACTCTTTGCCGCCGGCGCGCTCAGGCGGGCGAGGACGATCGACGCGATGCTGCGCAGAGACTCGAAAACTCCGCCGCCGCTGATCGCGTTGGCCGGAAAGAACGGCACACCGCGGAAATTCAGCTTCTCATCGAGCTCGTCAATCGGGGTGAGCTCGTCGGGCGGAAGGTCCCGCTTGTTGTACTGCATCACCAGCGGCATGGTGCGAGGGTCGAACCCATCTTCAGCCAGATTCTCGTGCAGGTCCTGAAGACTCTCGACGTTCTCGGCGAACTGTCGCATCTGGCTGTCGGCGACAAACACCACGCCGTCGACTCCCTGGAGAACGAGCTTGCGCGTCGCCGCGTAATAAACCTGTCCGGGAACCGTATACAGCTGGAATCGCGTGTTGAATCCGGAGATCGTGCCGAGGTCGAGCGGAAGGAAATCGAAGAAGAGCGTGCGGTCGGTGT
>Ga0136633_1000154_pt1 | contig 50560 bp, 53 predicted proteins | sample AntDrymeUQ832206_2_FD_105494 | JGI IMG/M metagenome (GOLD analysis project Ga0136633, IMG submission 105494) | Polar desert sand microbial communities from Dry Valleys, Antarctica - metaG UQ83 (22.06) | ecosystem: Environmental > Terrestrial > Soil > Desert | place: Antarctica: Dry Valley... | reverse complement strand
GGGGTGCCCGACAGCACACGACCCGACAGCCCGACCACTGTCGTTGAGCATGTTCAGCCAGGTCGCGCCGCGCCGACGACCGAAGTACTTCGGCTTCGGCCGGGCGTGGATGCTGCGGACCGGGACGACGAAGCGCATCCCGTCGATGCCCGCGACGAGGCCGCCGCCCCACCGGCGGGCCAGCTCGATCGCGTCCTGCGCGGCGATCAGGACGCTGTTCGCCGCGGTGTAGTTCTCGGGGCGCAGGTAGTTCTGGTCGACGTGGCTGATACGCCCCCGCGTCAGCGCCGGCACACCTTCGGAGATCACCGGGACGTAGCCGACGTTCAGCGCGTGCGCCGTCAGCGCCGCGGCGATCGTGACGTGCAGATCACCCAGGCGGCTGCGGCCGCCGGACACCCTGCGAGGCCGAAATAGACGAGCCCTTGTCGCCAGGCCGATTGCTCGTCCGGACGCCTCGCCGGCTGTGTCCGCTCAGACGGGAAGTTGACCGGCGCCGCCTCAGGCGCGGCGTCCGGATCCTCTTTGAGTCCGAAGTAGACCAGCGCTCGGTGAAGACGGCCCTTCCGCGGCCTGCCAAACGGATCCGAACCCATCAGCGGACTCTTGCAGAGCAGGCCACGCGCGCGCCGGCGCCGTGCCGGATCGCGACGGCGTGAGGCCTGCCGGCGAGCGCCCCGGCAGGCCATCGAACCGGGGCGCTACGGCTTCTGCTCGCGCATGCCCTTGACGGCCGCGGAGATCTCCTCGGCTTCGAGCACGTCGGACATGACGCCGATCTGGTCTTCCCAGACGTCGTCGTCGACCAGGGTGCGGAACTCTTCCTCAAGTACGTGATACACGGAGAGACCCAACTGGGCCTCGGCCAATGCGCCTGCATAGGTCGGATCGCCGAGCACGACTGTCTCGGCTGCGATCTCCGCGCTCTCCGCGTCCGGAGCTCCGAGGATGACGACCAGATGGTCGCTCCCGTGCTCGTCGGCGAGGCGCTTGATCACTTCCTGGCTATTGAGGTCCATGGCCCCCGAGGCAGTTCAGACGAAGCACTCCGTCGATGTGTACGCGACGTGTCCGCCTGCGCTTTGGACGCATGCGGCGATCGCGGGACCCGCGATCCCATCGCGCTCTCCGAGCACGATGACCTGCTTGCTCTCGAACATAGGGTGCTAACTCACCTCCTCTGTCATCTCGCTGAGGCTCTTGTCGAGCCAGGTCTTGAGCTCTGGCGGGCTGATCGTCGACGCGGACAACCGCGCGACCTCCTCGCCGTCGTGCATGAGCAGAAAGGTCGGCAGCCCGTGGACCTTGAGGCGGATGCAGACCCGGCGGGCCTTGGGCGCCTCGAGCATGACGACCGAGATGTCCTCCCGGGCGGCGGCCAGCTTCTCGACGTGGGGCTTCAGCGCCAGGCACGGCCGGCAATCCGGTCCCCACACGTCGACGAGCGTGGTGCCGCTCGCGACAAGTTCGTCGAAGTTCTCGCGCGTCGCCTCGCTCACCGCTCCCATGTGCCTATCCTCTCACTTCGTCGTTGGTCTCGAGCAACACGCTCATGCCGTCGGACTGCTCGGACATCCGCCCCAGGAACAGGCTGCCCTTGGCGATCAGTTGTACCCGCCGCGCGCCCCCATCCATCAGCCGGGCGCGGGCGTGCGGGACGTAGCAGAGGGCCGAGGCGATATGTCCCTGAGTGGGAGCGAAGCCGGGCATCCCCCGCTGCTCGACGAACTCGCCCATGTCCTCCCGCGCCAAGTCGCCGCGCCGCACGGCCAGGGCGGCGAGCGTCTTGTAGTTGCGCTCGGGGACGTTGCCCGAGCCCTGGGGCTCGGTGATCTCGGGGTTGTGCAGCTCGGTGGCGTAGTCGTCGACGTCGAGCATCCCCATGCCGAGACGGTCGAGCGGCGCGATCGAGAGGGCCTCCATGATCTTCGGGTTCGACGACCCGGCAGCCACCGGATGCACGCCCACGGAGTCCAGCCGCACGCGCGGCGAGCGGCCGTCGTCGGCCTCCACGAGCAGTGCGCAGGCGCCGAGCACGTCCTCCAGCACCGGTAGCCCGTGCTTGAGGTGGCCCTGGAACTTCATCCCCACCTTCGGCAGCGAGCCGCCCGCGATCACGGCGACGCGCCGGAAGACCCCGGAGGCGACGAGGCTGCTCGCCATGACCAGCGCGGGGACCGGGGCGGCGCAGAAGTTCTTGACGTCCGCGCCCGAGGCGTTGCTGCAGCCCGCCGCCGCCGCGACCGACTTGGCGAGGTTGCCCCCGCCGCGCTGGTAGCGGTCCCCGATCGCCTCTTCGCCGGAGCCGATGACGTAGTCGATCGAGTCGGGGTCGATGCCGTTGTCGGCGAGCAGGCGCAGGAGCGCCAGCGTGGCGCTCGCCTTCCCCGCGAGGTTCTCGAGCAGCACGTCCGCGGTCAGAGCGCCGTCGCTCTCGTGGCCGCGGCGAAACGCCCCGGCCAGGCGATCGGCGCCCAGGTGCAGCGCCACGGCTCCCGGCTCGGCCGCGATCGCTTCGGCGTCGCCGGCGGCGGCCGCCACGCGCTCGAGGTCGAAGTGCTCGGCGAGCGGGTGACGGGCGAGTCGCTCGGCGAAGGCGCCGGCCTCCTGCGCACCGAGCTTCACGAGGTCGAACTCGTCGACGGCCGCCAGCAGGCCGAGGAACTCGTCTTCGGGCATGAGCTCGCCGACGCCGGCGAAGCGGTCCTCGCCGTTGGCGGCGGCGCCGACCCACGGTCGCTGCGGCAGGTCGCGCGGGTGAACGGCGCCGAGGAACGCCTGGTGCGGCGCGTAGGCCACCGCTTGCTCGAAGGTGCGCAGGGCGCCGAGGAACTGCGCCTCGACCTCCGGGCTCTTCGGCAGCTCGCGAGACGGCTTGGAGCCGTGGCGGCAGAGGCCGGGCACGTGTGCGAGCACCGCGCTCGCGGCTGAGATCACGGGGGTGGGCATGTGCTCCCCTATTGAACCGGATCGCCGTCGAAGACCGTCGGCTCGCTGACCTGCGTGGAGACGGCGTGCAGCGCCCGTTCGAGTAGCTGGCGCCGCCAGGCGCGCTCCTGCTCGGGTGAGAGCTCCGGATCTCCAGTCGGGAAGGGGATGCCGCGCGTGGGCACGATCCGCGGCGCGCCGACGCGCTTGGCGATCGAGACGAGGTTGCACAGCAGTGCTGTGGGAATCCCTGCGCGCTCCAGTTCCTTCGTGAGCGTTGACCCGCAACGCGTGCCGGTGCCTCAGGTGGCGGTGAGGATCGCCGCCTGGATGTTCTGCTGGCGCAGGTCGGCGGCCCACTCCATCCCGAAGCGGCGGGCGTCGGCGACCGTGGTGCCGTTGCCGGTCGTCGCCAGGACCTCGCCGTGCAGGCGTCCGATCTTGCCCTCTTGCTCCATCTCGCGGGCGATGTCGAGCGGGAGGATGCGGTTGGGATCGGCGTTGGCCCACTGGGTGGAGAAGCCGCCGTGGACCGACTCGAACTTGCCGGTCTCGGCCGCGTCGAGGCCGTCGAGCGAGTAGCGCACCCACTTCGTCGCGCGTGCGGACTCCAGCCGGTCGGGGTTGCCGGCGAGCACGAAGCCGCCCTCCGTCACGAGCGCGAACACCGCCTCCGCGGCGTCGGCGATCGGCGCGGCGGGCGTGACGCTGTCGAAGTCGGGGAGGGGGATCTCGGTGGCATCGCGGTCGCCGCCGAGCCGCGTCAGCACGAGCGCGACCGCGCGCTCGGCCGCGCTTTTTTCAGCCAAGCGGTTGGTGCGCGCGACCGGGCCGATGCGCCCGTCCTGCGCGGTGAGCTCCTCGCCCGCGGCCATCTTGAGCGCCGCCGCGGCGAAGCGTTCGAGCGAGTCCTTCATCTGGCGCGCGGTCTCACCGCTTTCGACGACCGCCGTGCCGGCGGCCTCGCCCAGGCCGGGGTTCTCGGGATGCATGGACGCCAGCCCGTGCAGCCCCGCCTCGCTCGCCGCGGCCGCGATCCGCGCGCACGCCATGCCGTAGCGCCCGCTGGTGAAGGCGGGACCGGCGACGATCATCTCGGCTCCGCGCTCGCGCGCCTGCGCAACGAGCTCGGCGGCGAACTCGGCGTGCGAGGCGGCGTAGTCGTCGCCGCAGATGGCGGTGGCGACGATCTCGTGCTCGTCGCCCAGCAGGCTTGCCAGCTTGCGGCCCGGTCCCGTTGCGCCATCCCGCAGCTCCGGCCCCGTGCCGGCCGAGTCTTCGCCGCCGATGCCGGCGAAGAACTGGTTGACGTAATGGACGATCTTCATCAGGCGATCTCCGCGCACGTCAGGCGGCCCCAGCCCAGGGTGCTCTGCGCGCAGTAGATGGCGGCCACCGGCAGCTCGATCTCGTCGGTGGACGGCTGGTCGAGCAGGGCGATGCGGTCGCGGCCCAGCGCGCGGTCGACCGCGGGCAGGGTCATCCGCTCGTCGTAGTTGCCGGTGCTGATGAGGGCCGTGGCCTTGGTGGGCGGGACCACCAGCGGCGGCCCTGTCCCGTCGCGCCCTGCCATCTCCGCCAGGATCCCCACCGCCGTGATTCCCTCCTCCTCGAGGCGGTCAAGCTTGAGGCTGACGTCGGCGTCGGCGTTGCCGCCGCCCTCCTTGGTCACGATCGCCGCGTCGAGGTTGAGCCCTGTACACAGCCGCGCGGCATGCGCCGACACGAGCTCCTTGTCCGCCTGGTTGACGGGCTCCGGGCACAGCACGAGTGCCGCCAGCTCCAGCTCGTCGTTCGCGCGCAGGGCGGCGACCACCGGATGGGTCTGATGCAGGTACGTCGGGTTCTTCAGCGCGGGGTGGCCGTATTGACCGCTGACGACGGTTCCGTCATCGAGCTCGTTGGGCGAGATGACGGTCGGCAGGCCGCCTGACAGGCTACGCCCGTAGACGAACACGTCCTTGAACTTGCCTTGGGTCTGGAGGTTGAGGATGACTCCCACACGCGGTCGGTCGCTCTCGGTCGATCCGTTGGGCTCGGGCAGCTCCTCGACGGCGTCGGGCTCGGCGTCGAGCGCCGCCTCGGCGAGGTGCGCCGCCACCTTGACGAGCCCGCGCCGGAGTGCCGCCTCCACGTCCTCCCAGGCCGCGTCGTCGGCGGGCGTCCACTCGACGACGAGGTTGTGCGTCGCGCTCAGCGGCGACAGCGGCGCCGCCGGCCCCGACATGTCGATGACCGCTTCCTGAGCGCGGGGCAGGTAGCCGGCGGCCAGCACGGCGGCGCCGCGGAGCACATGGGTCTCACCTCGCCCCGCGGGCATCGCGGGTCCCAGCAACCCGGGAAACACGCCGCCTCCGCCGGGTCCCTTCGAGCAGGGCTGGATGGCATCCAGCGCGCCGACGATCCGCACGGAGTCGCCGGGATCGGCGCAGGCCAGCCCGACCTCGGCGAGCGCGGGGTCGCGAAGGAGGTCCTTGACGCTGTCCTCGCCGACGGTGAGGCTGCCCGCTTGGTAGCTCGTGCGTTCGCCCAGGTCGAGCTGGCGCACCTCGTGGACCACCCGAGTCAGCCCGGTCTCCGCATTCATCTGCCGGATCCTCCCAGATGTCAGGGGACGCCGGGTAATGCCCTGCCGGCGAGGCGCGGCAAGTGCGCGCGATGGGTGCCGGAGATGGCGCGCCCCTTTGGTGTTTCTACAGGCCTCTTCGTACCCGCGACGGGTCTTGCGCGCGACGCGATAGGGTTGCGACGGTCGCCAGCGCGTAACGACGACCGCAAACCGTGTACTCCGACGCCCATCCGATGCTTGGCCAGGCCCTAACGCCGTGAGCGAGCAGCACGCCGTGGCGCCGGTTGCGCTGACCTCGCTCTCACATGGCGCGGGCTGCGGATGCAAGTTGCCCGCGGCGGCGCTGCTGCCGATCGTCCGGGGGCTGCCCGCCGTCGATGAGCCGCGGCTGCTGGTCGGCTCCAACACCGCCGACGACGCCGCGGTGCTCAAGCTGACCGACGAGATCGCGCTCGTGATGACGATCGACTTCTTCACGCCGATCGTCGACGATCCCTACGACTTTGGCCGGATCGCGGCCGCGAACGCGCTCTCGGACGTCTACGCGATGGGCGGGGTGCCGCTGGCGGCGATGAACGTCGTTGCCTTCCCCCTCGAGCAGCTCGGCGGCGACATCCTGCGCGAGATCCTGCGCGGTGGCGCGGCCGTTGCCGCGGCCGCTGGGATCGCGGTCGTCGGGGGGCACTCGATCGACGATCCCGAGCCGAAGTACGGGATGTCGGTCACCGGCACCGTGCACCCCGACGAGCTCATCTCGAACGCTGGTGCCACAGTCGGCGACGTGCTCGTGCTGACCAAGCCGCTCGGCGTCGGCGCGATCACCACGGCGCGTAAGCGCGGCGTGCGCGACGACGACATGCTCGCGCGGGCAGTCGAGACGATGACGCAGCTCAACGACGCCGCCTCTGCTGCGGCACGCGGAGCGACAGCACACGCGATGACCGACGTCACCGGCTTCGGGCTGCTCGGCCATCTGCACAACATGGGGCGCGAGAGTGGCGTCGCGGCGGTGATCGACGCGCCGGCCGTGCCGGCGATCGACGGCGTGTCGGAGCTGCTCTCAGGCGAGAACGCCGTCTCGGGCGGCAGCGCCCGCAACCGCGACTACGCCGAGACGTTCACGACGTTCGGCCCCGACGTCGAGGAGGCGCTCCGGCGCCTGGTGTGCGATGCCACGACGTCGGGCGGGCTGCTCGTCGCGGTCGCGCCCGAGGCCGCGTCGTCGCTGCCGGGGCCGATCGTCGGCGAGATCGTCGCCGGCGAGCCCGGCGCGATCTCGGTGCGATGATCGCCCTGCACGGGCTACATCAGCCTGGAGCGGCCCGGGTCCGGTGGCCCATCCGGTCTTCAAAACCGGCGGGGCGCGACACATCGCGCTGGAAGGTTCGACTCCTTCGCCGTTCCGTATGAGTGACCGCGACCAATTGCGCGACCTGCCGTCCGTCGACCGGCTGGCGACCGCGGTCGCGCGCGCCGAGCTGCAGGCCCGGCGCGAGGAGATCCTCACCGGCGATGGGGGAGACGACACGACGGTCGATCTTGTCTCGCGCGCGCGAGCGCGTTTGAGACCGCGGCTGCGACGCGTGCTCAACGCAACCGGCGTCGTCGTCCACACGAACCTCGGCCGCGCCCCGCTCGCCGTCGAGGCGCAGGCCGCGGTCGCGCGCACCGCAGCCGGCTACTCGAACCTCGAGCTCGATCTGAGCAGCGGCGAGCGCGGCTCGCGCCACGACCACGTCGAGGAGCTGCTGTGTGAGCTGACCGGCGCGCAGGCGGCGATCGCGGTCAACAACTGCGCGGCCGCGGTGCTGCTGGCCTGCGCCGCGCTGGCGGGTGGCCGTGACACCGTCGTCTCGCGGGGCCAGCTCATCGAGATCGGCGGCGGCTTCCGGATCCCGGAGATCCTCGCGGTGGCAGGAACGCGGCTCGTCGAGGTCGGCACGACGAACCGCACGCGCCGCGCCGACTACGAGGCGGCGCTGGCTGCCGGAGGTGAGCTGACCGGCGCGATCCTGCGCGCGCATCCTTCGAACTTCCGGACCGTCGGCTTCGTCGAGGAGGTCGACATCGAGGAGCTCTGCGACCTGGGCGCACCGGTCATCGACGATGTCGGCTCGGGCGTGCTCACGGACGACATCGAGTTGCTCGCCGGCGAGCCGCCGGTGCGCCGATCGGTCCGCGCCGGCGCCGCGCTCACGGCGTTCTCGGCCGACAAGCTGCTCGGCGGGCCCCAGGCTGGGTTGCTGGTCGGGACGCGCGACGCGGTCCAAACGTGCCGCCGCCATCCGCTCGCGCGGGCCGTACGGATCGACAAGCTGTCGCTCGCCGCGCTCGAGGCGACCCTCGCCCTGCATCGCGACCCGGCGGCCGCGCGCCGCGCGCTGCCGGTACTGGCGATGCTCCAAGCCGACGACGCGACGCTGCGCACGCGCGCAGACGCACTCGCGGTCGCCACCAAAGGCACGGTCGTCGAGTCGACGGCGCGCGTCGGGGGCGGCGCGCTGCCGCTGCTCGAGCTGCCGGGGCCCGCGGTCGCGATCGACCCCGGCCCGGCCGGCGCGACTGCGCTTGCCGCGGACCTGCGGGCCGGCGATCCGGCGGTCGTGGGCCGCATCCACGACGGCCGTCTGCTGCTCGACCCGCGCACCCTGACCGACGAGGAGGCACGAGAGGTGGCGCGCGCGGTGCGCACCGTCCTACCGTGAGCATCCCGCACGACGGACTACCGTGTCGGCCGACTGAGCGCCCCGGAGATCCACGCGCTCGACGCGGGCCTCGAAGACGTTCTCGGCCTCTGAGCACCCGAGGCTGAACGGCATTGCCGAACACCGCACGGGAGCCCGCGCCCCTGACGCTCGGGACCGCCGGCCACATCGACCACGGCAAGACGGCGCTCGTGCGCGCGCTGACCGGCGTGGACACCGATCGCCTGCCCCAGGAGCAGGCGCGTGGCATGTCGATCGAGCTCGGGTTCGCGCCCCTGGTGCTGCCGGGCGGACGGCGCGTCTCGGTCGTCGACGTGCCAGGCCACGAGCGGTTCGTGCGGACGATGGTCGCCGGAGCGACCGGAATCGACTTCCATCTCATGGTCATCGCCGCCGACGACGGCGTGATGCCGCAGACGCTGGAGCACGCGGAGGTGCTCGCGGCATTGGGGATCGAGCAGGGTGTCGTCGCGATCACCAAGTGCGACCGCGCATCCCCGGAGCGAGCCGCCGCGGAAGCTGCCGAGCTGCTGCCCGGCACCGAGGTCGTGGCCTGCTCGGCGCGTACAGGCGACGGCGTGGCCGCCGTCGCCGCGGCGCTGGCGCGCGTCGCGGAGCGTGTGACGCCGCGCGGCGAACGCCGCCTGGAAGGCGCGGCCGTGCTGCACGTCGACCGGGCGTTCACGATTCACGGCGCCGGCACGGTCGTCACGGGGACGCTGTGGTCGGGCACCCTGGCGGCGGGCGACGCGCTGGCTCTGCTGCCCGCGCAGCGGCGCGTCCGGGTGCGGTCGCTGCAGGTGCACGACCAGCCGGCCGAGCGGGCGTACGCGGGGCAGCGCGTGGCGGTCAACCTCGCCGGGATCGCCCTGCGCGACGTCGCCCGCGGCGATGCGCTCGCCGATCCGGCGGCGGGGGTCGTGCCGACGCAGGTCATCGACGCGGCGCTGGACCTCCGCGGCGAGCTGCGCGGCCGGCGCGTCATGGTGCATCACGGCACGCGGGCGGTGCCGGCGCGGCTCACGGCGCTCGGCGCCGGCCTGTGGCAGGTGCGCCTCGAGGCACCGCTGCTCGCCGCCGCGGGCGACCGGCTCGTCGTGCGCTCGGTCGCGCCGCCCGACACGCTCGGCGGCGGCACGGTGCTCGATCCGCGGGCCCGCCGGCACGGCCGTCGCCCCGACGTGCTGGAGCGCCTCGAGCGGCTACGCCGCGGTGAGCCCGAGCCCTCGCTCGCAGCGCCGCCGGCAGCCGCGGCACCCTCCGGTCCGGCGTCCGTCGCGCAACCGCCGGCACCGGCGCTCGAACCTGACGCGGCCGAGCTCGCGGAGCGGCTGCTCGCGGCCGGCCACGAGCCGCCCTCGCGCGCAGAGCTGGGCGCTGACGGATCCCACCTGCCCGTGCTGATCCAAGCCGGCGTGGCCGTCCGGATCGGTCGTGACCTCTACGCGCACCGCGACGCCATCGCGAATGTGCGTGATCGCGTCGGCGCGATCATCGCGGACGAGGACGCTGTGACGCTCGCGCGGCTGCGCGACGAGCTGGGGACGTCGCGAAGGTACGCCGAGGCGCTGCTCGAGCATCTCGACGCGGCGCGCTATACGAAGCGCCTGCCCGACGACCGGCGCGTGCTGCGCCGCCGGTGGTGAGCCTGCGCGACGAAGCGCTCATCGGTGGCGGCGGCAACCGGCGTCCAGAAGGTCACTGCGCGGCCGCGGCCGCTTCCGGAGATGCTCATCCGGTGTGTTCCCCCCGGCGCGGTCGAAGCTGTCTGAGCGAGCTTCGATCATGTGGGGGAGAAGGCGCGGGGGTGTCGCGATTCACCCCGATGGGGCCTGGGCGGGCGGCGACGCCGGCGCGAGGCTGGTGACGATCGTGAACTCAGATCGGCACCCGCTTTCGCGCCGGTCGACCACTCCAGGAGATCGTCATGACCGCCGTCGCTTTGAAGCTCCCCGTCGGTCCCCGCCGGCGCATCGCCGCGCTCGTGGGCGCAGCCATGCTCGCAGCCGTCGTCGTCGCCGGGTGTGGCGGCGAGGCCACGAAGGACCTCGAAACCCTCGACGCGCCCGGGTTCTCGGTCAGCATGCCGGGCAAGCCGGCGCGCAGCGAGCAGCCGGTGCCGACGGCCGGCGGGACGTTGAAGGCGGTCTCCTATACGAGCGACAGCTACGGCGCCGCGTTCACGATCGCCTACTCCACGCTGCCGGAGGGGAGCAAGGGCAACCTGGACGGCGTGCTCGAGCGCGCCGCCACGAACTCCGGCGGCACGTTGCGCAACGAGGTGGCCACGACCTATCAGGGCTACGAGGCGCGCGACGCACGGATCACGGGAGCAGGCGAGAACCAGGGCACGATCTTCGTGCGCGCGATCATGACCAAGGACCGCTTGTACATGCTGCAGTACCTGGACACGAACCCGGACGTCGCCAAGCCGCCGGCCACATACGGTGAGATCCTCAAGTCGCTGAAGATCGACTGACCACGGTCACGGTCGGCGCCGGTCGCCCGTCGCGCACGTCAGGAGCCGAACTCGAAGCGCACGACCTTCGTCGTCGCGGTCGAGAGGCTCTCGCAGTTTGCGAGCCACAGCTCCTTGCCGGCCTGGGGCACGAGGCAGACGAAGCCGCGCACCGTGCAGTTGGCCTGCGTACGGCACGAGGCCTTTCGCGGCACCGCGCGCGCCACGCCCCTGGCCGTCGCGCAGGTCAGACCACGGCCCTGCGCGGTGATCGCGTACGCGCCCGCGTCGCTCGCATCGCCGAGGTCGCCGCAGTCGCGGATCGGCGCGCGCGCCGCGGCGGGTGCCGCCGTCGCGATGCCACCTGTCACGAGTGCGACGAGCGCGACGGCGCGAAGCGTGCTGCCTCGAGAAAGCATCTGCATGAGCGGCTCCTCAGTTCGAGATCACCGGGCGACCCTATCGCGGGTTGGTGTAGCACCCCGCGTGCAACACCGTCCACCGCTGACGCCCCCGCTCTGCCTCGACGGAGATCTCGGTTCGATGAGTTTCCGGCCGGCGCGCAGTCTCAACTGCAACCCGACTCCGAGGGGACGACATCGTGACGACCGACACCACACCCGCAGGCCAGGACGCCGCACAGAGCGAGCGCTCTCGCTGGGCTGCTGCTGCTCGCCGGGCGCCTCGGCGACCTCATCTCGCGCCGCGGGGTGTTTCTCTGCGGCCTGGCGGTGTTCACCGTCGCGTCGAGGAGATGCTCGTCGCCGCGCGCTTCGTGCAGGGCATCGGTGGCGCCATGACCTCGGCCGTGATCCTCGGCATGATCGTGACGATGTTTCCCGAGCCGGGCGAGCAGGCGAACGCGATCGGCGTCTACGGCTTCGTCGCCTCCGCGGGCGGCTCGATCGGCCTGCTCGTCGGCGGCGTCCTGACGCAGTCGATCAACTGGCACTGGATCTTCTTCGTCAACGTCCCGATCGCGATCGCCACCGCGGTCGCCGCGATGCGCCTGCTCGATCGCGACGCTAGCCTGCTCGGCGATGGCCAGAGCCTCGACCACAGGCCCCTCCGCCGAGCTGCTCGACCAGGCGCGCGGCGGCCACGAGGACGCCTTCCGCCGCCTCGTCGAGCCGCACCGCCGCGAACTGCAGGCGCACGCCTACCGCATGCTCGGCTCGGTCCACGACGCCGAGGACGCCGTGCAGGACGCGCTGCTGCGAGCGTGGCGGGGGCTGCCGCGCTTCGACGGGCGCAGCTCGCTGCGCGCCTGGCTACCGGGCCTTCGCGCTCGACGTGCTGACGCTCGACGGCGACCGCATCGGCGAGGTGACGGCGTTCATCGCGCGCTCCTCCGAGCCGGTGCAGTCGGGCCACGCGGACTTCCCCGACCACCCCGTCGACGGCTCGCGGAGCGCGGCCTTCTTCGGGCGCTTCGGTCTCCCCGCCAGGCTGGACTGATCAGCGTGTGACGACGCGCAGGTCGACGTCGTCGCCCGAGACCTTGGTGAGCGTGACGTCGAAGCGGCCGAGGCGGCTCACCCGCTCGCCGGGCACGAGCTTCGCGTCGCGGCCCGCGACCCGCACGGCGACCGTCTGATCGGCGATCCCCACGACCTCGACCGTCGCGCCTTGGCCGAGCCGCGACGAGGTCCTACCCGCGCGCGATCCAGGCCCGCCCGTCGCGCCCGCGAGCGCGCGAGGTCAGCGAGCACCGAAGCGTTCGGCGAGCGTGGCGACGACGTCGCGCAGGTCGCCGCCGCGCGTGCGAACGGTTCGCTGCGCGGCGGCGGGTCCCCCGGCTTCGAGCATGTCGCGCGCCGTCGCGAGCGCGGCCGCGCCGCCCAGGCGCTGCGCGTACGGGCCGAGATCGTCCAGCAGGCGCGTGAGTCGCTGCGCCGTCGGCTCGGGTGTGCCGGTCTCGAGGTCGGCCATCTCGCCCGCGACGCCGTAGCGACAGGCCGACCAGCAGTTCTCCTCGATCCGCCACACCGGCGCCACCGCCGGCTTCTCGCCCGCGCCATGGCGCTCGCTGAGGTCGGCGACCAGCGCATGGACGATCGCCGCGATCGCCGCACTCTCGCTGACCGTCGTCTGCGCGTCGGGCGCGCGCACCTCGACGGTCCCGTAGTCCGGGTGCAGCCGCAGGCCCCACCACCAGCGGCGCGGGTTCGGGATCGTTCCCGAGCGTTGTCCCCATTGCAGCGCCTGCGCGTAGGCCTCGAGGCTGCCGATCGCCGGCGGCACGCCCTGTCGCGGCAGCAGCTCGGCGATCTTCGGGCGCATCGAGGCCAGACCGCTGTCGACGCCGTCGTGAAAGGGGGCGTTCGCGGCCAGCGCGGCGATCTCCGGCAGGTACGAGCGCAGGGCGTCATGCACCGCCACCGCGGCGTCGGCATCGCCGATCGAGACGTGGACGTGCAGCCCGAAGACGAGCTGGCGCTCGGCGAGCGAGCCGTACTCGCTGCGCGTCCCGTCGTAGCGCTCGTCGTCATTGAGCTCGCCGCGGGCAGCGGCGAAGGGGTGCGTGCCGGCGGACGCCAGCAGGTCGCTCGCCGCCGCGGCGGCGAGGTCCGCGCGACCGAGCGCGAGCTGCTCGGCGGCGGCATGCACGCTGTGCTCAGGTGAGGTGATGAGCTCGATCTGCGCCGCCGGCAGCTCGAGCTTGAAGCGTGGGTCGCCGTCCATCCGGGCCAGCAGCTGCCGGGCCCGCGGCGCGAGGTCGAGTGTCTCGGCGTCGAGCAGCATCAGCTCCTCCTCGAGGCCGATCAGCAGCGGCTCGGACGCCGCGCAGCGGTCACGCAGCACCGCCGGGTCCAACATCGGTTTGCCGGGTTGCACGACTGGAGATCTTGGCGACATGCGCCTGCTGTCACTACCCGGTGTCTTTCAACCGCACAGCGACAGCTGGATGCTCGCTCAGACGCTGCGCGAGCATGCCCCACCGCCCGGCGGGACGGCGCTTGACCTGTGCACGGGCAGCGGCGTGCTCGCCGTGCAGGCCGCGCTGCTCGGCGCCCGCGTGACGGCCGTCGACGTCATGCGCCGCGCCCTTGTCTGCGCGCGCGTCAACGCGCTGCTCAACGGCGTGCGCGTGCGCACGCGTCGCGGCTCGCTGTTCTCCGGCCTGGACGGCGAGCAGTTCGACACGATCGTCAGCAACCCCCCGTACGTGCCCAATCCCGGCGACCACGCGCTTCCGGGTCGCGGCGCGCGGCGCGCGTGGGATGCCGGCGCCGACGGCCGTGCGCTGCTCGACCCGCTCTGCGAGCAGGTCGCCGGCCACCTGCGTCCCGGCGGCAGCGTGCTGATCGTGCACTCGTCGGTCTGCAACATCGACCGGACGCTTCGCCAGCTCACCGACGAAGGGCTCGAGGCCGAGGTCGTGGTGAGCTGCCGCGGGCCCCTGGGCCCGCTGCTGCGCGAGCGCGTCGAGGAGCTGTGGGCGTCCGGCGCGCTGCCGGACGGCTGCTTCGAGGAGGACGTCGTCATCGTTCGCGGGCGCCGCCCCGCGCAGCTCGCGCGCGGGTCAGATGGCCGATCGACGGCCCCGGCCGCGACATCGACCATCTAGTCGGCGGCGCGCGCGTAGGCGAGGTGCAGCGCGTCGGCGATCGACTTGATCGCCAGCGCCGAGCCGGCGACCCGTATCGCACGCGGCGCCCAGACGTGGCCGACGACGAAGGCGCCCGCGATCCACTGGTCCAGGCACATCGTGCAGCTCAGCAGCTCGCCGATTGCGCGCCGCATGCCGTCGGTGTCGCGCGGGTGCTCGACGATCTCGGCGGGCGGCGCGGGCTCGTCCTCGTCGACCTCGGTGAACGGCACGCGGGCGAAGCGGGCGACCTTCTCGCGCGACAGCAGCCGGCTGATGCGGTGCGTCGCGACGCCGTAGAGCGCGAGGTCGCCGGGGCCGACGCTCACGGGCAGCTCGTGCCCGCGCTTGACGGCCGTCGCGATGCCACCGCAGAAGAAGCTCGCGTAGCCGGCGGCGAGGACGGCGTAGGCGCCGTGCGGCCGATCCTCGGAGGCGCCGATGAGAGGTGTGGAGGAGGTCATCGTCAAGAGGAGACGAGTACCCACCCTGCGACCGCCGGACACGCCCGACGAGCGCCGACCGTGCGACCCCGCCGCAGCGGTGGGCTCCGTGCGTGCGCGTACGCGCACGGATATCGACGCGCAGCCGCCGGCGCAAGCCGTCGCAGACGCCGCGGACAGCGGTTAGGCTGGCGCTCGCAAGGATGGCGGTGCTATCGAGCACGAGCGACGAGTGAGCTTGGGGAGAGCGGATGGCGACTGGGCCGAAGGCGGCTGCGCGCAGAAAGACCGGTGACGGGGATCTGCCCGCGCAGATCGAGGAGCCACGCGAAGATCCAGCGCTCGAGGAGCTGCTGCGGGTCCTGACCGCGGCCCGAGACGGCGACTTCACCGTTCGCCTGCGCGCCCGCCGCCGCGACGTCATCGGCGAGATCCAGCAGCGCTGCAACGAGCTGATCGCGCTGAACATGCGCCAGGCAAAGGAGCTCGGCCGGGTCGCGCGCATCATCGGCCGCGAGGGGCGCATGACCGAGCGCGTCTCCCTGGGCACCGTCGACGGCACATGGAACGAGGCCGTCGAGTCGGTCAACGCGATGATTGACGACCTCGTCCGCCCGACGACGGAGATCTCGCGCGTGATCCAGTCGGTCGCCCGCGGCGACCTGTCGCAGAAGATGGCGCTGACGATCGAGGGTCAGCCCGTCAAGGGCGAGTTCGCCGCGATCGGCAACACCGTCAACGAGATGGTCGACCAGCTCGGGTCGTTCGCCGACGAGGTGACACGGGTGGCCCGGGAGGTGGGAACGGACGGAAAGCTCGGCGGTCAGGCGCAGGTCAAGGGCGTCAGCGGCACGTGGCGCGATCTGACCGAGAACGTCAACTCGATGGCGTCGAACCTCACCGACCAGGTGCGCCAGATCGCGGCCGTCACGACGGCCGTCGCCAACGGCGACCTGTCGCAGAAGATCACCGTCGACGCGCGCGGCGAGATCCTCGAGCTCAAGAACACGATCAACACGATGGTCGACCAGCTGTCGTCCTTCGGCGACGAAGTGACACGAGTGGCCCGGGAGGTCGGCACGGACGGCCAGCTCGGCGGCCAGGCGGAGGTCAAGGGCGTCAGCGGCACGTGGCGCGACCTGACCGAGAACGTGAACTTCATGGCGTCGAACCTCACCGACCAGGTGCGCCAGATCGCCGCCGTGACGACCGCCGTCGCGCAGGGCGACCTGTCGCAGAAGGTGACCGTCGAGGCCAAGGGCGAGGTCGCGACGCTCGCCGAGACGATCAACTCGATGACCGACACGCTGCGCGTCTTCGCCGAGCAGGTCACGGGCGTCGCGCGCGAGGTCGGCACGGACGGCGTGCTCGGCGGCCAGGCCGAGGTCCAGGGCGTCGCCGGCACGTGGAAGGACCTGACGGACAGCGTCAATGTCATGGCCTCGAACCTCACCGATCAGGTGCGCCAGATCGCGGTCGTCACGACGGCCGTCGCCAACGGCGACCTGTCGCAGAAGGTCACGGTCGAGGCCAAGGGCGAGGTCGCGACGCTCGCCGAGACGATCAACTCGATGACCGACCGCCTGCGCGTCTTCGCCGAGCAGGTCACCGGCGTCGCGCGCGAGGTCGGCACGGAGGGCGTGCTCGGCGGCCAGGCCGAGGTCGAGGGCGTCAGCGGCACGTGGCGCGACCTCACCGACAACGTCAACCTCATGGCCAACAACCTCACCGCGCAGGTGCGTGCGATCGCCGAGGTGACGACGGCGGTCGCGACGGGCGACCTCAGCCAGAAGATCACGGTCGACGCGCGCGGCGAGATCCTCGAGCTCAAGCAGACGATCAACACGATGGTCGACCAGCTGTCGTCGTTCGCCGACGAGGTCACGCGCGTCGCGCGCGAGGTCGGCACGGAGGGGCGCCTGGGCGGCCAGGCCGAGGTCAAGGGCGTCAGCGGCACGTGGCGCGACCTGACGGAGTCCGTGAACTTCCTCGCGTCGAACCTCACCGATCAGGTGCGCAACATCGCGCAGGTCACGACGGCCGTCGCGACGGGCGACCTCAGCCAGAAGATCGACGTCGACGCGCAGGGCGAGATCGCCGAGCTCAAGGACACGATCAACACGATGGTCGACCAGCTGTCCTCGTTCGCCGCGGAGGTCACGCGCGTCGCGCGCGAGGTCGGCACGGAGGGCAAGCTCGGCGGCCAGGCGACGGTCGAGGGCGTGTCGGGCACGTGGCGCGACCTGACCGAGAACGTTAACCAGCTCGCCGACAACCTCACCGATCAGGTGCGCAACATCGCGCAGGTCACGACCGCCGTCGCGACCGGCGACCTGTCCAAGAAGATCACCGTCGACGCGCAGGGCGAGATCGCCGAGCTCAAGGACACCATCAACACGATGGTCGATCAGCTCAACTCCTTCGCGGCCGAGGTGACAAGGGTCGCCCGCGAGGTCGGCACGGAGGGCAAGCTCGGCGGCCAGGCGACGGTCGAAGGGGTGTCGGGTACCTGGAGAGGGCTGACGGACAACGTCAACCTCATGGCGGGCAACCTCACCAGCCAGGTGCGCGCGATCGCGAACGTCACGACGGCCGTCGCCAACGGCGACCTGTCAAAGAAGATCGACATCGAGGCGAAGGGCGAGATCCTCGAGCTGTCGGACACGATCAACACGATGGTCGACCAGCTGTCGTCGTTCGCCGACGAAGTCACGCGAGTGGCGCGGGAGGTCGGCACGGAAGGGGTGCTCGGCGGCCAGGCCGAGGTCAAGGGCGTCAGCGGCACGTGGCGCGACCTGACCGAGAACGTGAACTTCATGGCCTCGAACCTCACCGACCAGGTGCGCAACATCGCACAGGTCGCGACCGCGGTCGCCAACGGCGACCTGTCGCAGAAGATCACCGTCGACGCGCGCGGCGAGATCCTCGAGCTCAAGAAGACGCTGAACACGATGGTCGACCAGCTGCAGTCCTTCGCGGCCGAGGTGACAAGGGTCGCGCGCGAGGTGGGAACGCAGGGCCAGCTCGGCGGCCAGGCGGAGGTCGAGGGCGTCAGCGGCACGTGGCGCGACCTGACGCAGAACGTCAACCAGCTCGCCGGCAACCTCACGACGCAGGTGCGCGCGATCGCCGAGGTCTCGACCGCCGTGACGCAGGGCGATCTCACGCGTCAGATCGCCGTCGACGCCCAGGGCGAGGTCGCCGAGCTGTCGGACACGATCAACCAGATGATCGCCAACCTGCGCGAGACGACGTCCAAGAACAAGGAGCAGGACTGGCTGAACACGAACCTCGCGCGGATCTCCGGCCTGATGCAGGGACAGCGCGACCTCGCCACCGTCTCGCGCCTGATCATGTCCGAGATCTCACCGCTGGTGACCGCGCAGCACGGCGCGTTCTTCCTGACCGAGGAGATCGACGACGAGCCCGAGCTGCGCCTGATCGCAAGCTACGGCTACAAGCAGCGTAAGACCGTCTCCAACAGCTTCAAGCTCGGCGAGGCGCTCGTCGGCCAGGCGGCGCTGGAGGGCAAGAGCATCCTGATCTCCAACGCCCCGCCGGACTACGTCAAGGTCACCTCCGGCCTCGGCGAGGCGCTGCCGGTGAACATCGTCGTGATGCCGATCCTGTTCGAGGAGAAGGTGCTCGCCGTCGTCGAGCTGGCTTCGCTGCAGAAGTTCTCCGAGGTCAACCAGGCGTTCCTCGAGCAGCTTGGCGAGACGCTCGGCGTCGTCCTGAACGCGATCATCGCCAACCGCCGCACGGAGGAGCTGCTCGAGCAGTCCCAATCGCTCGCCGAGGAGCTGCAGTCCCAATCGGAGGAGCTGCAGTCCCAGCAGGAGGAGCTCAAGCTGTCGAACTCCGAGCTCGAGCAGCAGACCTCGTCGCTGCGCAAATCCGAGGAGCTGCTGCAGACCCAGCAGGAGGAGCTGCAGCAGACCAACGAGGAGCTGCAGGAGAAGGCGGAGCTGCTCAGCCGCCAGAACCGCGACATCGAGATCCAGAACAGCGAGATCGAGCGCGCGCGCCTGGACCTCGAGGAGAAGGCCGCCCAGCTGTCGCTGAGCTCCAAGTACAAGTCGGAGTTTCTCGCGAACATGAGCCACGAGCTGCGCACGCCGCTCAACAGCCTGCTGATCTTCTCCAAGCTGCTGGCCGAGAACCACGACCAGAACCTCACCGACAAGCAGATCGAGTTCGCCTCGTCGATCCACACCTCCGGGGCCGACCTGCTGACGGTGATCTCCGACATCCTCGACCTGTCGAAGGTCGAGGCGGGCAAGATGGAGATCACTGCGGGTCCCGTGGCGCTGTCGGAGATCACCGCCTACGTCGAGCGCGCGTTCGGGCCCGAAGCCGAGCAGAAGGGGCTCGCGCTCGAGATCTCGACGGCCGCGGACGCGCCGCCGACGATCTTCACCGACGAGCAGCGCGTGCAGCAGGTGCTGCGCAACCTGTTCTCCAACGCGTTCAAGTTCACCGAGTCGGGTGCGGTCGCGCTCGAGCTCGCCGGCAGCGAGGAGCGCGCGGAGGACACCCGCTCGCCTGGAGGCTCGCAGGGCGCAGGCGGCACGCCCTATGTCCTCAGCATCACCGTGCGCGACACCGGCATCGGCATCCCCGAGGACAAGCTGCGGCTGATCTTCGAGGCCTTCCAGCAGGCCGACGGCACGACGAGCCGGCGCTACGGCGGCACGGGCCTCGGCCTGTCGATCAGCCGCGAGATCTCGCGCGCGCTCGGCGGCGAGATCCGCGTTCGCAGCACGCTCGGCGAGGGCAGCGCCTTCGAGGTGCTGCTGCCGCCCTACGTCGAGCCGCCGGCGCCGGCTGCGGACGACCGGCAGCTCGTCGAGCCGGCCGACCCCGACCCCGACCCCGACCCTGTGGCCGCGCCCGACGCCGAGGAGCCCGCGCCCGGCCTGCTCGACGATCGCGAGCTGCTGGCCGACGGCGACCGCATAGCGCTCGTCATCGACGAGGCGCTCGACATCGGCCAGCGCGCGCTCGACGAGGCGCGCGCGCACGGCTTCCGCGCGATCTTCGCGCCGCGCGGCAACATCGGGCTGTCGCTCGCGCAGGAGCTGGCGCCCGACGTCGTCGTGCTGGCCACGCCGGCTGGCGGCGGCCCCGACGTCCTCGCGCAGCTCAAGCACAACCCGCGCACGCGCCACATCCCGGTCCACGTGATCGGCGAGCCCGGCGACCGTCACGGTGCCCTGACGGCCGGTGCCGCCGGCTTCATCGAGCGCCCGGTCGCCGACGAGGCGCTCGCCGCGACGTTTGCGACGGCTTCCGCGTTTCTCGAGAGCCCGCTGCGCAAGCTGCTCGTCGTCGAGGACGACGAGGCCGCGCGGATGGGCATCGTGGAGCTCGTCGGCGGCGGCGACGACGTCGAGGTCACGGCGGTCGGCTCCAGCGAGGAGGCGCTCGCGGCGCTCGCCGAGGGGCGCTTCGACTGCGTCGTGCTCGACCTCAAGCTGCCGAAGATGACCGGCTTCGCGCTGCTCGACCATCTCAAGGAGGACGAACGCCACCGCGACACGCCCGTGATCATCCACACGGGCAGGCAGCTCACGCGGCGCGACGAGACCAAGCTGCGCCGCTACGCCGACTCGATCATCGTCAAGGACGCAGGCTCGCCCGAGCGCCTGCTGAGCGAGACGGCGCTGTTTCTGCACCGGCCTTCCGGTGCGCTGCCGGCCGAGAGCCGCCGCCTGATCGAGCAGCTGCACAGCGCCGATTCCGTGCTCGAGGGCAAGCGCGTGCTGATCGCCGACGACGATGTGCGCAACGTCTTTGCGCTGACGAGCGCCCTGGAGATGCGCGGGATGCTCGTGCGCTACGCCGAGAACGGGCGCGAGGCGATCGAGTCGCTCGACGCCGATCCCGGCGTCGACCTCGTGCTGATGGACGTGATGATGCCCGAGATGGACGGCCACGAGGCGACGCGCGCGCTGCGCGCCGACCCGCGGTTCGCCGACCTGCCGGTGATCGCGCTGACGGCCAAGGCGATGAAGGGCGACCGCGAGAAGTCGATCGCGGCCGGGGCCTCGGACTACATCACCAAACCGGTCGACATCGAGCAGCTGATCTCGCTCATGAGGGTGTGGCTCTACGGTGAACGTCAGCGATCATGAGGGCCGTGAGCGCCTCGAGATCGAGCTCCTGCTCGAAGCGATCCACCGCGTCCACGGCTACGACTTTCGCGGCTATGCGCTCGCTTCGCTGCGCCGCCGCCTGTGGCACCGCGTCTACGGCGAGGGCTTGCAGACGCTGTCGGGCCTGCAGGAGCGCATCCTCCATGAGCCCGGCTGCATGGATCGCCTGCTGCGCGACCTGTCGATCAACGTCACGGAGATGTTCCGCGACCCGACCTTCTACGTTGCGCTGCGCCGGCGCGTCTTTCCCCTGTTGCGCACGCATCCGTTCATCCGCGTGTGGCAGGCCGGCTGCTCGACCGGCGAGGAGATCTACTCCTTGGCGATCACGCTGCACGAGGAGGGGCTGCTCGAGCGCACCCGCATCTACGCGACCGACATCAACAACGCGGCGCTGCGGCGCGCGCGTTCCAGGACGTTTCCGCTGGAGCGCATGCAGCGCTACACCGAGAACTACCTGCGCGCCGGCGGCACCGAGGCGTTTTCGACGTACTACACCGCCGACGGCGACAGCGCGCGCTTCTCGCGCGAGCTCGGGGCGAACGTCGTCCTCGCGCAGCACAACCTCGTCACCGACGGCTCCTTCAACGAGTTTCACCTCATCGTGTGCCGCAACGTCATGATCTACTTCGGGTCGGCGTTACAGGAGGAGGTTCTGCAGCTCTTCGGCGACAGCATGATGCGCAACGGCATCCTCGCGCTCGGGCGCAAGGAGTCGATCCGGCGCTCGCGCCACGCGGCTGAGTACGAGCCGCTGGACGAGGCGGAGAAGATCTTCAGGCGGCTGCGATGAGCGCCGTCGAGATCGTGGCGATCGGTGCGTCGTGGGGCGGCTTGGCCGCGATCGAGCGCGTGCTCGGCGCGCTGCCGGCGGACTTTGCCGCGCCCGTCGTGATCGCCCAGCACCGGCGGCGCGGAGTCGACGGCGGCCTCGCCGACCTGCTCGGGGGGCACTGCGAGCTGCAGGTCTGCGAGGCCGAGGACAAGCAGGCGCTCGAACCCGGCCGTGTGCTGCTCGCGCCGCCGGATTACCACCTGCTGGTCGAGCCCGGCGCCGTCGCCCTGTCGGTCGACGAGCCCGTCCACTACAGCCGCCCCTCGATCGACGTGCTGCTGCGCTCGGCCGCCGACGCCTACGGCGACGGCGCCGTCGGCGTCGTGCTGACCGGCGCCAACGACGACGGCGCCAGCGGCCTGGCGCAGATCGTCGCCCGCGGCGGCACGGCGATCGTGCAGGATCCCGAGTCGGCCGAGCGTCGCGAGATGCCCGACGCCGCGCTGGCAGCGGCGCCGGCCGCGCACGTCTTGGCGATCGAGCAGATCGGGCGCACGCTCGCCGGGCTCGCCGTCACGGCGCAGCGGGCGCGGTCATGAGCGACACGGCGGTCCTGCTCGTCGACGACCGCGAGCAGAACCTGCTCGCGCTCGAGGCGGTGCTGGCGCCGACCGGTTGTCGCCTCGTCAAGGCGCGCTCGGGAGACGAGGCGCTGCGCGCGCTGCTCAAGGACGACTTCGCGGTGATCCTGCTCGACGTCCAGATGCCGGGCCTCGACGGCTTCGAGACCGCCGAGCTGATCCGCGCGCGCGAGCGCACGCGCGCGGTGCCGATCGTCTTCGTCACCGCGATCAGCAAAGAGCGCCACCACGTCTTCAAGGGCTACCAGAGCGGCGCGGTCGACTACCTCTTCAAGCCGCTCGATCACGATGTGCTGCGCTCAAAGGTCGAGATATTCGTCGAGAACCACGAGCGCGGGCGGGCCCTGGCCGAGCGCGAGGAGCTGCTGCGGGCGACCTTCGAGGACGCCCCGACCGGCATGGCGCGAGCGGACGCCGGCGGCCGGCTGAGCCACGTCAACCGCGCGCTGTGCAGGACGATCGGGCGCGAGCCCGACGAGCTCATCGGGCACACGCTCGACGAGCTCGGGCCGCGCGCGGAGGCGGGCGTCGAGGATCCGCAGCGCGAGCGACTGGCGAACGGGCTGATTTCGCGCTACGAGGTCGAGCGCCGCCTGCTGGGAGCGGGCGGGACGTCTATCCCGGTGCTCGTGAGCGTCTCGCTGGCGACCGCACGCGAGGGCGCCGCGCCGGACCTCATCCTCCATGTCCAAGACCTGCGCGAGCGACACCGCGCCGAGCGCGACCGCGAGCAGCTGATCCGCGCGCAGTCGGCCCGCGCGCACGCCGAGGCCGCATCCGAGCGCCTGCGCCTGCTGCAGTCGATCACCGTCGCCGCGCTCGGCGCCGACGACCTCGACAGCCTCCTGCGCGTGCTGCTCGACCGCGTGATCGACGCGCTCGACGCCGACCGCGGCGCGGTCGTGCTGACCGACGCCGAGGAGCACGTCGTCGCACGCGCCGCCACCGGCGTCGAGACGACCGTGCAACACGATGCGGGCGCCGAGGTCGACGACGTCTTCGCCCGCGTCGTCGCCGACGGTGCGCCGGTCGCGGCTTCAGACCTCGCGACGGAGGGCATCGATGCGAGCTCGCTCGGTCCCGCGGTCAGCTCGCTGCTCGCGGTGCCGCTCGTCGACGGCACCGAGATCATCGGAAGCCTCGCCGTCGGGACGCTGGCGCGACGCGAGTTCGACGCCGAGACCGTCGAGCTGCTGAGCATGGCCGCCGGCCGCGCGAGCCTCGCGATCGCGCGCACGCGCCTGTACGAGCGCGAGCGCCGGATCGCCCAGCAGCTGCAGCGCTCGCTGCTGCCGAGGGCGCTGCCGCAGGTGCCCGGCGTCGCACTGGCCGCGCGCTACGAGCCCGGCGGCAACGGCGCAACCGTCGGCGGCGACTGGTACGACGCGATCGCCCTGCCCGGCGGCCGCGTCGCGGTCGCGATCGGCGACGTCGTCGGCCGCGGCATCGAGGCGGCCGCGACGATGGGCCAGATGCGCAGCGCGCTGCGCGCGATCATCATGCAGGCCGACGACAGCGGCGCGATGGCCGAGCGCCTGAACCGCTTTGCGCTGGGCATCGGCGACTGCGTCCTGACGACTGTCGTGCTGGCGATCTTCGAGCCGGCCACCGGACGGGTGCGCTACACGAACGCGGGCCACCCGCCGCCGCTGGTCATCGGCGCGGAGGGCGCGGCGCACTTTCTCGAGGACGAGCCGGCGCCGCCGATGGGCGTGGTCGAAACGCCGCGCTACCGCCAGCGCACGCTGCAGCTCGAGCCCGGCTCGATGCTGCTGCTCTACACCGACGGTCTCGTCGAGAAGCCGACCGAGCCGCTGGACTATGGCCTCGAGCGCCTGCGCGCGAGCGCGGAGGGTGCGGCCGCCGGCGTCGACGAGCTCTGCGAGCACGTGCTCGGCGCCCTGGGCAGCGACGCGGACGCGCAGGCCGACGACGTCACGCTGATCGCGCTGCACGCGCTGCCCGAGCTCGAGGAGCGCGTCGCGCTCGAGGTCGCAGGCGACCCGGGCGCGCTGACCGCCACCCGCGACACCGTGCGGCGCTGGCTCAGCGAGGCCGGGGCGAGCTCGGCCGAGTGCAACGACATCACGATGGCCTGCAACGAGGCCTGCCAGAACGCGATCGAGCACGGCTACGAGCTCGGCGCCGACCGGTTCGACGTGCTGCTCGAGCGCGAGGGCGGTCAGGTGTCGATCACGGTCCGCGACCACGGCCGCTGGCGCACGACGACGAGCCCGGACCGCGGGCGCGGCCTGGACCTCATGCGCGAGCTGATGGACGATGTCGAGATCGACGCCCAGGAGGGCGGCAGCACGGTCCAGCTGCGCCGGCGCCTGCGTGCGCCGCGCGCCCACGGAGCGGCGGCCGCGGTCGCCCCCTGACGCGGCCTCTCGCCCACCCGAGCGCGCAACTTCCGCGCGTCGCGCAGGTTGAGGTGCCATGTCCATGCTCCGCCTCGCGCCGGTCCTCGGCTGCGCCATCACGCTGCTCTGCGCGGCTACCGCGGTCGCCGCGCCGCCGTGGTCTGCGCCCGCGACGATCACGACGGGCAACCCCCAGCTCGCGCAGCCGACGATCGACTTCGCCGGCAACGGGCGGGCCGTGCTCTCGGCCCGCCTGACGACGCAGGCCAACGGGGTTCCCAGCAACGGCTTCAGCCGGCTGTTCGGCCAGCAGGTTGACGGCAGCTTCGCGGGGCGCGCACGGCTCGTGCTCGCCGCGCCCCCGGTCGCCTACGGCTCGAGCCGGCTCGCGCTGCTGCGCCTGCCCGTCGCAAAGGGCAACGTCACGATCGCCGACCTCGAGGATCCCGAGAGCAGCCTCGGCACCAGCTTTGGGCGCTGCTGCGGCCCGCTGGAGGTCGACCCTGGCGGTTACCGCCGCCTGTCGGCGCGCGCGGACCGCGAGAGAGGCGTGCTCGCCGCCAACGACCGCGGCGACGTCGCGGCCGTCTGGGTCGAGCACCTCTCCGGCCGCGACCACCTGCTCGTCGCGCAGCGGCGTCCAGGTCAGGCGTTCGGGCGCCCCTCCGTGATCGCCGGGTCGGGCCTGATCACCTCTCCGTCGGTCGCCTGGAGCCCCGCGGGCGACCTGCTCGTCGCCTACCAGCGCGCGACGACGGGCCCGGGACCCGGCACCGACCGCCGCGTCGAGGCGCGCGTGCGACGCTCAGGGCACAGCTGGGGCGGGCCACAGCGGCTGGGCCTGTCCAGCGGCTTCAGCGTGATCTCGACGGCCGCCGCCGCAGACGGGCGGATGGTCGTGGCGTGGGGCACACAGGACCTCGGCGAGGAAGCCAACACGCGCTGGAACGTGCGCGCCGCACTGCGCCCCGCCGGCTCCCGCGGCTTCGGGTATGCGGAGCTGCTCGAGTCCAGCGAGGGCGACGACGAGCGGCCTGCGGGCCGCGTCGTCGCCGCGATGGCGCCCGACGGCACGGCGACGGTGGCGTGGTCGAGCATCGCGGGTGCGCGCTTCCCGCACACGTTCCCGGCGCGCGTGACGACGGCCGGCCCGGCGCAGGGCTTCGGCCCGATGCAGACGCTGGCGCCGAACGCCGCCGTCGGCGACGTCGCCATGGACGCGCGCGGCGCCACGGTCGTCGTCTGGGCGACGCTGGCGATCCCGGGGGTCAACCAGGTCACGCAGCAGGTCTTCGCGAGCCTGCGCGGCGCGGGCGCGGCCGCCTTCGCGGCGCCGGAGGCGGTCGGCCCCGCCGAGCGCGCCGACTTGCCGCGCGCCGCGTTTGAACCCTTGTCGGGCCGCCCGGCCGTCGTCTGGATCAGCCGCCTGCCGGGCGTGACGGAGCGCCTGCGCTACTCGGCACGCGCCGGCTAGGCGGGTACGACGGCCCCAAACGCGGCCACTCAGCCGGGCAGGCTCGTCCACCGCCGCGCGCACCCAAGCAGCGCTGCCGCGACCGAGGCCATCACTGCGGCCGCGGCGATGTACTCGAGCGCGCTCTCGTCGCCTGTGAAGGCGAACACCACGGCCAGGACGGCCAGCAGCGCGGAGAGCATGACGCCGGGCACCGCGAGCAGCGCAAGTGGCTCGCGCAGCAGCGCGTGCCGCCGGCCGCGCTGCCCCGAGGTGACGCCCAAGCGCCGCGACAGCCGCTGCAAACCTTCGATGCGCTCGCGCCCGCGCTGGGTCGTGAACGCCTGGTCGTCGGCCACGAGCAGAAAGCGGCCGACCGTCTCGACCGCGTCGTCCTCCGGCTCGAGGCGACGGTCCGCCAGCACCCGCGCCTCAAGGGTGCCCTCGGGGGCGACCCGGCGCCGGTCCAAGCGACGCCTGCGCTCGCGCCCGGCGGCGCTCCAGGCAAGGCGAAACAGCCCGTGCGCGATGAAGACGAGGACCATCACGAGCGCGATGGTGCCGCCCACGCCAAGGGAGCCATGATCGCGATCGTCGAGGCTCGCCACGCCGGCCGCGGCCATCCCGAGACATACCCCCATTGCGGCGATCGCGGCGACCATCACGAGGCGCAGCAGGACGCCGCCGCCCGTCGACAGCGCTCCGGCGGGGACGGTCCGCACGCCGAGCCCCCACAGCTCGCGGGCCTCCAGGCCGCAGCGGCCATCGAGCACGCGTCGCGGCACGACGAGCGGCGCGGCGGCCTCGATCCGCGCGCTGAGCTCCGCGGCGCCGGGATCCTCGAACGTGCTCGGCTTCCAATCGTCGCCGACGAGCTGCGGTTCCTCGGCGGGCTGCGTCATGCCAGGAGTGTGCCGAACGCGACGACCGCGGACGCGGTGGCGGTGCTCACCCTTCGCCGGCTGCGAACTGCGCGATCGACGTGTCGATGAGCCACTCCACCGGCGCGACGTCATCGGTGTAGATCCGGCCGCCGGACAGGCGCGGAGCGACCCGCGCCCCCGTCTCGAGGGCGAGCGGCCGCAGCTGACTCGGAAGGCTCTGAGCGTTGGCGAGCAGGCGCCGCCCCGACGCCTCGCCCGCCGTTCCGAGCAGCAGCGTGTTCTTGCGCGCGGCCGGGTCGCGCACGACCGTGGGAAAAACCGCCGCCATCGTCGCGCCGAGCACCCGCTCGAGCTTCGTGAAGCCGACGGGCTGGCTGGCGTTGACGACGACGACACCGCCCGGGCGCAGCCGGTCGCGCGTGAGCGCGAAGAACTCCCTTGTCGCGAGGTAGAAGGGGATGTACGGCTGGCGGTAGGCGTCGATGAAGATCGCGTCGTAGCGCGCCTTCGTGCGGCGCAGAAACGGCCGGGCGTCGGCGGTGTGCGTGCGCAGCCCCGGCGCCTGCATGTCGAAGAAGCGCCGGCCGATCTCGGACAGCTCGCCGTCGATCTCGACGCCGTCGATCTGCGTCTGCGGAAAGAAGTGCCCGAAGGCCCGCGCGGTCGTGCCGGCGGCGTTGCCGAGGATCGCGATCCTGCGCGGCGGCTGGTCCTGCGCCGCGAAGGGGAGGATCAGGTACTCGTCCCAGATGTTGTCGCTGAGGTAGGAGCCGGGCAGGCGCAGGGAGTGCACCGCCTGACCCTCGTTGAGCTCGAGCATCCGCGCGCCGTCGGAGTCCTGCACGACGCGCGCGTACTGGTACTCCGTGTCGGCCTCGTAGATGACGCGTGCGCCCGCCTCGGTCTCGCCCTTGACCGTTCCCGCCGGCAGCACGAGCAGCAGTGCGAGCGCCGCCGGCGCGAGCGGGTAGCGCCGCCGGGCAAGGCCGATCGCCGCGAGCGCCACGAGCGCGAGGCCATAGACGATGAACGTCCTGCGCGTGCCGATCAGCGGGATGAACAGCAGCGCCGAGGAGAACGTGCCCAGCAGGCTGCCGACGGTCGAGATCGCGTACAGGCGGCCGGAGACCGTGCCGGCCTCGGTCACGTCGACGACCGCGAGGCGCAGCGCGTACGGTGCCACAGCGCCGGAGACGAGGATCGGGACGGCGACGAGCAGCGTCACGCCGAGCAGCGAGCCGACGAAGGCGCCCGCGGAGATCGAGTCCAGCGCGTCGACGGCGATCCCGAGAAACGGGTCGGCGATGAACGGCACTGCGGCGAGCAGCACGCCCGACAGCAGCACGAGCCGGTACAGGCCCTCGCGCGTCGGGTTGCGGTCGGCGAGCTTGCCGCCGTACCAGTAGCCGATCGACAGCGCCACGAGCACGATCCCGATCGTGTTCGCCCAGACGATCGTCGACGCGCCGAAGTACGGTGCCAGCAGGCGCGCGGCCGCGATCTCGGCGCCCAGGATGCTGAGCCCGACGACGAAGACGATCAGACCGAGCGGCGGCTCGGGAAGGCGCTTCACGCGCGACCGTGAGCCGTCGGCGCCGGGACGGGCGGTGACGGTGACCGCGCAGAGACCATTGCTGGATCCTATGGCCCGTGCCCGCCTTCGCCGACCACCACCGCCACCCAGCGCGATGGTTGGCGCCCCCGGCACTGCTGCTGTCCGGCACGTCCGCACGCTGGGTCGTGCGCCATCGCCGGTCCCCGGCGGTCCGGACATGGCGGGCGGGCGGCGGCGAGCAGCGCGTCGCCGGTTGCTTGTCGGTGCGCACAGCCGGTGCCGGAGACCGGGTGGTGGTCCTGCTGCATGGGCTGACCGCCAGCGGCGACTACTTCGGCGCCGGCTACGACCGGCTGGCCGCCGGCGGCCGGCTGGTGATCCCCGACCTCCTCGGATTCGGGCGGTCGCTGAACGAGCACGCCGGTGACTACTCGCTGCAGGCCCATCTCGCGGCGCTCGAGCTCATGGCGCGGGAGCTGGGGCTGGATGGGCGCCCGCTGACGCTCGCCGGGCATTCGCTGGGCGGGTTGCTCGCACTGCACTGGGCCGCGCGCCGCGACGACGTCGAGCGGGTCGTCTGCTTCTCCACGCCGCTGTACGCCGATGCACGCGAGGCCGACGAGCGGATCCGCGCGATGGGTCGCATCGAGCGGCTCTTCGCCACGCAGGGCCCCGTTCCCAGGGCGCTGTGCAGTGCGATGTCCCGTCATCGCGCGACCGCGCAATGGGTCGCCACCGCGTTCGAGCCGCGCTTTCCGGTCACGGTCACGCGGATGGCCGTCCGCTACTCGTGGGCGTCCTACCTCGGCGCGATGAACGGCGTGATCCGCTGCGGCGGGTGGGAGGCGCCGCTCGCCGCGCTCGATCGCGCCGCCATCCCCGTGCTGCTGGCCGACGGCGCCCACGACCCGGTACCCGCCCCCGCCCGCGCGAGCGAGCTCGCAGGGCGCCACGGCAACGTGACGGTCGCGACCCATCCCGCGGCGGGCCACCAGCTGCCGCTCACCGAGCCGGGCTGGTGCGCAGACCGGCTCGTGGCGTAGCCTTCCGCCGCATGGTCATCGACGTCCTGGTCGGCGTGCCCGTCGACGACTTCGAGACGGCATGCGCCTGGTATGAGATCTTCTTCGGCTGCCCGCCGCACGTCGCCGTGAAGCCGGGCGAGTCGGCGTGGCGAGTCGAAGGCACGAGCTGGATCCGCGTCGTCGCCGACGGCGCTCGCGCCGGCAGCGCGCTCGTGACGCTGCACGTCGACGACCTCAAGCATCATGTCGGTCTGATCGCGATGCGCGGCATCGCCCCCGACTCGATCGAGACGCTGCCCGGCGAGGCGCTGAGGGCGACGATCAGCGATCCGGCCGGCAACACGATCGTGATGGAGGAGCACCTCGCGGCCTGACGTCGGGCCGCTGTCGGGCGGACGGCGAGCAGTGTCGGGATGTCGCCGGTGGCCCGGCGTAGCGGCCTCGCGACATGACCGGCAGCGTTGAGGGCCGTGGGCCGATCCGGCCTCATACCCCGACGCGGGAGGCGGTCATGGACAGCGAGACTGAGATGGCTGCGGCACGTGCGTACGTGGCGGATCTGCGCAGCGGTCGCACGCCGCCTCGCTGGCAGCCGCCGACCCCGCCGGACGACGAGATGCCTGCAGAGCTTGGCGTCCGGGAGTTCGCCGGCGGCATCGATCTCGAACTCGCGGCGCAGCCACTCGAGTTGCTGCCCACCCCTGGCGGGCTCGACCTCAGAGATGCAAGCGGCGCCCACGTCTTCGGACGGCTCGCGGACTCCACAGCGCGCAGCGCGACGGCTCAAACGTCTGCAGAGGTGTGTCGCTTCGCGATCGAGCACACGCGCCCAGGCTGGAGGATCGTCGCGCGGTCCGCGAAGGACGACCGCGTCCTTGCCGCGTACTTTCCGGGCTGGGTGCCTGCGGGCGGGGACATCTGGGTGGCACCGGGACATCGGTGCGTGCTGCGATGGACGCCGCTGGCCCGCTTGTGCTCCTGGAGACTGACCGACGCAGACCACGAGATCCTGCGTCTGCGCTCGAGCGTGGAGCGCTATGACATCGTCACGGCGGACTTCCCCACGCGGCACGTGCTGCTCGTGCTCTTTGTCGCGTGGGTCGTCATGGCCGAGAGCGACAACGCCTACTACAACGTCAGCCAGGGCGCCTGAGCAACGCGGTTGAGCCTCCGGCCTGCGCGTCGGGTTGCGGTCGGGCGACAGTCAGCCGCCGCAGCCGCGCTCGGGCCAGCCCGAGACGCCGTCTTCTCCTCCGCCAGCATGCGGATTCTCCCTGCTGTGGTCGTGATCGGCGTACGCTCGTCCCGCGTGTCTGGCGAGACGATCCTGATCGTCGGGTCGGGTGACGGTGCCACTGCGGCCGGCGCCATATTGGACGGTGCCCCGTACCGGGTCCTCCGTGCAGCCGACGGGCTGCGGGCGCTCGAGGCTCTCGGAACGAAGCCGGCGCAGCTCGTCGTCGCCGACTGGGCGATGCCCGGCCTCGACGGCATGGGGCTGCGCCGCGCCGTGCGTGATCGCCCGGGGATCGCGGCCCCGCAGTTCATCCTCGTCCGTGAACCCCTTGCCGATGCGCAGCGGGTGGTGGAGGCGCTCGAGGCCGGGGTCGAGAGCCTGACCGTCCCGTTCGAGCCGGCCGAACTGCTCGCACGCGTCAGGGCGGAGCTGCGGGAGGTCGCGTTGCGTGCCGACCAGACGCGGCTGCAGGCGCTCGTGGCCACGTCCCCGGTGCGATCTACCGCTGCTCGCACGACGCCGACTACACCATGGAGGTGATCAGCGACCACATCGAGCGCATCTCCGGCTACCCGCCGTCGGACTTCGTCCAGAGCTCGTGTCGCTCGTTCGCGAGCATCATCCACCCGGAGGATCGGGCGGAGGTCGAGCGCGCCGTCGATGCCGCCGTTGGACGGCGGGCACCCGTTCGCGCTCGAGTACCGCATCGTGCGCGCGGACGGAACGGCACGCTGGGTGCTCGAGCGCGGTCAGCTTGTGCGCGGACAGGATGGCCGAGGCTGGCTGGACGGGGTCATCTTCGACATCACCGAGCGCAGGCGGGCCGAGGAGGTCCTGCGCCAGCGTGAGGCCGAGCAGGCGCGGATGGTGGAGTTGCGGGCCTCTCGTTCTCGCATCGTCGACGCCGCCGACTCCGCGCGCCGGCGCATCCAGCGCGACCTGCACGACGGCGCTCAGCAGCGGCTGGTGACGCTCGCGCTCAGGCTGCGGGGCGCGCGGGTGGCCATCGACGCTGATCCGGCGGCTGCGGGCCTCCAGCTCGACGAGGCGCTCGAGGAGCTGGGGACTGCGATCGCGGACCTGCGCAGCCTCGCCCGGGGCATCCATCCCGCGGTTCTCTCCGACCGCGGGCTCGCCGCGGCGCTGGACTCGCTGGCGGCCCGCGCGCCGCTGCCCGTCGAGCTCGAGGTCCACGACGGCCGGCTGCCGTCGGCGATCGAGTCGGCCGTGTACTTCGTCGTCTGCGAGGTGCTGACCAACGTGGCGAAGTACGCGGATGCGACGTACGCATCGGTCCGTATCGTCCGCACGAACTCGCACGTGCTGCTCGAGGCGGCCGACGACGGCATCGGCGGGGCGCTGGGCAGCGTCGAGTCGGGTCTTGGAGGGCTGGTCGACCGGATCGAGGCGCTGGACGGGCGGCTCGAGGTCATCAGCCCGCCGGGCGAGGGGACGATCGTGCGGGCCGACATTCCCCTGCACGCCGATGTGCCCGCACCCATCGGACGCGAGTCTTCCGACGAACCGGCGGTCAGGCCCGCATGAACGTGAGCACGGCGAGGACGCGCCGGTGGTCTTCGGCGGTCGGGCTGAGTCCGAGCCTGGAGAAGATGCTCGTGACGTGCTTTTCGACGGCGTGGACGCTGACGACGAGCTCGTCGGCGATCGCCCGGTTCGTGCGGCCCTCGGCCATCAGCGCCAGGACCTCGCGCTCGCGCGGCGACAGGTTCGCCAGCGGATCCCGGCGACGCGGGCGGCCGAGCATCTGGGCGACGACCTCCGGGTCGAGCGCCGAGCCGCCGCGGCTGACGCGCAGGATCGCCTCGGTGAACGCCGCCACGTCGGCGACGCGATCCTTCAGCAGGTAGCCGACGCCGGCCGCGTCGTCGCCGATGAGGTCCAGAGCGTAGGCCTCCTCGACGAACTGCGAGAGGACGAGCACGCCGACGTCGGGGTGGGTGGCGCGGACGTGCATCGCCGCCCGCAGGCCGTCGTCGGTGTTCGTGGGCGGCATCTGGATGTCGATGATCGCCACGTCGGGCGCGTGCGCGGCGACCTTGCGCACGAGGTCCTCGGCGTCCGCAGCCTGGGCGACGACGTCGAAGCCGGCCTCGCCGAGCAGGCGCACGATCCCCTCGCGTAGAAGCACTTGGTCCTCGGCGATGACGACCCGCAGGGGGAGCGGTTGCATGCATGCCACCGTACCGGCGGCGACGGTCAGCGCCAGAGGTCGTCGAGCGCCATCGTGGCCAGGTCGGCCTTGGCGACGAAACGGCGGGCGCCTGCGCGGAGGGCCAGCGCCTCGAAGTCGGGTCCCGGATCGGCCGAGGCCATGACGATCGCCGGCCCGTCGCCGTCGGCGGTCAGCCGCGCGGCGACGGCGAAGCCGTCCATGTCGGGCAGGCCGACGTCGAGCAGCACCGCCTGCGGCTGGAGACGGCCCGCCGCCTCCAGCCCTTGAGCGCCCGTCGCCGCCTCGCCCACGACGCGGTAGCCGCTGTCGCGCAGCAGCGCGCCGACGACGCGGCGAAACGCCTCGTGGTCATCGACGATCAGGACGCTCTCGGGCACGCAACCATCGTGAGCCATGGCCAACGGGTTGTCGGGAGGGTTAGCCGTAGTTCTCGGCGCGGCGAACGCCCCCGGGCCGGTGGGCGCCCGCACCCCAGGACACTGGCATGCCCCCTCGCCCGGCCGGGGCTCCGAAGGCAAGCTGGCACCACGCCCCAGTGACCAACCCAAGGAGCCGGGAATGTCCACCACCCCCAGCGCAGCAAGGCCGCGGCCATGATCGAAGCTCAAGGCCTCACCAAGCGCCTCGGCGGGCGCACGGTCGTCTCCGACGTCTCGTTTCGCTGCGAGCCCGGCACGGTCACGGGCTTTCTCGGCCCCAACGGCCCCAACGGCGCCGGCAAGACCACGACGATGCGGATGCTCGTCGGGCTCTGCGAGCCCGACGCCGGGCACGCCCGGATCCTCGGCGGAGGCTACCGCGATCTGCCCAACCCGGGCCGGCGCGTCGGGATCCTGCTCGACGCCGCTGCGCAGCACGCCGGGCGCCGCGGGCGCGAGGCGCTCGCCGTCTCCGCCCAGACCATGGGCGTGGGGGAGGAGCGCGTCGACGGCCTGCTGGAGCTCGTCGGGCTCGACGAGACGGCGGCCCGGCGACGGGTCGGCAAGTACTCGCTCGGCATGCGCCAGCGCCTCGGCCTGGCCCACGCCCTGCTCGGCGATCCCGAGCTGCTGATCCTCGACGAGCCTGCCAACGGCCTGGATCCCGAGGGCATGCGCTGGATGCGTGTGCTCCTGCGCGACTTCGCCGACCGCGGCGGGACGGTGCTGCTCTCCTCGCACCTGCTCGCCGAGGTGGAGGTGATCGCCGACCGGATGGTGATCATCGGCAACGGCCGGATCATGGCGCAGGGCACCCGCGCCGAACTGCTCAACGCGACCGGCACGGCGGTGCGCGCACGCGACGCCATGGGGCTGCGGGCCGCGCTGACCGCGGCGGGACTCACCGCCTACCCGGTCGATGGCGGCGGGCTGCTCGTCGACGCCGAGCCGGAGGCGGTCGCCCAGGCGGCGATGGACGACGGCGTCCTGCTGAGCCGACTCGCCCCGTCGGAGGGCGCCGGCCTGGAGCGCCTGTTCTTTGAGCTGACCGCAACGTCCGCGACACACCCCGAGACGATCTCGCCCGAACTCGAACTGGCAGGAGCCACAGCATGAGCGCCACCACCCTCGCCTCCGTCGCGCGTCCCGTGCCGTTGGGGTCCGCGTCCACCTCCGCCCGTCCCGGCCTCGGCCGCCTGACCTGGGTGGAGATGCGCAAGATGGCCGACACCCGCGCCGGCTTCTGGCTGCTGATCGCCGCGGTCGCGATCACCGTCGTCGTGGTGGCCGTCCGCGCCATCATCGGCGACGCCGAGGATCACACCTTCATCTCGGTCCTGAACATCGGGCTGCAGCCGGTCGCCGTCCTACTGCCGATCGCCGGCCTGCTGCTCGTCACCTCGGAGTGGTCCCAGCGGACCGCGCTGATCACGTTCACGCTGACACCGATGCGCTCGCGCATCCTGGCCGCCAAGCTGCTCGCCGGGGTCGTCGTCGTCACCGCGATGCTGGGCATGGTTCTCGCCGTCGTCGTCGCGGCAGTGCTCCTCGCGGCACCCGGCGTCGACGGCACGTGGTCCGACGGCTGGGCGATGGTTGGCCAGTCGGCCGTCTACCTCATCGCCGGCTTGATCGGCGGCGTCGCCTTCGGCGCGGCCCTGCTCGCGTCGGCACCCGCGATCGTGGCCTACTTCGCGCTGCCGACCGCCTGGTCGGCGCTGATCTCGCTGCCGTTTCTCGACGGCGTGGCGCCGTGGGTGGACACGATCCGCGCGATCGGCCCGCTGTCCGAAGAGGTCCTGACCGCCACCCAATGGGCCCAGGCGGGCACCACGCTCGTCCTCTGGATGGTCGTTCCGCTGCTGATCGGGGTCTATCGGATCACCCGGCGCGAAGTGTCGGCGTAAAGGCTCGCCGCTTTTCGGCCTCGCGCACTAGGATCGGGCCGTTGTCCGCCGTCCATGTGCGCGAGGCGCCAAGCCCGCTGCGGACGAGGGGTGCGCCGCCCGAACCCGCGGGCCTGGCGACGCCGCTCCACCGCCGAGAGCCCTCCCGGAGGGGCCTCTAGGTCGTCATGCCCGTGAACTGCCCGCCCGTGACGTTCAGCGTCTGGCCGTGGACGTAGTTCGACCACGGCGAGCAGAGGAAGAACACGCCGCCGGCGGCCTCCTCGGCCGTGCCCGGACGCCCGAGGGGGATGACGTAGGAGGACAGCTCGCGCATCTGCTCCGGGATGCCGAGCTGCACGGTCTGATCGCCGATCCGAATCGTGTTGTCGTCGACCTTCGGCGCCGTCAGACGCGTGTCGATGAAGCCGAACGCGACGGCGTTGACATTGATCTTGAACTGACCCCATTCCTTGGCCAGCGTCTTGGTCAGGCCGACGACGGCGGCCTTGCCCGCGGCGTAGTTGGCCTGGCCGGCGTTGCCCATCGTGCCCGAGATCGACGACACGTTGACGATCTTGCGAAAGACCTCGACACCCTCCTCGCGCTCCTTCTTGGCCGGCTCGCGCAGGTGTGGGGCCGCGGCGCGACAGACGCGAAACGGGACGACCGCATGGATGTCGAGCATCCGCTGGAACTGCTCGTCGGTCATCTTGTGCAGCATGCCGTCGATCGTGTAGCCGGCGTTGTTGACGATGATGTCGAGTGAGCCCCAGGCGTCGATCGCCGTCTGTACGAGCGCCTCGCAGGCGCCGTCGGCGGTCAGGTCGCCGGCGTGGACGACCGTCTCGCCGGCGATCTCCGACGCCGTCTGCGCGGCGAGATCGCCGTCGAGGTCGTTGATGAGGACGTTCGCGCCGTGCTCGCAGAGCAGTTCCGCGGTCGCGCGGCCGATCCCGCGCGCCGAGCCCGTGACGATCGCGACCTTCCCGTCGAGAACTCCCATGTGCGTGTGCGCTCCTCTGTCGGTGGCCGGTCGGAGACGATAGCCGCGGGCCGCTCACCCGCCGGCGGCAGCTTGCGCCGGCCGCAGCGAGTCAAGGCTGCCTCGCGGCCCCACCGGACGGGAGGAGGTATCCGGTGGGGCGCGGTCTGGCGGGAGGCAACACGGAGCATGCTCCTGCACGAAGACTCAGAAGTCCAAGACACCGAATCGCGGCCGGCGATAAGCTGAGAGCATGAATCTGCGACAGCTGCGCTACCTCGTCGCGCTCGCCGACGAGCGTCACTTCACTCGCGCGGCCGCTCGCGAGCACGTCGCCCAGCCGGCGTTGTCGCAGCAGATCCGCAGCCTCGAGGCGGAGGTCGGGATGGCGCTTGTCGAGCGCACGACGCGCAAGGTCGCGATGACGCAGGCGGGCGACATGCTCGTCGCCCGCGCGCGGCGCGCGCTCGCCGAGATCGACGCCGGGCAGGCCGAGCTGCAGTCGCTCGCCGGCGTCAAGGCCGGGCGGCTGTCGGTCGGCGCGCTGCACACGATGGGCCCGGTCGATCTGTCGCTGCTGCTGGCGACCTTTCACAAGCGCCATCCGGCGGTCGAGCTGACCGTGCGCGAGCAGTCCAGCGAGGAGCTTGCCGGGATGTTGCGCGACGACGAGATCGACCTCGCCTTTCTGTCGGTGACCGAGCGCATCCAGAGCCGCGGGCTCGCGCTGCGCCCGCTCGTCAGCGAGGAGCTCGTCGTCGTGCTGCCGGCCGACCACCCGCTGTCGGCGAGCACGCGGCTGCGCCTGCGCGACCTCGAGCGCGAGTCGTTCATCAGCTTTCGCGAGGGCGCGCGCCTGCGCGAGCTGCTCGTGTCGTCTGCGCAGCGGGCCGGCTTCGCCCCGCGGATCGCGCTGGAGTCCAACGAGAGCCGCCGCATCCGCAGCCTCGTCTCGCGCGGGCTCGGCGTCGCGATCCTGCCGCGCTCGGACGCCGCGGGCCCGGGCTCGGTGGTCGCCGTCTGCGATCTCGTCGAGCCGTCGCTGACGCGCGACATCACGCTCGCCTCGCGCGCCGAGCGCCGCCCGTCGCCCGCCGCCGAGGCGTTTCTCGTGCTCTCCCTCGACGTCTACGGCGGCGACGCACGGCGGGCGTTCGACGCCGTGGCCGAAGCCGAGGCGTGATCCGCCGTAGGCTCCCGGTGTGATCGCGCTCGTCAGCGGGGCATCGAGCGGCATCGGCGAGGCCACGGCGCGCCGGCTGGCTCGCGAGCCCGGCGCGCGGCTGATCCTCGTCGCGCGGCGCGAGGAGCGCCTGAACGAGCTCGCGGCCGAGCTCGGCGGCGCGACCGTGATCGCCGCCGACCTGACCGATGCCGGCGCCCCCGCGCGGATCGCTGCGGTCGTCGAGCGCGGGCACGGCCGCCTGGACCTGCTCGTCAACAACGCCGGTGCCGCCTGGCACGCGACCTTCGACGAGGGCGGCTGGGAGAACGTGCGCCGCCACACCGAGCTGAACTTCGAAGCGCAGGTGCGCCTGACGGAGGCGCTGCTGCCGCTGCTGCGCCGCTGCGCCCCGAGCGCGATCGTCAACGTCACGAGCACGGCCGGTCGCGTCGCCCGCGCGGGCTCGGGCGCCTACTCGGCGTCGAAGTTCGCCTTCACCGGCTGGACGGACGCGCTGCACCTCGAGGAGGCCGCCAACGGCGTGCACGTCGGCATGGTGCTGCCCGGCTTCATCGCCACGGAGGGCTTTCCGCACAGCCAGCTCGTCGACCGCGCGCTCACGCGCTGGATCGTCTCGACGCCCGAGCGCGTCGCCGAGGCGATCGTCGACGCCGGGCCCGGCGGCAGGGCCGAGCGCTACGTCCCGCGGCCGTACTGGATCGTCGCGGTGGCGCGGGTGGTCGCGCCGCGCCTCGTGCGGCGCCTGACCGGCGGGCGCGCCGCCCGGCGGCTCGCCCCGCCGCCGCGCTGAAACTCGTATGCATCCCCGACGGCGCTCGCGAGTAGATTGCGCGCGTGCCGTACGCCACGCTGCGCTACGAGGTCGCCGACGCCGTCGCGACGATCGCGCTCGACGAGCCCGGCACGCGCAACGCCCTGTCCGAAGCCGTGCTGGGCGAGCTGCTGAACGCGTTCGCCGCCGCCCGCGACGACGAGGCCGTGCGCTGCGTCGTGCTGTCCTCGACGCACGAGACCGTCTTCTCCGCCGGCGGCGACCTTGCCGCGTTTGCGGCCGACGAGGCGGTCGTCGCGCGCCAGGCGGCGTGCTTTGTGCGCCTGTTCACGCTCATCGGCGAGCTCGGCAAGCCCGTCATCTGCGCCGTTGGCGGCCACGTGCTGGCCGGCGCGCTCGGGCTCGCGCTCGCCTGCGACCTCGTGATCGCGAGCGATCGCGCGACGTTCGGCACGCCGGAGATCGCGGTGGGGCTGTTCCCGTTCATGGTCTCGGCGCTGCTCGCCCGCAGTGTCCCGCGCAAGACGTGCAGCGAGCTGCTGCTGCTCGGCGAGCGCATCGACGCGCAGGAGGCCTTGCGCGTAGGGATCGTCAACCGGGTCGTGGCGCCCGAGCAGCTCGATGCAACCGTCACCGAGTGGGCAGGGCGGATCGCGGGCAGGTCTCCCCTTGTGACCAAGCTCGGCAAGGACGCGCTGTGGCGCACGCAGGATCTGGCGCTCGACGACGCGCTCAAGCTGCTGCGCGAGCAGCTGACGATCGCCGCTTCGAGTCATGACGCGCACGAGGGCATCGCGGCCTTCTACGAGCGACGTGAGCCACGGTGGAGCGGCAGGTAGTCGGCCTGCTGTGCCGCACGTCCGATCGCGGCCGGGACGGCGCGCTGGGGACACGCGAGCTGGCAGAGCTCCTGGACGCGCGGATCGTCGGCGCGCCCGGCGAGCCGCGCACGAGCGGCTGGGCCGATGACCTGCGCGACGCACGCGGCTGCCTGCTCGAGGCCGGCGGCCAGCTCGACGACGCGTTCGAGGCCGGGCGCGCGCCGATCTTGCTCGCACCCGAATGCTCGATCGCGGTCGCGACGCTGCCGGTGCTGCTGCGCCGCCATCCGCAGGCGCGGGTGCTGTGGCTCGACGCGCATGCCGACTTCCATACGCCCGAGACGACGCGCAGCGGCTACCTCGGCGGCATGTGCCTGGCGGGCGCGTGCGGGTTGTGGGACACCGGCTTCGGCGCCGGCCTGGACCCGCCCCGGGTGATCATGCACGGCGTGCGCGACGTCGAGGGCCCGGAGCGCGTCGCGCTGGATCGCGGCGGGGTGCACCTGATCGATCACGCCGCGCAGCTCGATGGCCTCGAGGTCTTCGTGCATCTCGACCTCGACGTCCTCGACCCGGACGTCTTTCCCGCCGTCTTCCCGGTCGACGGCGGTCTGCTGCCGACCGAGCTGCGCGCGTTTCTCGCCGAGATCGCGAAGAGCTGCATGATCGTCGGCGCCGAGATCACCGCGGCCGCGCCGGAGCACGGCGAGCTCGCGGTGGACGCGATCACGCCGCTGCTGACGTAGCCCCCGCGAGCGCGGAGGCTCCCGCTCAGTGGCGCTCCTCGAGGCCGACGGCGTCGCTCAGGCGCTTGTGCGCCTCCTCGAGCTTGGGGTCCTCGATCGCGTGGGACTCCATCAGCGCGGCGAGCGCCTCGACGATGACGTTGAGCTTCTCCTGGGCGCTCTCCTCGGCCCGGCGGCTGGCGTTCTCGAGCAAGGTGATCAGCAGCAGCGTCACGACGCTCGTGACGGTGTGGATCGCGACCTGCCACGCCTTGAGGTCGACCCACAGCGGCAGGCTCACGAGCCAGATCGCGACGACCAGCAGGCAGATGAAGAAGAACGGCGCCTTGCTGACGACGGTGTAGGCGCCCTCGACGAAGCGGTCGAAGTGTGAGCGCTGGTCGCCTGCTTCGCGCGCGCCGGCTGCTGGTCGGTCTTCGTTGGACACCGCGCAAGCCTATGCGCCGGGGTACGCGGAGGGCGCCGATGTCCGAACATGGGCCGATGCCCGACGCCGACCTTCCGCTCGCGGGCATCCGCGTGCTCGATCTCACCCGCCTGCTGCCCGGCGGCTTCTGCTCGCTCGACGTCGGCGAGGCGCTCGAGTCCGAGCACGTCGCGGCGCCGGGCCGGCGCGCTACGTCGGGAGGTCCTTGCGCTCCAGGACGAAGTACAGCTGCTCGGCGCCCCACACGTGGCGGATGCTGTCCAGGCGAAAGCCGAGCTTCGTCAGGACGTTGCGCGAGCCGCGGTTCACCTCGCGGGTGATCGCGACGACGTGATCGAGGCCGAGCACGTACCAGGCCTCGTCGAGCACCGCGGCGCCGGCCTCCGTCGCGTACCCGAGGTTCCAGTAGCGGCGGCCGAAGGCGTAGCCGAGCGCGATGTCGGCGCCGCCCGGCGCGAGCGGAAACAGCCCGGCCTCGCCGATCAGCAGCCCCGACTCGCGTTCGAAGACCGGCCAGAACGAGTGGCCAGCGTGCTGCTGCTGGAGCATCGAGCGCTCGATGGCCGCGCGCGTGCCCGCGAGATCGCGCGCCCCGCCGAGCAGCGCCATCGCGTCGGGGTCGCCGTAGAGGACGTCGTGCAGCTGGGCGAGGTCGCCGGGCTCGTACGCCCGGATCGCCAGGCGCTCGGTGAAGATCGGCAGTCCCACGAGCACGATGTTGACGGGTCACGCCTGCCGCGTGTCCGGCGGGGCGCGCGCGCAGCCCCGGCGCCGGGGCGTCCGGCCAGGCGCGCCGGCACCACGCGGACCGCCGCTATGGTCCCGGCCGAGCGATGACCACCCACCCGCGATCCGAGGCCGGCGACGGCGCGCCCCCGGACCGCCCGCGGCACGAGCCGTCGCGCCACCCGATCGTCTGGACCGCCGCGCTGGCCGTGCTGCTCGCCGCCGTGGCGTTTCTGATGATCTACCTCACGCGCGGGCTGACGTTCAACCTCGACGAGTGGATCGTCGTGACGGAGCGGCGCGGGCCCGGAGCGCCGTCGCTGCTGGCGCCACACAACGAGCACCTGTCGGTACTGATCGTCGCGACGTTCCTCGCGCTGCTGAAGATCGGCGGCCTCGACGCGTTCGCGCTCATGATGGTGCCGCTGATCGCGCTGCAGCTCGCGCTCGGCGTGCTGCTGTTCGTCGTCGCGCGGGCGCGGGTCGGGGCCGGCATCGCGGTCGGCGTCGCCGTCTTTGCGCTGCTGTCGGGCCTGGCCTACGAGAACTTCCTGATCCCCGGCCAGGCCGGCCAGATGGCGTCGATCGTCGCGGGGGTGGGGGCGCTGTACGTCCTCGACCGCCCCGCGAGCCCGCGCAACGACCGCCTGCTGTGCGGCCTGATGGTCGTCGCGCTGTGCTCCTCGGGGCTCGGCATCCCCGTCCTCGTCGGCGTCGCGGTCGAGCTGCTGCTGACGCCCGCCGGGCGGCGGCGGCTGTGGGTCGTCGCCGTCCCGTTCGCGCTGTACGTCGCCTGGTATCTCTTCTACGGGACCAATCGCGCGGGCTTGCATGAACTCGCGCTGAGCGCGCTGTGGGCGTGGACCGCGCTCGCCAACGCCGCCGGCGCGCTGATCGGCGAGCGCCAGAACGAGCCCGGCCAGGACATGCTGATCGTGCTGCTGATCGTTCTCGCCTACCGGGCGTTTCGGGTCCCCTCCGCGTCGCGCGTGCGCCTGGCCGCGATCGCGGCCCTGCTGCTCACGTTCTACGGCCTGACGGCGATCTCGCGCCACGACGTCGCGCCGCCGTCCTCCTCGCGCTACCTGACCGTCGGCGTCGTGTTCCTGCTGCTGATGCTCGTCGAGTCCGCGCGCGGCTGGCGCATCCGCGCGTGGGCGCCGTACGTCGTGCTGCTGATCGCCCTGGTGTCGTTCTCCAAGGACCACACGATCGCCTTCAAGGAGGGCCGCACGCTGTTTCTCGAGCGCTCGAATCACGTTCGCGCCTCGCTGGGCGCGGTCGAGCTGCTCGGTCGCGAGCGCGTCGACCCGAAGCTCGAGGTCGCGCCGCTGGCCGCCCCGTTCCTGGAGGCCGGACATTGGTTCGACGCCCTCGACGGCCTGCGCGGCAACCCCGGCTACAGCTCGGCCGAGCTCGCTCGCGCCCCCGCCGACGCGCGCGCCTTCGCCGACGACACGCTCGTGCGCGCGGGCGGGCTCGCGGTCGGCCCGGCGAGGCGCTCGATGGCCGGCTGCGAGCGTGCCTGGAAGGGCACGACGGGGCCCGTGCCCGCCGGCGGGCTGCGCGTCCAGGCGCCGCGCGCGGCAGGGCTGACGATCCGCGCGCGGCGCTTCGGCGAGGACTGGGTCATGGTCGGCGTGCTGCCGCTGGCGCCTGGCCGGGCGATCGAGCTGCGCCCGCTGGCCGATGCGTCGCCGCTGCCCTACCTCGTGCAGGCTCGCGGCGCCGCCGGCATCTGCACGGTCTGACGCGGTCGGCAGTGCGGCGGCGGCCCGGTCGGGTCGCCGCCGCCCGTCGACCTGCGGCTACTTCTCCACGTTCAGCGTGATCGAGTCGACCTTCGTCGCGATGATCGTCGACTCCGTGGCGGTCCACGGCAGGGCTGCCGCGCAGCGCAGGATGATCTCCGTCGGCGCGCCGACGGTCCGCGACAGCTGCATGCCGAGCGTCGCCGGCGTCTGGCGGTCGTTGATCGCGATCGTCTGCAGCGACGCCGCCGTCACGCCGCCGAAGTCGAGGATGCACGTTCCGCCCTGCGAGCCGTTGACGCCCGCGAGGGCCTCGAGGATGTTGGTCGTGCCCGTGAACGCGGTCATGATCATGTTCGCCGTGGCGACGTACGCGCCGGCGGGGACCGTCAGGCTCGTGACCTTGGTGAGCTGGTTGGCCGGCGCGTTGACCGGGCCGAGCTTGCGCACCTGCTCGTAGGCGATCTTCGGCGGCTGGGCCGCCGGCTTCGCCTTCGCCTTGAGCTGATTCTGCAGGCCCTTGGAGAGCTTGCCGGACGTGATCGTGCGGTTTCTGATGTCGATGTTCTGAATCGTGCCGTTGCGAATCTGCTTGGTGGTGATCACCGTGGCGGCAACGGCCGTACCGGCACAGGCCGCAACGAGTGCGACGAACGAGATGACGAGCGCCGGGCTGGGCCGTCGAAGCTTCATGAGTTCTCCCCCTCGAGATTGGGTGCCTTGCGTGGACTAACACCTGCGTCGAGCGCGCGATGTGGTGTTCCGCGACCCCGGCGCTCACATCCCTACCTCGGAAGGCAGCCCTGCGAGGTGTCTCCGAGATTCGGGACGATAGACGCTGACGAGGATGCCGAGAAGAAACTGCGCGCTTGCGCGACCGACACCGCGCACGCGCCAAGGCCGCGACAGGCGCACGGCGTTCGTGCGGGTAGCATCCAGGCCGTTGACTGACCAGTCAATCCGGGAAGGGCCAGAGCATGCGCGTCGCCGCCGTCCAGTTGACCAGCACCGCCGATCTCGACCGCAACCTCGAGCGCGCTGACCGCTTCACCCGTGCGGCCGCGGCCGACGGCGCACAGCTCGTCGTGCTGCCCGAGAAGTGGACCGTGATCGGGCGCGGCGACGACCTGCGCGCGGGAGCCCAGACGCTCGACGGCCCCGCCGTCGCCTGGGCGCGGGCCGCCGCCCGCGAGCTCGGCATCGAGCTCGTCGCGGGCTCGATCTCCGAGCGCGTGGGGTCCGAGCCCCTGCTGCGCAACACGTCGCTGCACGTCGGTCCGGACGGGGAGATCCACGCGGCCTACCGCAAGATCCACATGTTCGACGTGCTCGTCGAAGGCGTGACCTATCGCGAGTCCGACCACGAGCAGGGCGGCGACGAGATCGTCGTCAGCGACACCGCCGACGGCCTCGGGCTGGGCCTGTCGATCTGTTACGACGTCCGCTTTCCCGAGCTCTACCGGATCCTCGCGATCCGCGGGGCGCGCGTGCTGACCGTGCCGTCCGCCTTCACGGTGCCGACGACGCGCGACCACTGGGAGGTGCTGCTGCGCGCGCGGGCGATCGAGAACCAGGCCTTCGTCGTCGCCGCCAACCAGTTCGGCGAGCACGCTCCCGCCGGCGACGCGGGCGACGCGATGCGCTCGGGCGGGCGCTCGATGATCGTCGACCCGTGGGGCATCGTGCTCGCGCTCGCCGCCGACCGCGAGGGCCACATCGTCGCCGACCTCGACCTCGACGCTCAGGCGCGCGTGCGCCGCGAGCTGCCGTCGCTCGCCAACCGCCGCCCCGGCGCGTACCGCTGGCCGGTCGAGGTGCACGCGTAGATGGCATCCACGGCAGACGCCAAGCCGGCGCCCCCCGACAAGCGGCGCATGATCCTCGACGCGGCCGTCGTCGCGTTCGCCAAGCGCGGCTTTCATGCCTGCCGCGTGTCGGACATCGCCGACGAGGCGAACGTCGCCTACGGCCTCGTCTATCACTACTTCCGCTCCAAGGACGAGGTGCTCGACACGCTCTTTCTCGAGCGCTGGGAGATCCTGCTGGCGTTCATCGCCGCGACCGGCGACGAGCAGATCGCGCCGCGGGAGAAGCTGCACGCGATCTCGGCGGCGATCATCGACTTCTACCGCTATGACCCGGCGCTGATGAAGGTCATCATCGTCGAGGTCATGCGCTCGGCGAACTCGTTCGGGCTGCGCCACGTCGACAAGATCGCCGAGGCGTATGTGCTGATCGGGGAGATCGTCGCCAAGGCGCAGGCCGAGGGGGCCTTCAAGCAGGAGGTCTCGCCGCGCTTTGCAGCGCTCGCCTTCTACGGCGCGATCGAGCAGGTGCTGACGGGGTGGATCTTCGGGATGCTGCCGGAGGGCGAGGACGAGTACGAGCAGGCGAAGGCCTCGATCGTCGCGACGATCTGCGGCGGGCTGGATGTTGTGGGCTCGCAGCCCGCTTCCGCCCGCTGCGTCTGAGAGGATGGTCGCGATGAGCAAGAACGACATCGTCAAGCGCCTCGTCTGGTCGGGCCTGCTGGCCGGCCTCGGCGCGATCGCCTCGATCGCGACGACGCGTGCCGCCGCGCTGATCTGGCGCCGGATCTACGACGAGGATCCGCCCGAATGAGCGCCGATCGCGACGGGGAGCCGGACGCGGAGGAGCCCGTTGTCGACAGCGACGCCGTCGAGCTGCCCCCCGACGCCGCTGCGCCGCCTCCGCCGCCTCCTCCTTTTCCTCCTCCTCCTCCTCCTCCTCCTCCTCCTCCTCCGCCGCTTCCGCCCGCCGCCTCGGTGGCGCCGTCTGGCATGCCGGGTTCGCCGCCGCCGGTCGAGTCCGGCACGGCCTCCGCCGGCTCCGGCGCGCCTGCCTCCGAGAGCTTGTCGTCCGACCAGGTGATGGACAACGTCAGGGCGCTCGCCTCCGAGCGCCCCGAGCTGGCCGTCGGTGCGGCCTTCGCCGGCGGCATCCTCGCCGCCATGATCCTGCGACGCCTTGGCAACTGAACCCCCCACACAGAACGTCGCACAGACCGTTCAGGACATCTCCGAGCGCGTGGCCGTCCTCGTGCGTGAGGAGATCGAGCTCGCCAAGGCCGAGGTCACTGAGAAGGTCACGAAGCTGCTGAAGGCGATCGTCGTCGGCCTCGCCGCCGGGATCTTCATCGTCGTCGGCCTGCTGTTTTTCCTGCACGGCCTCGCCTGGCTGGCGTGGTTCGCGCTGCCGGTGGGCGACCGCTCGTTCTTCTGGGGCTTCTTCTTCGTTGCCGGTCTGCTGTTCGTGCTCGGCGGGCTCGCCGGCTATCTCGCCGCGAAGTTCTTCAAGGCGTCCAGCCCGCCGGTGCCCGCCATGGCGATCGACGAGGCCGGCAAGATCAAGAAGACGCTCATGTTCCGCCGCAAGAAGCAGGGGCGGTAGTCATGGGGCGCACGCCGGAGGAGATCCGCGCGTCGATCGAGGCCAACCGCAAGCAGCTCGGCACCTCGGTCGAGCGTCTGCAGCAGGAGATCGAGGTGCTGACGGATTGGCGTTCGCACCTCGTCAAGCACCGGAAGCAGGTGACGATCGGCGCCGCGGTCGCGGGCTTCGTCATCGGCGGTGGCATCGCCGCCTTCGGCGGGCTCTTCCGCCGCCGGCGCTGAGCTTCCGGACGGGCACGGCCCGATTGGGTCCGCGACGTCCGACGCGCGCCATACGCTCGCACGCGTGTCCGTCTGGGATGCACTGACCACCCGCCAGATCGCGCGGATCTTCTTCACCACGGCGGCCTTTCTCGGGCTGCTGTACCTGCTTGTGCAGATCCGCAGCACGCTGCTGCTGCTGGCGATCGCGATCTTTCTCGCCGTCGCGCTCGGCCCGGCCGTCGACTTCTTCTCGCGCAGGATGCCGCGGGCGGCCGCGATCCTGCTCACCTACGTCTTGATCTTTCTCGTCTTCTCGGGCGTGCTCGCGCTCGTCCTGCCGCCGGTGATCAACGGCGGCACCGATCTGTCGGAGGACATTCCGACCTACATCGACGACCTGCGCAACAACGACACGATCCGCGCCTTCGACGACAAGTACGACATCACTGGGCGCCTGCAGGAAGAGGCCAGGAAGCTGCCGTCGCGACTCGGCGACGCGGCCACGGCGCTGCAGTCGATCGCCGCCGGCGTCTTCAACACGGCGTTTCAGCTGCTGACCATCCTGACGATGACGTTCTTCCTGCTGCTCGACGGCAAGCGCATGGCCGCGTTCCTCGTGCGGCGCTTCGGCGGCGACAAGGAGCACCAGATGTTCGAGGTCGTCGGCCGGATCTACCGGTCGACCTCGGGCTACGTGGCCGGCGCGCTGACGATCACGTCGATCAACGGGATTCTGACGTTCATCATCCTGACGATCCTCGGCGTGCCGTTCGCGGTACCGCTCGCCGTGATGATGTCCTTCTTCGGGCTGATCCCGCTCGTCGGCGCGACGATCGGCGGCGTCCTGATCCTGCTCGTCACGCTGTTCACGGACTTTCCAAGCGCCACGATCATCTACGCGATCTTCCTGGTCCTCTACCAGCAGGTCGAGAACAACGTCCTGCAGCCGTTCATCTTCAAGCGCACCGTCAACGTCCATCCGCTGGCGGTGATCTTCGCGATCCTCGCCGGGTCGGCGATCCTCGGCGTCGTGGGCGCGCTCGTCGCGATCCCCGTCGCCGCGGGCATCCAGATCGTGCTGCGCGAGTTCTTCGGCGAGGAGCCCGACCCCGACGCCGGTCTCGGCGCGCCCGAGCCGCCCCCGCCCGCGGCGCCGAAGAAGCAGCGCCAGCTGCCGCGCCGCAAGCCCAAGCCCAAGTCGGGCCCGGAACCCGAGCCGACCTGAGATCCGGCCGGCGTCAGCCCAGCGCCGACGTCGGGATGCCGGCGACGCCGATCATCCCGGGGCCCAGATAGACGCCGATGACGGGCCCGACCTCGCTGACGAACAGCGGCTCGGTTCCGAACAGCTCGCGTCCCTGCTGCACCATCCGCTGCGCCTGCTCGGGCGCCTGGATGTGCTGGACGATCCAGCCGTCGACGCCGTCGGCGTGCATCGTGCGCAGGTTCTCGACCATCTTGTCGAAGGCGCGCCCCGACGTCCGGACCCGCTCGACGGGCTTGATCTCGCCGTCGACGGTCAGGATCGGCTTGATCTTCAGTGCCGTGCCGACCCACGCCTGCGCCCCGCCGACGCGCCCGCCGCGGCGCAGGTACTCGAGCGTGTCGAGGCACATCCAGATTCGCACCTGCCCGATCGCGCTGCTCGCGCGCGCGGCGACCGCGGCCAGGTCGGCGCCGGCGCGGGCAGCCGTCGCGGCGGCGATCGCCACGAACCCGAGGCCGGCGGCGCTGCGGCGCGAGTCGATCACCGCGACGCGATCGCCGAGGCCGCGCTCGGTGAGCTGATCGCGCGCCTGCAGCGCGGAGCCGTAGGTTCCGGAGACCGCGGCGGACAGGTGGATCGAGACGATGTCGTGACCGCCCTCGAGCAGCGGCTCGTAGGCGGCGAGGAAGTCGCCGACCGACGGCTGCGAGGTCGTCGGCAGGTCCGAGGCCCGGCGAAGGCGCTCGTAGAAGGCGTCGAGGTCGCCGATGTCGCTCTCGCGCTCGAGCGTCTCGCCGGACTTGACGTACAGCGACACGACATGCAGGCCGTGACGCGCGAGGACGTCGGCGGGCAGGTAGTGCGTGCTGTCGGTGACGACGGCGACGGACATCGCTGCGGACCCTAGCCGGTCGAGCCGAACGCCCGCATCCAGTGGCCGAAAAACGGGCCGTCGTGCCATGTGCGCCGGCGTCGGATGCGGCGTACGTTGCACAGCAGGACAACCCATCGGGAGGTCGACATGTCAGGTGCAGAAGGTGCCGCGGAACGCCCAGCAGGCGCAGAGCCGGACCGGGCCAACCTCGCCGTCGCGTTCGCCGTTGCCGCCGTCGGCGTGTGGGCGCTGCTGATTGCCATCGATGCCGACGGCCCGATCTGGATCGTTGAAGGTGTACTGGCCCTGGGCGCGGCCCTCACGGGCTGGCGCGCGGGAGCCCCTGGCATGCCGCGGGGGCGGGCGCTCGCCGCGCTCGTCATCGGCGGGTTGCTCTTCGTGATGTTCGTGGTGTTCACGATCATCGAGGCGTGACCGCGCGCAGCTCGCGGCGCAGCACCTCGTAGGCGGGGCGCGGGCGGCCGCGCCGGTCGACGAACGCGGAGTCCCAGTTTGAAGAACTGCTCGCCCGCCGACCAGTGGTAGACGTACAGGCGCTTGATGCGCGGGGTGCGAGCGGGCGAGCGCGAACACGCGCCTGGTCGCGGCGGCGGCGCGCGTCTCGGCAGACGCCTGGTCGCGCCCTGGCCCAGTCGGCGCGGGAGATCAAGAAGCGTTCGGGGTCGGTGTAGCGGCTGCTGCCCTGCACCCATATCTCGCCGGCCCGCAGCGCGCAACGCAACTCCGACAGTAGGCACAGCTCCCAGTGATGGCGGTCGATCCCGCCCTCTGCAGGATGGACGTAGGGCCGCCAGCTGCGCGGGACGAATCCGACTGGCGCGTCATCGGGGACGCGCCGCGCCCCGCGGCGGTTGAGGTCCTTGAGACTTCAACGGCGGCGAGCAGCGCTTCGCCGTCGGGGTTGGCGCGTAACCGGAGTGTCGCGAGGACGCGTGGCGCGAACTGGCGAGCGGCGTTGCAGCCGTCGCCGAGCTGCTCGACATGGTTGTCCCCCAGCGGGCGTTTGATCTCGGCGGCGAGGTCAAGCGCGAGCTGCAGCTCCTGCGGCGTCGCGCGCTGCCAGACGGCTTGGCGAACTTGCGGATCGGGGATCTCCGGATCCAGGAGGACTTCGAGAAGCTCGCCGAGCAGCACCATCGAGGCGTTCGCGCTGTCGGCGACGTCGAGCTTGAGCTTGACCAATGCCCGGCGGGCCTTGGCGTGCTGGATGCCGACAGCACGGAGACTCAAGCACCGCTAGACAACTAATCCGTTGTGCTAGGGTTGGTTCATGTCCGAGCCAGACCCGACGCCTCATCCGCTGCCCGATGACCTGATCGAGCTGATCGCGCGGCGGTTTCGCGTGCTCGGCGAGCCGATGCGCATCAGGTTGCTCGACCACCTGCGCGAGCGGCCGGCGACGGTCGGCGAGCTTCAGGCCGCGACCGCGTCGTCGCAGCAGAACGTCTCAAAGCACCTCGGCGTCCTGCACGAAGCGGGAGTGCTGCGGCGGCGCAAGGACGGCACCTTCGTCCGCTATGAGATCGCCGACCCAGCCGTGTTCGAGCTTTGCGAGCAGGTGTGCGGCGGGCTGCGCCGCCAGCTCACCGAGCTTGACGAGATCCTGCGGCCGACGACCTCATCATGAGCACGCCGGGTCCGATTGGCCGCCTGGGCCGGTACACCGCGACGCACGTCCGCGTCGTCATGGTCGCGTGGCTGCTGGTCGCCGGCACGCTCGGGTTCTTCGCGCCGCGTGTCGAGCACGCGCTGTCGGGCGCCGGGTGGGAGGCGACGGGTTCTGAGTCCGTGCAGGCGCGCCAGCTGATCGATCGCAACTTCGGCGGCCTGTCGTCGAGCGCGCTGCAGGTCGTCGTGCACTCCGACACCGAGACCGTCGGCGACCCTGCCTTCCAGCAGGCGATCGCCTCGGCGCAGGGCACGCTGCAGCGCGATCCCCGCGTCTCTCGCGTGGTCGCGCCGCTGCCTGGCCGGTCGATCTCGCGTGACGGTCACACCGCCGTCATCCAGGCGGGCGCCGCCGCGAGCGCCAACGAGATGGTCCGCGCCGCCGACGATCTCAAGGCCGAGCTGAAGGGCTCGGACGGGGTGCAGGTGTCGCTGACCGGTGCGTCGGGGATGTGGTCGGACTTCAACGAGGCC
>Ga0136633_1000153_pt1 | contig 51108 bp, 50 predicted proteins | sample AntDrymeUQ832206_2_FD_105494 | JGI IMG/M metagenome (GOLD analysis project Ga0136633, IMG submission 105494) | Polar desert sand microbial communities from Dry Valleys, Antarctica - metaG UQ83 (22.06) | ecosystem: Environmental > Terrestrial > Soil > Desert | place: Antarctica: Dry Valley... | reverse complement strand
GCTTAGTGGGCGGAGTCGTAGGCGGCGACGACTGCTTGGGGGATGCGGCCCCGATCGCCAAGGTCGGGGTGGCCGTTCTGGCGGGCCCAGTCCCGGATGGCCTTCAACCGCTCACGGTCGGCCGATGAACGGGCCGGCGTTGCCGCTCCGGTGGTGCTTCCCCCATCTTCGGAGGCGCTGGACCGCCTCGCCCTGCGGCCGCCTCCGGAGCGGGTCCGGTCCGACGACCAGCCGATGAGACCCTGCAGGGTGTTGTGGAAGTCGCCTCCGTGTTCCTTGCAGAGATCGAGGCTGTAATCGTAACCGTCGAAGCCGAAGGTGACCGTTTCGGCACCGTCGACGTTCTCCCCCTTCTCCGCCTTGCAACGATCGCAGGTCAATTGGACGATAAGAGTCTTTGCCAATGGAGTTCCTTTTCAGGCGGGTGCGAGAACCGGAACAGCGTAGGCGATGTACAGACTCCCGAAGAATGGCCGAACCTTTACCAGCTCGTCGGTGGCGAGGGAGGATCCTCCGGCGTGTCGCGACGGAGCTCCTGTTCGCGACGAAGGAGGTCGGCCTCCCAGGCTGCGAGCCGGTCGGTGTCCGGTGGCCTCGCCGTCGAGAAGTCCTCCCGGTCCTCGGGACCGACCACCCGGCGGGGCTGCCGGCCATTCGAGTCACCGGGCCGCCAGCCGGCGAACACGGGCCGTCCGAGGGCCAGCCATGCGAGGGAACCGATGTCGGGCAGGACGATGACGATGAACAGCCAGACCATCTTGGGCAGATTGCGGATCAGGACTTCCTCGGTCGAGATCACGTCGAAGATGCAGTAGAGCCAGAGCGCGATCAGCGCGAAGCCGATCAGTCCTCCGCCGGCGATCCGGATCATTGGTTTCCTCTCCGCCGTGACAACCTGTTCGCCGCGGCTCGTCCGCTTCTCAAGAGTACCGACGCTCGTCTCCGGCGCAAGAGGCAACTTTCCGCTGCTCGATGCGCCGTAGGATGCCGCATCACCCGCATTCGAGACACAATTCCGGCCTTCGAGGCGTACGCCCGCAAGGCCGGGCTGGAAAGCCCGCTGCGGCGGGAGATCCTCTGGAAGGACCACTACCAAGCCGCCAACACCGACGTGTTCCGGGCGTTCGAGGACGTCACCGGCGAACCGGGGGGCGGGATGGCCGCCATGGTCCGGGAGCTGACCGACGTGCGCAAGCGGGTCAAAGAAGCGGCGCCGATCATGACGTCGATGATCGAGGAGATCGACCCCACGCTGGCCGGGATCCTCGGTCTTGCGCCGGAGCCGTCGCCGGTCCACGTCCTGATGGTCGGGACCTTCACAACCAACTCAGCGGTGGGCCGGCTGGGCGACGATGTCGCCGTGTTCCACTGCCTCGAGTGGTTCCAGTCGCCGGACGGCACACGGGTCCTGGTGGCCCACGAGGGCAGCCATGGCTGGCACGAGATCGCCCTCGAACAGGCCGGCCAGACCCCGCCCGACGACGACATGGCGTGGATGGTCTTCACCGAGGGGCTGGCCACCCAGGTGTCCAGGGCGGCTATCCCCGACGCGCCCGAGATCGACTACTTCTGGTACGGCCATCCCGAGGCTCAGGACTGGCTGCCGTGGTGCGAACAGCACGTCGACGAGCTGCGAAAGCACGTGCGGGCGTCGCTCGACATCCCCGAGGCCCTCGAAACGTTCTTCGGGGGCGGCCTGGTGGACGGGAAGTGGCGGGTGGGCTACTACCTCGCCGATCAGGTGGTGGGCAGCCTCGGCAGGTCGTTGCCCGAGCTGGCGGCCATGAGCGTCGACGACGCGCGGGCCGCCGTCCGGGATGCATTGGAGAGCCCCTGACCAGGGGCTTTACAACGATCGGCAAAGGCGTACCCTCACGTCGGGAGGAGCAATGGAGGCTCGGGCGGCAACGAGAGGCTCGGACTCCCTGCGCGCTCTCCTGGGACCTGAGCGCGTCACCGAGGCCGGCGCCCTGCTCGGACTGGAGCACGAGTACCAGCTGAGCCGCCAGGGGACCATCGTCGACTTCGGGACGATGATCCACGACCTGGTCATTCCTGGACGGCGGCTGGATCCCGGCGACAGGAACGCCTACCGCTGCGGGTCCGGGCTGGCGATCACGGCCGACGACAGGGAGGCGGAGGTGGCCTCTCCACCGCTGCGGCTCGGGCCGAGGTTCACCGGCTCGGTCGACAGTTGGGCCCACGCCGGGCGTGATCTGCTCGGCCGGATCCTCCCCGCGGGGCTCGACGTCCAGGGATTCTCGACCCATCTCAGTGCCGCCATGCCGGCCGGCGACGCCGACCGCGTCGTCGACCTGCTGGTCCAGCGGTTCGCGCCCTCGCTGATGATGGTGCTCGACCGCCCCGACTCCCACGGGATCTTCCTGCGACCCCGCCCGTCGCGGATGGAGCTGTGTGGGGAGTACGTCATCGGGAGCCGCCTCCGGGCGGCCGCCGCCCTGTTCACCGGAGCGGTGCGGGCCTGTGCCGCCGCCGGAGCGACGCTGCCGCCCGCCCTTGCCGTTGGCGCCCGGCCGGCGGACGGGCGGTACGGCTTCGAGGTCGACCGCCACCGTGCGTTCGGCTTCGACATGTACGACCGGGCACGGGGCGCCCTCCTGCCTCTGCAGGACGGGGGGACGATCGGTGCCCAGGCCCACATGGAGATGGCCTGGGACTGCGCGCGTGCCGCCCTGGTGCCACGGGTCGCGCCCGCGGACCTGGTGCCGATGGACCGCATCGTTGACGGGACGTCTCCCTTGGGCGTCGAGACCGTCTCCGACCGGACCACCGCAGCGTGCGAGGACCCGATCGCCCCGACGCCCTTCGGCCGGCTCCTGGCGCCCCGCCGCCGGGGCATCCTCCACATCGCCCCGGTCGTGGCCACCTGGAGCTTCACCGTCTTCGGGCTCCGGGAGGCGGGCAGGCTGCGATTCGTCTGTGTCCCGCGGGAGAGCCTCGCACGGTTCCTGGACCTGCTCGACACGGGCGAGCTGGACGACCTCCTCACCGCTCACGCTCGCTCTCCCCTCGGGGGGCGGGTCCTCTCGGCCTTCGCCCAGACGCAGCGGGCCGGCCTGTGGGACGCCATCGGCGATCCCGCCGAGCTGCTGCCAACCGAGCGCGGCCCGGTGCCGTCCTCGGGCGCGGCCGGGTCCAAGGCTGACCGGACCTCCAGAGGCGGCCGCCGACCCGGCAAGCCGGCCGTCGTTCCGGCCCCACTCCTGGAACCGCCACCCCCTCCAGCGATCCAACCGCCGGTGGTTCCCCTCCCCGTGGAGCCTCCGGGCCCGGCGCCGAGTAGGCCCGCCGTCGCATGGACCCCGCCCATGGAACCGCCACCGCCTCCCCCGGTTCACCGGCCGGTGATGCCCCTCCCAGTGGGGCCACCAGACGTGGCGCCGAGCCCTGGACGCGGCTCACGACCGCTGGCCGTCGTGGCGGGCGTGCTCCTGCTCGCCGTGCTCGGAGCAGCGTTCGCCTTGGGTCTGCTCAGTGGCCGGGACGACCGACCGATCGACTCGGTGCCGGCGTTGACGACCACGATCGCCCCGGTGACGTCGACGGTGGTGGCCACGACCGTCGACCCGACGACCTCGACCTCGACGTCATCGACGTCATCGACGTCGACCTCGACGACGCTGGGGCCGACGACATCCCTTGCGCCACCGACCACCGTGGCCGTGGCGCCTAGTACGACGACGACCCTGCCGCCGACCACGACGACGGTCACCACGACCACCACGACCACGATTCCTCCGCCCACCGTCGTGACCGTGAACAACTGCACCTTCTCCGTGGCCAACCTGAACACGCCGCGGGGCTCGACCATCCGGTTCCGCAACGAGTCGCCGACCGCCTCGATCACGCTGACCGTCAACGGACCGCCCGGATCGGGCGACGTGTTCTTCAGCCTCGATCCGGGCGGGCTCTCGGGGCCCTATGTCCTGAACGTCACCGGGACGTACGTCTTCCAGTGCCGGGGCGCAGGCACGGGCCAGCTGGTGGTCACCGCAACCTGAGCACCCGTCCTACGTGACGCCTCGCTCCTTGATGGCGATGCCGGAGTCGCCGCCGGCTTTCGCATGGCCCCCGCGATCAGCTGCGGGCAGCTTCGTCCTCCCAGGCGACGCGGGGGGCGTCGGACCAGAGGCGCTCGAGGTCGTAGAACTCACGGGTCTCGTCGAGGAAGACGTGGATCACCAGGTCGCCGTAGTCGAGGAGGATCCACTGGCTGTCGCTCACGCCTTCGACCCGCAACGGCTTGATGTCGTCCTCGACCTTCAGCCGGGACTCGACTTCCTCGGCGATGGTCTTGACCTGTCGGGAGTTGCGGCCGGAAGTGATCACGAAGGCGTCGGTGATGGCAAGCACGGCACCCACTTCGATGATCACCGTGTCGTCGCCGCCCTTGGCCGACGCCGCCCGGGCCGCGGTCCGCGCCCAGTGGCGGACCTGGTCGGCAGTCGTCTTCATGTGGTCCCAGCGTACAGGCCCCTCTCGCGGATGCAGGCAATTGCCGGCAGGGGCACGAGGTGGTCGAGTGGGCGGCCGTCGGCGGCGCGGGCCCGCAGGTCGGAGCTGGAGATGTCGAGCGCAGGTATGCGTACGTGCTCCACCCGCCACCGAGGACCGGGATCGACGTCGGGAGATCCGCCCCGGCTCACCACGACCAGCGTGGCCAGCCGGGCCACCACATCGGGCCGTCGCCAGGTGTGGAGGTCGGCGGCCACGTCGGCTCCGACCACCAGGAACAGCTCGCGGCCTGCGTCCTCCTCCACCAGGTGCTCCAGGGTGTCGGCGGTGTAGGAGTCCCCGCCCCGGTCGATCTCGATGCTGCTGGCCTCGACGCCGGCGGTGCCGGCCACCGCCGCCTCCACGACGGCCAGGCGGTCGGCGGCGGGGGTGACGGGATGGGCGCTCTTCTGCCACGGGGCGTTGGCCACCACCAGCAGGACGCGGTCCAGGTCGAGAGCGTGACGGACGTTGACCGCAGCCACGAGATGACCGGTGTGGACCGGATCGAACGTCCCTCCGAGCAGTCCCAGTCTTTCGGCGATGAAACGACACGAATGAAAACTGATTCTACGCAGCCGGCGCCTGGGCTCTAGCCTTGTGTCGACCGGTCATGACCACAGACACCTCCTCCTGGACGCCCAGCAGCTGGCGGGCCCGCCCGGTTGCCCAGCAGCCGGACTGGCCCGACGAGGGCGCGCTCGACGACGTCCTGAAGCGCCTGAGCACCCGCCCGCCCCTCGTCTTCGCCGGCGAGGTGCGCCAGCTCACGTCGACTCTGGCCGATGTGGCCGCCGGGCGGGCATTCCTGCTGCAGGCGGGCGACTGCGCCGAGTCGTTCGACGCATTCACCGCCGATGCCATCCGCGACAAGCTCAAGGTCATCCTCCAGATGGCCGTGGTCCTGACCTACGGGGCGGGCGTACCGGTCGTGAAGATGGGTCGCATAGCTGGCCAGTTCGCCAAGCCGCGGTCGTCGCCCACCGAGATCGTGGACGGCGTCGAGATACCCGCGTACCGGGGCGACATGGTCAACGACCTCACGGCTGACCCCACGTTGCGGATCGCCGACCCCGGCCGTCTGCAGCGGGCGTATGACCAGTCGGCCTCCACGCTGAACCTGCTGCGAGCCTTCACCAAGGGCGGCTTCGCCGACCTCAACCAGGTCCACACCTGGAACCAGCAGTTCGTGGCCACCAGTGCGGAGGGCCAGCGCTACGAGCGGATCGCCGCCGGCATCGAGCGGGCCATGCGGTTCATGGGCGCCTGCGGGATCGACCTGGCCTCGGAGGCCACCCTCCACCAGGTCGACTTCTGGACCAGTCACGAGGCGCTCATCCTCGGCTACGAGGAGGCCCTCACCCGGCAGGACTCCCTCACGGGAAACTGGTACGACTGCTCGGCCCACCTCGTCTGGATCGGTGACCGCACCCGCCAGCTCGACGGCGCCCACCTCGAGTTCTTCCGTGGGATCAACAACCCCATCGGCGTGAAGCTGGGGCCGACAGTGTCGCCCGAGGAGGCCGTCGAGCTCTGCGACCGGCTGAACCCGGGCCGCATCCCCGGTCGCCTGAGCTTGATCACCCGACTGGGCGCCGGGAAGGCCGACGAGCTGCTGCCTCCCCTGATCCGGGCCGTGCGCGACTCCGGCCACCCTGTCGTCTGGGTGTGCGACCCGATGCACGGCAACACCTTCGTGAGCGCCGGCGGCCGGAAGACCCGCCACCTCGACCACGTCCTGGCCGAGATCGGCAGCTTTTTTCGAGCTCACCGGGCCGAAGGCACCTGGCCTGGGGGTGTGCACGTGGAGCTGACCGGCGACGACGTCACCGAGTGCCTGGGCGGAGCCGAGGAGGTCCTCGACAGCCAGCTCGACCTCCGCTACCTCACCGCCTGCGACCCCCGCCTCAACGGCCGCCAGTCGCTCGACCTCGCCTACCGGGTCGCCGAACTGCTGCGGGGCTGAACGGGCCGGAGGCGGGCCTGCTCGGCCAGGGCGGCCAGCCGGCGGGCGGTCGAGTGCGGGATTCGGGTGACCTCGGTCCAGGTGAACCGGCCGCACAGCCAACCGGTGGCGGCCACCACTGCCGTCTCCCGCCGTGCGTCGTAGACCGGCTGGTCCTTGTGGTGCTGGCCGTCCAGCTCCACGAACAGACCGAGGTCGGGCCAGGACTGGTCAAGCCGGGCATGGGCTTCCGGGATCCAAAGCTGCCGGACCGGATCCGGTAGTCCGGGCACGGTCCGGGCAAGCTGCACCATGAGTGTCTCGAGCAGACTCTCCGTCGGTGGGGCGCCGGCGGGCCGTCGGCCGAGCACCCGCCGCACCCGCATCGTCGTGACTTCTGCGAACCCGGGCACCGAGGCGAGGCGCTTTCGCAACGCCGACTCGAGCGCCTGTTCCCATACGGAGTCCGACAGGCGAGGCGCGAGGTCGAGCAGGGTCTGGAGGCCGTCGGTGCACGGAAGCCCGGCGACCGCAACCACTCGTTCCGGCAGCAGGTCCCGCCGGCAGAGCCTTTCCCGGCGTCCGTTTGCGGAACGGGGAACCGTCGCCCAGATGCCATCCAGTCCCACAGCATCGAGACCGTGCAGCACGCCAGCCAGGTGATGGCTCGCCACACCTCCGGTTGCGATCACCCTCGCACGCGCCCGATCGAGCTCGCTGACGTCCTCGGGTCCCTCGGCCCACACGCCGATGTCGGCCCGCCGCCACTCCCCCGCCTGCTCGCCCCACCGCATCGTGGCGCGGGTACGGCCCTCGTCGTTGGTGAACAACCGCCGCATCATCGCCCTCCTGGCGCACTTCTGGCTGTGAAATCGGCGCATTTCGGTCGAAATCACGACCAGAAGTGCGCCACAGGGAGGGGGGAGTGCGACCGGAGGCTAGCGCAGGCGGTAGAGCGTGCCCAGGGCGTCGGCGCCGACAACCTCGAGGGGGAGGGCGGCCTCGAGCTCGGCTCGTGAGGGCAGGAACGACCGGCGGAAGGTGAGGGCGTCGAAGTAGGCGACGTAGCCGCGCATGGCGGCCAGCTCCTCCGCGTAGCGGGGATTGGGGCGCCCCGTCAGGTAGTCCTCCTTGGCCGGGATCGGGATGGCGGGGAGGCCGGTGAGCAGGAAGAAGGCGTCGAAGCCGTTCGTGTAGACGGGCCCGTCGAGGCGGGCCATCCGGTCGACCAGGAGCGACCTCTCCCACGCCGCTGCGGTGTATCCGCGCCGGCGGATGCTGTCGTCGGTGAGGCCGCCGGCGGTCCAGGCCGCAGCATCGGCGACCTGAGCGAGCACGAGGACACCGGCGAACGCGAGCGCCGGCGTCGGCAGGCGGCGCCGATACAGGGCGGGGACGACCAGCATGATGGCGACGGGGTGCAGGGGGGCAAGGAAGCGGGCGTCGAGGCGGCCGGTGGCGTCGGTCAGGGCCCGGTTCGCAAGCAGGACGCCGAGGTAGGTGACCGCGAATGCGATCAGCAGCCGGGACAGCGAGGAGCTCGATCGGCGGGCCAGCACGATCCCGCCGCCCGCCAGCAGCAGGGCGAGCACGAAGCCGATCGGCGGCTTCGGCCACGGGACCAGCCACCGGGACAACGGACGAACCGCCTGGCCGAGGTAGTCGGCTCCGAACATGTGGAAGACGACGGTCCGGTCACTCTCGGCACCGAGAAGCCAGGCCGCGACCGGCGCAGTGGCGAGAACGCCGAACACACCGGCGGCGACCCACTGGCGGCGCCACAGCAGTGCGGCCACACCGGCCACGACGAGGGCGATGCCGACGTACCGGGTGAGAAAGGCGGCGCCCACCAGCGCTGTGGCCCCGGCCAACAACGCAGGAGACGGTTGCTCCAGGTACCGGGCGAGCACGACGAGCCCGCACAGGGCAAGGAGGATGAACAGCGGTTCACTTAGCGCCGACGCGGAGTAGGTCAGCAGGTCGACGGCGGCGGCCGCGAGGACCGAGGCAACCAGGGCGGCGGGCACTGAGCCCGTGCGTGCCCGCACGACGAGCCCGACCACCAGGACGATGCCGGCGAAGGAAAGCGTGTTGACCACCCGTGCCCCGTCGAGCGGGTCGAGGCCGAGCTTGCCGAGCGCGGCCAGCACGAGGGTGAACAGCGGCGGGAAGTGCTCCAGGGGCGGCAACCCGGACGGCGGGGTGAAGCCACGGCCGTCGAGCCAGTTCCTCGCCGTGCCCACGTAGAAGACTGCGTCCGGGCTCACGTAGAGACCCTTGGCGGTTACGGCCAGTACCGCCGCCAGCCCAACCACCGGCGGCAGGGCGAGAAGACCGCGGCGGGTCACCCGATCTGAGACACGAAGGCCTCGAGCTGGCGCAAGTTGCGGCATTCGAAGACGCCGTCGCAGTGCGGGGCGTACTCCGAGACGATCGAGTCGCCGGTGTCCCAGTACGAGCGAGGCTCGGGGTTCAGCCACCACAACCGCCGCCCCTGCCGGCGCAGGTCGGCCAGCACCTCGGCCGAGGCGGCGTGGTAGTTGTTCCGGGCGTCGCCCAGGATCACGACCGATGTGCGGGGCGTGATCTCCCGGCCCCACCGGGCCCAGAAGGTGGCGAAGGCGCGGCCGTAGTCGGAGTGGCCGTCGGCGGCCACCACGTCGGCCTCTTCGTGGACCCGGGACAGGGCGGCGGCCAGGTCGTCGGTGCCGGCGAACAGGCGGGTGACCTCGTCGATCCCGTCGATGAACACGAACGTGCGCACTGCGGAGAACTCGCCCGCCAGCGCGTGCACGAGTTGCAGCGTGAACCGGGCGAACGTGGCGACCGACCCGGACACGTCGGCGAGCACGACGATCTCGGGCTTGTGCGGATGGGGACGGCGGAAGCGGGGGTCAGCGGGCACTCCCCCGGTCGACAGCGACCGGCGCAGCGTCCGGCGGAAGTCGAGACGGCCGTGGCGGCCGAGCCGGCGACGCCTGGCGAGTCGGGACGCCATCCGGCGGGCCAGCGGCCGCAGCGACCGCTGCAGCGCGGCCAGCTCCTCACGGCTGGCGTGGAGGAAGTCGACGTCTTCGGGCAGCGGGCGACGCACGGACCTGGCGACGGCCTGCGGTCCCCGCTCGGCCACCAGCCGGCGGCGGACCTCGGCCTCCACCTCCGAGCGAAGACGTTGCCCGCCAGCGGCGAGGTCGTCGCGCTCGAGCCAGCCGGCGCCCGCCAGCAGCCGGGCAAGGGCACCGTCGACGTCCAGCATGCGCATCGTCTTGAACACATACGCGCTCCCCCGTACACCACGGCCCTCCTCCATCCCCGCCAACCGGGCGACCGCCAGGCGGGCCAGGCGCCGGACGGCCTCCCCGTCGCCCGATTGCAGCGCGTCGTCGAGCAGGGCGGCCAGATCGAAGTCGAGGTCGTCATCGACCGCCGAAGCCACTGCGAAGTAGGCGTCGAACACTGCGTCGAAGGCCGGGCGGTGCTCGGGCCGCTTCACCATCGTGGCCGCCATCGCCGCCCGCAGTGCGGCCCGGTCGTCGAGAGGCACGTGGCGGACCGCATCCATGGCGTCGACGTTCTCGGTCAACGACACCGGCAACCCTGCGGCCCGCAGCTCACCGACGAAGCCGGCCAGCAGGTCGAGCAAGAGTTGACCTACCCCGCCGTCTTGAGCTCTCGCGCCGCGGTGGCAATGTCGGCCCGGTGCTTGAGGAGGACGTGCAAGGTCGACTCGGTGACCGACGGGTCGAGCGTGCCGACGCCCAATATCACCAGCGTCCGGGCCCAGTCGAGGGTCTCCGACACCGACGGTGGCTTGCGCAGGTCGAGCAGGCGGAGGCTGCGGACGATCCGGGCCACCTCGCCGGCCAGGTGGGCGGGCAGTTCGGGCACCCGGGCCAGCACGATCTCCCGCTCCCGCTCGACAGACGGGTAGTCGAGGTGGAGGTACAGGCACCGGCGCTTCAACGCCTCGGAGAGGTCACGGGTGCCGTTGGACGTGAGGAACACCAGGGGGATGCGGGTGGCGGACACCGTCCCCATCTCCGGCACCGACACCTGCCAGTCGGAGAGCACCTCGAGCAGCAGGGCCTCGGTCTCCACCTCGACCCGGTCGACCTCGTCGATCAGCAGCACCACTGGCTCGTCGGCGCGGATGGCCTCGAGCAGCGGCCGGGTGAGCAGGAACTCCTCGGTGAAGATGTCGCCCTCGAGGTCGGACCAGCTCGTACCCGCCCCCTCGCCGGCCTGGATGCGCAGCAGCTGCTTGCGGTAGTTCCACTCGTATAGGGCCTTCGACTCGTCGAGGCCCTCGTAGCACTGGAGGCGGATCAGGCGGCTGCCGGCCCACCGGGCCACCGACTTGGCCAGCTCGGTCTTGCCCGTGCCTGCCGGCCCCTCCACGAGGACCGGCTTGTCGAGCCGATCGGCCAGGTACACAACGCTGGCGATGGCCTCGTCCGCCAGGTAGTCGACACCGGCCAGCCCGTCCCGCACCGAGGCGATCGAGTCGAAACGGCTGCCACTCGGAGACTCAGCCACGCACCTGCCCGTCGCCGTGGACGACGTACTTCAGCGTGGTCAGCTCCCGCAGGCCCATGGGGCCCCGGGCGTGGAGCTTCTGGGTGCTGATCCCGATCTCGGCCCCGAAGCCGAACTGCTCGCCGTCGGTGAAGCGGGTGGAGGCGTTGACGATGACGGCGGCGGCGTCGACCTCGCGAGTGAACCGCGTGGCCGCACCCAGGTCGGTGGTGCAGATGGCCTCGGTGTGGCCCGTGCCGTACCGGTTGACGTGGGCGATGGCGTCGGCGAGGGAGTCGACGACCGCCACCGACATGCGCAGATCGAGGAACTCGGTGCCGAAGTCGGCCTCGGTGGCCGGACCGATCGAGGGTTCGAGCGACCGCGAGCGTTCGTCGCCCACCAGCTCGACGCCGGCCAAGGCCGCGGCCGCACGAGGCAGGAACTCCTCGGCCACCGAGGCGTGGACCACCAGCGACTCCGCCGCGTTGCAGACCGACGGCCGCTGCGTCTTGGAGTTCACGACGATCTCGAGGGCCTGGCCGAGGTCCGCCGCCGAATCGACGTAGACGTGACAGTTGCCATCGCCGTCGATCACGTACGGGACGGTGGCGTTCTCCAGGATCGCCTTGATGAGCGACGGACCGCCCCGCGGGATCAGGCAGTCGATCGACTCCCGCAGGCGCATGAACGCCACTGCGGCCTCGTGGCGGACGTCGTCCACCAGGACCAGCGCATCGGTGGGCAGACCCGCCTTGTCGAGCCCCTCACGCAGGGCGGCGGACACGGCAAGGTTCGATGCGAGGGCGGCGCCCGAGCCCCGTAGGAATGCGGCATTGCCGGACTTCAGGCAGAGGCCGAAGGCGTCGCTGGTCACGTTTGGGCGGTTCTCGTAGATGATCGCCACCACACCGAGAGGTACGCGGACCCGCTCGATGACCAGGCCGTTCGGGCGTGTCCACCCGTCGACGATCTCCCCCACCGGGTCGGGAAGGGCGGCCACCTCGCGGAGGCCGACCGCCATGCTCTCCACCCGGGCGGGCGACAGGCGGAGGCGGTCGACGACCGTGGCTGCGGTGCCGGCCGCCTCGGCCCGGGCCACGTCGGTGGCGTTGGCATCGAGGATCTCCGCGGTCCGGCGCACCAGCAGGTCGGCGGCGGCCTCGAGGGCCGCGTCCTTGGCCGTCGTCGACGCGGTGGCCAGCACCCGGGATGCGACCTTCGCCCGCCGGCCGAGCTCTGCGACCGGCATGGGGGAGCTCACGTCGTCAATCCTTGCCCATTTCGGCCAGAAACGTGTCGGCCTCGTCGCAGGCGTTGCCCTCGCTGCTCATTCGGGCTTGGGGTCCGGCTGGACGATCCCGCCGGTTATGGGCATTCCGGCCCACTTCCACGACAGCATGCCGCCGTCGAGGCTGTGGGCGTCGAAGCCCTGCCCGCGCAGCCATTCGGCGGCGTCCGCGCTGCGGGTGCCCGCCCGGCAGACGGTGACGACAGGCCGGGAGCGGTCGAGCTCCTCGATCCGCCCGTCGAGATCCTCCTCGTCGATGTTGACGGCACCTTCGATGTGGCCCGCCTCCCATTCGCTGGAATGGCGGACGTCCACGAGCTGCAACTGGCCGAGCCGATTCGCCACCGTCTGGGGATCCATGGCCATCGAGCGTACGCCGGACGGCCCGGGGCCTACGCTCGCAGGCATGCGCCGTCTGCTCGCCCTGGTGGCCGCTGCGGCCATGGTGGCGGGCTCTATCGCGGTTCGGTCCCGCCTCGACCGCAACCGGGAGGACGAGGCCGACCCGGTCCGGGTGGTGTGCGCGATCGAGCTGGGTCAGGTGTGCGACACGCTCCGCCGGACGTCGGCTCAGGTCACCGTGGAGCCGGCGAATGTCACGGCCGACCGCCTGGGACGCTCCACGGCCGGCGCCCCCGAGGTCGACGGGTGGCTCGTGCCCGCACCATGGCCCCAGATCGTCGACGGCCGCCGGGGGCGCAGCGGACAGCCGCCCCTGTTCCCTGACATCAGCGCCCCCCTGGCCCGCTCCCCCCTCGCGCTCGTCCTGAGCCGGGCGCTGGTCGACCGGCTCAGCCCCCGCTGCGGCCCCGTGGTCGGATGGAAGTGCCTGGGCGACGCCGCGGCCTTGGCACCGCCCCAGGCCAAGCCGGGCCACGCCGACCCCAGTACCGATGCGTTCGGGATCCTGCTCGTCGGCCAGGCGGCGGCTGCCTATTTCGGCAGGGCGGGCGACCTGTCGAACTTCGACCTCGACGACCCGGGGTTCGACAGGTGGTTCCGGGCCCTGGAACGTGCAGCTCCGTCGCCGCCCTCGGGGGCCACGCGGCTCAACGAGATGCTGGGCACCAACTTCGCAACCTACGACGCGGTGGGCACGATCGAGGCGGAGGCGTTACCGGTCCTGAACGCAGCCGCCACCTCCGACCGGGTCACGCTCCTCTACCCTTCACCTATGGCGACAGCCGACGTGGTGCTGGCCGGAGCAGGGGGCACGACCGCCCGCAGGGTTCGCGACGTGGCCGGAGGCGACGCCGTTCGGCGGGCCCTGGCCGCCGCCGGCTGGAGGGTCGAGGGCGTCACTCGCACCGACGACCTCCAGCTTCCGGCGACGAGCGGGCTGCCGTCGCCCGGCTTCCTCGACGCCATCCGCTCGCGCGCCGAGGAGGTCCGTCGGTGAGTGAGCGCAGCGGCCAAGCCGGCGAGCGCAAAGACCAGGAGACACGGTGAGCGAGCACGCCGGCCGGCACTGCCGGCCTCGCCGGAGCACAGCGGAGGCCACTGCCGGAAGGGCCTCGAGGGCCGGCGGGCGCAGCGACCAGGAGACACAGCCACGGCGCCTCGCTCTCCTCCTCGTCGCCCTGACGCTGGTCGCCACCGCGTGCACGAGCAGCTCCGAGTCCGGCTCGGGGGACGGAGGCCAGCAGTCGGCGCCCAAGAACTGCACGACGGTCGACGTGGCGTCGTCGCCCGAGAAGGTGGAGCTGTTCACCGACCTGGCCAGGCGGTTCAACGGTTCCGAGGCAGCCAAGGAGGGCGGATGCACCTTCGTGCGGGTGCTGCGGAAGTCCTCGGGCGAGGCTATGCAGCTGCTGGCCGACGGCTGGCCCGACGAGGCCACGAACGGGACCAGGCCGGTGATCTGGTCGCCGGCTTCGAGCGCCTGGGGCGCCATCCTCAACCAGAAGCTGTCGGTGGCCGGTCGACCGGCGCAGGCCCCGGCGTCACGGCCGTTCATGCGGACGCCGCTGGTCATCGCCATGCCGCGGCCGATGGCCGAGGCGCTGGGCTGGCCGAACACCCAGATCGGCTACGCCGACATCCTCAAACTGGCCCAGGACCCGGCCGGTTGGGGGGGCAAGGGCCATCCCGAGTGGGGCCCGTTCCGCCTGGGCAAGACGAACCCGAACTTCTCGACCAGCGCCCTCTCGGCCACGATCGCCCAGTACTACGCGGCCACCAACAAGACCCGTGACCTCTCGGCCGAGGACCTGGCCAGGCCCGAGGTCGACGCCTTCGCCCGGGCGGTGGAGGCGTCGGTCGTCCACTACGGCGACATCACGCTGACCTTCATGAACAACCTCTACAAGAACGACCAGCGGGGGGCGGGCCTCACCTACGCCTCGGCGGTCGCCGTCGAGGAGAAGTCGGTCATCGACTACAACACCGGCAATCCCGACGGGATCACCGACCCCGGCGAGGTCCCCCGCAAACCGCGCGTGCCCCTGGTGGCGATCTATCCCAAGGAAGGCACGCTCTTCTCCGACAACCCGATCATCGTCCTCGACTCCCCATGGGTGACGGAGCCGCAGAAGGCGTCGGCCCGGATCTTCGAGCGGTACCTGCAGGAGCCCGACAACCAGCGGCGGGTCCTCGAGTTCGGGTTCCGCCCGGGCAACACCGCCGTTGCGGTGGGCCCGCCGATCGAACGGGCCAACGGTGTCGACCCGGACCAGCCTCAGAACGTCCTGGGCGTGCCTGCTTCGCCTGTTCTGGCCCGGGTGCTCGAACTGTGGGCCGAGCAGCGCAAGGGGGCCCGGGTGATGCTCGTCATCGACGTCTCGGGCTCGATGGGCGAAAAAGCCAGCGACAACGGCGACACCAAGCTCGACCTGGCCAAGGTCGCCGCCGTCGACGCCCTCAGCCAGTTCAAGGCCGACGACCTCGTGGGCCTGCGCATCTTCTCGACCGGGATCAGCAAGACGGCCCCGACCGAGTACGTCGACCTCGTGCCGATCGGGCCCATCTCGTCCTCACGGGAGAACATCGCCAACCGCATCCGCAGCCTGGTCCCGACCCAGGGCACGCCCCTCTACACCGTGGCCGGGGCCTCGTACACCAACCTGCGGGACACCTACGACGACAAGCGCATCAACGCCGTGGTCCTGCTCACCGACGGCAAGAACGAGGACCCGCGCAACAACGACCTCGACGGCCTCCTGGGCATCCTCCGGGCCGGCAGCGAGGGCCAGGCGTCCCAGCCGGTACGCATCTTCCCCATCGCCTACGGCAAGGACGCCGACCTCTCCGTCCTGCGCCGCATCGCCGAGGCCACCAACGCCGCCGCCTACGACGCCAGCAACCCGGCCACCATCGCCAAGGTCTTCACCAACGTCGTGAGCAACTTCTAGTGCTCCGTCTCGCAGGTCATGCGCGTGTGTCGCCGAGGTCCCGGCGTCGCCGGCAAGGCGCACCGCAGCTTGCGGGACGGTGCACGAAATCGTGATCGCAGGCGTGCGGGTGGCCGACGCGTTGGAAGGGCGGGTCCCCATCGGTTCGACGGTGACGGTCAAGGGCTGGGTCCGTAACCGCCGGGACTCCAAGGCGGGCGGCGGACTCTGCTTCATCACCGTCCACGACGGGTCATGCTTCGACGCCATCCAAGTGGTCGCCCGGGCGTCGCTGGCGAACTTCGAGACCGACGTCGGCCGCCTGACCACGGGCTGCTCGGTGATCGCCACAGGCACGCTGGTGGAGTCGAAGGGCAAGGGTCAGGCGACAGAGATCCAGGCCGACGAAGTGCACGTCGTCGGCTGGGTCGATGACCCGGAGACCTATCCGGTCGCCGCCAAGCAGCATTCCTTCGAGTACCTGCGAGAGGTGGCGCACCTCCGACCCCGCACCAACACCTTCGGCGCCGTCACCAGGGTGAGGCACTGCCTGTCGATGGCGTTGCACCGGTTCCTCGACGAGCGCGGTTTCTCCTGGGTACACACGCCGATCATCACGGCCAACGACGCCGAGGGGGCCGGCGCCATGTTTCGCGTGTCGACGCTGGACCTCGCCAATGGGCATGTCGACTTCGCCCAGGACTTCTTCGGCCGGGAGACCCATCTCACCGTGTCGGGCCAGCTCAACGTGGAGGCCTACTGCCTGGCCATGAGCCGGGTCTACACGTTCGGTCCCACGTTCCGGGCGGAGAACTCCAACACCGCCCGCCACCTCGCCGAGTTCTGGATGGTCGAGCCCGAGATCGCCTTCGCCGACCTCTCCGACGATGCCGATCTGGCCGAGGGCTGCCTGAAGTACGTGGTGGGCGCAGTGCTGGGGGAGCGGGCCGACGACATGGCCTTCTTCGCCGAGCGAATCGACCCCGAGTGCATCAACCGACTCGAGGGGCTCGTGGCGTCGACGTTCGAGCGGATGGACTACACCGACGCCGTTGCCGCCCTCACCAAGGCGGTCGAGGACGGGGTCCGGTTCGAGTTCCCCGTCACCTGGGGCATGGACCTGCAGTCCGAGCACGAGCGGTACCTCACCGAGCAGCTCGTCGGCCGGCCGGTGGTGGTCATGAACTACCCCAAGGACATCAAGGCGTTCTACATGCGCCTGAACGACGACGGCCGCACCGTGGCCGCGATGGACGTGCTGGCGCCCGGCATCGGCGAGATCATCGGCGGCAGCCAGCGCGAAGAGCGCCTCGACGTGCTCGACAGTCGCATCGAGGAAATGGGTCTCGATCGGGAGGTCTACTGGTGGTACCGCGACCTGCGCCGGTACGGCACGGTGCCCCACGCCGGGTTCGGCCTCGGGTTCGAGCGGACGGTGGCCTACGTCACCGGCATGGCCAACGTGCGCGATGTGATCCCGTTCCCCAGAACCCCGAGGAACGCGGACTTCTGACGTGCGGCACCGCCTCACGACGGCAATGACCGGCGCCCTGGCGCTGATGGCGATCGTCCCGCCCGCCACCCAAGCCTCCACCCACACCTCCGCCCAAACCTCCACCCAAGCCTCCACCCAAACCTCCACCCAAACCCAGGCCGCCGCGGTCCGCAACGACGTCGAGTACGGCACCGCCAACGGCAAGCGGCTGCTCCTCGACGCCTACGTCCCCGAGGCGGGCGAGGATCGGCGGCCGGCGGTGGTCATGGTCCACGGCGGGGGGTGGCGGGTGGGTGACAAAGCGTCGTGGGCCGAGGAGGCCCAGCGGTTCGCCGCCCGGGGGTGGGTGGCGTTCTCGGTCAACTACCGCCTCGACGAGCCGTCGGTCTTCCCCGCCGAGATCGACGACGTGCAGGCCGCGGTCCGCTGGGTGCGGGCTCATGCGAAGGAGTACCGGGTCGACCCCGCCCGGATCGCCGCCCTCGGCGAGTCCGCCGGCGGCCACCTCACGGCCATGCTGGCCACATTGGGCAGCGGTGCCCTGGATGACGGCGCCCGCATACGGGTGGGGGCGGCCTGGTCGCCGCCGGTCGACCTCAGCGCCCTGGCCGGGTCAAGGGGCGACAGGTGGGCCGGCCCGATCCTCGGCTGCACCCTGGCCACCTGCCCCGACCAGCTCGCCCAAGCGTCGCCCGTCAACCACGTCGACCCCACCGACGCACCGCTGTATCTCGTGAACAGCACCGAGGAGCTCGTGCCGCTGTCCCAGGCCGAGGCCATGGCCGAGCGGCTGAAGGCGTCCGGCATCGACCATCGCCTCGACGTGTTCCCGGGCTCTCGTCACGCGCTGGACTTCCGGGCCGACGCATGGGCACCGACCCTCGCCTTCCTGGAGCGACACCTCTCCTCTGAGCCCGACGACGGGTCGTCGGCGGGCTCGCCGGTGGTGTTCGGGGCCGCGGCAGTGGCGGTGCTGTCCGCCGCCGGCGCCCTCCTGCTGCGGAGACGACGTCGACCGGGGCCATGATGGGGGCGATGCTCGAACGGCTGCCTGAGCGGGCGCGGACCCCGGCGATGGCCCGGGCCATCACCTCGCCGGGCACCATCCTGCTCGCCGGCGCCGGCGCGTCGGCCGCCATCCTGGCCGGCGTCCCCGTGGCCGCCGCCGCCTTGGTGGGCGGGCTGGTGTGGGCCGGACGGATCGCCATGGCCGTGCCCCGGAAGGCTCGCAGGGCCGAGGCGAACCCGGCACTGGTCGAGGAGCCGTGGCGGTCCTTGGTCCGCCAGGCCCAGCGGGCCGAGACGCGCTTCGACCAGGTGCTGGCCACCACCTCCCCCGGTCCGTTGAAGGACCGGCTGGCCGAAGTCGACGCGCGTGTCGCGGTCGGCGTCGACGAGTGCTGGCGTATCGCGCAGCGGGGCAACGAGCTGTCGGACGCGGTCGCCGACCTCGACGTCGCCGACCTCCGGGCCCAACTCGGGCGGGCGGACGCGGAGGCCGCCCGGCATCCCGAGCGGACCGACCTGATTGGCACGGCCGACGCCGTGCGCCAGCAGCTGGCGTCGGCCGAGCGCCTGGCCGGGGTGGCCCGTGACGCAGAGGACCGCCTCCGGCGCCTGGCCGCCCAGCTGAACGAGGCGGTGGCCCGGGCCGTCGAGCTGTCCCTCCAGAGCCCCGACCTGGGCACGCTCAAGCCACTGGGTACCGACGTCGACAGCCTGGTCGGGGAGCTCGAGTCGCTGCGCGTGGCCCTGGAGGAGACCTCAAGATGAAGGCCGGAGATGAAGGGCCGGTGGTGAAGGTCCGGTGGTGAAGGGCGATAGCGTCTCCCGCGTGGCAGGAGGGCGGGGAGCGTTCGGTCCCGGACGATTCCGCTTCATGGTGGTCCTGGCCGCCTTCTCGGTGTTGGCTGCGGCGGGCGCCGCCACCGGCTCCACCCCGAGCCAGGTCGTCTCCGCCCCCGTCCGGTTCTTCTTCCCCTCCTTCGGTGTGCCCGAGGTCGCGGCGGTGACGACGACGACCCAGCCGGCGTGCCAGCCGACGGCGTCGCTCCGGGAGCGGGCGGCGCGGGTGCTGATCGTCGGCTTGCCCGATGTGAAGGAGGCCGCCGCACCCCTGCCCACGGAGCTCATGCAGCTGGGCGTGGGCGGCGTGCTCATCACCGGCGGCAACGTCGACACCCGGGCCCAGGTCACCCGCCTCATCAGCGACCTGAAGCGCCAGTCGCGCCAGCCGCTGGTCGTATCGACCGACGAGGAACCGGGTCGCGTGACCAGCTTCGGGCACATCATCGGGAACACGTCGTCGGCCCGCCGCCTGGCAGCCACGGGCACCACCGACGCCATGCGCGCCCTCGCCCGCGACCAGGCCACGGACCTTGCCGCGTTCGGCATCACCCTCGACCTCGCTCCGGTCGTCGACCTCGACGGCGGTCCCGCCAGCGCCACCATCGGCGACCGGTCGTTCTCGGCCGACCCTGCGGTGGCCGCCCGGTACGCCTACGCCTACGCGCTGGGCATGGCCGACAAGGGCATCGGCGCGGTGGCCAAGCATTTTCCCGGCCGGGCCCAAGCCCAGGGCGACGACCACGTCGGTCGCATCGTCTCGAATGCCTCCATGGACGACCTCCGGGCCAACGACCTCAAGCCGTTCAAGGAGATGATCACATTGGGCGTGCCCGTCGTCATGATGAGCAATGTCGACTACAACGCGCTCGAGCCGAACACCCCGGCCAGCCTCTCGGCACGCGCCTACGCACTCCTGCGGGAGATGGGCTTCAAGGGGGCGGCCATCACCGACTCGATCGGGATGGGCGCGGTCAACCAGCGCTGGGACTGGTCGGAGGCCGCGGTCAAGGCCATCGCCGCCGGCGCAGACGGGGTCCTCAGCACGAACGGCGCCTTCGCCCGGGACATGGTCCACGGCCTAGTCGTCGCCGTGCAGAGCGGGGCGCTGAGCGAGGACCGCCTCAACGAGGCCGCGGCGCGGATGACCGCCCTGGCCGGAGGCGATCCCATGGCCTTCGCCTGTCAGCCCGCCGAGCTTCCGAAGCTTCAGCCACAACCCTGAGGAGACAGTCCCATGCACCCCGCGCGCCACCATCACCGCTCCAGCCTCGCCTGCATCGTCCCACCCGACCTGCTGCGCGACATCATCCGGGGCGGCACCGAGGCGGAACGGGAGGCGGCTGCGGACACGATGGCCGTCGACCAGACCTTCCGGACGCTGCGGGCCGCGTTCGCGGCCACCACGGCCGCCACCCGCTCGGCGATGCGCCCCATGGGCGGCATGGGCGGCAAGCCGCAGCGCACGATCTACGACCAGAAGAACGGCGACGCCATCGCGCTGGGCACGGTGGCGCGGACCGAGGGCGCACCGAAGGTCAGGGATCCGGCGGTCAACGAGGCTTACGACCACTTCGGCTCCACCTACAAGTTCTTCTGGGAGGTGCTGGGGCGGAACTCCATCGACAACGCGGGCATGCCGATCCTGGGCCTGGTCCACTACTCCACGAACTACGCCAACGCCTTCTGGGACGGTCAGGGTCACATGTTCTTCGGCGACGGCGACGGCCAGCTCTTCGTCCGGCTCACCAAGTCGCTCGACGTGATCGGCCACGAACTGACCCACGGCGTGACCCAGTACGAGGCCAACCTCGTCTACCAGGGCCAGTCCGGGGCCCTCAACGAGTCGATGTCCGACGTGTTCGGCTCCCTGGCCAAGCAGTACGCCAAGAAGCACACGGCGGACAAGGCCGACTGGCTCATCGGCAAGGACGTCGTCGGCCCCACACTGAAGGCTGCGCTGCGGTCGATGAAGGCGCCCGGCACCGCCAACAAGTACGACAAGCAGCCCGCCACCATGGACGGCTTCGTGAACACCGCGGCCGACAACGGTGGCGTCCACATCAACTCAGGCATTCCCAACTACGCGTTCTACGTGACCGCCACCACCATCGGCGGCAACGCCTGGGAGAAGGCCGGGCGGATCTGGTACGACGCCCTGCGTGACAACAACATCAAGCCGACCAGCGGGTTCAAGGCCTTCGCCCGGGCCACGGTCCGCCAGGCCGAGACACGGTTCGGTACCGCCTCGTCGGAGGTCGACGCGGTGAGGGCGGGCTGGGACGCGGCGAAGGTGAGGCTGTAGCGATGGGGACGCAGGTGCGACTGACCCGCAGCGGAGGCTTCGCAGGGATCTCCCTGGTGGCCGCCGTCGACCTCGACGATGTGCCGGAGGAGACGGCGGAGGCGGTCCGGGCCGCCCTCGAGCAGGTCGACTTCAGCCCCCGCCGGTCCCGGAGCCGGGGCGGTCCGATGCGGGGCGCGGCCGACATGTACCAGTACGACCTGGAGGTGGTCGGCGAGAGGAAGCGCTCCCTGACCGCCCACGAGCCTCTCGCCGATCCCGGGATGCAGGCACTGTCGGAGGTCCTGCTGCCGCTGGCCCGCCCGGAGTAGGTACCCTGTAGGGGATGTTCGATCGACGGCCCGGAAGGCGAGGGTTCGTCATCGCCACCGTGCTGCTCGCGGTGCTGGCCCTCCCCGTGGCGGTATTCGGATGGCTGCGGCTGAACGAGCCGGTCCCCACCGCGGCCACCGGACGCTTCGATCCCAACGTCATCCGCACCGTCGCCGAGCCGCCGCCGACGACGATCACCACCACCGCCACCGTCCCGGAGCCCGTCGTCACCACGACCTCCACGACGGTCCCCGAGCTCACGGCGGTGGCGGGAAGCCGGCTACGCCGCGGCGTGGCCCGGCCGGTGCAAGCGCCGGCCATGGTGGCCGACGTGAAGGGGGCGAAGATCGGTCTCTACAGCACCCCGGGACAGGCAGAGGCCGATGACGCCTTCTCCAATCCCACGTGGGAGGGGCTGCCCCTGGTGTTCCTCGTGCAGCAGCAGCAGGGTGACTGGCTCGAGGTTCAGCTCAACACCCGCCCCAACCAGTCCACCGCATGGGTCAGGACGGCCGACGTCATCCTGCGCCAGGTCCCCCACCGCATCGTGATCAGTCTGGCGGCGCGGTCGATGACCGTCTACCAGGGCCAGACGCCGGTGATGGAGGCGTCGGTGGCCGTCGGCACGTCGTCGACACCCACGCCGAGGGGCAACTACTACGTCGACGGTGCGGTCCGCACGCCCGACCCCGGCGGGGTCTACGGGCCTTTCCAGATCTCGGTGGCCGCCTTCTCCGAGGTGCTGATGAGCTTCGGCAGCGGGGTCGGACAGATCGCCATGCACGGCACGAACTCGCCGGGCCTCGTCGGCTCGGCCGCCAGCAACGGCTGCCTGCGGATGAACAACGCCGACATCACCCGCCTGGCCAACACCGTCGAGATCGGCACGCCGGTCCAGATCGTCTAGCGGTCGGTTCAGCCCAGGCTGTCGGCCCACGCCTCGTTCAGGCGGCGGAACGCCCCGCTGACGGCCCGGAGCTCCTCCGGGGTGCCGTCCTGGACGATGCGGCCTCCGTCGACCACCAGGACGCGGTCGGCGATGTCGAGGGTGGAGAGGCGGTGGGCGATGATCACCGCTGTCCGCCCGGCGAGCAGGGTGCGGAGGGCGTCCTGGACCAGGCGCTCGTGGGGGGCGTCGAGGGAGGATGACGCCTCGTCGAGGATGAGCACCCGGGGATGGGCCAGAAAGGCGCGGGCGAAGGCGACGAGCTGGCGCTGGCCCGACGACAGCCGCCCGCCCCGCTTGCCCACCACCGTGTCGTAGCCCTCGGGCAGCCCGGCGAACAGGTCGTGGGCCCCGACGGCCCGGGCTGCGGCCTCGACCTCCGAGCGGTCGGCGTCGGGCCGGCCGAAGCCGATGTTGTCGGCCACGCTCCCGGTGAAGAGGAAGGCCTCCTGGGTGACCATGACCACCGCGGCCCGCAGGTCGGGCGTGGACAGGCTGCGCAGATCGACATCGCCCAGCAGCACCCGGCCCTCGGTGGGGTCGTAGAACCGGGCAAGGAGCCGGGCGATCGTGCTCTTCCCTGCGCCGGTCTCACCGACCAGGGCCACCGTCTGACCAGCGGGGATGACCAGGTCGAGGTGAGCGAGAACCTGGCGGTCCGGGCGGTAGGAGAACGCCACCTCCTCGAAGCGGACGTCGAGGGGGCGATCACCCCGCCCAGGGAGCCGCTCGGGGCCCTCGTCGAGGGTCGCCGCCGTGCCGGGCTCCGGCTCGGGCACCGCCGGCGCCTCCTCGAGCACGCCGGAGAGCTTCTCCAGGGCGGCGGCCGCCGACTGGAAACTGTTGAAGAACTGGGCAAGGTCCTGCATGGGCTCGAACAACCGTCGGAGGTAGAGCAGCAGTGCAACCAGGACTCCTACCGTCGTCGCCCCGTCGATCACCCGCAGGGCTCCGACGAACAAGGTGACGGCCACCGCGATCGAGCCGATGCCCCGGGTGCCGGGCCCGAAGATGGCGGCCAGGTGGGTGGAGCGGATGTTGGCCGCCGCGTACCGGCCGTTGACATCCTCGAAGATCGCCTGGTTGCGGCCCTCCCGGCGGAAGGCCTGCACGGCCCGGATCCCGCCGAGCGACTCGACGAACTGGACGATCACCATGGCCACGGCCGCCCGGCTCTCCCGGTAGGTCCGGGAGGCCTGGCGACGGAACCAGCTGGTCAGCACGAAGAGGAACGGCAGCGTGCTCAGGGCGACGAACGCCAAGGGCACGTCGAGGAGGAACAGGACGACCGCCGTGCTGGCCAGCGACAGGACGGCGAACACCAGCTGGTTCACACCCGTCTCGAGCAGTTCGGAGATTGCCTCCACGTCGGAGGTCAGGCGGGCGACCACCCGGCCGGATGTGTATCGCTCGTGGAAGGACAGGCTCAGGCCCTGGAAGTGGCCGAACAGGCGCTTCCGCAGGTCGTACAGCACCTCCTGGCCCACCCTGCCCGACGTGCGGACGAAGGTCGCGGTCACCGCGGCCTGGGCCAGAGCAGCGGCCAGGTAGGCCGCCACCACCAGGAGCAGGATGCGGGGACCGTCGCCGTCGATCAGGGGTGGGATCCCGCGGTCGATGCCCACCTTGATCAGGTAGGGCCCCGCCGTCTGGGCCGCCGTCTCCAGCACCGCCAGCACGCCCAACCACGCCACGCTCCGCCGGTGAGGGCGGAGCAGGGAACCGAGCAGCCGCCGGCTGCGGGCCCGGAGGAAGGCGGCCAGGCCGCCCTTGGCGTCCTCGAGCGTCTCGGCCGCCACACCTCGCCAGTCGTGCTGGGTCGACGGAGCGCTACTCATGCCACCTCCTCGACGGACCTGCCGTGGTCGATGCCGAGGACCGCCCGGTAGGACGGGAGCTCTGCGGCCAGCTCGGCGTGGGTGCCCACGGCCAGTAGGCGGCCATCGTCGAGGAACGCGACCCGGTCGGCCAGGGCCAGCGTCGACGGCCGGTGGACCGCCAACAGGGCGGTGCTCGACGCCAGGACCTGGGCCAAGGCCTGCTCCACCAGGGTCTCGGTGTGGACGTCGAGGGAGGAGAGGGGATCGTCGAGCACCAGGACGGCGGGGCGGCCGACGATGGCGCGGGCCAGGGCGAGGCGCTGGCGCTGGCCACCCGAGAGGGTCAGGCCCTGCTCACCCACCCTGGTGTCGAGGCCCCACGGTAGGTCGTGGACGAACTGGGCCTGCGCCGTCGCGATCGCGATCTCCAGCTCGTCGTCGCCGGCGTCCGGCCAGCCGAGGAGCAGGTTCTCCCGGACGCTGGCCGAGAACAGGAGCGGGTCGTCGAAGGCGACGGCCACCGCCCGCCGCAGGGACGCAAGCGTGAGGTCACGGACGTCGTGGCCGTCGAGCAGGATCCGCCCCTCGGTCACGTCGACGAGTCGGGGGACCAGGCCCAGCAGCGACGTCTTGCCCGAGCCCGTCGTCCCCACCAGGGCGAGGGTCTCTCCCGGCCTCACGTCGAGATCGATGTCGCGCAGCGCCCAGCCGTCGCCGTCCGAGTACCGGAAACCCACGCCCTCCAGGCGCAGGTGTCCCGACGGAGAGAGCAGCTCCACCGCGCCCGGCCGGTCGGCGATGGGGCTGACGGTGTCAAGCACCTCGAAGACCCGCCCGGCGGCGGTGTCGGCCTCCCGGGCGTTGGCCACGATCGAGCCGAGCGACTCCATCGGCCACACCAGCATGAGGACCAGGGAGGTGAACGCCACCAGGCCACCCAGCGACAGGGTTCCGTCGCCAACGGCCAGCGCGCCGACGACGAGTACGCCGACGAGCGTGAGGTTCGGCACCAGGTCGATGAGCGACCAGAAGGTGGCCCGCAGATCGGCGGCTTCGATGGCCGAGTCCCGTAGCCGCCCTGCGGAGTCCGCGTAACGGCTGCCCACGAGCGGCCCCCGACCGAAGGCCTTGACGACCCGGATGCCGGTGGCCGCCTCCTCGACGAGTGTCGTGAGGTCGCCCTGCTGGTCCTGGACCCGGCGCGAGACCGCGGTGTAGCGCCGCTTGAAGCGGGAGGACAGGAAAGCCAGGGGCACGATCGAAGCCGCCGTTACGAGGGCCAGGGGGGCGTAGAGGTTGAACAGCAGGACGATCACCAGCAGGAAGGTGACGCTGTTCACGACCAGGAAGACGAGGCCGAAACCCACGAACCGGCGCATGACGGAGAGGTCGGCCATGGCCCGGCTCAGGAGCTGGCCCGAGTGCCACCGGTCGTGGAAAGACACCGGCAAAGACTGCAGATGGGCGTAGAGGTCGTTGCGCAGGTCGCGCTCGAATCCGTTCGCTGCGCCGCCCTGGATCCACCGCCGCAGGAACGACAGACCGGTCTCGACCAGTCCCAGGGCGAGGACGAGGGCGACCAGGGGCAGCACCGCTCCCCGGTCGCCTCGGGCGATCGGACCGTCGATGATGCGCCTGATGACGAGAGGGACGACCAGTCCGGCCCCGATGCCCGCGAACGAGACGACCACCATGGTCGCCAGCTGGGGGACGTAGGGCCGGAGGTAGGGCCGCACGCGCCACAGCGCTCGGGAGGACGAGCCGCGCACGCCCCACGGTACGCCCGTGACCGGCCGGCCTCGTCCGAATATGCGTATCAGGTCAGTTGGGCGGCTGTTGGGCTGGAGGTGAGCGAGCGTTGAGCTTCGTCGCGGAAGCTGTCATCAGATCGCAATCACAAAAAGCAGACCGCCACTCCCGGGCGATCGAAGGCGCCCCGCATCGACGGCGGGGCGCTTTCGTCGCGTCCGTGAGCCGGTTACGACCCGGCAGTCAAACCGGAGTGTCGGTCTCCATCTCCCGGAGCAGGGAGTCGACGATCTCGACCGGGCCGCCCCCGGCCTCGACCACCCGGCGCTGGCGGAGGTAGCTGGGACCGTGTTCGAGGACATCCAGGTTGGAACGGAGCTCGTCCAGGCATCCGAGGCGCGACGCCACCGGTGACAGCTCCTCGACCAGTTCCCGGATGGACTGGGCCACCGGGACGCGGGTGCCCTGGTCGTCGCCGATGATCTCCGCCTCGACGCCGTAGCGCGCCGCCCGCCACTTGTTCACCCGGATCACCCACTCGCGAGGGACAGGAAGCGTGTACCCCCGGTCGATCAGGGTGTCGAGCCACTCGACGAGGCTCTGGGCGAGGGCGGCCAGCCCTGCCACCTCCCCCAAGGTGGGGATGCCATCGCAGATGCGCAGTTCGACGGTGCCGAAGTCGGGGTGGGGCCTGATGTCCCACCACACCTCGCGGATGCTGGTGATGGCCTGGGCGTTCACGAGGGTCTCCATGAACTTCTCGAACTCGGCCCAGTCGTTCAGGCGGTAGGGCAGGCCGGCGGTGGGGAGGTTCTCGAAGACCTTGCTCCGGCACGAGGCCAGTCCCGTGTCACGGCCGTGCCAGTAAGGGCTGGAGGCCGAGAGGGCGAGGAAGTGGGGGATGTAGGCGGTGAGGGCGTTGGCGATGGCGATGGACTTCTCGGCCGACCGCACGCCCACATGGAAGTGGACGCCGAAGATCTGCATGCGGCGGGCCAGCCACTGCATCTCCTCCACCAGGCGGCCGTAGCGGGGGTCGGGGCTGATCTGCTGGTCGTGCCAGTCGGAGAACGGGTGGGTGCCCGAGCACAGCAGGGCCAGGCCCCTCCGTTCCGCCGCCGCCGCCACCTCCTTCAACGTGGTCCCCAGGTCGTCGCGGGCCTCGGCGACGCTCGTGCAGATGCCGGTGATGATCTCGATCGTGCACTCGAACAGCTCGTGCTTCGCCTTGGGATGCTCGCCACCAGGGTGGCCGGCGCCGATCTCGGCGAGAATCTCCGTCGCCGCGCTGGCCAGTTCCCGCGTCCGCCGGTCGACGATCTCGAGCTCGACTTCCACGCCGAGGCTCGAGCGCTCGGAGGCGTTGAATGGGATGTGCACGGGTCTTGTCGACCCGATGGTATCGAGACGCCGCCCCCATCAGTATCCTCGCGGCATGTTCAAACTCCTCAACCGTGCATGGCGCTACCTCACCGCGGCCCTCACCGGGAAGTTCAACGAGGTCGCCGACCCGAAGGTGCAGCTCGAGCAGGCCATCACCGAGGCACAGGACCAGCATCGCCGCCTCATCGAGCAGGCGGCCAACGTCGTCGCCAACCAGAAGCAGACCGAGATGCGCCTCGGCCGGGCCATGGAGGAGATGGGCAAGCTCAACGCCTCGGCCCGCCAGGCGGTGCAGATGGCCGACGACGCCACCAAGCGCAGTGACAGCAAGAAGGCGCTCGACTACACCTCGGCGGCCGAGGCCTACGCCAACCGTCTCATCGCCACCGAGCAGGAAGTCGAGACCCTCAAGCAGCTCCTGCTTCAATCCACCCAGGCGGCCAACCAGGCCAAGGCGGCGGTCCAGCAGAACTCCTCGGTGATGCAGAAGAAGCTGGCCGAGCGCCAGAAGCTCATGAGCCAGCTCGACCAGGCCAAGATGCAGGAGCAGATGAACCGGGCGATGGCGTCGCTCAGCGAAACCGTCGGCCAGGACGTCCCCACCTTCGACGAGGTTCGAGACAAGATCGAAACCCGCTACGCCCGCGCCCTCGGGGCGTCGGAGATCGCCGGCGAGTCGGTGGAGGTGCGCATGCTCGAGGTCGAGCAGGCGGCGATGAACACCGAGGCCACCGCCCGCCTCGACTCCATCCGGGCTCAGCTCGGCATTTCCTCGTCGCCCGCGGAATCCGCCGAGAGCTCCGCGATTAGCGACGCCGCTCCCAGCCCGGAGGTCGGGCCCTCCGCCTGACGGTCGGGCCGCCGACCCCGACGTGCGGCCCGGAGGGCGCCGAGGCCCAGAGCCACCACCACCCCCACCGACAGCACCGCCCCCGCAGTCAGCAGGAGCATCAGCTTGAGGCCGCTCTCCACCACTTCCTCGTCGATCTGGCGGCGGTTGAGGGAGGGATCGCGAGGTCCGAACCTGCCCTCGAGGTCCTCGTAGCCGAACGAGGCGGTCTGGTCGCCCAGTACTACGACGAGGCGGTCGAAGCCCACCGGCAACGTGGTCCAGATCACGCCCGCCGCCTGCTCGGGAGGTTGGGCGTCGGCGGTCGACGCCTTGACCTCGGCGAACCCGATGCCTCCGGCGGTGCGCAGAGACACGTCAACACCGCGGTAACCGGCCTGCTCCAACGCCCGCCTCGTGTCGGCCATCCCCTGGGCCCGGGCGCACGCGCCGAGGAGAAGCGCCGTCGCCACGAGCGCCAGGACGGTCGCCCGCCGGGTCACGAGACCGTGACGACCAGGTCGTCGCGATGGACGACCTCCCGGGTGACCCCTTCGGGCAGGTCGGCGGTGCGCCGGCCGGCGGCGGCGCGCAGCTCGTTGGCACCCATGCGCACCAGTCCCTTGGCGAAAACGGTGCCCTCCCCATCCGCGATCTCGACCGCGTCGCCGGCGCCGAACTCGCCGGACACGGAGGCCACCCCCACCGGGAGCAGCGAGGTGCCCCGCTCCAGCAGCGCCCGGCGGGCGCCTTCGTCGACCTCCAGCACCCCCTCATAGGGCTTGGCGAAGGCGATCCAGAGCTTCCGAGCGCCCAACCGGCGGTCACGGGGCCGGACGACAGTGCCCACGCCGGGGTCGGCCGCCACCGCCCCGGCCAGCACCGCCGGCCGCTCCGCGGAGGCGATGACCGTCCGGATGCCTGACCAAGAGGCCATTTTGGCCGCCCGCAACTTCGACGCCATCCCACCACTCCCCCGGACCGTGCCCCGACCGCCGGCCATCCGCTCCAGGTCGTGGTCGAACTCCACGATCTCCTCGATGAGGGAGGCGTTGGAGTCGAGGCGGGGATCGGCGCTGTGCAGGCCGGTGGTGTCGGTGAGGAGGACGAGCAGGTCGGCGTAGATGAGGTGGGCGACAAGGGCGGCCAGGTGGTCGTTGTCGCCGTAGCGGATCTCGTCGTCGGCCACGGCGTCGTTCTCGTTGACCACCGGGACGACCCCGAGGTCGAGCAGCCGGCCGAAGGTGTCGCGGGCGTGGAGGTATTGGGAGCGGTCCATGAAGTCCAGAGGCGCCAGGAGGACCTGACCGGCGACGAGGCCGTGGCGGCCGAGGGCGGCGTCGTAGGCGCCCATGAGGCGGCTCTGGCCGACGGCGGAGATGGCCTGCAGGGTGGCGATGTCGGCGGGCCGGGCCCCCGACAGCCCCAGGGCGGGAAGGCCGGCGGCGATAGCGCCCGACGTGACGACGACCACCCGGTGGCCCTGGCTGCGCAGGCCTGCCACCTCGGCGGTGAGCTTGTCGATGGCGGCAGAGGAGATCTCGCCCCGCTCGTCGGTGATCGACGAGGTGCCGATCTTGGCTACAACATTCACCGTGACCGCCGGCGGCCCTGAACCTCGATCTCCTGGTCGACGAACTCGAAGGTGAACCCGCCGACCCGTACGAGATCCCCCTGGCGGGCGCCGGCCCGGGCGAGCGCCCGGTCGACACCCAGGCGGGAGAGCCGATGGCGCACGTACTCGAGGGCCTGGGGGTTGGTCAGGTCGTTCACGGCCACCGCCCGCTCGGCGGGGCGACCCAGGACCACGTAGGCGCCGTCGTCGGCCCGGGAGATCTGGACACCTTCGGGCTCGGGGCGGTGGACGATGTACATCTCGCGCACCGGCTGCTCGGCCCGGGCCTCGGCCACGAGGGCCGCAGTGCGGTGCAGGAGGTCGGCCACGCCGTCGCCGGTGACTGCCGAGATGCGCAGGCCGTCCCATTCGCTGCTGTTCGGGTAGCCGGCTGCGGCGTCGGCCTTGGTGCCGACGATCAGCCGGGGGCGGTCGAGCAGCTCGGACTGGTGCCGCCCGAGCTCGGAGATCAGCACACGCTCCTGCTCGGCCGGCGGGGTGTCGTGGCTGGACGGGGCCAGGTCGACCAGGACCAGGAGGGCCCGGGCCCGCTCGATGTGGCGCAGGAACTGGTGGCCGAGACCCTTCCCCTCGCTGGCCCCCTCGATGAGGCCGGGGATGTCGGCCATGATCATCTCGAACCCGTCGACCACCACCACGCCGAGGTGGGGTTCGAGGGTGGTGAAGGGGTAATCGGCGATCTTGGGCTTGGCCGCCGAGACCCGGGAGATCAGGGTGCTCTTGCCGGCGTTGGGGAACCCGACGAGCGCGACATCGGCCATGAGCTTGAGCTCCAGGCGGAGCCACTGCTCCTCGCCCACCTCGCCCTGTTCTGCGAAGGAGGGGGCCCGGCGACGGTTGGACAGGAAACGGGCGTTGCCCCGCCCGCCCCGTCCGCCCCGGGCGGCCAGCCAGCTGTCGCCTTCACGGACCAGGTCGGCCAGCACGTTGCCCTCGGCATCCTTGACGATCGTGCCCTCGGGCACCATCACCCGCAGGTCGGTGCCGCTGGCGCCGTGCCGGGCGCCGCCCGTACCGTGGGCGCCGCTGGTGGCCCGGCGGTGGGGGCGATCGCGGAAGGCCAGCAGCGACGCCACCTCCCGGTCGGCGTACAGCCACAGGTCGCCGCCCTTGCCCCCGTCGCCGCCGTCGGGCCCGCCCCGGGGCACGTGGGCCTCCCGCCGGAACGACACAGCGCCGGCTCCCCCGTCGCCACCCCGCACGTTGAGCTGAGCCTCGTCGACGAAACCTGACACCGCGTTCTTTCCTCTCCCTGCACCGGCCCGTTGAGCAGGCCGGGACTGAAATCTAGGAGGGGACGACGTCGACCAGGCGACGGCCCTTGCGGGAGCCGAACTTCACCTTGCCGTCGGCCAGGGCGAACAGGGTGTCGTCGCCGCCGCGGCCGACCTGCTCGCCGGGGTGGAAGTGCGTGCCCCGCTGGCGGACGATGATCGTGCCGGGGCTGACGACCTGGCCGTCGTACACCTTCACGCCCAGTCTTTGGGCAGCAGAGTCACGCCCGTTGCGGGTGGAGCCGCCACCCTTGGTCTTGGACATGGCTGCTAGCCCTCCTGGGAGCCCGGCGCAGAAGCTCCGGGGGTCTGTATGCCGGTGATCTCGATCGTGGTGTACTGCTGGCGGTGACCCCAGTGCCGGCGCTGGTTGCTCTTGTTCTTGTACCGGAAGCCGACCACCTTCGGGCCGAGGGTCTCCCCGACCACCCGGGCCGTCACCTTGGCCCCGGTCAGGGCGCCTGTACCGGCGGTGACCGCGGCGCCGTCGACCAGCATCAGGGGCTCGAAGCTCAGCTCACCGCCCTCGGCAGTGACGCGCTCGACGTCGAGCTTCTGGCCTTCGGCGACCCGGTACTGCTTGCCCCCGGTCTTGATAACGGCGTACATGGCTAGCCATCCTACTCCACCCCGAACTGGTGACACTCAGTGCGATAGACGACACTGCGTGTCACCAGTTCGGTCAGAGCAGGCTCTCGTCCAGGATGATCCCGCGACCGTTGCAGTTGGGGCAGATGGCCGAGAACGACTCGACGAGGCCCTCGGATACCCGCTTGCGGGTCATCTCCACCAGGCCGAGCTCGGAGATGTCGAAGACCTGGGTGCGGGTCTTGTCCCGGGCCAGGCAGTCCTTGAACAGCTTGAGGACGGCCTCCCGGTTCTTGCGGATCTCCATGTCGATGAAGTCGATCACGATGATCCCGCCGATGTCCCGGAGGCGCAGCTGGCGGGCGATCTCCTCGGCCGCCTCGAGGTTGTTGCGGTAGACCGTCTCCTCGAGGTTCTTGGAGCCCACGTTCTTGCCGGTGTTGACGTCGATGACGGTGAGGGCCTCGGTGCGCTCGATGATGAGCGACCCGCCAGACGGCAGCCACACCTTGCGGTCGAGGGCCTTGTGGAGCTGCTCGTGGACGTGCTGGCGCTCGAAGATGGGCAATGTGGGGTCATCGTAGAGCTCGATGCGGTCGGCCAGCTCGGGAATGAGGGCGGCGACGTACTCGTGGACCTCACGGTGGAGCTCGACATCGTCGATCAGCACACCCCGGTAGTCCTTGTTGAACTCCTCCCGGATGACCCGCACGGCCAGCGGCGGCTCCCGGTAGAGCAGCGTGGGTGCGTTCGACCGGGCGGCGAGAGCCTCGATCTGGCCCCACTGCCGGAGGAGACGTTCGACGTCGCGGCGGAGTTCCTCCGGCGTGGCGCCCTCGGCCGCCGTCCGCACGATCAGCCCCTGGCCCTGGGGGCGGACCTCGTCGAGGATGCGGCGCAGACGCTTGCGCTCGTCGTCGGAGAGGCGCTTGGAGATGCCGTAGGTGCTCGAGTTGGGGATGAGGACCACGAACCGCCCGGCGAGGGAGACCTCCTGGGTCAGGCGGGCGCCCTTGGTGCCGATCGGGTTCTTGGTGACCTGGCAGAGCACGGTCTGGCCGGCCCGCAGCATCTGCTCGATGCGCAGGTTCTCCTTGAGGCCGCCGTCCTTTCCGCCACCGGGGCCCTTCTCGTCGACGTCCTCCGAGTCGTACTGCACGTCTCCCCGGTAGAGCACGGCGTTCTTGGGCGTGCCGATGTCGACGAAGGCCGCCTCCATGCCCGGGAGCACGTTCTGGACCCGGCCGATGTAGATGTTCCCGTGGATCTGGCTGGCGTCGTCGGAGGGACGGGAGACGTAGTGCTCGATGAGCGACCGGCCCTCGAGCACGGCGATCTGGGTGGCCTCGGGCCGAACGTGGACGCACATCTGGTAGCGACCGACCGGCTTGCCCTTGCGCTCCTTGCCCCGCCGCCGCTCCAGCGTCTCCTCGTCGAGCTCCACCGGAGCCTCGGGCTGGGGGGTGCCGCCGAGCGCCTTGCCGCCGGCGGCGCCTGCGCCCCGGCCCCGGCCACCCCGCCGCCGGCGCTTGCGGGACGGGCCGTCCTCGTCCTCGTCGGCGTCGGCGTCGGCGTCTGCCGAGCCTTTCAGGTCGGAGCCTTTCAGGTCGGAGCCCTTCAGGTCTGAGCCTTTCAGGTCTGAAGCGCGCCGGGCAGACGACGTCGCGGCGCGCGGGGGCGCGGGCCGGGTGTCGCCGATCTTCGGGCGGCCGTCGCCGACCTTCGGCCGGCGGACCAGCGCCCGGGCCGCGGCCTCGGGGCCGGCCCTGCCCTCGCCCGGCGGGTCGGGGAGGTCGGGTGCGTCCACCGATACCGCGGCCGCGACAGGCGACGGTCGGGGCCGGCGGGTGCTTTCGGGCCGGCTCACTTCGGGGTCCCCGACGCCTCCGTCGGCGTCGTCGGTCCGCCTGGTGCCGCGCCCGCCGCGTGATCCCCGACGGCGACGGCTGCCAGGTGCACGCCCGTCCTCGTCGGAGCCGGTGGAATCAGGGGTGGTGCGGGGACCTCGAGGGGGTGGCGGCGGGGAGGGTACGGCAGGAGCCCGGTCGGCCGGGTCGGCCGCCGGGCTCGGAATGGCGTCGGACATCGGGGAGGTCCCTTCTGGAGGCGCACGCTCGATGGCGTGCGACGCGCCCGTCGCGGGCGGCGGGGGGAGACCCCCGGCGCGCGCCGAGGCGCTCGATCGTGGTCGTCGCGCCGGAAGGCGGGACGAAGCGAGGAGAGTCCAGCTTCCTGACCGGGCGGAGCGTGCACAACAGGCCCTGCAGCAGGGCGAGGAATAGCCGGATCCGGGGGGTCAGGAGTGGCATCAGTCGGCCGCATCCTAGCCGCACCCACCACGATCGCGACAGGTGGCTGTTTGTCGGGATTACGTGAAGCGGCGCATGTGGACGTTCAGCACGAGCCCGATGCCTGCGAAGCTGGCGATCATCGCCGACCCGCCGTATGACATGAAGGGCAATGGGATACCGGTGATGGGGGTGATGCCCATCGTCATGCCGACGTTCTCGAATATCTGGAACACCAGCATGGCCAGCACGCCCACGCAGACCAGCCTGCCGAACTGGTCGCGCGCCAGCACCGCCGCCCGCCAGATGCGCCAGACCACGACACCGAAGAGACCGAGGAGAGACAACCCGCCGATGAAGCCGAGCTCCTCGCCGACGGCGGTGAAGATGAAGTCGGTGTGCTGCTCGGGCACGAAGGAGAGGTTGGTCTGGGTGCCCTGGAACAGCCCGCGACCGGCCACGCCGCCCGCGGCGATGGCGATCTGGGACTGGCGCAGGTTGTACGAGGAGCGCTGGCTGTCGGCCTGGGGGTCGAGGAAGGCGGTGAGGCGGTCGCGCTGGTAGTCCTGCAACATCCCGAGCTCGACGATCAGGGCGATGGCGGTGATGCCCAGCAGGGACAGCACAGCGATGTGCCGGGGCCGGGCGCCGGCCACCAGCAGGACCGCGATCACGACTGCGGCGAACACCATGTTCGTCCCCAGGTCGGGCTGAATGTAGATCAGAGCCATCGGTACGAACGCAAGGCCCAGCGCCGCCATGAGGGCGGTGGTGTCCAGCGATCCGCGAGCGCCGGCGCAGATGGCCGCCAGGGCCAGGATGAGCACCACCTTCGACACCTCGGACGGCTGGAACTGGAAGCCGCCGAGCTGGAACCAGGCCTGGGTGCCCCGCCGCGACGTCCCGAGCGGTGAGATCACCAGCAGCAGCGCCAGCACGGCGCCCCCGTAGAGCAGTGGGGCGAAGTCGCGGATGCGGCGGTAATCGACGAGGCCGATGAGAGCCAGGGCCAGCAGCCCGAGGACCAGGAACACGGCCTGGCGCTTCAGGAAGAAGGCGGGGTCGAGCCCGGCGTTCTCCTGCTTCTGACGGGTGGAGGAGTACACCATCAGGACGCCGATGAAGGCGATCCCGAGGGTCGACAGAAGCAGGGTCAGGTCGACGTGGCGCACCGGGGCGGCGGGATTGCGCGGTGCCTGCATCAATCCCGGCCGTCCACCCGGTTCACGGCCGCAGGTGGTGCGGTGGAGATGCCCTCCTTGACGGCGATGGCCTCCAGCACCCGCCGGGCAACCGGCGCCGCGGCGGACGCACCGAGACCCGCTTCCTCCAGAACCACGGCGACCACGTACCGGGGGGCGTTCGCCGGGGCGTACGCGGTGAATAGCGAGGTGTCCTGCTTGCCGCCGACCTCGGCGGTACCCGTCTTGCCGGCCACCGGGAATGCAGCCAGCGGAAAGCCGGCGAAGGCGCCGAATCCCGTGCCCGTGGGGTCGGAGACGACGCCCCGGAAGCCGGCGAAAAGGGGCTCGAGGATGCTGGCCGGCAGGTCGTTGCGGCGAAGCACCTTGGCGTCGACCCTCCGCAACTCCTGGCCCTGCCGGTCGAGGACCGCCTGGCCCACACGCGGAGCGAAGAGCGCGCCGCCGTTGACGAACGCAGCGTAGGAGTTGGCCAGCTGGAGTGGGGTGATGGCGGTGTCGCCCTGACCCACGGCGATGTTGAGGTTGTCGCCCGTGTACCACTCCGGGTACGGGAAGGCCTCGGGATAGTCCTTGTGCAGCTTCTCCCGGCCGGCGGGGTCCGAGACGCGGCCGTTGGACTCGAAGGGGAGGTCGATGTCGGTGTACACGCCCATGCCCAGTGACCGGGCCACGTCCTGGATGGCGGCCGTACCGAGCCTGCCCCGGTTGTCCCAGAAGCGCTCGCCCAGCCAGTAGTAGAAGACGTCGCTCGACACGGTGAGGGCCTTGCTCACGTCGACCATGCCGTTGCGGGCGCCGCGGGCGTTGGTGAACGTGGACGAGCGCTCACCCGTCACCGTGTACGCGCCCTGGTCGTTGTAGGTGTCGCGTGCGGTGATGAGACCCGACTTGAGCGCCGCCATCGAGGTGGCCAGCTTGAAGGTGGAACCGGGGGCGTAGAGGCCCTGGATGGCCCGGTTATTGAGCGGGTAGTGGCCGGCGGGGTCGTTCAGCTCCGCGAAGCGGCGGACCGAGATGCCGTTGGTGAACTCGTTGGGGTTGAACGTGGGGTTCGACGCCATGGCCAGCACGGACCCGTCGCGGGGATCGGTGACCACGGCGGACCCACCCGGGGCGATGAACGGCTTGCCGGTGAGGAAGTCGGTGGACTTGCGGGCCAGCTGGATGCCCTGCTCGAGGGACTCCTCGGCCGCCCGCTGGATGTCAATGTCGATGCTGAGGCGCACGTCGTTGCCCTGAACCGCAGGCCGGCTGCCGAGCGACCGCTGGACGCGGCCGATTGAGTCGACCTCGAGCTTGGCGATCTCGGGCTCACCGCGGAGGTCCTCCTCATAGGTGAGCTCGATGCCAGACTTGCCGATGGTGTCACCGGCCTTGTATCCCGCCGGTTTGCGGGGCCCGAGCTCCTCGTCGTTGATCTCCCCCACGGTGCCCAGCACGTGGGCGGCCAGGGTGCCGTTTGGATACACCCGCTCGGTGAGCTGCAGGCCCTCGATACCGGGGAAGTCCCCGAAGTGCTCACGGACGTAGATGAGCTTGTCCTTCGGGACGTCGACCGCCACCGGGACCGGCTTGAACCGGCTGAAGCGCTCGTCGGCGATGCGCTCGTCGAGCACGACCCGGGGGATGCCGAGGTGGGCGGACAGGCGGTCGAGCGACTCGGGGAACTTGGCCACCTCCTCCCGGTCGGCCACGAGGGCGAGGACCACCCGGTTGTCGGCCAGGACCTTGCCGTTGCGGTCGAGGATCCGGCCGCGGGGCGCCTCTGTGTAGACGACCGCCACGCTGTTGTGCTGCGCCTCCACCTTGAGGGTCGGCGACGCGAGGACCTGGAGGTACCAGAGGCGGGCCAGCAGGGCGCAGAAGAGAGAGAGGACCACCATGCCCAGTACCCCGAGGCGCAGACGGGACGTGTCCTGGGTCATGCCGCGTCCGTCATGAGCCGAGCGAGGCGCTGGCCTTCATGGACCCGAGTGACCAGTCGACGAACTTCACCGCCACCGGCGCCAGCACGGCGTTGGACAACCCCACCACGAGAGCGATCGTAGCCAGGTGCCCGTTGATCATCCGTTCACCGAGCACCGATCCGGCCACCGCATAGAGGAGGACTCCCGCCACACTGGCTCCGCCGGCGGTGAGGACGGGGATGTACCAGGCGGACCGCAGTACGCCCGTGTTGGCCACCCCGACGCCGTATCCGACCAGGGTGAACACGAGGGCCGAGAGGCCGAGAGGCGTGGGCAGGAACAGGTCGATGAGCATCCCGGAGGCGAACCCGATCGCCGCCCCCCGGGTGGCGCCGGCGGTGATGCCGGCGGCCACTGCCACCAGCAGCATGAAGTCGGGCATCACGCCCCAGAACCGCAGCTTGGCCAGCACCGTGGTCTGCAGCAGAAGGGCGCCGATCATCATGATCGGCATCCGCAGGCGGGGGTCGGATCTCATGGAGTCAGCCGGCCCGTGCCCGTGGCGGACGGACGTGTCGTGTGCGGAGCACCCGGGTGCCTGTCGCCGGTCACCCGGTGGGCCTCCACAGGAGGACGCGGACGAATTCCAGGCGCACCAGGTCAACGCTGGGGTCGAGGAGGATGTCCTTTTGCAGGGCGCTGGGCGGGGCGGCCACGCTGCGCACCTTCCCGACGGGGATCTGGGCGGGGAAGAGCCCCCGCTCGAGGCCGCTGGTGACCACCGGCTCGCCCACCTCCACAGGAACCTCGGTGGTGATCAGGTCGAGCGGCAGGAAGTTGCGCGTCCCCCCGCCCCGCACCACGCCCTGCTCGCCCGAGTTGGCCAGGCGCACGCCGACGTTGGACTGGGGGTCGGTGATCAGCAGGACCGTCGAACGGATCTTCGACACCTCGGTGATGCGTCCGACCAGGCCGGCCGAGGTGACGACGGGCATGCCCACGTCGAGGCGGGCGTCGGTGCCCCGGTCGATCGTGACGGTGAGCTGGAAGTTCGTGGGCGCGGTGGAGATGACCCGGGCCGGTACCGAATCGAGACCGCCCGCGTAGTCCAGTCCCTGCAGCTGCAGCAGCCCCTGGCGTTCGCGGTCGGCGTCGGCCCCCCGAATGGCCTCGGCCCGAGCCGCATCGAGCTGCTGGCGGAGCCGCTCGTTCTCCGACCGCAAGTTGCCGAAGTCGCCGATGGAGCCGAAGAAGCCGGCCACCGGTGAGAAGGCCCAGTCCGCCGCCGACTGGACCGGCGCGAAGGCGTCACGCGCCGTCCGGCGTACCGACTCGAGGGCGCCGTCGCCCCCTCCCCGGTAGTCGAGGGTGAGCACGGTGACCGACGTGAGCGCGAGCAGGACCAGGAAGAAGCGGCTTCGCCGGGAACGCCGGTAGACCGCCACCGCTACCTGTCGTTGTTGCCGGAAAGCACCTGCCGTAGGACGTTGAACTCCTCGAGGCACTGACCTGCGCCGAGGGCGACTGAGAAGAGCGGGTTGTTGGCGATGACGATGGGCATGCCGGTCTCGGCCTTCAGTCGCACGTCGAGGCCGTGCAGCAGGGCGCCGCCACCGGTGAGGACGATTCCGGCTTCCATGATGTCGGCGGCCAGCTCCGGCGGGGTCTTGTCGAGGGTGACCTTCACCGAGTCGACGATGGCCGTCACCGGCTCCTCGATGGCCCGGCGGACCTCTTCGGTGGAGGTGACGATGGTCTTCGGCAGGCCGGTGACCAGATCCCGGCCCCGGATCTCGGCCCGCATCTCCTGCTCGAGCGGGTACGCGGAGCCGAGCGCGATCTTGATCTCCTCGGCCGTGCGCTCGCCCAGGGCGAGGCTGTACTCCTTCTTGATGAACTGGATGATGGCCTCGTCGAGCTCGTCGCCGCCGATACGGACCGACTGGCTGGTGACGATGCCACCTAGGGAGATGACCGCGACCTCGGTGGTGCCGCCGCCGATGTCGACCACCATGTTGCCGGTGGGCTCGTGGACCGGCAGGCCGGCCCCGATGGCGGCGGCCATGGGCTCTTCGATGATGAAGGGGGTCTTGCGGGCCCCGGCGTACTCGGCCGCCTCCTGAACCGCCCTCTTCTCGACTCCGGTGACGCCTGAAGGCACGCAGATCACCATGCGGGGCTTGGCCCAGCGCCGTTGATGCACGCGGGTGATGAAATACCGCAGCATCTTCTCGGTGATCTCGAAGTTGTTGATGACACCGTCGCGCAGCGGGCGCACGGCCTGGATGTGGCCGGGCGTGCGCCCGATCATCCGCTTGGCCTCGATGCCGACGGCCAGGGGCCGACCGTCCTTCACGTTCACGGCGACGACCGACGGCTCGTTCAGGACGATGCCGCGCCCGCGCACGTAGACGAGGGTGTTCGCGGTGCCCAGGTCGACCGCCATGTCGCGACCCAGGAATGCAGAAAAGAAGTTGTCGGACATGTAGAGGCTCCGCGCCAGGGGTCAGCCTGAGGCTAGGCGCTGGGACAGGGGGTCACAACCCCAGGGGGGCCAAGGTGGGAAAGAACAGACCGATCTCGCGCTGGGCCGACTCGTGGGAGTCCGAGCCGTGGACGAGGTTCTCGGTCATCTCGATGGCCAGGTCGCCGCGGATCGTGCCTGGAGCGGCGTCCTTCGGGTTCGTGGCGCCCATGAGCGTGCGGACCACCTTGTAGGTGTCCCCCGGGCCCTCGACCACCATGAGGAGGGCGGGACCGCGGGTGATGAAGCTCACGAGGTCGTCGTAGAACCCCTTGCCCTTGTGCTCCCCGTAGTGGGTGCCGGCGGTCTCGGCGTCGATGGTGCGCAGCTCGGCGGCCGCCAACCGGAGCCCTTTGGCTTCGAGCCGGGCCACGATCTGGCCGGCCAGCCCCCGCTCCACCGCGTCGGGCTTGCAGATGACAAGTGTTCTGTCCATTGAGCGGAGCAGGCTAGCGCCAGAAGAGGGTGCCCGAGCCGGCGGCGCACCGCCGGCGATCAGTGCGGGATCGACGTGTGCTTGAACTCGTTGAGGTTGGGCCAGCCGGTCACCAGGTCGACGCAGCGCTCGATGGTGTCACGGGCCTTCGCTGCGTCAGTGCCCGGCCGGTCGACGAGGCGGATGAACACCGCCTGGTTGCCGGCGATCACTGTCGGGACGCCGAAGACCCTGTGGTCGTGCACGGCGGCCTGGTGCTCGGCGCGGAAGGTGTCTCTCGGCCGGCAGCCGAGGACCTCGTTGAAGACCTCGTCGGCGTCGAGACCCTCTGCGGTCAGGACGGCGGCCACCACGTCGTGGTCACGGATGTCGCGCCCTTTGTCGTGACGGACGGCGAACAGGGCCCGGTGCACGCCGGGGAAGGCGTCGGGCCAGCCGTCACGGACGGCGATCCCCACCTCGACCGCCATCCGGGTGGCCGCCATCTCGGGCTCGTCCCACACGTCGGTCTCGCCCTCCGGCACCTTTGTCTGATTCAGCGAGAAGGGCACCCAACGGACGTCCCAGGCGTCGCCGGCGTCTGTCTGACCGAGCAGCACGTGCTCGGCGAAATTCCTGGCGAATGGTCAGCGGTAGTCCCAGGTGACGGCGAACTCCCGGGCGCTCACGGGGCGGCCTTCACGACCGGGGCGGGAAGGAGCCGGGGGGCGTCGACTGCGGTTGCGGGCCAGCGCTTGCGGGACTTGGCCGACAGCTTGCGCAGGAGGGCGATGGCGCCCGGGTCGTCGTCACCGGGACGACCCTCGATGGTGCCGTCCTGCAGCATCTTGACCATGATCTCCCGGCCGAGGTCGGTGCGGATGATGGTGAGCGTCCAGTCGCCGAACGCCCCGATGCCGCCGGTGGAGATGTCGGCGTGCTCGGCCGCGAAGTCGGGACAGAGCTTGCATCCCTCGCGGGTCCAGGCGTGGCACTCCTTGAGCGGCACCTCGTGGTAGTCGCCGTTCCGCATCCAGATCTGGAAGACGCCCTTGATGTTCATCTTGACCATGTCCTGCTTGCGCAGGCCGTACTTGGCCTCGAACAGCTCCTCGAAGATGGCGTCGTCGAAGGTCTTGGAGCACAGCAGGCCGATGTTCAGCACGAACCGCCGGGCCGGCTTGCCCGCCTTCCGCACGGTCATGACCGGAGGAACCGACGACTGGCAGCTCATGCCGACCAGGGCCAGCTTCTCGGCGCCGCCCTCCACCGCCTCGGCGTAGGCCATCGTGTTGGCCGAGTACGTGTACCGGCTTCCCGCCGCGGCCAGGACCTCCTCCCTGGTGCGGGCCACGCCGGGGATGGCCTTCCACGACGTGCCGTCGCCCTCCAGGTAAGAGACGAGAGCGGCATCGATGTACCCGTGCTCGAGGGCCCAGATGAGGATCGCCGACACCAGCCCGCCGTCTTGGCCGATCTCGTTGACCTTGGGATCGGCGGCCCGGGCCAAAATGATGTCCTTGGAGATGCCGTCGACCTCCTCGGCCAGGCGGGTGCGACCGAACAGATGGGTGTCGATCTCGGTCTCCCAGCTGCGGAACCGGGGGCAGGCCCGGGTGCAGGAGGTGCAGCCCTTCTCGCCGTGGATGCAGTTGTCGGGCCCGAGCTCCTCCTCGAGGTGGAAGGGCTTATAGACCCCCTCCCGATCGTCGTAGCCGAGGACGTCGTGGGGGCAGGCGACCACGCACCCGGCACAGCCGGTGCAGAGCCCCGACGTGACCACTTCCGAGTACAGGTGCTTCCATTGCAGGACTTCCCGGGGCATCGGGACCCACTGTAGGGGCGGTCAGCCCGCTACCCGAAGTTCGAGATGCTCCCGAGCGAGCGCGGATCCGGTCCAGAATCGCTCCCATGCCGGAGCTTGCGGAGGTCGACGCGTACCGGCGACTGGCGACCCGCGCCCTTGGCCGGAGGGTGGCCGAGATCGTGGCGCCGGACGCCTGGTACCTGCGCGGGGGCCTCGACGCCCGGACACTGACCGATGCGCTGGTGGGCCGGCGGTTCGTCGACGCCCGGCGGCTGGGCAAGTTGCTCCTCCTGGACACTGACAAGGACGGGCCGGTCCTCGGCCTGCGGTTCGGCATGACCGGCCGGTTGCTGGTGGACGGGACCGCCGGCGTCGACGAGCTCCTCTACAGCAGCACATCCGTCTCCAACTACAGCAGCACATCCGCCTCCACGTCCGCCTCCACGTCCGCCTCCACGTCCGCCTCAAACCAGGATCTTGAGCGGTGGGACCGGTTCGGGGTCCGATTCACCGACGGCGGCGACATGCGGATCCGCGATCCCCGCCGGCTGGGCGGGGTCGAGCTGTCGCCGGTGGAGGGCCGTCTCGGTCCCGACGCCCTCAACGTCACCGCCGCCGACCTGACCCAGGCCCTGGGCCGCAGCCAGGCGCCGCTCAAGGCCCGCCTGCTCGACCAGGCCCGCCTGGCCGGCGTCGGCAACCTGGCGGCCGACGAGATCCTGTGGCGGGCCGGCCTCGACCCGGGCCGGCCGGCCGGCACCCTCTCCCCCACCGAGGTGGCCCGGCTGCACGAGCACCTGGTGGGCACCCTCGCCGACCTCATCGCCCAAGGCGGCTCCCACACCGGCGACTTGCAGTCGGAACGTCAACCCGGAGGCAGGTGCCCACGGGACGGCACACCCCTGGTACGCAGAACCGTGGGAGGAAGAACCACCTGGAGCTGCCCCGAACACCAGCGCTGAGCTACGGGGGCGGCCCCGCTGCGCCGAGCACTGCCATCCGGCGCAGGACCACGTCCTGGGTGTTGGTGATGTCGGTGGCGGCTCGCGTGTCGCTCCACACCACGTAGGCGGCGTCGTCGGTGGAGGAGACGCTCGGCGGGTAGTGGTTGCCGAGCTGGCGCATGGAGCCGAGCGGCCCGGAGTAGCCCTTGGAACGGTCGATCGGCGTCTCGTTGACCTGGCGGGCGATGAAGTTCTCGCCTCCGTCGACGGAGTAGTTCCAGTACACCTCGTCGAAGTTCTGGACTTCGGGTGTCGGGCCCGTGTGGTAGTAGACGATGTCGATCCGGCCGTTGGGCGCGACGGAGATCGAGGGCGAACGGCTGGCCCCGGTCGCGTCTCTGTCGGGGGCCACCAGCACCGACCGCTCGCCCCAGCTCACCCCCTTGTCGAGGGACTTCCGGAAGAAGATCTGGAACCGCCCGGTGCGGGAGTCGGCCCACACGGTGTACAGCGCGCCCGTCAGAGGATCGGCCACCAGCTTGGCCGAGTCGTACTGCATGCCGATCTGGATCTGGCGGTCGAGGAGGCTCTGGGTGAAGGTCTTGCCGCCGTCGGTGGACTTTGCGAGGAAGAGCTCGACCGGACCGTCGGAGAACCGACGCTGGAAGGTCTGGTAGATCACGCCCTCGCGATCCATGGCCGGCTGGGACGGGTTCTGGCCGGCGGGTGGGTCGTTGACCACGACCGGAGACGAGTAGGACTGGCCGCCGTCGTCGGAGCGGGCGAACAGAGCGCCGTCGCATGCGGTCCCGCTGGGTACGCCGGGGTGGCATGTCCACGCCGAGAGGAGGACCACGTCCGGCCCGTTGTTCCCGGGCAGCACAGTCATGAGAGGCCGGCCGAGGCCGATGTCGGGAGCGGTCGGCTTGATGGCCACCTTCGCCGGCCCGAACGTGGCCCCCCCGTCGTTCGAGGTGGCGACGAGCACGCTCTCGCGGGTGCCGTCGTCGGGGCCGGCCGACCCGAACACCGCGTATACCTTGGTCCCACTGCCGAGGGCGACGCTGCCGTTGGCGACGTGGCCGCCGGAGGCCTGGTTGATGCGGCATCCGGTGAACCCGGTCGGGAGGTCGAAGACGCCATCGACCCAGTCCCGGCCGCGGTTGAACGTCGTGTGGAATCCGCATTTCGTGGCGAGGACGTTGGCATCGGTGATGACGACGTGCTCCGGATCCGCCGGGTCGGCGGCCACGTACGCCCCTTCGTACCCCCGCGCCGGCACGGGGTCGGCGGACGCCCGGCACGGTGGGAACTCACAGCGCGTGGCGTCGGCCGGGTCGGTCTTGGTGGTGTCACGCGTGGTGTAAGCGAGTGCGCCCAGACCGAGGACGACGATTCCGAGCACCATGAGGACGGCGGGGCGGCGTAGGAAGCTCATCGTCGGTCATCCTACGAAGTCGCCGGTCAGGAAGGGGTCAGCGCGGATTGGGCCGCTTCGCAGGCAGCAGATGCGGTCTCTTCTGCGACCGACGGCCGCAATTGCTGGTTATGGTAGGACCGGTGGCGACGTTCCGGATGGGCCAGGCAGCCGAGTTGCTCGGGGTGAGCACCGACACGCTCCGTCGGTGGGCGGACGCCGGCCGGCTGCCGACCACCCGTACGGCAGGGGGCCGGCGGGAGGTCGACGGCGCAGCCCTGGCCGAGCTGGCCCGCACGCTGGCCGTCGAACCTCGCACCGGCGACATCGTGTCTGCCTCGGCCCGAAACCGCTTCACCGGCATCGTCACCAAGGTGGTAAAGGACACGGTGATGGCCCAGGTCGAGCTGCAGGCCGGCCCGCACCGCGTCGTCGCCCTGCTCAGCCGGGAGGCGGCCGACGAGCTGGCCCTCGCCCCCGGGATGCTGGCCGTGGCGTCGGTCAAGGCCACCAACGTGGTGGTGGAGCTTCCGGCGCGACCGTGAGACGGGTGGCCGGGGCGCTGATCTCGCTGCTGCTGATTGCCGGCTGCGCGGGTCCGGGCCGGGGCGAGGTCACTGTCCTGGCCGCAGCCTCGCTGGCCGAGGCGTTCGCCGACCTCGGCGCCTCCTTCAGCTTCGCCGGCTCCCAGCAGCTCGTCGCCCAGGTCGAAGCCGGGGCCCCGGTCGACGTGGTGGCCACCGCCGACACCGAGTCCATGGCCCGGCTCGTGCGGGCCGGTCTGGTGGACGAGCCCGCGGAGTTCGCCCGGAACCGGCTCGCCATCGCCGTGGAGCCCGGCAATCCCCGCCGCATTGCCGCCCTCGCCGACCTGGACCGCGACGGCCTCCGGGTCGTCCTGGCCGATCCCTCCGTACCCGCCGGCCGCTACGCCCGTGACGTGCTCGACCGGGCGGGCGTTCGGGTACGACCGGTGTCGCTGGAGCTGGACGTGAAAGCGGTCGCCCGCAAGGTCGCCGCAGGAGAGGCTGACGCAGCCGTCGTCTACGCCACCGACGTCCGCCCGCCGGCGCGCGTCGAGATACCCGACCCGGCCAACGTGATCGCCTCGTACCCGGTGGCCGTGGTGCGCTCGACGGCGAACCGGGCCGGAGCCCAGGCGTTCGTGGACCGGCTCCTCGGCCCACCGGGCCGCCGGGCCCTGGCCGAGCGCGGGTTCCTGCTCCCGTGAGGCGCGTCACTGTCCTCGCCGCGGTGGCCGGCGCCGTGATGGTCCTGCCCCTGCTGGGGCTGCTGCAACGGGCCCCGTGGTCGACGATGGCCACCGAGCTGACATCGCCCGGGGCACGGGACGCGCTGCGGCTCTCCGTCGTGTGCTCGCTCGGCGCGCTGACCGTGGCCCTGGTGTTCGGCGTCCCTCTGGCGTGGATCCTGGCCCGGGCGACGTTCCCGGGCCGGTCCGTCCTCCGGGCTCTCGTGATCCTCCCCATGGTCCTGCCGCCGGTGGTCGGCGGCGTGGGCCTGCTGTCGGTCTTCGGCCGGCGGGGGCTGCTGGGCGCCCACATCGGGTCGTGGCCCGGATTCCCGCTGCCCTTCACCACGGGTGGGGTGATCCTGGCCCAGGCGTTCGTGGCCATGCCGTTCCTGGTCATCGCCACCGAGGCCGGGCTGCGGCAGCTCGACCGGCGCTACGAGGAGGCCGCCGCCACCCTCGGCGCCCGGCCGTGGCACCGGTTCCGCACGGTCACCCTGCCCCTCGTCGGCCCGTCGCTCGCCGCGGGTGCCGCGCTGTGCTGGGCGCGGGCCCTCGGCGAGTTCGGAGCCACCGTGACGTTCGCCGGCAGTCTCCCCGGCCGCACCCGCACCCTTCCCACCGCCATCTACGCCGACCTACAGGTCCGCCCAGAGGGCGCGATCGCCCTGTCGATCCTCCTGCTCGCCGTGGCCTTGGCCGTGCTCGTGGCTCTGCGTGGGCGCTGGCTCGGTGTCTCGTGAACGGGGCGCTGGCGGCCGACGTGGGTGTGCGGCTCGGGTCGCTCGGCCTCGACGTAACCGTCGACGCGTCGCCCGAGGAGGTGGTCGCCGTGGTCGGGCCGAACGGGGCGGGCAAGACGACGCTCCTGCGGGCCCTCGCCGGGCTCACCCGCCTCGACCGGGGCCGGGTCACCCTCGGCGGTTCGGTGATCGACGACGTTGCGCTAGCCGTGCGTGTGCCGCCCGAACGACGCCCGGTGGCCGTCGTGTTTCAGGGCTCGGTGCTCTTCCCCCACCTGAGCGCACTGGACAACGTCGCCTACGGGATGCGGGCCAGGGGCGCCCGCCGTGCCGACGCCCGCCGCCGGGCCCGCGACTGGCTGGAACGGGTGGGTCTGGGCGCCGAACACCTTGAGAGCCGACCGGCGCATCTGTCCGGTGGTCAGGCCCAACGGGTGGCGCTCGCCCGGGCCCTGGCCACCGAACCCGAACTACTGCTCCTCGACGAGCCGCTGTCCGCCGTCGACGCCGGCGCCAAGGGCCAGCTGCGGCGCATGCTGCGCGAACAGCTCGCCGGCTCGCCCGCGGTTCGGCTGATCGTGACCCACGACCCTGTCGACGCCATGGCGCTGGCCGACCGCCTGGTGGTGGTGGAGGACGGCCGGGTGACCCAGGACGGGACGCTGGTCGAGGTCACCACCCGGCCCCGCTCGGCCTGGGTGGCCCAGCTGGCCGGCCTCAACCTGTTCCGGGGTCGGGTGGACGACACCAACCTCGTCCTGGACGGCGGCGCGGCGCTGACCGTCGCCACCGACGTGCGCGGGCCGGCGTTCGCTCTCGTCCACCCCCGAGCGGTGACACTGCACCGGAGCCGGCCCGAGGGCAGCGCCCGCAACGCGTGGTCCGGTGAGGCGTCGGGAATGCATCTGCAGGGCGACCGCATGCGGGTCCAGGTCGACGGGTCGCCGCCGATCGTGGCCGAGGTCACTCCGGCCGGCGCGACCGAGCTTCGCCTGGCCGAAGGCGGACCGGTGTGGGTCTCGGTCAAGGCCACCGAGATCGACGTGTACCCGGGCTGACCTCCGGCTCAGAGGCCGCGTACGCTCGACAGCATGATCGTGCGCGACGCCCTGTTCGTCGACGGCCGCTGGCTGCGACCAGAGGGCGACGGGGTAATCGAGGTGGTCAACGCCGCAACCGAGGAGGTGATGGGGTCGGTACCCGACGGCGGCCCGGCCGACGTCGGGCGGGCGGTGGCAGCGGCCCGGGCTGCCTTCGACGGCTGGTCGCGCACGTCGGTCGAGGAGCGGGCCAAGGCGGTGGAACGCCTCGGCGAGGCGCTGGGCGCCCGGGTGCCCGAGATCGGCACGTTGGTCGCCCAGGAGGTCGGCATGCCCTTGTCGATGGCCACGGTCATCCAGGGCGCGCTGCCGGCCATGGTGATGGGCTCCTACGGGTCGATCCTGCGCGAGATCGCCTTCGAGGAGCGGATCGGCTGCTCGGTCGTGGTGCGGGAGGCGGCGGGCGTGGTGGCGGCGATCACGCCGTGGAACTACCCCCTCCACCAGGCGGTGGCCAAGGTCGCTCCCGCATTGGCCGCGGGCTGCACCGTGGTGCTCAAGCCCAGCGAGGTCGCTCCCTTGTCGGCGTTCCTCCTGGCCGAGGCAGGAGAGGAGGCCGGGTTGCCCCCGGGCGTGCTCAACGTCGTCACCGGGCGCGGGCCGGCGGCGGGCGAGGCACTCGTCGGCCACCCGGAGGTCGACGTGGTGTCCTTCACGGGCTCCACCACGGCGGGCCGGCGGGTCGCCGCGCTGGCCGCACAGACGATCAAGCGGGTCACGCTGGAGCTCGGCGGCAAGTCGCCCAGCCTGGTCCTGGATGACGCCGACCTGGCCGAAGCGGTCAACTCGACCGTGCGCCAGTGCATGCTCAACTCGGGCCAGACCTGCATCGCCTGGAGCCGGCTGCTCGTGCCCCGTCACCTCCACGACGAGGCCGCCGAACTGGCCGCCGCCGTGGTCGAGGGCTATGTCGTCGGCGACCCGATGGACCCCTCCACCACCCTCGGCCCCCTGGCCTACGGCGCCCACCGGGACCGGGTCCGCGCCGCGATCCAGGGCGGGATCGACGAGGGCGCCACGCTGGTCGCCGGCGGTACGTCCGGACCGGACGGCGTCGGCCGGGGGTTCTTCGTGCGGCCCACGGTGTTCGCCGGGGTCGAACCCGGCATGACCGTCGCCCGGGAGGAGGTGTTCGGCCCGGTGCTCGCCATCCTGGCGTACGACGGCGAGGACGATGCCGTACGCCTGGCCAACGACACCGTCTACGGACTGTCCGCCGGTGTCTTCTCGGCCGACCGGGAGCGGGCCCTGGGTGTGGCCCGCCGGCTCCGGGCGGGGCAGGTCGACGTGAACGGCGGCGGTTTCAACCTGCTCGCCCCGTTCGGCGGTTACAAGCAGTCGGGCTACGGCCGCGAGCTGGGCCGGCACGGCCTCGAGGCATACCTCGAGACGAAGTCCATGCAACTTCCATGACCCCGGGCGAGTCCGCCCGCACCGTCACTCCGGTACTGCCGGTCGACCTGCGACTGACGCTGTTCGCCTTGCGCCGCGGCCGGCTCGACCCGTCGGTGCGCTTCGAGCCGGGCGGGGTGTGGCGGGCCACCCGCACGCCGGAGGGGCCGGTCACCACCCACCTGCGCGTCTCCTCCGCCGACGGTACCGTCACCATGCGGGCATGGGGGCCGGGCGCCGCATGGGCCCTCGACGCCCTCCCCCGACTCGTGGGCGCCGACGACACCGAGGACGGCTTCCGCCCGGGCGACGGCCCGGTCGGCGAGCTCCACCACCGGCTGCGGGGCCTGCGGATGAGCCGTTCGGGTGCAGTCGTCGAGGCCCTGGTGGCGAGCATCCTCGAGCAGAAGGTCGTCGGCATCGAGGCCCGACGGTCCTACGCCCGCCTCGTGCGGTCCCTCGGTGAGTCCGCCCCCGGGCCGGCTGCGGCGGCGTTGGTCGTCCCGCCCGAGCCGCGGGTGCTGGCCACCACCCCGTCGTGGACGTTCCACCGCGCCGGCGTCGAGCGCAAGCGCGCCGACACCATCTGCCGGGCCTGCTCGTACGCACCGCGCCTCGAGGAGACCGTCGACATGGCCCCCGGCGATGCCATGCGCCGGCTCACCGCCCTGCCGGGTATCGGCCCGTGGACCGCGGCCGAGGTGGCGCTGGTCGCCCTCGGTGATCCCGACGCGGTCAGCCTGGGCGACTATCACCTCCCCAACATGGTCGCCTGGGCCCTGGCCGGCGAGCCGCGTGCGGACGACACCCGCATGCTCGAGCTGCTCGAGCCCTGGCGCGGGCACCGTGGCCGGGTGATCCGGCTTCTCGTGATGGGCGCCGGCGCCGCCCCCCGCTTCGGTCCCCGGATGCCGCTCCGCACCATCACCGGCCAGTGAGCCACTCGGCCGTTCCACGGTCGACGTCGCGGCAGCCACGTTCCGCGAACAGCCGGCGCCCCACGGCGACGAGCTGCGAACGCGTACCGGCCGCCTGGCGGGCCTTCTGTGTCTCGATGCTCATCGCGAATGGATTGTCGCGGGTTTTCCGGCGAGGGATGTCGAGAAGCCGGTCACAGCTCCGACATCGGAGTGAGTGACGCCGACGGGGCGCCAACGCAACGGGAAGGATGAAGCGATGCGATTCATGCTGCTGCAGAACTACGGAGGGGTCGAGTCGGACTGCCTGCCCATGTCGGAGTGGACTCCGGAGGACATCAAGGCCCACATCGACTTCCAGCGGGCATTGAACGACGAGCTGAGCGAGCTCGGTGAGCTGGTCGACGCCCAGGGCCTGGCCGGGCCGGACCAGGCGAAGTTCGTCGTCTCCGACGGTGTGGCCGCCCCGGTGGTGACCGACGGCCCCTACCCCGAGGCGAAGGAGTTGCTGGCCGGCTACCGGCTGGTCGACGTCGACACGCTCGACCGGGCCATCGAGCTCGCGGCCCGTTCGTCGGCCTCGCCCGGGCCCAACGGCGCGCCGATCCGCCAGCGCATCGAGGTGCGCCAGGTACTGAGCGCTCCCGACCCCGAGGTGTGAGCGGAGCACGTCGGCCGGGCCAGGCTCTGCCCGTGCGCCACCGGAGAAGAGACACGTGAGCGATGCGGCCGGCACCGAGGGCCTGTTGCGCGAACTCGCGCCCTCGGTCCTCGGTGCGGTGCTGCGCCGGTACGGCCATTTCGCCGACGCAGAGGATGCGGTCCAGGAAGCGCTCGTGGCCGCGTCCACGTCGTGGCCCACCGCCGGTGTACCCGCCAACCCCCTCGGCTGGCTCATCCGGGTGGCGTCGCGCCGCATGGCCGACCGGTACCGCGCCGACGAGGCCCGGCGGCGGCGGGAGGACCTGGCCGCCTCGTGGTCGATCACCCCTCCCGACGCGGCACCTGCCCACGACGACACGCTCGTGCTGATGTTCCTCTGCTGCCCTCCGTCGCTGACGCCGGCGTCGGCCATCCCCTTGACGCTGCGGGCGGTCGGCGGTCTGACGACCCGTGAGATCGCCTCCGCGTTCCTGGTGCCCGAGGCGACGATGGCCCAGCGCATCAGTCGGGCCAAGGCCAAGCTGAAGGCAGCCGAGGAGCCCTTCAGCCTTCCGTCGCCGGAGGAGCGGGCCGAGCGGCTGCAGTCGGTCCTCCACGTGCTGTACCTGCTGTTCAACGAGGGCTACGCCACAAGCAAGGGGCCGCGATGTAATTACATGAGCGGAAGTCCACCCAGTGTGTAGTTCCAGTCGCCGTGCCAGTTGTTGGGGTGGAGCGCGATGGCGGCCAGGTCCTTGTCGCTGACCTTGGTCCCGGT
>Ga0136633_1000152_pt1 | contig 51358 bp, 54 predicted proteins | sample AntDrymeUQ832206_2_FD_105494 | JGI IMG/M metagenome (GOLD analysis project Ga0136633, IMG submission 105494) | Polar desert sand microbial communities from Dry Valleys, Antarctica - metaG UQ83 (22.06) | ecosystem: Environmental > Terrestrial > Soil > Desert | place: Antarctica: Dry Valley... | reverse complement strand
TCTCGATCACCCCGGCGCCCGCAGCATCCATCACGTGCTCGGCGTGCCCTTCGATCATGGCCATCGTCGCCTGGATGCGGTCCATCAGCGCACGCCGCTCAGGACCGAGCGCCGCCCCGACGAGCCCGTCGTTGCGCAGCCGCTCGACGGCCGCGCGGATCTCACTCGTATCGGCCAGCCGGGCCAGCGACCGGACATCCATCTTCATGTCGAGCGCCTCCCCCAGCTCGCGCACCAGCGACGCGACGTGTGGCCGCAGCCAGGTGACCGAAGAGAACTGCACCGCGTGAGTCACCTCGTGGAGGACGACCCAGCGCAGCATCTGCGCCGCATCGACCTCGAGTCGCCGCGCCGAGTCCTCGAGGTTGGGAGCGACGAACAGCAGCCGCGCAGGACGCTCGGGGTCGGTCGGTGGCACCTCGTACTGGCCGAGCACCCTCGTGGCGAGGTAGCCCACGATGCCCCCGACCTCCACTCCCAGCACCAGGCCGCCGGCCGAGCGCATGGCGGGACCGAGCGGCCCCGAGGCGGTGCCGATCTTGTCGGCCAGCGGATCAAGCACGCCGCGCATTCCGCCCAGGTTGGCCTCGGCCCAGTCGCCGCGGCTGACCGACTCCGGCGGCGGCAGCGGCGTGCGAACCTCGAGCTGCGCGTACTCGCTCACGCGCTGCTCGGCGTCCTCACACAGCGCGATCAGATCGCCGGGCAGGAGCGGAGGGATCTCCGGGTCGCCAGCGATGCTCGTTGCGATGCGTCGCGCGACGCGCCAGTCGACCATGTGGACTCAGGCTACTCAGGCGGGAAGCCGCGACAGCTCGGCGAGCGCCGCGGGTGTTCGCGCCGCGACCACCGGCGAGCGCGGCTCGAGGTCCAGCGGCGCCGCCAGCGGGTCGCCCATCGCGGTGAAGGCGACCAGCCCACCACTCTCCCGGACGATCAGCTGGGCGGCGGCAGCGTCGACGGCGCGGCACTTCCACAGGGTGGCCATGCCGTCGACTCGGGTGGCCGCCACCTGACAGAGCGAGATCGCGATGGAGCCGATCGCCCGGACGCGACCAGCCGTCTGCTCGAGCTCATCGCCCGCAGCGGCGATCCACCGCGGCGCCGCCGACTCGATCGCCACCAGCTCGAGCCTGCCCTCGGTGGTGCGGCGCTCACCCGGGGGATCGAGCCGCGCGCCGTCGAGGAACGCGCCCTGCCCACGGCGCGCCCACCACTCCTCCTCCGGCCCCAGATCCAGCACGTAGCCGAACGCGACGTCAGCCATGGTCGACCCGTCGGCCACCGCGATCGACAGCGCGTGGTGGGTGAGCCCGCGCTTGGCGTTGGTCGAGCCATCGATCGGGTCGATGACCACCCTGATGCCGGGGTCGCCGAAGTCGACGACCCCCCGCTCCTCGGAGACCGCGCAGAACCGGTGCCCCTCCCCGTGCAGGCGCTCGAGCTGCGCGAACACGGCGTCCTCCGCCGCCTGGTCGATCTCCAGCGTCTGATCGCCGCCGCCGCCAATCGTGCCGGTCTCGCGCAGCCGCTGCTCGGTCGTGGGGTTCTCGCGCAGCACGGCACGGACCCCGTCGGCCGCCTGTCGGCATGCGCCCAGCCAATCGGCCTCAAGTGCGGAGTCCATGAGCGGCATATCCTTGCAACGTGTCCCCGGAACAGCGCGCCGTGACGTTCCTGGCCCGCCCGCCCAGCCCGCTCATCGTGATCGGTGGCGCCGGAACCGGCAAGACGACCGTGCTTGCGCGGCGCCATGCGTGGCTGGTCGATCAGGGCATGAACGCCGAGGCGATCGTCGGGATCGCTCACTCCGACGCGGCCGCCGACACGATGCGCGGCCGGGTTGAGGAGCTCTTGGCCCGGCCCTACGAGGAGCTGCTCGTCCTCACCCCCCACGGCGTCGCGCAGCGCCTCCTTCACGACGAGGCGGTGGAGGCGGGGCTCGACCCGTTCGTGGTCGTCCTCGGCGCCGCCGACCGCACCGCGATGCTGCTCGAGCGCATCGACGAGCTGACGCTGCGCCGGCACGACCTGCGCGGCAACCCCGCAGCCCTGCTGCGCAGCGTCGTGGCCCGCATCGACCGGCTCAAGGACGAGGCCGTGACGGCGGCGGAGTACGACGCCTGGGCACACTCGCTGCCGGCCGGCGACGACGCGGAGCGCACCCGCGCCGAGCGCGAGCGTGAGTTCGCCGGTCTCTACCTCGACCACGACCGGATGCTCTCCGAAGCGGGCGCGCTCGACGCCGGCGACGTGCTCCTGCGGGCCATCGACCTCCTGCGCGAGCGCGCCCACGTCCGCGCACGGGTGGCGGCCAGGTGGCAGCACCTGCTCGTCGACGACTACCAGGACCTCTCGTTCGCCGGGGTGCTGCTGGTCTCGCTGCTGGCCTCGGGGCATGGCGGCCTGACGGTGGCGGGCGACGACGACCAGTCGATCCGTCGCTTCCGCGGGGCCGCAGCCAAGAACCTGCGCGACCTCGCCGCCACCGGCGGCGCGCCCACCGGCTCGGCCGTCTGGTCCTCCACCGAGATCCGGCTGGAGCAGAGCTTCCGCTGCGGACCCGCGGTGCTCCGCGCCGCCGACGCCGTCGTCGCGCCCAACCCGGGCCGCATCGCCAAGCGCCTCGACGGTCGCGAGGGAGAGTCCGCCGTTGCGTTCTGGCGTTGCGCGAACGAGCGCGCCCAGGCCCAGCACGTCGCGATCGAGGCCGAGCGCCTGATCCGCGAGGGGACGCCACCGGAGCGGATCGCGGTGCTCGTGCGCTCCGTGCGCTCCGAGGGGCGCCCGATCGCGGCGGCGCTCGACGAGCGCTCGGTGCCCCACCGCGTCGAGGGCGCCGCGGCGTTCTTCGCACGGGCCGAGGTCCGTGACGTGCTCGCCTGGCTGCGCCTGCTGGTCGATCCGACCGACGCCGGAGCGGTGGTCCGCGCGCTCGCCCGCCCGCCGATCGAGCTGCGCGCGGCCGACCTCGCCCGCTGCATCCAGATCTCGCGGCGCCGCAAGCTCGACATGGTCTCGGCGCTCGTCGCCGCCACCGAGTCGCCACAGCTGCCGCCCGAGGCGCGCGAGCGGGTGCTGGGTTTCCTCAAGCTCCACCGCCAGGCCGCTGCCGCGCTGGACACGACGCGCCCGGACCTGTTCGTCCATCGCCTCGTCGAGCGCCTCGGACTGCGCCGCCAGCAGCTCTTTGCCGCCCAGGCCGACGTGGTCGAGCGCCTTCGCGCCCTGGCCCGGCTGACCGAGCTGGCGGGCGACTTCGTCCGCCGCCGCCCGCAGGCCGGCGCCCGCGAGCTCGCCCGCTCGCTCACCGCCGTCGCCGAGGCCGGACTGGGCGAGGATGACGGCAGTGGGTTCAGCACGCCGACCCGCGCGGGCTTCGTCCGGGTGCTGGCGATGGAGGCGGCGACCGGAGAGGAGTTCGACCACGTCTTCGTCGTAGGCCTGCAGTCCTCGCGGATGCCCGGCGCCCGGCGCCGGCTGATGGATCCGATCCCCGACGGGTTGGTCAAGGAGCGCCTCCCGCCCGAGACCCGCGATGGCCACGCGCAGGAGATGCGCCGCCTCCTGCACGTGGCCATGACTCGGGCGCGGGAAGGCCTCGTGCTCTCCTACGCCGCCGCCTCTGAGCGCGGCGCCGCGCAGCCGCCGTCGCCGTTCGCGGAGGAGGCCCGCGCTGCGCTCGAAGCATCGTGGGTCGATCGCGAGGAGGAGCTGTTCGGCCCGGCCGAGACCCTGCACGCCGCTTTTCGCGCCCTGCGCGACGAGTTGCTGTCCGACGTCTCCCGTGTCGGCGCCAGCCTCGGCGAGCTGCGCTTCGACACCGACCTCGACCTCGCCCACGCCGTCGTGCGCTACCTGGAGCTGGTCAAGCTCGGAGCCCTGCTCGCCCGCCCCCCCGGCCAGGGGGTCGCCGACGCGCTTCCTGACATCAACACGCGTTTGCTGCAGGCCGTCACCCCGCTGCAGCGCGAGATCCTGCTCACCTCGTCGATCGACGACGCGCTGCTTGATGCTGAGCGCACCGACAGCCTGCGTGAAACCGCCCAGGCCGCACGCGCCGAGCCATCGCTCGAGCCGTTCCTGCCCAAGCGCGGCGACGGCCTCGTGCTCAGCGCCTCGGACATCGAGACCTACCGGACCTGCCCGCTGAAGTACAAGTTCGCGCGCGTCTTCCGGATCCCCAGCGAGCCGACGATCAACCAGCGGTTCGGCATCCTCATCCACCAGGTGCTCGAGCGCTACCACCGCGGCGAGGACACCAGCGTCGGCTCGATGGACGGGATGCTGGGCCTGCTCGAGGCGGGCTGGCGCCGAGGCGGCTTCGGCAGCTCCGACGAGGAGCGCCAGCTGCACGAGAAGGCCACGGCCGCCCTGCGCCGCTACCACGCCCGGTTCGCGACAGAGCCCGCCCGCCCGGTGTGGTTCGAGAAGCCCTTCAGCTTCCGTATGGGCGACCACACGCTGCGCGGCCGTGTCGATCGCGTCGACGAGCTGCCCGACGGCCGCTACGAGCTGATCGACTACAAGACCGGCCGGCCGAAGTCGGCGTCCCAGCTCCGCGAGGACGTTCAGCTCTCCCTCTACGCCGTGGGGGCGCGCGAGGCGTGGCAGGTCGACGCGGGCCAACAGAGCTACCACTACGTCCTCGACGACGAGAAGATCCCTGTGCCGACTGAGGAGATCGACCGCGACTGGATCTCCGACACCGTCTCGGAGGTCGCCGAGGGGATCCTCGGCCAGGGCTTCGAGCCGACGCCGTCCTACGCGGCCTGCTCGATGTGCGACTACCGCATCGCCTGCCCGGCGGCAGAGCGCTAGGCGTGGAGAGCTGCGCCGCGCTCCTGCTTCGCGCCGACGATGCGCTCTATGGGGCCAAGGCCATTGGGCGCGACCGCATCCAGACCGCCAGCGCCTAAGAGACCGGCGGCTCACCCGGCCCGCGCTGGCGCAGAAAGCGCTGAAAATCACGGGCGATGACGTCGCCGGACGGAAGCTCGGTGGGATCCATCGCCTCCTCATCGTCCTGGGCCTCGGCGGCCTGCTCGAGCCGCTCGACGAAGGACTGGACGTCGGGATCGGACTGGACCGCCAGCGACACCTGGCGCTCGTAGTCGGCGGCGGCGGTCTCGAGCTCGCCCGCGTCGACGGTCACGCCGACCAGCAGCTCCAGGCGGCGAACCAGCGCGAGCGCGGCCTTGGGGTTGGGCGCAGCCGCGACGTAGTGGGGGACGCTCGCCCACAGGCTGGCCGACGGGATGCCGGCCTCGGCGCACGCGCCGTGCAGCACGCCGGTGATCCCCGTGGGGCCCTCGTAGTTGCCGCTCGTGACGTCGCCCAGGCGTTCGATCAGGGCCTCGTCGGAGGACAGCCCGGTGATGTGGACGGGCCGGGTGTGCGGCACATCGGCCAGGAGCGCGCCGAGCGTCACCACCATCTGGGCGCCGATCGCCTCGGCGAGGTCGGTGATGGTCGTGCAGAACGTGCGCCAGCGCATCGAGGGCTCAGGACCGCCGACCAGGACGAGGTCGCGCGGGGCACGCGGGACACGCGCCTCGTAGACCTCGATCGACGGCCAGGTGATCTCACGGGTCTTGCCCTCGGTGAGCTTGATCATCGGCCGGGCCGCCTGGAAGTCGAAGAACTCCTCGGGGTCCAGCGCCGCGAAGCGCGAGGCGTCCAGCGAGGCGCCGACGAACTGCAGCGCGGCCGACGCGGCGTCGCCCGCGTCGTTCCACCCCTTGAAGGCGCACACCAGCGCCGGGGCACGGAGGCCGTCGGGACGACGCTCCCAGATCAGCGGCTGCATCCGGACCACGGTACAGACTGCGCCTTCGTGGCTTCCATCGCGACCCTCAGACCCGGCGAGGAGATCACCGACGTCTTCGCCTGCACGCGCAAGGACCGGCTTCTCGCCCGGTCGGGCGCCCCGTACCTCGCGCTCGAGCTGCGCGACCGCACCGGGGCCATTCAGGCGCGGGCGTTCCGCGACGCCGATGTGCTCGCCGGGCGCTTCGAGCGCGGCGACCTCGTCAAGGTCGCGGGCCGCGTGGAGCGCTTCCGCGACGAACTCCAGCTCGAGGTGCGGGCGATCGCCAAGGCCGACCCGGCCGAGGCCGACCCAGCCACCTTCTTGCCCGTGGCCTACCGCGACCTCGACGAGCTCGACGGCTTCCTCGAGCACCTGGCCGGCGAGGTGCGCGATCCGGGCTTCGACGCGCTCCTGACCTCGCTGTTGAGCGACGAGGAGCTACGCGCGGCCTGGCGCAAGGCGCCCTGCACCCGCGCTGGGCACCACTCCTACCTGGGCGGGCTGCTCGAGCACACGGTTGCTGTCGGCACGCTGGCCCTCGAATCCTGCGTGCTGCACCCGCGTCTGAACCAGGCGCTGCTGATCACCGCGGCGCTCGTCCACGACCTCGGCCGCACCCGCGAGTTCACCTACGGCGCGGAGATCGGGCTCACCGACGAGGGGCGGCTCCTCGGCCACGTCGAGCTCGGCATGCGCCTGCTCGACGAGCGGTGCGCGACGGCGCGCCTCGACGGCGCGCGCCGCCTGTCGCTCGCCCACTGCGTTCTGACCCACCACGGCCCGGACAATGCGCCCGGACGGCGGTTCGGCTCAGCCGAGGCGCTCGCCCTCTACCGGCTCAACGCCCTCGACGCGGCGGTCAAGGGCGCGCTGGAGCACGGGTTGCCGGGCTATTCGCAGACCGGCACGTAGGGGATGCCGATCGCGTTGACGACCTTGCCGTCGGCGAAGCCGCCGAGGACGCGCTTGCCGCTCGGGCGGCGGACCGTGACGAACGTGGCTGCGAACGTGGTGTCGTAGCGAGCGTTCGCCTTGAATCCCGCGTCGCGGTAGCGCCTGACCATGCCCGCCCAGGTCGTCTTGCCGGGCACGACGCCGGTCGCAGTCCGCACGCCGCCGCGGAACGTCATGGTCCGCAGCGTGCCGCTGGTGAACTCCGCGACTCCCTCGATGCCGTTCGGGGCCTGCGACCCCTTCAGGTTGTAGCCGATCGGGTAGGGCTTGCCGCCCAGCTCGCATCCGGTCATCCGGTTCGACAGCCAGCCCGTGTCGAGGCCGGCGCTTCGGCTCATGCCCAGCTTCAGCGGGCCGATGCCGTCGAGGCGCAGCAGGGTGGCGCCCTGGGCCGGCGCGGCGAGCAGCGCGGCAAGCGCGAGAACCAGGAGAAGTCGCTTCATGGGCCAACCCTAACCTGCCCCGCGTGTCCCTCGCCGCCCTGGCCTCGCGCCCGCGCGCCATGGCGGTCCTCGGCGCGCTGGCCATCGCCTTCTCGGCGATCCTCGTTCGTCTGGCCGAGCAGCCTCCATCGACGTCAGCGTTCTTCCGCTGCCTCTATGCGCTTCCGGTGCTCGGTCTGCTGGCCTGGCGGGAGAACCGGCGCCTGGGTCCGCGACCCAGGCACAGCCGCCGGCTGGCCTGGGCGGCCGGGCTGCTGTTCGCCGCCGACCTGATCTTCTGGCACCACACAATCGAGAACGTGGGCGCCGGGCTCGGCACGGTCCTGGGCAACCTGCAGGTCGCGATGGTGCCGTTCGTCGCCTGGCTCGCACTCGGCGAGCACCCGACGCGCCGAGTGCTCGGAAGTCTTCCGCTGATGCTCATCGGCATCGTCCTGATCTCCGGCATCCTCGAGGACGGGGCCTACGGCTCGGATCCCAAGCTCGGCGTGATCTTCGGCGTCCTGACCGGCCTCTCCTACGCGGGCTTCCTCCTCGTCCTGCGCGCCGGCGGAGCGGACCTGCGGCGACCGGCCGGCCCGCTCTATGACGCCACGCTGGTCGCCACGGTCGCGATCCTCTTGGTCGGCGCGCCGCTGGGCGAGATGCGGCTTGAGCCGTCCTGGCCCGCGCATGGCTGGCTCGTCGTGCTCGCCCTCACCTCGCAGGTCCTCGGCTGGCTCCTGATCACCTCGTCGCTGCCCCGCCTGCCGGCCGCGCTGTCATCGGTCCTGCTGACCATCCAGCCCGTGGGCTCCGTGCTCCTCGGAATCGCGATCTTCAGCGAATCGCCCACCGCCCTTCAGGTCGCGGGGATCATCGCCGTTCTCAGCGGCCTGGTGGCCGTGTCCGCCCGCCGCGCCGGGCCCACGCAGACGGCGTAGAGTCACGTCATGGAGCCGCTCGCCGCGCTGGCCGAGATCGCCCGCCGGGCGGTGATGCCGGTGGAGCTCGGGCGGGCCTTGCAGGACGCGGTGGAGATCGCCGCCGAGACGCTCGGCGTACCGCACGCGACCGTGCTCGAGCTGTCGCCCGGGGGGAGCGACGTCAGGCTGCGGGCGGGGGTCGGCTGGGAGCAGGGAGCGATCGGGCACACAGTCGACCCGACGACCGGCGGCTACATCGCGTTCACGCTCGCCTCCGCCGAGCCCGTCGTCGTCGACGATCTCGCTGCGGAGACCCGCTTCGTGGCGAGCCCTGTCCTGACCGACCTCGGCGTCCGCGCCAGCGCGGCGGTGCGGATCCCGGGCACCGACGACCGGCCGTTCGGTGTGGTCGGCATGCACCGGACGGAGCCGCGACCGTTCTCCGCCGCTGACGTCGCGCTCATGGCCGGGACCGCCACGATCCTCACGTCGGTGATCGCTCGCCACCGGCGAGCGATCGACATCAACGACGCAGTGCTCCAGTCGCTAATCGTCGCCCGATACGGATTGCAACAGGATCGGGCCGAGGCCCTGGAGGTCCTTGACGACGCCATCGCGCAGACCCGCGCGTTGGTCAGCGAGATGCTCGGCGAGAACGCCGGCGCGGCGCTCCCCGGCGACCTGCGTCGCCGCAGCCCTGCTGCCGTCACCCCGCCGGAGCGGTGAGCGCCCGGCGCACGAGCTGCGCCGCGACGACCAGCATGAGGCAGGCGAAGCCGATCTCGATCGCCCGCTCCGGCACTGCGTTGACGATGACCACGCCCACCACCGCCGCAGGCGCCGCAAGCACGCCGATCAGCACAGCGTCGCCGACGCGAACGTTGCCGTAGCGGCGCTGGCGCCAGGCGCCCAGCAACGCGACCGGAACGATGGCCAACAGCGAGGTCGCCTCGGCCTCGACCTGAGAGAGGCCCAGGCCGAGCACCAGGCCGGGCACGAACAGGATCCCGCCGCCCACGCCCAGCATGCCGGCGACCCCGCCCGCGAAGAAGCCGATGATCGCCGCCTCGATCATCCCACCAGCAGCCCGATCGCGGTCGCCACCAGAAGCGCGGCGAACAGCAGTGAGATCACTTTCATCGGCACTCTCTGCTGCAGCCACGTGCCCGCCAGGACGCCGCCCAGGGCCGGGATGCCGACCAGCAGCCCGTCGTCGACGTGGACGTTGCCGTAACCGCCCTGCGCCGCGGCCGCGACCGCGGCGATGATGACGATCGCGGCGAGCGACGTGCCGGTGGCCTCGCGCTCGTCGTAATGGCGCCAGAGGATCAGCAGCGGGACGATGACCGTCCCGCCGCCCACCCCGAACAGCCCGCTGAACAGGCCGGCCAGCGCGCCGATCCCCGCGAGGCTGAGCGTCCGGGCGCGCGGCATGGTGGGCATACTAAGAGCGTGCCCGTCCCCGCACAGCGCCCCGCGGCGCCGGCCTCGCTCGTCGAGGCGCTGCGGCCGTTGCTGGCCGATCCGCGGCGATCGGCCGTGCTGCTCGACGTCGACGGAACGCTCGCCCCGATCGTCCGCCATGCCGAGGACGCCCACGTGCCCGAGCCGACGCGGGCGCCGCTTATCGAGGTGGCCAAGCGCTATGGCGTCGTCGCCTGCGTAAGCGGCCGGCGGGCGGCGACGGCGCGGCGCATCGTGTCGCTCGGATCGATCGCCTACGTGGGCAACCACGGCAGCGAGCTCCTACGCCCGGGGGCCCGCGAGCCTGAGATCGAGCCCGACGTGGCCGCCTACGGGCGGCGGGCGCAGACGTTCGCGCAGGCCGCCTGGACCGACGAGCTGCGCCGCCTGCGGGTCCGGGCCGAGGACAAGGATGTCATTGCAGCGTTTCACTGGCGCGGCGCCCCGGACGAGGCGGCAGCGGAGGCCGCGGTGCGCGAGCTCGCCCAGGACGCTGAGGCTCAAGGCTTCGCCACCCACTGGGGCCGCAAGGTGCTCGAGGTCCGCCCGCCGGTCCCGATGGACAAAGGCCGTGGCATTCAGCGCCTCCTGCGCGGGGAGGATCTGGACGCTGCCGTCTACGTCGGCGACGACCGCACCGACGTGGATGCCTTTCGCGGGCTACGTGAGGAGATCGCGGCGGGCCGGCTGCAGACGGTGGTGTGCGTGGGCGTGCGCTCGGAGGAGACACCCGAGTCGCTCGAGGCCGCGGCCGACCTGCTCGTGGACGGTCCCCGTGGGGTGCGCGACCTCCTGCACGCGCTGCTCGGCTGAGGCCGGCGGATGCGGTTCGTCGACTTCCTGCGGCTCACGGTCCTGCTCAGCGCCGCGGCGGCGTCGCTCCTCGCGGTGCTCTGCGTGGCGGGAGCGTCGAATCGCGACGAGGCCGTCCTGGTGCTGGGCATCGCCGGCTGGTGGGTGGTCGCGGCCGCCGTCGGTTTCTGGCTCGGACGCCGCGCGGCCACCAATCCGCCGATCACCCGCCTGCTGGCTGACGCCAAGGCGGCGAAGATGCTGCCCGAGCACCGACCAGGCTTCACGATCGTCAACCGGCTCTGGCCGCTGCTGCTGCTCACGCTGGTGTCGGGGGCCATCGCGTTCCTGGCGCCTCAGATCCCGGGGATCGCCGCCGGCTTCGCGATCATCTGGGCGCTGGCCTGGCGCCGCCAGGATGCGGCTGTCGAGGCCATCGAGGAGCGTGACGGCGTGACCTTCTACGTCGAGAAGACCGCCCCGCATCAACCCATCCGTCTCGTCCGCACGCCGGGCTTCCGTCGTGAGGTCCCGACGGTCAGCGCACCAGGCTGACGAGCCCGACGAGGGCCGGCGCGAAGATCAGCGCCGGCAGGAAGTTGCCGACCTTGACGTCGACGACGTCAAGCAGCTTGAGCCCGATCCCGATGATCAGCAAGCCGCCGGCGCTGGTCAGCGCCGCGAGCGCCTCGCTGCCCTCGGCGAGGATGTCCTCGAAGAGCCCGGCGGCCAGCGTGATGGCGCCCTGATACACGAGGACCGTCACAGCGCTGAACGCCACCCCCCAGCTCAGGGCCGACGCGAGGGCGATCGCCGCGAACCCGTCGAGGAGCGCTTTCGTGGCCAAGGTGTCGTAGTCGCCGGTCAGGCCGTCCTCGATCGACCCGAGCACCGCCAGCGGGCCGACGCAGAACAGCAGGCTGGCGACGAAGAACCCCTCAGCCAACGTGTGGCGCGACACGTCGTCGGGATCCTTCGTCGCGAAGCGCGCCTGTAGCCGCTGACCCACACCCTCCAGCCGCTGCTCGATGCCCAGCGCCTCACCGGCCAGGCCGCCCAGGAGGATTCCGCCGATCACGTAGAGTGCGTTCGTGTCGCGCCACTCCAGCGCGTTGTCGACGCCGAGGACCAGCGTGGCCAGCCCCAGCCCCATGAGCACGCGCTGCTGCATCCCTGTCGGCAGCCGCGCCCCCAGGAGCGTCCCGATCAGCGTGCCGAGCAGGACGGTGCCCACGTTGATGAAGGTGCCGGTCATATGGACATCCTGCTCGTAGCGCTCGGGTCGACGACCGGCCTGCGCCGCGCCGAGGACGACCTGGCAGCGTCGCTGGAGCGAGCGGGCGCCAGCGTAGCGATCGCCCGTGCCGCGGCTCAACCCGACGTGCGGACGCTCGCCTACACCGACCTGCGCTGGGCGAGAGCGGCGCGGCGAGCCGCCAAGGACGCGCTGCGGGAGTCCGAGCCGAAGGCTGTCCTGTACTACACGACGACGGCCGCGCTGCTGTGGCCGCGCCCGGGCGCGATCCGCTTCGACTCATTGGCCGCCGACAGCCGGCCAGGGCGTCATGGGCTCTGGCAGCGGCCGCTCGAGCGCCGGCGCCTGGCGCGCTCGCCCCTCATCGTTCCCTCCTCCGCCGACGTCCGCTTCCCAACCGGCGTCGTGGCGCCGCCGGCCGTCGATGCCTCCGGTCCTGGGCTGCCCCGCTCGGTGACCGCGATCACCTACGCGGCGAACCCGCACAAGAAGGGCCTCGACCGCGTCTTGCGCGCGTGGGCCCAGGCGCGGCAGGAATCGGAGGAGCTTGTCGTAGCGGGCGTCGAGGGTGAGGACAGCGAAGGCGTGCGCTACGCCGGCGCCCTGGAGCGCGACGCCTACCGCGCGCTGCTGCGGCGCGCAAGGGTGTTCGTCTGCGCGCCGCGCTTCGAGGATTTTGGGATCGCCCAGCTCGAGGCGCTTGCCGACGGTTGCCAGCTGGTCACCACCTACGCCCCCGGCCCCTACGTCGCGTTAGCGCTGGCGCGCGCCCTCGACCCGCGGCTGGTGGCGCGCGGCGAGAGCGACCTGCCCACGGCGATCCGCGCCGCGCTGGACGACCCGGCCCGGGCGTACGCCGAGCGGGCGATGCCGCTCGTCGCCCCGTACTCGACCGCATCGGTCGACGCCCTTGTCGCCGACCGCCTCCTCCCCGCCCTCCTCAAATCGTGAAAGCGCCGCACTCCGGCGACAAACCCTCGACCACCCTCAATGGGGTCAGACCCCTAGTTCGTATCGCTAACTAGTTCGCGCGCTTAATGGGGTCAGACCCCTAGTTCGTATCGCTAACTAGTTCGCGCGCTTGCGCAGCGGCGCGAAGTCGTTCCACCCGCGCGTGTTGGCCACCTGTTCGGGGCCGAGCCAGGCGCGCCGGGCGGTGGCCACACCCCAGCGGACGATGCCCAGGGTGTTCACGCCGTGGGCATCGGAGTTGATGAGGATGCGGACGCCGGCCTGGGCCGCGGCGCGGGCGTGGACGTCGTTGAGGTCGCGCCGATCGGCGGCCGAGTTGATCTCGAGCATGGTTTGCGTGCGGGCCGCCGCCTCGATGACCGCGTCGACGTCGATCGCGTAGGGCTGCCGGGACTCGATCTTCCGGCCGGTCAGGTGGCCGATCGCGTCGCAGCTCGGGTGCTCGCAGGCGGCGACCACGCGCGCGGTCATCTGCTCGGAGCCGACACCGAACGACGTATGGACCGACGCGATGACCCAGTCGAGCTCCGCCAGCAGGTCGTCGTCGTAGTCCAGACGACCGTCGGTATGGATGTTGGACTCGGTCCCGATGAGGATCTCGATGCCGTCGATCGCGGCGTTCACCTCTCGCACCCGCTCGATCTGACGGCGCAGCTCGTCGGGCGCAACGTCATTGCCGAAGCCGTGGCTGGCGGAGTGGTCGGTGATCGCGATGTACTCATAGCCGCGGTCGAGCGCTGCCGTGGCCATCTGCTCGATCGTGTCGCGCCCGTCCGACGCGACCGTGTGCATGTGCAGGTCGCCCTTGAGGTCGGCGACCTCCACGAGCGGGGGGATCGTGTCGAGGTCGAGCTCGCCGCGGTTCTCGCGCAGCTCGGGCGGGATCAGCGGCAACCCGAGCTTTGCGTAGACGGCCTCCTCGGTCGGGCACCGGTGGGTCGTCGAGTCAGCGTCGTCGAGGATCCCGTACTCCGACACGTGCAAGCCTTTGCGCACCGCCCGCTCGCGCAGCGCCACGTTGTGCTCCTTCGAGCCGGTCAGATGCTGAAGGACGTTGCCGAACTGATCGGGCTCGACCACGCGGAAGTCGACAGCCATGCCCGTGTGGGTGCGGGCGCGGCAGGCGTTCTCGCCGGGCTCGGAGCACTGCTCGATGGCGTCGAGGGCGGCGAAGGCGCGCAGCAGCGCCGGCGCGTCGGTCGCCGTCGCGACGATGTCGAGATCCTTGACCGCATCGACCATCCGCCGCGCGCTTCCGGCCAGCTCGACTCGGTCCGACGCCGGATGGGCGCGCAGCGCTTCGACGATCCCGTCGCCGATCAGCAACGCGCGGGACAACAGGACTCGTGCGCGCGGCGCCTCGTCGACCCCCGCTGCGAAGGCGGCCAGCATCGCCTCCTCGAACTTCGGGCCGAAGCCGCGCAGCCCGCGCAGTCGCTGCTCCTCCGCCGCCCGCTCGAGCGCGGCGAGCGAGTCGATGCCCAGCTCGTCGAAGAGCTTGCGGGCCCGCTTGGGCCCCAGTCCGGGCAGCCGCGTCATGTCGACGAGGCCCGGAGGGAACTTCGCCCGGAGCTTCTCGACGGCCGGGATCGTGCCGGTTTCGAGCAGGGCGGTGATCTTCTCCTCCAGTGTCTTGCCGATGCCGGGCATCTCGGTGACCCGTCCGGCTCGGGCCATCGCCGCCACCGAGGTGCCAGCCTCGCGCACCGCCTTGGCTGCGTTCCGGTAGGCCATGACGCGGTGGACGACCGCGCCGTCGAGCTCGTAGAGGTCAGCGAGCTCGTCGAACAGCGAAGCGATCTGGGCGTTGGGCGGGTCGGCCATCCGAGATTTGCAAGGGTACGGAGCCCATGTCGGGCGTGCCCTGGATCATCCTGCCGACCTACGACGAGGCCGAGAACCTCGAGGCCATCGTCGCCGCCATCCTGCCCGTGATGCGCCAGGCGACCGGACGCAAGGGCTTCCGCGTCCTGGTCGTCGACGACGACTCGCCCGACGGCACGGGGCGCATTGCCGACCGGTTGTCTCAGGCGGAGGCCGAGCTCGATGTCCTACACCGCGCGGTCCGCGAGGGTCTCGGCCCGGCCTACCTGGCGGGCTTCGCCGTGGCGCTGGCGAGCGGGGCGACCCACGTCATCGAGATGGATGCCGACTTCTCCCACGAGCCACACGACCTACCCCGGCTCCTCGCGGCCGCCGGCGACGCCGACCTCGTGCTCGGTTCGCGCTACGTGGACGGGGGCGTGGTGGCCGACTGGGGTCTGGTGCGGCGCTTCGTCAGTCGCGGCGGGTCGGGCTACGCCCGGCGCGTGCTCGGCTTGCGCGTCCGCGACCTGACCGGGGGTTTCAAGTGCTTCCGCCGGGAGGTGCTCGAAGGGATCGACCTGTCGACGGTCCGCTCACACGGCTATGCGTTCCAGGTCGAGCTGACCTATCGCGCGGTCCACGCCGGGTTCCGGGTCACCGAGATCCCCATCGTTTTCCGCGACCGGCGGCTCGGCCGCTCGAAGATGTCGTGGCGGATCGCTGCCGAGGCGATGCTGCTCGTGCCCCGGCTGCGCCGCTCGCGTTGACCGGCCCCGCGCCCGCCGACACGGTCCGTGTACGGGAGTGGCTGAGGGTTTCTGCCGCCATCTCCGCCGCGCTGCTGCTGGCGGTCTGGGTCGTCGCGCGAGCGTCGACGCCTGACCCGACCCCTTTGCAGTTCCCGGGCCTCACCCATCCGGCGGATCTCGGCGACGCCCTTCGAGTGTTCCTCCGCAACCTGCTCGTGCTCGCCCTGCACACGATGGCGTGCGTGGCCGGGTACCTCGCCGGGAAATCGCTACCGGAGGAGGCCCAACGCTATGGCGGCGCGCTTCGCCGAGTGCACGACTTCGCCGGTCCGGCAGCCATCGCGTTCGTCAGCGCGGCCACGATCTTCTCCCTGGCCACCCAGGCCTACGTGCTGGGCAGCGACGCATCGACCCTTGCCGAGCAGGGCGGCGTCTCGCCCGCCCTGCTGCTCGCCGGCCTGCTCCCGCACGCGGTTCCCGAGCTCGTCGCGCTGTTCCTCCCGCTGGCCGCCTGGCTGATCGCCAGCCGTCGCGGGGAGTGGGAGAGCCTGCGCCGGGCGACGATCGTGACGACCGCCATCGCCCTGCCGGTCGTGGCCGTCAGCGCGCTCGTCGAGGTCTACGTCTCACCCGAAGTCGTACTGTGGCTGCGGTCACTACACTTTGTATAGTTACGAGGGCACGCCCGACGAAAGGACCCCAATGGCCGGCAGTCTCAGCGAAGTGACCGACACCAACTTCCAAGCGGAAGTCCTGGAGTCCGAGCAGCCCGTGCTCGTCGACTTCTGGGCGCCGTGGTGCGGTCCCTGTCGCGTCGTTGCCCCCGTGCTCGAGGAGCTCGCGGGCGAGCGCGACGACCTCAAGATCGTCAAGCTCAACACCGACGAGAATCCGCAGGTCTCGGCCCAGTTCCAGGTTCTCTCGATCCCGACGCTGATCCTCTTCAAGGGTGGCCAGCCCGTCAAGAAGGTCGTCGGCGCGTACCCGAAGCGCAAGCTCGTGCAGGAGCTCGAGCCGGCGCTCACCGCCTGAGCCGTTCTGTCGCCCGGGTCGTCTGCTCAGACGGAGAGCGCAGAGGCCGGCCCAGGCCGCAGGCGAGCCGCTGCCGCGGCGCGTCCCTTTTCGAAGCGCACCCCCTCGCGCTTGAGCTTGCGCCGTACTGCGTCGGGATCGCCGAGCGCCGTGGCGGCGATCGTGCCGTCGCCCTTGAGCACGCGGTGGGCATGCTTGTGGCCGAGCCGGCCGAGCCGCTGGTTGAGCGCGCGGGCCTGCGCCATCGTCCCGCCGGCCGCCAGGACGACGTCGGCGTAGCTGGCCCAGCTGCCCCTGGGGATGCTGTCGAGAACGGCGGTGAGTCGTTCGTTGTCCATGCCCGACAGCGTCGCTGTCGTTGACCCGCGCGTGGCGCGCAGAACGTCAGGACTTCGCCACGGAGATGCGCAGCTCGAGCCCCTCGACGGTGGTCGCCTCGCCGGCGCTTTCCCCGTAGGTCACCGCGGTCGCCAGCGTCTCGCCGGCCACGTAGCCCTCGAATGCGCGAGCCGCCGCGACGAGCTCTTCCGCGCCGCCGACGCCGAGCGCAATGCGATCGGAGACCTTCAGGCCGGCGGCCTGCCGCGCGAGCTGCGCCGCGCGGACGACCTCGCGGGCCAGACCCTCGCGGCGGAGGTCCTCGTCGACCGCGAGCTCCAGCGCCACCGCGTGACCACCCTCGCGCTCGAGCTGATAGCCCGCGAGCGGCTTCATACGCAGCTCGAGGTCCTCGGCGCCCAGCTCATGGTCGCGGCCTCCGATGCTGACGCCCACGCCGCGGCCCTCGCGTAGCGACTCGGCCACGCGAACCGGGTCGAGCGCGCCGATCGCCGCCGCCGCCTGCGGCATGTCCTTGCCGAACCGCGGACCGAGCGTCCGGTAGTTGGCCTTGATCTCGTAGGAGCCGAGCTCGTCGGCCTCCGAGACAAAGCGCAGCTGCTTGACGTTGAGCTCGTCGCGCACAACGTCGGCCAGGCGCTCGATCGCCTCGCGCTCGCGGCCGGCCGCCACCACCACCGCCTCGTGCAGTGGTTGGCGCAGCTTGATCTTCGCCTGGCCGCGCGCGTTGAGGCCCAGCCTCACGGTTTCGCGCGCGACGGCCATCGCCTCTTCAAGCGCGGGATCGCGCGGGTGGGCGGGGTCCGGCGCGGGCCAGTCGCACAGGTGCACCGACGGCTCGCTGCCGTCGAGGTTGTCGTAGATCTCGTCGGCGATGAACGGGCAGAACGGCGCCAGCAGCTTGGCCACCGTCACCAGGCACGTCTCGAGCGTGTCGAACGCCGCGCTCTCGCCCTCCCAGAAGCGCCGCCGCGAACGGCGCAGGTACCAGTTGGAGAGATCGTCGACCAGCTCGCCGATCGCGCGGCCGGCGGCGGTGGCGTCGAAGGCGTCGAGGCGCTCGGTGACCACCTCGACGGTCCCGGCAAGCCGCGACAGGATCCAGCGATCGAGGTCGGTCGGCTCGGTTTCGGACTCGCGCGCGTAGATCGTCGGGTAGCGGTAGGTGTTCCACAGCTGCTTGAGGAACAGCCGCACCTGCTCGCCAACGGCCTCGGTGCTGAAGCGGTAGCCGTCCCACGGGTACTTCGACGTGAAGAAGTACCAGCGCATCGCGTCGGCGCCGTAGGCGTCGATGACCTCCGAGGGCGCCACGACGTTGCCCTTGGACTTCGACATCTTCTGACCCTCGCCGTCGACCAGCAGACCGAGGCAGACCACGTTCTTGTACGAGGACTGGTCGAACAGCAGCGTCGAGACGCCCAACAGCGAGTAGAACCAGCCACGGGTCTGGTCCAGCGCCTCGCAGATGAAGTCGGCGGGGAAGCGACTCTCGAAGCGGTCCTCGTTCTCGAACGGCGCATGGTGCTGGGCGAACGGCATGCAGCCAGAGTCGAACCACACGTCGATGACCTCCGGCACGCGCTGCATCCGCTTCGCGCACTGCGGGCACGGGAAGCCGACGTCGTCGACGTAGGGCCGGTGCGGATCCTCGAGGCGCACGCCGCTGAGCTCGGCGAGCTCGTCGAAGGACCCGATGCAGTGCAGGTGGCCTTCCTCGCAGCGCCAAACCGGCAGCGGCGTCCCCCAGTAGCGCTCGCGCGAGAGCGCCCAGTCGACGTTGTTCTCCAGCCAGTTGCCGAACCGCCCGTGCTTGATGTGCTCGGGGTGCCAGGTGACCGACTCGTTCGACGCGAGCAGGCGGTCGCGGATCTTCGAGGTGGCGATGTACCACGACGGCTTGGCGTAGTAGAGCAACGGCGTCCCGCAGCGCCAGCAGTGCGGGTAGGAGTGCTCGTAGTCCTCGACGCGCCACACGCGGCCGCGCTGCTCGAGGTCGGCGACGAGGTCGCGGTCGGCGTCCTTGACGAAGCGGTCCTCGTAGCCGCGGATGCGCTCGTCGTAGGTGCCGTCGAGTTTGACCGGGTTGATGACCGCCAACCCGTACTGCTCACCGAGTCGGAAGTCGTCCTCCCCGAAGGCGATGGCGGTGTGCACGAGGCCCGTGCCGTCCTCGGCAGTGACGAAGTCGCCGAGCAGCACCGTATGGCCGCGCTCGCCGTACTCGCTCCCGGCGATGAAGCCGAAGGGCGGCTCGTAGCGAACCCCGTCGAGCGCGGCTCCCGGGAACCGGCCGATCACCTTCGCGTCCGCGCCCACGACCTTCTCCAGCAGCGCCTCGGCCACGATCACCGGGGGCGCCGTCGCGCTCGGCTTTGCGCGCACGTAGGTCAGCTCGGGATCGACGGCGACCGCCGCGTTGGAGACGAGCGTCCACGGCGTGGTCGTCCAGACCAGCAGCTCATCGCCGGTCTGCACCACGCCGCCGTCCTCGGCCACCGGAAAACGCACGTAGACCGACGGGTCGATCACGTCCTGATAGCCCATCGCCAGCTCGTGGCTCGACAACGCGGTGCCGCAGCGCGGGCAATACGGAACCACGCGGTGGCCCTCGTAGAGCAGGTTCTTGTCCCAGATCTGGCGCAACGCCCACCACACCGACTCGATGTAGGTGGCGTCAAGCGTGCGGTAGGCGTCGTCGAGGTCGACCCACATCGCGATGCGCTCGGTCAGCGCCTTCCAATCCTCGAGGAACTCAAAGACCGACTCGCGGCACTGCCGGTTGAACTCGGCGATGCCGTAGGCCTCGATGTCGGCCTTGGATTTCAATCCGAGCTTCTGCTCGACGGCGATCTCGACCGGAAGCCCATGGGTGTCCCAGCCGCCCTTGCGCTCGACGTGATGGCCGCGCATCGTCTTGAACCGCGGGTAGATGTCCTTGAAGACGCGCGCCAGGACGTGGTGCGAGCCGGGACGGCCGTTGGCCGTGGGCGGGCCCTCGTAGAACACCCAGGGAGGCGCCCCCTGCCGGCGGCGAACCGACTCGTTGAAGACGTCGCGCTCGCGCCAGCGCTCGAGAATCTGCTCTTCGAGGGCTGGGAAGGATTGGTCGGGATCGACGGGGCGCACGCGGCGTCGGAGTCTATGCGCGGCCTCCGGTAGCGTCGGACGCATGCCGCAGGCCGTCATCTCCGCCATCGGGCCCGATCGGCCCGGCATCGTCGCGGAGGTCACGCGGATCCTGCTCGAGCACGGCGCCAACATCGCCGACTCACATATGGGGCTGCTCAACGGGCGCTTCTCGATGATGCTGGTCGCCACCGTGCCCGAGGGGCTGCGCGAGCGGCGTTTCGCCGACGATCTCGAGCGAGCGGCCCGCGGACTCGGGCTCGACGCGATCCACGCCGAGTACGTCGGCGAGGCCGCGACGGCTGCTCCGGCCACCCACGTCGTGACGGTCTACGGCGCCGACCATCCGGGCATCGTGGCCGCGGTGACCGAGGCGCTGGCCGCCAGCGGCGCGAGCGTCACGGACCTGCAGACGCGGCTGGCCTCAGACCTTTACGTGATGACGCTGGAGGTCAGCGGCGGCGACGGGGCCGACGAGGCGCTCCGCGCGGTCGCCGCCGCGCAGGACCTCGAAGTGTCGGTTCGCGCGATCGACACCGACGTCCTGTAACCGTGGCGATCCGCGAGGTGCTGGCCATGCCGCACCCGGCGCTCAAGCGCCGCTGCGCGGAGGTGAGCGACGTCGCGCGGATCGAGCGGATCGGCCGCGACCTCATCGACACGATGGACGCCTCGCCGCGCTGCGTCGGGATCGCCGCGCCGCAGATCGGCGAGGAAGCGCGCATCGTGGCGATCGACGTGACCGGGCACCCGAAGGCCCGTAGCTGCGCAGGCCCCGTGGTCCTGGTGAATCCTCGCGTGATCGAGGCTGAGGGATCCAAGCTCGGGCGGGAGGGCTGCCTCTCGGTGCCTGACTTCACCGCCGACGTGCTGCGGGCGACGCGTGTCGTAGTGGCGGCAGCGGACGGAGTGCGCGTGGAAGCCGACGCGTTCGAGGCGCGCTGCCTGCTCCACGAGATCGACCACCTCGACGGGATCCTCTTCCTCGACCGCGTGGTCTCGGCGAGCGCCGTGTTCCGGCGGCGCGACTACGGCACGTAGACGCGGCTGGCGCCAGCTGTCAGGCGGCGAGCTTGCGGCAGATGTCCGCCAGCGATCGCTTCTCGTCCTCGTCGAGCACGCTGAACGCGGTGCGGACCCGCTCGGTGTGCTCTGGGAAGAGCCGGTCGACGACCTCGCGGCCCCGGAGGGTGAGCGTGACGCTTGCCGCCCGGCGGTCGGTGGGCAGCCGCGCACGGGTGACGTAGCCGCGGCCCTCGAGCGTCGTGACGACCTCGGTCGCGTTGGCCTTCGACGTGCGCAGGCGCTTGCGCAGGGTGCGCAGCTCGAGTTCGCCGCCGGCGGTGGCCAACACGATCAGCACCGAGAAGCCCGTGGCGGAGATGCCCTCTCGCTCCAGGTCGCTGGACAGGCGACGCCTGACCGAGGACTCGGCGCGCAGAAGCGACTCGAGCGCGCGGTGGGCTAAGGGATCGCCGGGGATAAGGGTCATTTCGCCCCAGAACTTAAACCGCGAGCCGGACGGCTCGGCGGGTGGGCGCGACCGGGTTTCCCTGCAAACCCTCAGAAACGGGCCAGGCCCCTACTTGAGGGTTTGGGTCAGCTGGCTCGGGCGTCGGCCACGCGCCGGATCTCCGGCTCGACGTGCGGGCGCTGGAGGTCGGCAGAGAGCTCGTCGCGGGCGGCGAGCGGTCGAGCGGGCAGGCTCGGCACGGTGCTCGCCCCTGTCTCCCCGAGCGCGCCTCGATAGTCGTAGACGCGGACGTCGCCGCCGGCTCGACGCGCGGCGTACACCAGTCGCCCGAGCGCGTCGAGCGACGCGCGTGTTCCCGTCAGCACGACGGCGCGCGGCTCAATCGCGAGCATCGCGCGAGTGATCCGGTTGGGGTCGAGGTCCAGGGTGACGGTCAGGGTGCGCAGGCCGGCCCGGCGCAGGCCGAGATCGAGCGCCTGTGCGTAGAGCGAGTCGACGTCCGGAGCGCGGCTGGCGTCGAAGATGAGCACCGACTCAGACCGGAACGCCGGCGGCGCCACGCGCATCTGCGCGGCCAGCCACCCGGTCGCCCAGCGCCAGGCCACGTTGTACTCCGGGGGCGGGGGCTGCGTGCCGTCGTCGAGGCCTTCGAGCGCGGGCAGCAGGACCTCGTCGACCGTACGCTCCACCGAGCGCACGGCGAGGCTCTCCTCGATGATCCGGTCGGCCTCGTTCTCGTCAAAACGGTTGAGCGCGGAGCGCAGCCGCGTGGGGCTGGCGGGACCGGTGCCGCGCTCGCGAGCGATGGAGATCGCCGAGGACACGTTCTGGGTCTCCTCAAACGCCGTGCGCAGCGCCTCGATCTCCTGGAGATCGAACTGCCGATGACCGCCCTCGCTGCGCTTGGGCTGCGGCCAGCCGAAGCGGCGCTCCCAGGAGCGCAGGGTCGACGGGCTGACTCCGATCATCGCGGCGGCGGCGTTCGTCCGTACGGCGCTCATGGAAGGAATGTCGGTGGTGGGGAGGTTTGACGCAAGAGGTGCAGGAATGACTGCAAATCGGCACTTTTGTACCCGCGGAAGGAGAACGGGTCCGGGCAGCGACGGGCCACCGCTTTTGGGCTGCCTCATCCCCGCTTTACGGGGATACGGCAGCCCGGCGTCAGGGTCAGCCCAGGTCGAGGACGACGAGCGCGCCCGGTGTCGGCCCGCAGGGGCCGATCCGTGCAGCGAAGCGCACGCCGAACTCGTCGGCCGGGCGCACGACGGCTTCGGTGACATCGTCGGCGCCCGCGGCGGCGGCGACGAGCAGGGCGCTGAGGTGATGCGGGCCGGCGGCCTCGGCGTCGGCCCCGACCAGGAGGTCGGTGATGCGCTTGTCGAGCGCGTCGATCTCCCGCAGGCCGAGCAGCTTCTCCGCGCGCTTGGAGAGCGCGTGGACCGACAGTGAGCGGTCGACGACGAGGAACGCGTCACGCGGCTTGGGCGCGAGCGCCTCGGGCGCCTCGAGCAGTAGGCCGAGGCCGCAGCTCACGCACACCCGCGAGCCGACCTCGGGCGCGACTCCGCCCGGAGGCGTCTTGGCGCAGTGACCGCAGAAGACCGCGCGCGGACCAGCCGCGGCAGGGGCGGGCGAGCCGATGATGCGCAGCGCGCTGGAACCGTGGGTGCTCATGAGCTGGACCTCTCTGTGAAGCGGACGGGCGCCGCGTGGCCGTCGAGTAGCGCGAGCGCCTGAGCGGTCGCCTCGGACGGCGAAACGGGAAGCTGATGAACGGCGCTGGTGCGGGAGACCTCGGCGTCGCCACGGTGAAAGAACGCCAACGGCAGAGATCCGGCGGCGGCGCGCACCGCGTAGGCAAAGCGCGCGATCGACTCGTCGTTGGCGTGGCGGCCGGCCAGGACCACGACGCCGGGGCGCAGCGACTCCACGAGATCGGCCACGCCGCTGTGATTAGCCACGGGCACCGAGGTCACGCGGATGCCCGTACGCCCCGTGAACAGCTCGAGCGCCCGGACCGTCGTGGCATCGGGATCGAGCTCATCGGCAGTGGCGTCGACGATGAGAATCGCGCCGGGCCGCACCGGCGGCGGCGTCATGCGGTGCGCCCGCCGGATCCATTCGATGGCCCAGCGACTGCCGATCGCCCAGGCGGCGGAGTCCGTGCCGCTGCGCCGGGCCAGCTCGGCCACCGAGGGAAGCAGGACCTCCTCGACCGTCCGCTCGACCGAGCGCATGGCCAGGGCGGCCTCCATCGCGCCGTCGGCCCGCTCGATCTCGAACGAGGCGAGGGCGCCGACCAGGATGTGGGTGTCGCTGCGCAGCGACTCGCGCGCACGGGATACGGCTGAGGAGATGGAGAGCCCGTCGCGCAGCGCGTCGCGCAGGGCAGCGACCTCGCCGTGCACGTAGACCCGATGCTTTCCGGCCGTCCGTTGCGGCTTGGGATAGTCGAACCGGCGCTCCCAGGCACGCAACGTGTTGGCGCTCACGTTGAGCATCCCTGCGGCTTCTGAGGTCTTGAGGGTCCTCATTCCGCCCACTAGGTGAACAGGTTTGACCGGGTCTGGGAAGCTTTGCACAGTTTAGTGCATGTTTTAGGGGCTAAACCTATGCATTTACATGCCGATAAGGGGTTCATGGACAAGATCAACGCCCGTCTCCTCCCCACCGCCGTCGTCGTCACCGGTCTTCTCTCGGTGTTCGGCGGGTACTTCGGCGCCCGCTAGCCACCGCGGCCCGATGGCCGCACGACCGCCTCACCTCGACCCGGCCCAGCCGGGTCGACGTCGTTGCGGGGCAGGGCTTTCGTCGCGCGCGTGGTAGACACGTTCCGTGGAAGACCGGGGCCGTCCGCGGGCCGCCGGCGCCCTGGCCCTGGCTGCATGCTCGGGCGGAGCGCTGTGGTTCGCGCTGACCGCCGACGGCTCGCTCGGAGAGCCGCTGTTCTTCGTTCTCCTCGGCGCCGCTGTGCTCGCGGCGCTGCTGCGCACGCACGTCAAGGACACCATCGTCGTCTCGGGCACGTTCGCCATGTCGATGCTGGCGGTTGCGTTCCTCGGGCCGGCGCCGGCCTTCGCGATCGTGGTCGTCGCCGAGCTCGCGCAGTGGGCGGTCGAGCGCTACCGCGTCAGCGCCCTGGGCATCACGATCGCCTTCGCGGGCCTGCCGAACCTCGCCGCGGCCACCTGGTTCCCCGACGTCGAGGCCGGCGGCGTGACGTTTCCCATCGTGCTCACCGCGATCGCCATCGCCGCGCTCGTGGTGAACTTCGCGGGAATCAGCGCGTGGGTCGCCCTGCGCGACGGCGAGCGCCTCGCCGAAGCGCTACATCCGCCCCGGGAGATGCTCGGCGCGTTGGCGATCAACGTCGCCCTCACCGTGGCGTTGGCCGAGTTCTACGCCCAGTCCGGCCTGGGGGCGATGACGTTCGCCGTCCTGGTCGTCGTCGCCTTCTCCTACATGACGCGCCTGGTGGTGCAGTCGCGCGACCGGGCGCGAGCCTACGCCGCGCTGTCGTGGGGAGTGCTGAGCGGGCTGCTGCGCACGCTCGACGAACGCGACCCGCGCGCCGCGCGCCATGGGGCCGCGGTCGCCCGCTTCTCCCGCGACATCACGGCGCAGCGGGGTCTCGCCCGCCAGGACCAGGAGCTCGCCCACACCGCCGGGCTGCTGCACGACATCGGGCGCTTCGCCCTCAGCGACCGCGTCATGGAGCGGGGCACGACGCTCACCGACCCCGACTGGAGGACGATCCGCCGCCACCCGACCATCGGCGCGGACCTGCTGCGCGACGTCGGCCTCTACGGCCCGGTGGCCGAGATCGTCCGCGCCCACCACGAGCGCTGGGACGGCCGCGGCTACCCCGACGGCCTCGAGGGCGAGGAGATCCCGGAGATCGCGCGGATCGTCGCCGTCGCTGAGGTCTACGACACGCTCACCGCGCCCGACACCTACCGCACGGCGCTGACCAGCTTCGAGGCGCTCAACGAGCTACGTCGTGTCGCGGGCAAGCAGCTCGACGGCGACGTCGTGGAGTCGCTCGCGCGCGTGCTGGCGGGCCGGGGAACCGAGTACCGCCACGCCGAAGCCGCCGACTACGACGCCGAGCTCGACCTGCTGCGACGCGTCGACGAAGCCGCGCGGGGCTAAGCGACTAGAGGGGGCGGTCGTCGTCTGACCGGTGGGGGCCGAACCGGCCTTCGCTGGGCGACTCGTCGCGGAACGCGCTCTCGGCGGTAAACGTGCGCTCGTCGACAGAGTGGGGCGCCGGCGCCTGCCGCATCGGGCCGCCCGACTGCAGCCCGTCGATGAACTCATCGAGCTGCTCGACGCTGAAACGCCGCTGGCCACCTGGCGTGCGGTAGCCCTGCAGGTAGCCGAGGTCCGACCAGCGCCGGATGGTCGACAGCGAGACCCCGAGGTGGCGGGCGGCCTGCGAGGTGGTCAGGCCGAGGCGGTGCGTTCTAGCGGTCATGGGAGAGGTGTACGGAGGTTTGGGGCGCCTTCCTCAGGGGTGGAACGGTTTTGCGCAGCTTTCGGAGTGGGAACCGACCGCGGGCTGCGAGGATCTGCCGATGGCGACCCGCGAAGGCCTCGACATGTCGCTCAAGCTCTCGTCCGCTGAGCAAGACGCCCGGCTGGATGCCGGTGGCGATCGCCTGGTCCAGCTGCGCCTCGCGTTGGGCGGGATGCTGGCGTTCGACGGGGAGACCGAGAACCGCCTGGGGCCGCCGGTCTGCCTGGTCTTCGAGGGCTGGGACGCCAGCGGCAAGGGCGGGGCGATCAAGCGCCTCACCGCCGGACTGGACCCGCGCCACGTTCGGTACGCGTCCTACGCCGCGCCCACGCCCGACGAGAAGCGCCACCACTACCTGCATCGCTTTGGGCCAGCCCTGCCGGGGTGGGGCGGGATGTCGGTGGTCGACCGCTCGTGGTACGGGCGGGTGCTCGTCGAGCGCGTCGAGGGCTTCGCCACCGAGGAGCAGTGGCGTCGCGCCTACGACGAGATCAACGGGTTTGAGCACACGCTCGCCGACGACGGGATGATCATCGGCAAGTTCTGGCTCGAGGTCTCCGAGGAGGAGCAGCTCAAGCGCTTCAAGGCTCGCTCCAAGGACCCGCTGAAGGCCTACAAGCTCACCGACGAGGACTGGCGCAACCGCAAGCAGCGCGCCGCCTACGAGGATGCGGTCGAGGACATGCTCGAGCGCACCGACACGGAGTGGGCGCCGTGGGTCGTGGTCGAGGGCGACAGCAAGAAGTGGGCGCGCGTGAAGGTCCTCGAGCAGGCGATCGCCATCATCGAGAAGGGCCTGCGCGCTCGCGGGTTCGAGCCTCCTGCCCCGCTCTGATCCGCCGAACGTCGGTGAGACCACCACTGAGCGGTGGTCTCACCGACGTTCGCCGCGGTCGCGAGCTTAGGATCAGCACGTGGGCGCCTCCGCGGTGATCGGCCTGGCCCTGGCGGCGCTCGTCGCCGGGTGCGGCAGCGAGCCCGAGCAGCTGCCGCCCGCCTGCGGCGCGGGCCCCGACGAGGTGACCGCGGCGCTGGCGAAGGCGCCGGGCGCCGTCGCGCTGACCGACGGGACGCTGCTGTCCGATTGCGTGGCCAAGGCCACTGACGACGCCGACCTGCAGATGGTGGGTTTGGCCCTCACGCCGGCCGCCGACCGGCTCGCGACCCACGGCGACGAAAGGTCGGCGCTGCGTCTCGGGTTCCTCGTGGGGGCCGTGCGCCGCGGAGCGTCGACCTCCAACGGCGTCAGCCTGGAGCTGGTCCGGCGGATGGAGAGCCGGGTGCGCTACGACGACCCCGCGCTGCTCGAGGCGGCCGAGCGCGGGGCGCGGGCCGGCGAGGACCACGGATGAGGCTGCGGCTCTGGCACTCCTCTGACGGCGCGCGGGTCGCTTACCGCGAAGCGGGAACCGGTCCGCCGCTCGCGCTCTTGCACTCCCTGGGGTTGAGCCACCGCGAGCTCGAGCCGGCGGTCGAGCATCTCGACCACCGCTACCGCGTGGTGCTACCCGACCTGCCCCTGCACGGCGACTCCGAGGACCGGCCGCGCCACGCGTACACGCTGGACTGGTTCGCCGACGTCATGGGCGCGTTCTGCCGCGAGGTGTGCGGGCCGCACCCACTGGTCGGGGGGCACGGGCTCGGCGCCGAGATCCTGCTGCACGCCACGCTGACCGAGCGACTGGCGCCCGAGAAGCTGATCGTCATGCCCAACCGGCTGCACCGCCCTCCCGCGAAGCAGCTCGCGCGCACGGGGTGGCGCTTCGGCGCCCGAGCCGCGGCGCTTCCGGGGCTCGATCGGGTGCTCTCCCACGCGGCCCACCTCGCCGTGCGCCCCGACCAGGGCGTCCGCCTTTCCGCCCGGGCGAACCCGGAAGCGCGTGACCTCGTCCGTCACGCGTTCGCCGACGTCGCCGGCAACGCGAACCTCGCGCGCTCGTGGGCGCGGTTCGCCCGTGACCGCCCGAGCAGCGCGAACCGCGAGCTGCTCGACGACTACCGGCGGCTCGACCTCCCGGTGCTGCTGCTGTGGGCCGACGAGGATCGGCTGCACCCCGTGGAGTCGGCGGAGGAGGCGCTTGATCTGCTTCCCCGCGCCCAGCTGCGCGTGCTCCAGAGGACCGGCTTCCTGATCGCCTACGACGACGCGGTCGGCCTGGCGCGCGAGATCTCGGCGTTCGCCTAGGAGCCGCTCTGCGCGTAAGTTGAGCTCAAAGATGACTACCTACACGTTGACTCCACACGAGACCGTCACGGTCCTCACCGAGACGCCCGAGGCGATCGAGGTCGAGGCGGTCTACGCCCCGGAAGGATCGCCGCCACCCGCCCATCTGCATCCAGCCCAGGACGAGCGCTTCAAGGTGCTCGCGGGGACGCTCACCGTCCGCCTGGGCAGCAGCGAACGGGTGCTCGCGGAAGGCGAGGTGCTCGAGATCCCGCGCAACACCCCGCATCAGATGTGGAACGCGGCGGGCGAACCTGCTCGCGTCGCGTGGCGCACCAGCCCCGCCGGCCGCACGCGCGACTGGTGGGCGACGCTCGACCGCCTCCAGCGAGAAGGCCGGGTGGGCCGCGACGGCATGCCGGGCCCGCTCGCGTTCGCCGTCTATCTCACCGAGTTCCGCGACGTCTTCCGGTTGCACGCTGGAGTGCTCACGCCGGTGGTCGCGGGGGCGCTGCGGGCCCTCGCGCCGGTGGGGCGTCTGCGTGGTTACAGGTCGTAGTCTGCGACGGATGAGCACGACTGAGCAGGGCGCGGGGCAGCTGTGGGGCGGCGAGACCACCAAGGCCGTCGAGAACTTCCAGATCTCCGGGGAGCGCGTCCCGCTCCCGGTCATCCACTGGCTCGGACGCATCAAGGGCGCTGCGGCGACGGTCAACGCGGAGCTCGATCTGCTCGACTCGCAGATCGCCGACCGCATCGCCGCCGCCGGCGAGGAGGTCGGCGCCGGCCTTCACGACGAGCAGTTCCCGATCGACGTCTTCCAGACCGGGTCGGGCACGTCGTCGAACATGAACGCCAACGAGGTGATCGCCGCCCTCGCCGGCGAGGGCGCGCACCCCAACGATCACGTCAACTTCGGCCAGTCGTCCAACGACGTGTTCCCCAGCGCCGTGCACCTCGCGGCGCTCGAACAGGCGACGAACACGCTGATCCCGGCCCTCCAGCAACTCGAGACCGCCTTCGCCGCCAAGGCGAGCGAGTTCGCCGACGTCGTCAAGGCCGGCCGCACCCATCTCATGGACGCCGTGCCGGTCACCCTCGGCCAGGAGTTCGGCGGGTACGCCGCGCAGATCCGCCTGGGCGCGGCCCGCGTCCGCGACGCCCTGCCGCGCGTCGCTCAGATCCCGCTGGGCGGCACGGCCACCGGCACCGGGCTCAACACGCACCCGGAGTTCGCCGAGCGCGTGCGCGCGCTGTTGGCCGAGCGACATGGGCTGACGATCTCGGCCGCCGAGGATCCGTTCGAGGCCCAGGCCAACCGCGACGCGCTGGTCGAGCTGTCGGGCGCCCTGAAGGTCGTCGCCGTGTCGCTGACCAAGATCGCCAACGACCTGGCGATGATGGGCTCGGGCCCGCGCGCGGGCATCGGCGAGATCTTCCTGCCCGAGCTGCAGAAGGGCTCCTCGATCATGCCGGGCAAGGTCAACCCGGTGATCCCCGAGATGGTGCTCCAGGTCGCCGCGCAAGTGATCGGCAACGACACCGCGATCACCGTCGGTGGGCTTCAGGGCAACTTCGAGCTCAACGTGCGCATCCCACTGATCGCGCGAAACCTGCTCCAGTCCATCCAGCTGCTGTCGACGGCCAGCAGCGCGCTGAGCAGCAAGTGCGTCGAGGGGATCACGGCCAACGAGGAGGGCTGCCAGCGCAGCGCCGAGTCCACGCTCGCTGCCGCCACCGCGCTCAACCGCTACATCGGCTACGACAAGGCCGGCGCGATCGTCAAGGAGGCGGCGCAGTCCGGCCGCTTGCTGCGCGAGGTCGCCCTCGAGCAGGGCGTCGACGAGGAGACCTACGAGAAGGCGATGGACTTGCGCAAGATGGCGGCCGGCGGGTTGGTCTAGGGCCTAGGAGTCTCTCGAAGAACAGGCGGTGCGTCCGGATGGGCCGGCTTCTTTGACAGGCTCCTAGTCTCGCGCTGCGTGCTGGGTTAGGCTTGCCGCCCGATTGAGGGCCTGACACCAGGTCCTCGCGTCCTGGATCGGGGGAGACCGTGAACAGCAGGAACCTTGCAGTACTGGGCGTCGTGGCAACCATCGGCCTGGCCGGGTGCGGTGGCGACTCCGACGAGGGCGCGAGCGAGCCTGCGGCGAGCACCCCTCCGCCGGTCACCACGACCGAGGCGGCCGAGACCGAGACCACGGCCGACACCGCGAGCGAGCCGGCGACGAGCGGCAAGGCCACGCCCGGCGGCACGAGCCTGTCGATCGGCGAGCCGGCGACAATCGCCTACGAGGACTCCGGGAACCCGAAGCGCAAATCGCTGATCGAGGTCACGCCGAAGACCATCGAGAAGGGGGCGATCGACGACTTCGCCAACATCGATCTGGACCCCGAGCAGAAGGCGTCGACGCCGTACTACGCCACCGTAGCCGTCAAGAACATCGGCGACGGGGATCTCAGCGGCACGGACCCGGGCTCCTACATCGACGCGGTCGACGACCGTGGCCAGCGTCAGAACGAGATCATCTTCTTCGGCGACTTCGACCGGTGCCCCGGCGACGATCCGAAGCAGCTCGGGCCCGGGGACTCCTACGAGACCTGCCTGACCTACCTGGTGCCGGGCGGCGGCTCGATCGAGGGGATGGAGTGGGTCTTCTTCGACGAGAAGAACAGCAAGTCGGACATCAACTGGAAGTAGGCCTCAGCGCAGATCGGGCCAGGCGCGGAAGATCCGCGCTACGACTGCCGCGGCGGGCTTGGGCCGGCCGCGGTAGTCGATCAGGCCCTTCTGGGCGATCCCGCGGACGAGCCGGATGTCGGGCACCTCGCGGCGGATCGAGCCGCCGGCGAACGCCGGGGTCACCGCGAAGTCGCGCAGCACCCAGATCATCATCCCGGCGATGCGGGGATCCGAGCCGTAGACGCGAAGGTGCTCGCGCAACAGCCGGATCTGGAAGGCGTAGCCGCCGGCGCGATGGCTGGCGTTGTTGGGGTTGGCCTCCGCCCCGAACTCGGTGAGCATCAGCACCTTGCGGGGGAACGCCCGGGCGAACTCGTCAACGGTCGTGCGGATGATCCGGCGCAGGCGCGGCCCGCGCGCGTCGTTGTCGTTGTACCAGCCGTCGTAGTTGGTCAACCCGATCACGTCGAGGTTGCTGTACATGCGCAGCCCGCGGTCTGAGTCGGGCACGTACCGGCCCCAGAGGTCGACGCCGACCATCCGGCCCGGATCGCGCCGGTGCAACTCTTTGGCCACGTTGTCGACCCAGAAGCGCTGGCCGTCGTTGTGGCCGCGGCCAGCCGCTTCGTTGGCCAGGGTCCAGGCGAAGATCGACGGGTGGCGCTGGAGCTGGTCGAGCGTCACGCGGATGCGCTGGCGGCCCTGGCGCCGCAGCGCCGGCGTCTTGAGCGAGAACCCACCAGGCGGATCGTTGGGACCGATCTCCTGATAGACCAGAATGCCCGCGGCGTCGAGGCGCTCGAGCAGGGCGGGGGCGAGCGGATGGTGGGCGCGCGTGACGTTGGCCTCGATCCGCTCCAGATCGTCGACCAGACCGTCCATGTCCGGCCCGGTCAGCGCACTGCCGCGGCCGCGGGCGTCTTCGTGCAGGGACGCGCCGTGGAACTGGACCTGGCGGCCGTTGAGGTAGACGTCGCGCCCGCGCCACGTGAGTTCGCGCAACCCGACCTTCGCGCTCCACGCCGCCTCGCCGGGCACCTCGAGGGTCAGGTCGTGCAGCTGCGGATCCTCGGATGACCACAGATCGGGGTCGGCGATCCGGACCCTCGCACGAACGACGCGCGCGCTGTTTGCCGGCACGCGCACGCGAGGGAAGGGCAACTCGGCGACGCGCTCGCCGTGGCTGAGCGCTCCGCGCAGCGCAATCCGACGCGCCGGCCCGTGGTTGCGCAGCCGCGCCTGCACGCGGACCACCGCGTCGCCGCTCGTGCGCCCCAGGACCGTGAAGACCATCGGCGCCTGGATATCGCTGCGCCCGACCGGACGGACGGTCACCTCGCGGTTGATGCCGCCGAAGTTCCACCACGTGCGGTGCCAGCCCGTGGCGTTCTGCCGCTCGATGTCGGTGTAGTCGGCGCGCACCACCACGGTGTGGCGCCCGGGTCCGGACGCGCGGAAGCGCTTGGCGAACGGCTGGAACTCGCCCTCGTGCGAGCGGCCGACGCGCTTCCCGTCGATCCACACGGTCGCGCGGTGGTTGACCGACTGGAAATCGATCGCGTAGCGCCCCGCGCCGGGGACCGAGAAGCTCGCGCGGTACCAGGCGACGGCCCCGGCGAAGCCGACCTCGCCGCGCCGGCCCCGCAGCCGGCTGGGGCTCGCGTTGGGCGTGTGGGGGACGGTCACCTCGCGACCGCTCCACTCCCCGCGCCCCCAGCCCAAGGCGATGCCGGTGTTCGCGCGGTCCTCACGCTGGACCCAGCGGTCGATGACGACGCGGCCGATGGGGCCGCCATGGGTCAGCAGCCCGTCCGTCGGGGCGGCCGCGGGCGCCAGCGAGGCCGGCAGCGCCGCGGGCAGGAGAAGCACTCCGAGCGCAAGGAAGCGACGGGGCCGCATCAGCCGCTCAGGCTACCGACCCGGCGATCTCGGCCCTCCCGCTCAGAGCTTGAGCGCGACGTACTTCGTCTCGAGGTACTCCTCGATGCCCTCGCGGCCACCCTCGCGGCCGAAGCCCGACTGCTTGACGCCGCCGAACGGCGCCGAGGCATTGGAGACGATGCCCTGGTTGACCCCGACCATCCCGGTCTGCAGGCCCTCCATCACGCGGAAGGCGCGGTCCAGATCCTGGGTGTAGAAGTAGGCGACGAGCCCGAACTCGGTGTCGTTGGCCGCGGCAACGGCCTCGTCGTCGGAGGCGAACGTCGCGATGGGCGCCACCGGACCGAAGATCTCCTCGCGCAGGAGCCGCGCGTCGGCGGTCACCTCCGACAGGACGGTGGGCGCGTAGAAGTAGCCCGGCCCGTCTAGCGCTTCCGCGCCGCAGAGCACCTTGGCGCCCTTGTCGCGGGCATCCTGGACCAGCTCGTCCACCTTGCCGCGCTGCGTGTCGTCGATCAGCGGGCCGACCTTGACGTCGTCCTCGGCGCCCCGCCCGACCTTGAGCTCGCGCATCTTGGCCGCCATGCGCTCGGCGAACTCGCCGGCGATCGACTCGTGAACGTGGAAGCGATTGGCCGCCGTGCACGCCTCGCCGATGTTGCGCATCTTGGCGATCATCGCCCCCTCGACGGCGGCCTCGAGGTCGGCGTCCTCGAAGACCAGGAACGGCGCGTTGCCGCCCAGCTCCATCGAGGTGCGCAGCAGCTGCTCGGTCGTTTGCTCCATGAGCACCTTGCCGACCTCGGTCGAGCCGGTGAACGAGAGCTTGCGGGCGCGCGGGTCGCGGATCAGCGGCTCCATGACCTCGCCGGACTTCTGCGCGGTGATCACGTTCAGCACGCCACCCGGCAAACCGGCTTCCTCGAGGATCGCCGCCAGCGCCAGCATCGACAGCGGCGTCTGCTTGGCCGGCTTGACGACCATCGTGCAGCCCGCGGCGATCGCCGGGCCGATCTTGCGCGTGCCCATCGCCATGGGGAAGTTCCACGGCGTGATGAACAGACACGGCCCGACGGGCTGCTTCATGACCAGCACCCGGCCGGTGCCCTTGTCGTTGATCGCGTAGCGGCCGTCGATGCGCAGCGCCTCGCCCGCGAACCAGTTGAAGAAGTCGGCGGCGTAGGTGACCTCGGCCTTGGACTCGGCGACGGGCTTGCCCATCTCGAGCGTCATCAGCAGTGCGAGATCGTCCGCGCGTTCGACGATCAGCTCGTACGCGCGACGCAGGATCTCCGAGCGGTCGCGCGGCGCGGTCCGGGCCCATTCCGCCTGCGTGTCGGCGGCCGCGGTGAGCGCCGCCTTCGCATCCTCGACGGTCGCGTCGGCGACAGAGGCGATCGTCTCGCCGGTGGAGGGGTCCTCGACGTCAAGGGTCCCGCCGCCGCCCGCGTCGCGCCATTCGCCGCCGATGAACAGCTTGGTCTTGACGCGGTCGACGACGGCCTGCTCGGCGGTGCTCATGTGCTCACGGTCTCCGTTCCCAGCTCTTCGCTGATCGCGACGTCGATGGAGTAGTCGATCGGCAGCACGATGAGCGATGGCACGTCGAGGCTCAGCGCGCGTTTGAGGTGGGCGCCGAAGTCGCCAACTGACTCACAGCGCCAGGCGGGCAGCCCGAACGCGTCGGCCAGCTTGACGAAGTCGGGGTTGGTGAAGTCGGTGCCGAAGTGGCGGCCGAACTTCTTGTCCTGCTTCCAGACGATCGAGCCGTACTGGTGGTTCTCCCAGACGACGTTGACGATCGGGGTGCGCAGGCGCTTGGCGGTCTCGAGCTCCTGGACGTTCATGAGGAAGCCGCCATCGCCGCTGACCGTCACGACGTTGCGTTCGGGGTGCACGAGCTTGGCGGCGATAGCGCAGGGCAGGGCGAAGCCCATGCCGGCTAGCCCGTTGGCGATCAGGACGGTGTTCGGCTCGTTGGCCGGGAACATGCGAGCGATCCACAGCTTGTGCAGGCCGACATCGGAGATCAGCATGTCGGTGCGACCGAGCGCCTGGCGGATCTCCCACAGCGCGCGCGGGGGCTGCATGGGGAAATGGTCGTCGGTCTTGGCCGCCTCGAGGCGGCCGAGGACGACATCGCGCAGCCTGGTCGAGCCACCAGTGTGCGGCACGTCGCGGCACTCCTTGGCCAGCCGGCTGAGGACGTGGTAGACGTCGCCGATCAGCTCGACCTCCGGCGTGAAGTTCTCGTCGATCTCCGCGGGCTGCGAATCGATCATCACGATCTTCTTGTCACGCCCGGGGTTCCAGTGGACCGGGGCGTGCTCGACCAGGTCATAGCCGATCGCGATGACCACGTCGGCTTCCTCGAAGCCGGCCATCGCGTAGTCGCGCGACTGCAGCCCGACGGTGCCCAGCGACTGCGGGTCGAGGGCGTCGATGGCGCCCTTGCCCATGAACGTCTCGGCGACGGGAATGCCCGTGGCCCGGGTGAACTCGCGCAGCGCGGGCGAGGCGCCGGCGCGAATGACGCCGTTGCCGGCCAGCACGACAGGGTTGATGGCCGAGCGGATCACGTTGGCGGCCTCGAAGAGCTCGCGAGCGGCGGGCTCGGGCATCACCGGCTTTCGGCGCGGCAGCGGCTGGGCGTCCAACGGCTGGGCCATGACGTCCTCGGGCAACTCGAGGTGGGTGGCCCCCGGCTTCTCGGACTCCGCGACCTTGAACGCCTTGCGGACCACCTCGGGGACGATCTCGGGCGAGGTGACCCGCGCGTTCCACTTGGTGATCGGCCGCATCATCTCGACGAGATCGATGTACTGGTGGGACTCCTTGTGCATGCGCTCGAGGTCGGCCTGGCCCGTTAGCGCGACGAGCGGCGCGCGGTCGAGGAACGCGTCGGCGACCGCGGTGATGAGGTTGGTCGCGCCCGGGCCGAGCGTGCCCAGGCAAACCCCCGCTCGACCGGTCAGGCGCCCGTACATGTCGGCCATGTAGGCCCCGCCCTGCTCGTGTCGAACAGGGACGAACGACACCGACGACGACGACAGAGACTCGTTCAGGTCTAACGTCTCCTCCCCCGGGATGCCGAAGACGTACTTGACGCCCTCCGCTTCGAGGCACTCGACGAAGACGTCGGAAGCGCGACGTTCGCTCACGTGCTGTGTTCCGTCTCGAACAACGCCATGCACCGTACAGCCACCACTGCCCTTCTTGTCGGACTCCTGACGGCCCTGGCCGCCGTTCCCGCCCTGGGCGCTTCGCGCCTGGTGATCCGCGGGGCCGGCTTTGGCCACGGCGTGGGCATGAGCCAGTACGGCGCCTACGGGTTCGCCAAGCGCGGCAAGGACCACCGGTTCATCCTGCGCCACTACTACACGGGCACCGAGCTCACCCAGCTCTCGTCGAACCCAACGATTCGGGTGCTCATGCAGACCGGGAGCACGTCGTTCCGGGGCGGCTCGAGCGCCTCGGGCCGCAAGCTCAACCCGGGCACGACCTACTACGTCAGCCCCACGGGCATTGGGCGGGTGGCGCTCAAGTCCTCGAGCGGCGCCGTGCTCAAGACCTTCGACTCGCCCCTGCGTGTCACCGGGCCGGGCGCGCTGACGCTCAGCGGCGCCGCCCAGAACAGCACGACGGGAGGGCGCTACCGCGGCGTCCTGGAGTTCCAGTCCACCGCGCTGGGCTTCCAGACCGTCAACGCCGTCGGCCTCGAGGACTACATCCGCGGCGTGGTCGGCGCCGAGAGCCCGACGTCTTGGCCGGCCGAGGCCCTGCGCGCCCAGGCCGTCGCTGCGCGGACCTACGCGATCACCACGGGTGGCTCCAACGCCAACTACGACCAGTTCGCCGACACGCGCTCTCAGGTCTACAAGGGCCTGGCGGTCGAGACAGCCTCCACCGAGGATGCGGTCTCTTCCACCCGCGGCAGGGTCGTTACGTACAACGGCAAGCCGGTCGTCACGTACTTCTTCTCCACCTCCGGTGGGCGCACCGAAAACGTCGAGAACTCGTTCGTCGGATCGGCGCCCAAGCCGTGGCTCAAGAGCGTCAACGACCCCTACGACGACGAGTCACCGCGCCACCGCTGGGGGCCGTACCGGCTCACGATGAGCCAGGCCGCCGCCAAGCTCGGCTCGCGCGTCAAGGGCAGCTTCCGCGGCATCGAGGTGACCAAGCGGGGAAGGTCGCCGCGGGTGGTCTACGCCGACGTGGTCGGCACGAAGGGCCGCACGCGGGTCACCGGCCCGACCCTGCGCCTCATCTTCGGCCTGTTCGACACGTGGGCGACGTTCAACGTGATCACCGCCTCGGGCCAGACCGCCAACCCGACGAGCAAGCCGTCGGCCCCGTCCTCCGGCGCTGTCGGCGAGACCGGTGGCGTATCGCCGGGAGACGCCCGCAGCGGCGACGTGAGCACGCCGGTCGGCCTGTAGCGCGGCTCGCCCCTCGGACAACCAGGCGCGGGCTGCCTCATCCACGTATTGCGGGATACGGCTGCCCGATTGGGAGGGCTACTCCGTACTCAGCGCGTCGGCTGGCCGCTCACCCAGGCGAGGATCGCCTTGGACGGCGAAGACCTCAGCCCTACCCCTCGCCCCAGAACCCGTTGCGGATGATCTCGCCGTCGCCCTGGTGGCGCGGGCCGAACGCGAGCATCTCGAGGTCCTCGTCGCCGGCCTCGAAGGCGCGGGTGACGCCAGGAGCCACGCGGATGGCGTCGAGCGGGCCGACATCGATGATGTCCTCGTCGAGCTTCATGCGCCCGGCGCCGCGAAGGATCACGTAGACCTCCTCGGCGTTCTCGTGGCGGTGGGCGAAGGCCTGGCGCTGCCCGGCCTTGACGCCCATCAGGCTGACACCCGTCGACTGCGCGCCGAGGGCTTCGTTGGCGAAGCGCGCGCTCTGGAACTGCTCGACGCCGAAGCCCGGCGCCTGGTCCTCGACATCACGCAGGTTCTTGTGCGTCCAGTCGGCCACCGGATCAGCCTCCGTAAGCGCGGCTCAACGATTCGGCGACGCAGACCGGCTTCTCGCCGCCCTCGACCTCGAAGGTCTGTGTGATGGTGATCTGCAGGCCGCCGGGAACGTCGTCGACCTTGCTCAGCGTGGCGCGCATCCGCACCTTCGAGCCGACCGGCACCGGAGCGGGGAAGCGCACCTTGTCGTAGCCGTAGTTGAGCCCGAAGGCAAAGCCCTCGAGGCTGAACAGCGAATAGGAGAACTTCGGCCCCAGCGAGAGGGTGTAAAGGCCGTGGGCGATGGTGCCGCCGAACGGCGTGTCCTTCGCGCGCTCGGGCTCGACGTGGATCCACTGGAAGTCCTCGGTCGACTCCGCGAACGCGTTGATGCGCTCCTGGGTGACCTCGTGCCAGTCGCTGACGCCGAGCTCCTCGCCGATCTTGGACTTGAGCTCATCGGGGCCGGTGATGGTGAGCATGCGCCAAGCCTACGGCGCGCGCTTGCCCTTGCGCTTCTCCACGAGGTCAGGACGTGCTGTAACGCTCGCGAGCGCCGAAACTGGGGGTCAGACGATGCGCAGGCGGGCTTCGGGCTCGAGCTCCATCTGGCGGTGACGGCCCGACTTTGCCAAGCGCTCGGCGCTGTCGGCGGCGGCCAGCAGCAGCTCGGGGGTCGGCGCATCCTCCGGGAACACGGCCGCGCCGATGGTGGCGGTCAGCGGCGACCCGAGCACCTCGATGGAACCCAGCGCATCGTCGATCCGTGCGCCCAGGGCGGCGGCTTCCGCGGCGTCGGTCTCGGGGGCCACGACGCAGAACTCGTCCCCGCCATGGCGCACGACCGTGTCGCCGTCGCGGACCGTGGCCACCAGCGCCTCAGCGACGTCGGTAAGCAGGCGGTCGCCCGCCGGGTGCCCAAGGGTGTCGTTGACCTCCTTGAAGCGGTCGAGGTCGAGGACCAGCACCGCCAGCTCGCGCTCGGTCCGGCGGTGACGGGCGATCTCGTAGCGCAAGTGCTCGGAGAGCAGGCGGCGGTTGCCCACCCCGGTCAGTGGATCCCGGCGCGCCAGGTCGGCCAGCTCGCGCTGGCCCGCGACCAGCCCCTCGCGCAGGAACATGACCACCGCGGTGGCGATCCACAGCATCGGCACGAGCACGCCGAGGCGGGCGACCTGCTCGGAGGTGTCGTCGCGGTAGAGGAGCGGCAGCATCGCCGCCGCGGTGAAGAGCGTCATGTGAAACGCGACCGTCCGCCGCCGCTCGAAGGCGTAGGCCGCGAAGACGGCGACGAGCACGAAGAACCACTCGTAAACCGGGCCGTGCTTGCCGACCGCCCAGACGGTCAGCGCGCACTCCGCACTGGCCAGAACGGGAACGAGATGGAAGACCCGAGGCGGAATCCGGTCCCAGGGCGCGAGCAGGCAACCGAGGCCCGAGATCAGGGCGATCGCCACCAGGGCGTGGTTGAGAAGGCCCACCTGCGGGTCCCGGAACAGCAGGTTCGCCGGGATGGACGCGAGCGCGCCGACGATGAACAGGATTCCGGCGAGCCGGCCTGTCACGGTCCTGCGGGCGATCTGCGCGCTGGGGTTCATGATCTCTCCATCCCCCCATCGGCTTAACACGAGGTTCCTTGAGTGGGAATCAACCGCATCTTGCAGGATCTACGTTGGCCGTAGGGTTCTGGGCGTGTCCGGTCCCCTCCTCGCCGTAGACGCGCCGTCCCTGCTCTACCGGGCGTTCTTCGCGCTTCCGTCCTCCATCGAGAACAACGCTCTGCTGGGCTGCGTCAACCAGGTCCTGTGGGCCGCGGAGCGCCACCAGCCGCGGGCCGTGGTGATGTGCTTCGGGGCCGAGGCCGCCGTGTATCGCAAGAAGCTGCTCCCGGCCTATCACGCCAACCGTCCCGAGATGCCCGAAGACCTCGCCCGCCAATGGGCCGACGCCCGCGCCTTCTTCGAGGCCTTCGACTGGCACGTGCTCGACCACGACACCCTGGAGGCCGACGACCTGCTGGGCAGCCTGGCCACGATCGAGGCGCAGGCGGGGAGCCGGGCCGTGCTGTTCACCGGTGATCGCGACATGTTCCAGTGCGTCGGAGACCGGGTGGTCGTGCTCTTCCCGGGGGGCAAGGACGGCCCGACGGTCATCGACGAAGCCGGGGTCCGCGAGCGCTACGGCATCGAGCCCTCCCAGGTGCCGGACTTCATCGCCCTGCGCGGCGACCCGTCCGACGGCATCCCCGGGGCCAAGGGCATCGGCGAGAAGACGGCGCGCGAGATCCTGCGGGTCCACGGCTCGCTGGAGGAAGCCATCGAGAGCGCAGCGAAAGAACGTCCGAAGGTGGCGATGACCCTGCGCGACCAGGGCCCACAGCTGCGCGAGTTCAAGCACATGGCGACGCTCGTCCACGTTGAACTGGATCGCCCGACCGACCAGCCCACGGCGTTCGGGACGGCCGCGGACGCCGCCGAGGCGCGCGGGATGGCCCGGCTGGCCGGCCGGCTGCGGGAGCTAGCTTCGACGTCGTGATCCGGCGACTGGTCCTTGCGCTCGCCGTCCTGCTCGCCGTCGCAGCCGAGCCGGCGCTGGCTGCGGGCCCACCGGCGCCGGTCACCCTCGCCGAGGGCTGGGAGCTGAGCTTCGACCACTCCAGCTGGGACCCCACGACCGTGCCCGGAGTCTTCGACGCCGCCACCGAGCCTGACGCCTTCGGCGGGCGCGTCGGCTGGTACCGGCTGACCTTCGATGGCCCGGAGGCGACCGACGGCTACGAGTGGGCCCTGCGCTTCGAGACCGTCCGGCGGATCGCCGAGGTCACGCTCAACGGCGTGCCGCTGGGGCGCAACACCGAGCCCTACCTGCCCTTCGAGCTCGACGCGACCTCCCTGCGTCCGGGCGAGGAGAACGTGCTCGAGGTCCGCGTCGACAACCGCAAGCACGCCGACATTCCCCGCGAGGGATGGTGGAACTGGGGCGGCATCACCCGTCCGGTCACGCTGGTCCCGAAGGGGCGTGTCGAGTTTCTCGACGCTGCCGTGATGACCCAGCGGATCGGCGGCGGCCGCGCCACCATGCTCGTCGACGGCTGGCTGCGCAACCGCTCGTCCGAGCCGCTGGCGCCCACCGTCTCGGTCGCGCTGGAGGGCCCCGACGGAAGTCGGGCGGGCGCGGAGGAGTCGCCGGGCAAGCTGGCCCCGGGCGAGCGGCGCAGGGTCAGCTTCGAGTTCGCGGTGGAGAACCCGCGGCTGTGGGCGCCCGACCACCCCGAGCTCTACGAGACGCGGATCGACACGACCCTCGACGGCCGCCTTGAGCAGCGCGACGAGATGCGCACCGGCATCCGCACGGTCCGGGTCGTCGATGGGCTACTCGAGCTCAACGATCGGCCGGTGGACCTACGCGGCGCATCGATTCATGAGGACGTCAAGGGCCGTGGGCCGGCGCTGACCGACGACGACGTCGACGCGATCGTCGCCGATCTCGAGGCCTTGGGCGCCAACGTCACCCGCGCGCACTACCTGCTCGACGATCGGCTGCTCGATCGCCTCGACGAGGTGGGCATCCTCGTCTGGAACCAGGCCCCGATCTATCACCGCGACGTCCTGCTCGACACCGCCGAGCAACGCACGGAGGCGCTCTCGACGCTGGCCGGCACCGTGCTGGGCGGCCGCGCCCACGCCGCCGTGATGACCCACTCGGTGGCCAACGAACTCTCGACGGTGCCCGACCAGAAGCCTGATGTACGCACGTATGTGGACGCCGCGCGGCGACTGACGCGCGACCTGGACCCGACGCTGCCACCGTCAATCGACACGCTCAGCTACCCCGGCTACCCGCGCGCCGAGACGTACGCGCGCTTTCCGCTACTGGGCATCAACTCCTACTTCGGCTGGTACCGGGGCAAGGAGGACCACCCGGTCGATGACATCGCCGACTTCGGGCCATACCTGCGCCGGATGCAGCGGCTCTATCCCGACGCGGCCAAGGTCGTGACCGAGTTCGGGGCCGAGGCAACCCTCGACGGGCCGGCCGACCGCAAGCAGACCTTGGCCTTCCAGGCCGACTACGTGGAGGAGTCGCTGCGGATCATCGCCGAGGCCCCGGGCGTCAGCGGCGCGATCTACTGGACCCTCCAGGAGTTCGCCGTCAAGCCGCTGTGGGACGGCGGCGCCGACATCGAGGCCATCCAGACCGACTCGATCCACAACAAGGGCCTCATCAGCTACGACGGCGAGCGCAAGCCGGCCTGGGACGTCGCCGAGCGGGTGTTCGCGGCGACCCCGCTGTACCGCGACGCGGCGCGTTCCCCCACAAGTGGCGCCGATCCGCTCGGCTGGCTGCTGCTTGCGATCACCCCGCTGACGATCCTTGCGCTGCTGGGCCTGGCGGGGTGGGCCCTGCGCGACATCTGGCGCTACACCCGGCCGCCCGGCGGGGAGGTCGTGCGCCTCCCCGCGCGCCGGGCGGCCTGAGGGGCTACTTGTCGTCGTCGGGGTTGACGACGTCCTTGACCTTGTCGGCGGCGCCGCCGACGGCGTCCTTCACCGATCCGGTCGCCTGATCGACCTTGCCCTCGTTCTTGAGGGAGTCGTCGCCGGTCAGCGAGCCGGCTGCTTCCTTGACGCGGCCCTTGGCGTCATCAGTCGTTCCGTCACCCATGGGGGTCCTCCTTGGTGGTTGTCCCGGAGGCGTACCCGAACCATTAAGGGGTCAGACCCGCCTGAGGAACTATTAAGGGGTCAGACCCCCTTGAGGGTGGTTGAGGGAACTATTAAGGGGTCAGACCCCCTTGAGGGTGGTTGAGGGTTCTACGGCGTGAACTTGACCGTGATCACGTCGCCGTCGCGCATGACGTAGTCGCGGCCCTCCAGACGCAGCGTCCCCCGGTCCCGGGCGCCCGCGTAGCCGCCGGCTTCCACCAGGGCATCCCAGCCGATGACCTCGGCCCGCACGAAGCCCTTCTGGATGTCGGAGTGGATCGCTCCCGCGGCATGCCAGGCGGTCAGGCCGCGGCGGATATGCCAGGACTGGGCCGGCTTGTCCTCGCCGGCGGTGAAGAACGCGTTGAGCTGGAGGAGCTCGAACGCCCCGCGCACGACCCGGCGCAGCCCGGACTCCGAGCCGCCCATGTCGCTGCGCATCGCCGCGGCGTCCTCGTCGTCCAGTTCGGACAGCTCGGCCTCCAATCGGGATGAGACCGCAACGGCGACCGCGCCGTGTTTGACCGCATGGCCGGCAATCCCGTCCGGGATCTGCTCCTGGCCCTCGTCGACGTTGGCCACGAACAGGACTGGCTTGGCGGTCAGCGAGCCGAGGTCGCGGGCGGCGTGAGGCGCGGCCTCGGGCACCGGAACCGTCCGGACAGCGCGGCCCGCTTGCAGTGACTCGATGACCTGCCCGAGCCACGCCTCCTCGGCGACTGCTGTCTTGTCCCCGCCCCGCGCGTCGCGCACCACGCGAGCGTGGCGCCGCTCGGCCTGCTCGAGGTCGGCGTACATCAGCTCGGTCTCGATCGTGTCGATGTCGCGCAGCGGGTCGACGCTGCCCTCGGGATGGATCACGCCGTCGTCGTTGTGCGCGCGGACGACGTGAACGAGCGCGTCGGTCTCGCGGATGTTGCCCAGGAACTTGTTACCCAGCCCCTCGCCCTCGCTGGCGCCCCGCACCAACCCGGCGATGTCGTGGAAGTCGATCGTGTCCCAGACGATGTTCGATGCGCCGACGGTGGCGGCGACCTGCTCCATCCGCTCGTCGACGACCGGGACGACCGCCACGTTGGGCTCGATCGTCGTGAACGGGTAGTTGGCCGCCTCGGCGCCCGCCTTCGTGAGCGCGTTGAACAGGGACGACTTGCCTGCGTTGGGTAGCCCGACGATGCCGACCTTCATCGAGCGATCACGGTACCCAGCGCGGCGCCGGCCGCTACGTCGGTGCGATGGTGGACCTTCAGCGCCAGACGCGAGGCGGCGAGCGCGATGGCCAGGGAATACGGCCCCACCCGCCCGAGGCCCAGGCGGGCGTACATCCGCGCGCCGCAGAACGAGGTCGTCGTGTGGGCGCTCGGAAAGGACAGGTTCGAGTGCGTCGAGGCGAGCTTCCCAGCAGGTCGCTGGCGCCGGACGATCACCTTGATCAGCTGGTTGACGCCGTAGGACAGCAGCACCCGGCGCACCGCGCCCAGCCACTCCCCGCGCCGCGGCCCGTCGGCCGCCGCGCCCGCCAGCCCGATGGCGACCCAGACCGCCCCGTGCTCGCCCAGCTTCGAGAATCGCTCGACCACGCGCCGAACCCTAGGCGGCCGGGTAGCGCCGAGTTCCGGCTCGGCGTCTAGCCCAGGCCGAAGCCGACGCGGTTCTTGGACCGGTCGGTCTGCACGTAGACGACGACGCCGAGGTTCACCCGCACCGTGCCGTCCTCGGCCGCGATGTCGTGCCAGCCCCCGTCGGGCAGCGCCTTGAGCAGCTTGTCGAGCTCCTTGGACTCCAGGCGCAGGGCGAGCCCTCCGCCGAAGAACCCCATCGTGACCTTCTCCATGTCAGCCATCAGTGCGCGGGCTCCACGATCTCGGTGAGGACGCCGCCGGTGGCGGCCGGGTGCAGGAAGGCGACGCGCGAGCCACGGATGCCGGTCCGGGGCTGCTCGTCGATGAGGCGCATGCCCGCCGTCCTGAGGCGGTCGAGCTCGGCGTCGATGTCAGAGGTCTGGTAGGCCACATGGTGCAGGCCGGGGCCCTTCTTGGCCAGGAACTTGCCGACCGGGGTGTCCTCGCCGAGCGGCGCAAGCAGCTCGACGTGGTTCTCGCCGACGTCGAGCAGCACGGCCTCGACCCCCTGCTCGGTCACCGTCTCGCGGTGCACGAGCTCGATGGCGAAGTCGCGCTCGTAGAGGGCGAGGGCCGCGTCGAGGTCGGAGACGGCGACGCCGATGTGGTCGATCCGGGCCAGCACCCGGAGGAATCTAGCGAGGCACGCCGGAGGCGTCGAAGCATGTCGCGGCCGAAGGCCGATCGACTAGTGCCTCAGGGCTTGTCGTACGGGGTGGCCGCGGCGACGCGCAGGTGCGGCATCGAGGCCATGATCCGGTCGATGTCCTTGCGCTCGAGCACCTCGTGCTCGAGCAGCTGGCCGGCGAGGGCCTCGAGCTGCGGACGGTGGCCGGAGATGAGATCCTCGGCCTTGCGCTGCGCCTCGTAGGTCAGCTGACGCTGCTCCTCGTCGAGCTGGCGGCGGTTGTGGTCGGAGATCGCCTTCGGGTCGACCGCCCGCGTCGGGTCGGAGCCCATCGCGTACTCGTGGACCATCGAGAAGGCGATCTCGGCCACGCGCTTGACGTCGTCGGAGGCGCCCGTGGTGATCGAGCCGAAGACCAGATGCTCGGCGACGCGGCCGCCGAGCAGCATCGTCATGAAGTCGACGAGCTCCTCGCGGGTCTTCAGGTACCGGTCCTCGTGCGGCAGGTTCATCGTGTACCCGAGGGCACGGCCGCGCGGGACGATGGAGATCTTGTGCAGACGGTCCACGCTGGGCAGCAGCTCGCTGCACAGGGCGTGGCCCGCCTCGTGATAGGCCACGACGCGCTTCTCGTGGTCGTTGAGGGCACGGCGGCTCTGGACGCCGGCAATGACCCGCTCGAGCGCGGAGTCGAAGTCCTCCTGGCCGATGGTGGAGCTCTTGCGCCGGGCGGCGAAGATCGCCGCCTCGTTGGCGATGTTGGCCAGGTCGGCGCCGGTCAGCCCGCTGGTTTGCTGAGCGACGATCGAGAGGTCACAGTCGGCGACCGGCTTGCCCGCGGTGTGAACCTCGAGGATCTTCTCGCGGCCCTTGACGTCGGGCGGCGAGACGAAGACCTGACGGTCGAACCGGCCGGGACGAAGCAGGGCGGAGTCGAGCTTGTCGAGCAGGTTCGAGGCGGCCATGACCACGACCTCGCCGCGACCGTCGAAGCCGTCCATCTCGACCAGCAGCTGGTTGAGGGTCTGCTCGCGCTCGGCGTTGATGTCCGAGCCGCGATGGCCGCCGACGGCGTCGAGCTCGTCGATGAAGATGATGGCGGGCGCGGCCTTGCGCGCCTCGCGGAACAGCCGCCGGATGCGGGCGGCGCCCAGGCCGGCGAACATCTCGACGAACGAGGCGGCCGACTGGCTGAAGAACTCGGCCCCGGACTCGTGGGCGACGGCCTTGGCCAGCAGCGTCTTGCCCGTGCCCGGAGGGCCGTGGAGCAGGACGCCCTTGGGCACCGTGGCGCCGAGCTTGCGGAACGCCGTGGAGTCCTTGAGGAAGGCCACGACCTCCTGGAGCTCCTCCTTGGCGTCCTCGACGCCGGCGATGTCATCCCAGCGGACTGCCGACTTGGCCGACGGGCGGATCTGCGCCGGCTTCGTCTTGGGCATCAGCTTCAGCGACCGCCAGAAGAAGGTGACCATCGCGAGCATGAACAGCAGCGTCGCGACGCCCGACCACTCGAGCCCGAAGGCCTTGACGTCTTCGAAGAAGGACTGCGCGAGGAGCATCACGGGGGGTATCGGTCCGCAGACGAAGCCCTTGAGCCTTGCCGCAGCGGGCTAGACGATCGTTCGCTCAGCCGCAGATCTCGCGCGCCATGTCGGCGAAGAAGCGCGTGGCGAGCTCGAGGTCGCGCGCGTCGATTCGCTCGTCGGCGCCGTGCCACAGCGGGCCGACCTCGTACAGCGTCATCTGCTTCTGGGGGAAGAAGCCGTAAGCGATGAGATCGGGGAACGTCGCCCGCCAGGTGCGAGAATCGGTGAAGCCCGGGAGGATCGTGGGAACGAGCCGGCTCCCTGGGTCCTCGCGCTCCATCCAGTCGGCCATCGCATCCCACAGCGGCGACTCGGCGGGCGAGCTGTTGCCGGTCACCATCTCGGTGAACTCCAGCTCGTAGTCGGCATCCCCGAGGACCTCACGGATGCGGCGCTCGGCGGCCTGAGCGTCCAGCCCAGGCGGGACGCGGCAGTCGACCTCGAGCTCGGCGGAGCTGGGGACGACGTTGATCTTGGCGCCGGCGCGGACGATCGTCGGCGCCAGTGTCACGCCGAGCATCGGCTCGACGACCGCCGCCAGCACCGGGTCGCGGTCGCGCAGCTCGTCGAAGGTGACCCCGAGACGCTCGAGCAGCAACCGCGGGCCCTCGGTGATGTCGAACTCGGGCTGGCGCTCGCGCATGCGTTCGAGCAGCGGCGCCAGCTTGAACAACGCGTTGTCGCCCAACCGCGGCATCGAGGCGTGGGCCGCGACACCGGTGGTCCGCAGCCGGAAGCGGAACACGCCCTTCTCGGCGATGCAGACGGGGTAGAGACGCTCGTCGCCGTAGGGCGTCAGGGTGCCGGCGCCCTCGTTGAGCAGGTAGTCGCAGCGGACCTTCTCGGGATGGTGCTCGCAGATCCACTTCGCGCCCTCGGCGCCACCGGTCTCCTCATCGACGACCACGACGACGAGGAGATCCCCCTTGCCGCGCCAACCCTCCTGGGCGAGGCGCAGAGCCGCGCAGACCTCGGTCGCGGTCTGCTGCTTCATGTCCTGGGCGCCGCGGCCGTAGATCACCCCGTCGACCTCGTCGCCGGCCCACGGGTCGTGCGTCCATTCGCTGGGCGTGGCCAGCACGGTGTCGACGTGGGAGAGCAGACACAACGTCGGCCCGTCACCGGCGCCGCGCAGCCGCGCGACCAGGTTCGGGCGCTCGGGAGTCCGGCCCAGCAGCTCGACATCGAGGCCCGCGCCCTCCAGCATCCCGGCGAGGTGCTCCTGGGCCACCCGCTCGTTCCCCGGCGGGTTGACCGTGTTGAAGCGCAGCAGGTCCTTCAGCAGGGCGACCGGATCGGCCATCGGGTTGAGGCTACGGGACAACCGCGCGCAGGCGGCTCTCGCTTGGATTACGAGAGGGCGCGCATACTGATGGGCATGGTCGACCAGCTCTTCGAGCCCGAGGACACCCCGCCCTCTCACGCGGTGGCGCCGGACGCGCCGCTTCCCGCGCGTATGCGGCCGCACACGCTCGACGACGTGGTCGGGCAGGACCACGTGCTCGGCGAGGGCAGCACGCTGCGCTCGGCGATCGAGCAGGGCCGCCCGTTCTCGATGGTCCTCTACGGCCCGCCGGGGACAGGCAAGACGACGCTGGCCCGGATCGTGGCCACCGCAGCCGACGCGGCGTTCGAGGAGCTCAGCGCGGTGCAGGCGGGCAAGGCGGAGGTGCGCGGGGTGATCGACCGCGCCGCTGAGCGACGCAAGGGCGGCCGCCCCACCGTCTTCTTCCTCGACGAGATCCACCGCTTCAACAAGGCCCAGCAGGACGCGCTGCTACCCGCGGTCGAGGAGGGGCTGATCACCCTGATCGGCGCCACAACTGAGAACCCCTACTTCGAGGTCAACTCCGCCCTGCTGTCGCGGGCGCAGGTCATCGAGTTACAGCCGCTGACCGAGGCCGACGTCGCAACGTTGCTGCGCCGGGCCATCGAACGCGACGAGCTGCGCGGGACAACGGTCGACGACGATGCGCTGGAGTTCCTGGCCATACGAGCCGACGGCGACGCGCGGACGGCGCTGGCCGCCCTCGAGCTGGCCGCTGACACCGCCGGAGATCGCGTCACGCTGGCGGTCGCCGAGGATTCACTGCAGCGGCGAGCCATCCGCTATGACCGAGCCGGCGACCACCACTACGACACGATCTCGGCGTGGATCAAAGCCACCCGCGGCTCGGATCCCGATGCCTCGCTGTACTACTTGGCGGTGATGCTCGAAGGCGGCGAGGATGCGCGGTTCATCGCCCGCCGCATGGTGATCCTGGCCTCCGAGGACGTCGGCAACGCCGACCCCCAGGCGCTGTTGGTGGCGGTCGCGGCCGCGGACGCGGTCGAGCACGTCGGGATGCCCGAGGCCGTCCATGCCCTGTCCCAGGCGGCGATCTACCTCGCGCTGGCGCCGAAGTCCAACGCCGCCTACCGCGCCATCAAGGCGGCTCGCGCCCATGTCCGCGAGCACGGCGCCCAGCTGCCGCCCGGGCCCGTGCGCAGCGCCGCCTATCCGGGCGCCGCGGCGCTCGGCCGAGGTCAGGGATACGACTACCCCCACGACCGCCCGGGGCACCTCTCGCCGATGGAGCTCATGCCCGAAGGCCTGGAAACGCTGCGGTTCTACGAGCCCGATGCCGCCGAAGCCGCCCTCGCGGAGCGGCTGCAGGAAATCCGCCGCGCCCGCGGCAAGCCGTAACCCCCCGCGGCCGGCGGCGTTGTTCCGTGCAGGACATGCGGCGACTCGACGGATCGACAACCCTGCCTTCCGGCCTCCGGCTGCGCCTGCGCATCCCGCACCGCTCCGATGCGGCGCGCCTGCGCGACCTGTTCGACCGGCTCGAGGCGCCGACCGACGACCTGGCGCTCTCGCGGCTCGTGCGCTTCGACCCGCGCGAGCGCGTCGCTGTGGTGGCCAGCGTTCTGCTGGACCGCAGCGAGGAGATCGTCGGCATCGCGGTCTCCGAGCTCGGCGCCGACGATCTCGAGCTTCTCGTCGCCGACGAGATCCAGGCACCTGGCGCGGGAGCAGCGCTCGCCGAGTCCTTGCGCGCCCACAGTGAGCGCGCCAGCCGCATCGCCTGACGGCCTGTCGGGGAACAGGCCTGACAAGATCGGCCGCGATGGCGACCGAGACCCTCGCTCCCCTGGACTCCCACAGCCCCGTAACCGGCGCGGTGCTCGGCTCGCTCACGCCCACACCACGGGACGGCATCGAGAGCGCTGTTCGCAGCGCCGCGACCGTGCAGCGGCTGTGGGCCCAGCTGCGGCTGCGCGACCGCGCCCGGTACATGGCCCGCGCGGCGCAGGCGGTGATCGCCGAGATGGACGAGCTGGCCGACCTGGTGTGTCTCGAGCAGGGCCGGCCGCGAACCGAGGCCCTGTTGATGGAGGTCCTCCCGGCGATCGACACGTTGCAGTGGCTGGCCGAGGAGGGCCCGGGCGTCCTGGAGGGCGAGCGGGCTCGCGTCTCGCAGCTCCTGTATCCCGGTAAACGGGCCCGTTGGACCTACGAGCCGCTCGGAGTGGTCGCTGTCCTCGGCCCCGCCGCCGAGCCGTTCGCCACGCCGCTGGGTGACGTCGCGGTCGCGCTGATGGCGGGCAACGGCGTCGTCCTCAAGCCCTCGCCGCTCGCCGCGCTGGCCGGCGAGCGGATCCTGCGCCTGTTCGTCCGCGCGGGCCTGCCAGAGGGGCTGTTGCGCATCGTGCACGGCCACGCCGACACCGGTCGCGCCCTCGTCGACGCCCGCGGCGTCGCCCAGGTGCGCTTCACCGGATCGCTGGCGGCGGGACGCGACGTCGGCGAGGCCTGCGCCCGGTCGCTCAAGCGCAGCGTGCTGGACACTGGGGGCCGCGACGCGGCGCTCGTCCTTGCCGACGCGCCGCTCGACCGGGCGATCCAGGGCGTCGTCTGGGCGGCCTTCGCCAACGCGGGCCAGAGCGGAGGCAGCGTCGAGCGGGCGATCGTGCTGCGCGAGGTGGCAGAGCCGTTCGTCGCGGGGGCGGTGGCGGCCGCTCGCGCGCTGCGCGTCGGCGATCCGCGGGAGAACGGCATCGACGTGGGGCCGCTGGTGGCTCGTGATCGCCTGCGCCGAGTGGAGGAGCTGCTCGATGAAGCGGTGGCGGAGGGGGCGACCCTGTGCTGCGGCGGACGCGCATCGGTGGAAGGGCTGCCCGGCCCGTTCGTCGCGCCGGCGGTGCTCCTAGGGGCGACCTCTTCGATGCGGCTCTCGCGTGAGGAGGTCCCGGGGCCGGTGCTGTCGATCGAGGTCGTCGACTCCGAGGATGAGGCGATCATTGCGGCCAACCGCGACGAGGCAGGGCTGGGGGCGTCGGTGTGGACCGACGATCGCTACAAGGGGGCTCGCATCGCGCGAGAGCTCAACGCCGGGATGGTGTGGATGAACGACCATCTCGTCCAGCGCGGTCCGCCCCAGATCCCCTGGGGCGGAACCCGCGGCTCGGGCGTGGGTCGCGCTCGCGGCGCGATCGCCCTGCGCACGTGCGCCGAGCCAAAGGCGATCACGTGGGACGCCCCGAGGGGTCGCGCCTACTGGTGGCATCCCTACGACGCGACGCTGCGCGAGGCGGCGCGAGCGCTCGGACTGCTGCGCTCTCAGCGCGACCCGGATCGCGAGCGCGCGCTCAAGCAGGGCTCGCCGGCGCTCCTGCGCGTGGCGGGCCGCACCGTGCGCGCGCTCCGCCGCCGCTGAGTGGTCACGACTTCAGCGCGGGAAGAGGATGCGCGGGAGCGAGCGCGGCCGCTCGCGGGCTGCACGGCCGAGGCCGCGGAGCACCTCTGGAACGAAGCCTCGTACGGGCACGTCGCGGCGGATGCGGCTGACGGTGGCCCGCGGTAGGCCGCCGCGCAGCAGGCCCTGGGAGACCTCGATCCGGTCTGCGACCCGCAGCAGCTCGACCTCGAGGCCGCGATGCGCCTGCGCGCGTGGCTCGTGGTGAAACTCGACGGCGTCCGCGCACCGTCGCAGGCGTTCGGGCGGCCAGTCCGCCAGCAGCTCCTCGGCGACGCGGCGCCCATCGGTCACGTATGCGGCCTTGGTCGCCACCGAGGGATAGAGGCCGATGTCGTGCAGCCAGCACGCGCAGGCGAGCAGCTCGCGGTCGATCTCCCGCCCCGCCGCCAGCTCCTCGGCGAGCAGAAGAACGCGTCGGCTGTGGCGTTCGATTGGCCCTCCCTCGGTCCCGCAGGCCGCTTGGAGCGCCGCGAGGCACCGTGATTCGGAAGCCGTCATGCGCAGTAGCCTCCCAGCCAATGCCTGCCGCCGCATACGCCGGGAAGGAGTGCGTCTGTCAGTACCGGCGCGGGATCTGTGACCAGACATGCGTCCGGGACATGCTCGAGACGCCGTTCTACATCGCCTGCCTGAAGCTCAAGGGCCGCAGGTGCCTGGTCGTCGGGGGCGGCGAGATCGGTTTGGAAAAGGCCGAGGGCCTCCTCGCCTGCGACGGCGACGTGACGCTTGTCTCGCCC
>Ga0136633_1000151_pt1 | contig 51369 bp, 43 predicted proteins | sample AntDrymeUQ832206_2_FD_105494 | JGI IMG/M metagenome (GOLD analysis project Ga0136633, IMG submission 105494) | Polar desert sand microbial communities from Dry Valleys, Antarctica - metaG UQ83 (22.06) | ecosystem: Environmental > Terrestrial > Soil > Desert | place: Antarctica: Dry Valley... | reverse complement strand
ATGTCGGTCGCCGGGGCTCGACGAGGAGGTCACCCACCATGGGCGCCAGCACCGAAGCCACCGGTCGCGAGGTCCCGCTTGAGCACCTCGAGCACGAGATCTGTCAGCTGTCTGCGCACCTCTCCGCCGCCATGTGCCGCTGGCTGGAGCTGGTCGCCGAGTTCGACCGGCGTGAAGGCTGGGGCCACCAGGGAGCCAAGTCGTGCGCCCAGTGGCTGAGCTGGCGCTGCGGCACCAGGCCCGCCACCGGCCACCTCCACTGGTTCTGGGACGACGACGGTTCGCTGGTCATCACCACCCGACTCGACGCCGACGAAGGTGCCCTGGTGCTCCAAGCCCTCGACGCCGGCGACCACGCCCTCCGCGACCAGGCAGCACGTGGGAGGTTGTCCACAGAAATCGACGATGCCGCGGCATCGTCGGGCCCGGCTGTGGCGTCCACCGACGACACCGTGACCGACGCCCGCCGCCACAACGCCGAGGCCGCTCGGGTCCCTTTCACCCGGGCCGACGCCTTGGTGGCGATGGCCGAGACGATGCTGGCCCACGGTCCCACCGCCCGCGACGGCGGCGAGCGCTATCAGGTGGTGGTCACCGTCGCCAACGACACCCTGCCGGCGTCGCCGGCGGTGCCGAGATCGATGGCGGCCCGTTCCTGTTCTCCGAGGCGGCTCGGCGCCTGGCGTGTGACTCCACCGTGGTGGCCATGAGCCTGGGCGACGGTGGCGAGCCGCTCAATGTGGGCAGGGCCACGCCTACCATTCCCCGCCACATCCGCCGTGCCCTGCGCAAGCGGGACGGGGGCTGCCGGTTCCCGGGGTGCGGCCAGCGCCGCTTCGTCGACGGCCACCACATCGTCCACTGGGCCAAGGGTGGTGAGACGTCGCTGGCCAACCTCTGCAATCTGTGCAAACTCCATCATCGCGCCGTGCACGAGGGCGGCTTCGGGCTGCGGCGCGCATCCTCAGGCGAGTTGGTGTTCACCATCCCGGCCGGCGTCGAGCTGGCCGCCGCCCCCGAGGTCGAGCCCGTCACGCTCGAAGTGGACGACGTCAATCGCCGACTCGGTGTGGTGATCGGCACGGCCACCGGGGCGTGCCTGTGGGGTGGCGAGCGTCTCGACCTCGGTCTCACCGTCGACGCACTGTTGTGCCTGGAGGGCCGCATCGGGGCGTAAGCCAGGAGCCAGGACCTCCGAGGTCACAGCCCGCTTCACGGCGCACCTCGCCGGAGCCGCACCCCTTCGATTTCCCCCGCGCCGGGAGGCCGGCGAGGCTCCGCACCGGACGAGGTCCCGGCTGTGACACCGGCGGCAAGCTGCGTCGTCGGCTTCGGCCAGCCCGATATTCCATGACTCTAAGCCCCTCATGGCCAATGTCTGCCGTATTCATCCAAATTGGCGGGCAACAGCTTGGAGTCTGAGTCGCACCGAGTAACTGCTCCGAGGAACGAAAAGGGCGGGCGCCTGGCGCCCGCCCTTTTCGTTCCCTCGCTGCGTTCCCCCTACCGGAGCCCGATGCTGACGGTGTAGGTGTTCCCGTCGTCGAGCTTGACGCCGATCCGCCAGTAGTACCCGGCCTGGTTCTTGGCGGTACCCCAGTTGTAGATGTACTGCTGGGCGGTGGCGTCCCAGCGGTAGGTGCCGCCGGTCGTCGGTGCATCGGCGTAGGTGATCTCGTCGATGGAAGCCGTCGTAAGGCTGCCCTTGGCCGGTGTGAGCCATTGCGGAGCGCTGCTGGCCTGGACGACGCTGCCGTCGGCCTTCCTCAGCTGGAACTTGACCGGGACGGTGCTGCCGGCCTTGAACACGCTGACCTCGGCCCCGATCTGGTGGGCCGTGTCGTTGATGGGCTGCAGGAACCCGTCGAAGGTCCGGTAGACGACTCGGTACGTGCCCGTGGCCGTCTGGACGTTGCCGGCGTTGTCCTTCGCCGTCGCCGTATAGGTGAAGGTGCCGACGCCGTTGGCCTGGCCACCGGTGACGTTCACCGTGCACGAGGCCGGGCCGGAGACGTTGTCGCCGGCCGTGCATGAGGCCGTCGGAGCAGCGCCGAGGGTGTAGATCCCGCCGCCGATTATGCCCTGGAGGGTGACACCGGGCTTCTCGGCATCGATCTTGATGCCGGAGACCGTGGCGCTGGCGGAGTTCCCGGCCTTGTCCTGCGCCGTCCCGCTGACCGACTGGCCGGCGCCGTTGCCCGCCAGCGTGACGTCACCGGGGCACACCCCGATGCCCGAGAGGGCGTCGTCGCAGGTGAAGTGCACCGTCACCGGCCCTGTGTACCACCCGCCGGTGCCAAGGGTACCGGCGCTCACCGCGCCGGTGATGGTCGGCGCCGTCTTGTCCAGCTTCACGGTGGCCGAGTCGGTGCCTAGGTTGCCGGCCAGGTCGGAGGCCCCGCCGTTGACCACTTGACCGCTCGCCGAGGTCTCAGTGCTGACGATCTGGTCCGGCGTGACCGTGGCCGGGTCGACACCGGAGCCGGTGTCGTCGTCCTTGGCGATGAAGTGGACGGTGACGTTGCTGTTGTTCCACTCGTCGGCGTTGGGCACCGGGCTCAGCGTGTGGGTGACCGTCGGTGCGATGTTGTCAAACTTGAGGGCCACACTGTTGGGAGCCTCGGCGTTATCGGCATTGTCCACGGCGTAGTAGCGGACGTTCGCCACGCCGCTGCCGTTCAAGGGAACATTGACCTCGGCCGTCGCTCCCTTGGTCGTCGTGAACGGCCCGCCGTTGAGCGAGGTGCGGATCTCCTTGACGCCCGAGAGGAGCGCCTGGTCAACAGCTGTGACCTTCACGGTGGCGGTGTTGCCCTTGCACCAGCCGTTCTTCGAGGTGCAGACGTTGTCGGCCGAGCTCTCGGGCAGGAGGCCGTCGATGTTGATCCCGCCGACGGTCTTGCCGACCGTGGTGTTCCCGGCGAGGTCGCCGGCCGGGTCGCTGGTCACGCTCTGGCCGGCGTCGTTCCCGCTGACGAGCTTGTCGCTCGGGCAGATGGCGATGCCGGAGCCGGCGGTGCTGTCGACCAGAGCGCCGGCGGTGCTGTCGACCAGAGCAGGGTCGGAGCACGTGAAGGCCACGACGACATCGCCGTTGTACCAGCCCGCACCGTTGGCCACCGTGGTGGGCCCCCCGGAGATGGTCGGGCCCTTGCGGTCGATCTTGATCCCGCTCACCGAGGCGGCTGTGCTGTTGCCCGCCTTGTCGAACACGCTCACGGGCCCGGCACCGAGGCTCCTGCCCTCGCCGGTGATCGTGCTGTCCCCCGGGGTCGTCCCGGTGTCGATCCCCGAGAGCCCGTCCTGACCGGTCCAGCGGATCACCACGTTGTCCCGGTACCAGCCGGCGCCGTTGGCGGCGGTTGTGGCTGCACCGGCCAGGGCCGGTGGCGTCTTGTCGATGCTGATGTCGCCGACCGTGGCGCTGGCGTCATTGCCCGCGTTGTCCGTGGCGGTGCCGATGACGCTCTGACCTGCGCCCTCGTTGGTGAGCGTCTGCGCACCGACGCAGCCAGCGATGCCGGACTCGGCGTCTGAGCAGTCGAAGCTCACCGACACGTCACCGTTGTTCCAGCCGAAACCGTTTGCGACGGGGCTTCGGCTGCCGACGATCGTCGGAGCGATGCCGTCGATCTTCACGGTGATGGTGTGCCCGGACGCCGTCTTGTCCTCGGTGTTGCCGGCGTTGTCCATGCTCCAGAAGGTGATGGTGTGGATCCCCTTGGAGCCGAAGTTGAACACGCCGCTGTAGACCTGCGTAGCGCCTCCGTCGACCTGGTAGTAGGTCTTGTCGACGTCGGACAGCGGGTCGACGCCGGTCAGCGTGACCGGGACTGCCGCCGCGTACCACCCGCTGGCGAGCGGCTTGGGCACGCTGGCCGAGGTGTTGGGCGAGTGCCGGTCGATCTTCACGCAGACCGTCTCCGTCGTGCTGTTGCCGGCCAGGTCGGTGACCGACTTGGTGGCGCACACGTTGTCGCCCTCGCCGGTGAGGAGGTCGTCGCCGGGGTCGGCGGCGAGGCCGGAGAGAACGTCCGAGGCCGTCCAGTGGATGGTGACCTCGCCGCTGTACCAGCCGTTGCCGTTCGGGCCCGTCGTGGCCACGCCGCTCAGGCTGGGGGCCGTCTTGTCGACTTTGATGCCGTTCTCGGTCGCGCTGGCCGAGTTGCCGGCGGCGTCGACGGCGGTGCCCATCGCGCTCTGGTTGGCTCCCTGACCGAGGGTCGCAGGCAGAGAACAGGAGTCGATGCCCGAAAGGGAGTCGCCGCACGTGAAGCTGACGATGACATCAGCTTTGTACCAGCCGTTGTCGTTCGGGGTGCGGTCTCGCGCCGCGCCGATGGTCGGAGCCGTCCTGTCGATGCTGACCGTAGCCGGATCGGTGGCCGAGTTCCCGGCGTTGTCGATCGCCGTCCCGGTGACCGCCTGGTTCTTGCCCTCGGTCGTGATGGTCTGGTTGGGCCCACAGCTCTGGATGCCTGAACCGGCGCCGTCGGAGCAGCTGAACGTCACGGTGACGGCGGTGTTGTTCCACCCGTTGACGTTGGCGGCGGGCGACTGGCCGTGGGTGATCGTGGGCGGCGTCTTGTCGATTTTGACCTGGACGGTCTTGTGGACCTCCTCGTTCCCGGCCTTGTCCACGCTCCAGTACTCGAGGCTGTGGACGCCGTCGGTGCTGACGGCCACCGTGGTCCCGCTCTGGGTCGTGCCCCCGTCGAGCTTGAAGCTGGTCGCCTGGACGCCGGAGAGGGCGTCGGCCGGGACCAGGGTGACGGTGACGTCGACGTTGTTCCAGTTGGTCGGGGCGTTGGCGCTCGTGACGGGCGCCGTCTTGTCGATGCTGACCGCCGGGGCGCTGGTGGCGCTGGCGGCGTTGCCCGCCTTGTCACTCACCGACGTGGAGGCGGTAAGCCCCGTCCCCTCGCCCGTGATCGAGCTGTTTGCCGGGCAGGCGCCGTTGATGCCGGACAACAGATCGGCGCACGTCCAGAGCACGGCGACGTTGGAGTTGTACCACCCGGCGCCGTTGGGGCTGCCGACCGGCGCGCCGCTCAGAGTCGGCGGCGCCTTGTCGATGTTGATGTTGCTCACCGAGGCGCTGGTAGTGTTGTCAGCCACGTCGACCGCGGCCCCCGTCACGGACTGGCCGGCGCCGTTGGAACTCAGCGTGGTGGGGCCGGTGCAGCTCTTCACGCCTGACAGCCCGTCGGAGCAGGAGAACGAGACTGTGACGTCGGCGTTGTTCCAACCGAACGCATTGGCGGCCGGGAGCCGGCTGCCGGTGATGGTCGGGGCGGTCTTGTCGAGGTTGACGGTCACCGACCCCGTGCCCGAGTTGCCCAGCGCATCGGTGGCAGTCGCCGTCTTCGTCACGCTGGCACCATTGGTGGTCACCGAGTCGGTGGCCGGCGTGGGCCCGCTGCTCACTCCGGAGCCGACGTCCGTCGCGCTCCAGGCGATGCTCACGTTGCTCTTGTTCCACCCGGCGGTGTTGGGGAGGGACGAAAGGGTCGCCGTCAAGGTCGGACCGGTGTTGTCGAGGACGTAGGAGGCGGTCGCGCGGTCGTTGTTGCCCGAGCAGTTGTCCTTGCTGTTGAAGTTCGGGAAGGCGACGGCCGAGACGGTCTTGACGCCGTCGCCGGTCTCCGCTGTGAAGGGGAACGTCCAACTCGACTTGGCCGCGCTCGAGGTCAGCTTGGCGGCATGCGCTCCGGAAACTTCCACACATTTGGTGTCGCTAGACGTGGCGACCGTCAAGGTGAGCGCCCCGCCATTCTTGGCGTAGAGCCCTCCGCCCACGCTCACCGTGCCAGTCCCGCCGGTGAACGAGGCGGACGTCACCGAAGAAGCGGTCGCCGGGCCGGCCGCGCCGAGCAGGCCGAGGACCAGGGTGCTGGCCAAGCCGACGCTGAGCGCGGAGAGACCCCGTCGCCTGGCCGAGACGGGTAGCAGGGCGGAGAGGAAGCGCCGCCTCCCTGCTCTCGTTGCGAGCGGTGAGGATGATGCAACATTCCACCCGCTGTCCGGCGTCGACCTGTCGTTCGAACTCATGTGCATCTCTCCTGATTTCGAGTTCCGCCGTCTTGTCACGGGACCAGTGACAAGGTTGAAGTGAAGGCTCCCTGAAAGAAGCCCCTGAAGGTCTGCTGAGATCTCCGGCGCACGTCCCCACGAAACCGCCAGAAGCGATGTCGCAGATCCGGTCGGCCCTCGACCTGGCCGCCGGCGGCGTGGGTGCGAGGTGCCGGCCAAACGGGCCCGGCCTAGTGAAAGTAGAGAGCAGGGGCCCCAGCTACCACCCCCAAAGTTGACTAGGTCACATGACCCGGTCAGGCCACGAGAACGACAAATCAGTGGTTTCCGGGCCAGTCGGCGGCCCTGGCCATGGCCAGCGCCTCCCGCTGACTACTTACGTCCAGCTTGGCGAACACGCTCTGGATGTGGCCCCGCACCGTTGAGACGCTGATCCCGTCGCCGCGGGCGATCTCTTTCGGCGAGTGGCCCTCGATGAGGCGCCGCAGGACGCCGGCTTCCCGATCCGTCAGCCTGCGGAAGGGCAAAGACCGGGCCTGCTCGTCCAACTCGCTGCGCTCCAGCGCCTCGACGAGGGCCTCCCGCTCGTCGGGGAGCATGAGCTGGCGGCCCTCGGCGACCTCGACGAGGGTGGCGACCAGCTTGTGGAACGGCATGGCCTTGTCGATCACCGCCTCGGCGCCGGCCCTGAGGGCAGAGGCGATGAGGTGGGGATCGGTGCCGGCCGTGAACAGCACCACCTTGGCCCCTGTGCCCATCAGCGGCGCCACCATCGGCAGGCCCACCCGTCCGCCCCCCAGATGCAGGTCGAGCAGGACGATATCGACGTCCAGGGCGCGGGCGTGGGCCACGACCGCCTCGATGCTGAGGTCCTCGGGATCAGCGGCAACGACCGGCCCGAACCCCGACGCTTCCAGTGCCATGGCCAGCGGGACGGCGATCACAGCGTGATCGTCCACCAGCAGGATCGACGCCTTCCGCTCCTCGCCGCTGGACGCCATCCAATCAGTTTTGCCCGTTCCAAAGGCACCCGTGGGCCGGTACAAATCACGTGTGGACAAACCCCCGCGGCGCCGCATCCTGGTGGCGGTGGAACCGACCGTGCTGGAGGGCGCCCTGGCTGTGCTCCTCCAGGACCGCAACGATGTCGTGCAGTTCCACGACGCGATCGAGATCGATCTCAGCGGGCCGTACGACGCCGCCATCGTGACCACCGAGCTGGTGGACCGTGTCCGCGCCGACGTGGTGATCACCCTGCCGGGAGACGGGGCCGACGTCGGCGTGGGACACATCCTCACCGGAGGACTGGACCGGGAGGTGCAGGTGCACTCGCACCAGCAGGTGATCGACCTGCTCGACGAGCAGTTCCCGCCGGTCCTGGGACCGGGGGACCGCCAAGTCGAGAGCGGCTGACGGGTCGGGGCGGGCCGTCGTCCGACCCAGGGGGCAGTGCCGGTGGCTACGGCGTTCCGGGCCGGAGCGTGACCTCGACCACCGTCCCGCTGCCGGGCTCCGATTGCACGGCGAAGCTGCCCCCGAGGTTCTCCACCCGCTCGCGCATGCTCCGCAGGCCGAACCCGTAGCCCACCACCAGGTCGGGGTCGAACCCCTTGCCGTCGTCGGCGACGGTGAGGCGGAGGACCCCGTTCCCGGCGTGCAGCCGGACGGACACCATGGTGGCCTGCCCGTGCCGCACGGCGTTGCCGGTCGCCTCACGGACCACTCGCACCAGGGCGTCGCGGACGCCGGGGGGGACATCGGGCACCGCCCGACCCTCGACCTCCACCGCCGTGCCGGCCCGTGCGGCGACCTCCTCGGCTGCCTCGCGCAACGCCTCGCCCAAGCGCTCGGCGCCGGTACCCGAGAGCGCCTCGACCGCCTGCCGGGACTCCTGGAGAGCCCGCTCCGCAGCCGCCGCCACGTGGGCGGCCATGTCGGGCAGGTGCACGCCCCCGGCCATGGCGGCGGTCTGGGAGCGGATGAACGACAGCTCCTGCACCAGGCCGTCGTGCAGATCACGGGCCATGCGGCGTCGTTCCTCCATCACCGCCAGCCGGGTCTGGTCCCGCCGGTAGGCGTCGATCTCGCGACTGGCGCCGACCAGGAAGCACAGGTAGGCGCCGAGGCGCAGCACGTCGCCGGTGTAAACCCAGTTCGAGTACAGCGAGGGGAAGAGGAAGTAGTTGAGCCGGGCGAACGCGGCCAGCACCGCACCCGCGGCCAGCCACTCGAGCAGCGCGTCGCCGCCCGGCCGGGCCTGCCGCCGGAACCCCACGGCGGCGGCGGCGTACAGCGCCATGGCCGCCACCTGGATGGTGAGCACCACGGGATGGCCGACGACGCGGGGCCGGCCCGACGACTCCGGCGAGAGGAACGGGTCGACGGCCTCGGCCAGCGACCGGCCGGCGACCACGGCGAACATGGCCACGACCAGGACCACGAGGAACGTCCCCCCCAGGGCCCGTATGCGCACACGCCTCCCTCCTGAGAGGGCAGTCCCCGGGACGAAGGCGGCCGAGCACAACCCCGCCGCGCCGGCGAAACGGAGGCCCACAGCCGCCCACGTGAGTGCGCCGGCAGGGCGGGCGCCAGCGGTGACGATCGGGGCGGCGGACAGGAGGATGTTGGTGGCTGCGAGCACCAGGAAGGTCCACGCCAACAGGGCGTCCCGGGTGGCGCGGCGGGCGTGGTAGCGCTGCACGGCGAGGTACGCCAACAGCCCGCCGACCAGGCCCTCGCCGGTCTCGAGCGCCACGTGGAGCGACAGGTTGTCGTAGGCGAAGCGCACGACGGGGTTGAGTGTGACCAACATCGTGAGCAGACCCCCGACCATGAGCGCCACGATGGTGGGCGGGTTTCGGCCGAGCGGCGTCCTCCATCGAGCGCTACTCAATCCGTCTGCGTCCTCCCGGGCGCGTCCGGTGGATAGGTGTGCGACCGCTCCCGCCGACCGCCAGCCATCTCACATCGAGCCTCTCGAAGCCACAGCCCACGTTCCCTGCCGCTCGCGTGGACGCCTCGATGCTAGTCACCTAGAGCGCCGGGCCCGTCGATGTGGACGAAAGCCCCCGCCGGCCATGACCGCTCGACCTCCCGTCAGAAAGGGCGGCCGTGCGGCGCTTGTTGCGGCCGCCCTGCCCGGCGCAGTTCTCGCCGCTCGTTCTCGTCCTTGCCTCCCCAGACTCCGGCTTCCTGGTTCGTCACGAGGGCGAACTGCAGGCAGGGATCCTTGACGGGGCACGAGCGGCACACAGCTTGGGCCGTCCGCATGTGGCTCACGGCCGGACCCGAGCTTCCAACCGGAAAGAACACTTCCGGATCGACATCCCGACACGCAGCCTGCGGCCGCCAGCCTTCGGTGTCCCAGTCGAGGACCGGGTTCCAGCTCAACGCCACGGGGGCATCCCCGCTCGGGTCTCAGTGCGGGCAGCGGACCGCCTGGATACCGATCTCGACTCACCACGGTCACGCCGACATCCAGCACGCGGCGTCGGCGGACAGCCAGATCCGCTATCGAAAGCCCGAACTCCTCGTGAGCTGACCACCGGAACCCTCTCCACATCGAAGACGGGTTGCCGGGGGCCGGGGCAACGGACCACACTTTCTGACACCCGGAGATCCGGTGTCAGAAGGAGAGTTTTAGCACAGGCATCCCAATGCTGATGGGAGGGCCGCACCACGGCTGAGTTACCCGGTCACCTCCAAAGGGGAGAACGATGACATGATGAGAATCGCCCGGCTCCGGGGTTCTGATCAACATCACAAGTCCGTTGCCCCAGACCCCGGCAGCTCCCAAGGTGGAGGATTGCTCTCGGTGGTTGGCACTCAAGTGGCTCAGCTGTCGACAACCGTGAGTACCGCAGTCGCGGCAGCCAGCGACGAGGTCCTCCTCGCCGCCGTGGCGATTCATCACCACGATGCGCTGGTCGAGCTGTACCGCCGCCACGCGCCTGCCGTCTATGCGCTGGCCCGGAGCATGCTCGGGGAGCACCGCGCCGCCGAGGCGCTCGCAGGCGAGGTGTTCGTCGACCTGTGGTGGTATCCCGGCGAGTTCGGGGCGAACGGTGGACCGCTGTGCGCCAGCCTGCTGTCGCGGACCTACAGCAACGCCGCCGAGCGCCTTGTCCCCGAGCTCCTGCCCGCCCTGCGCCGTCGTCATCGGCGGACCGCTCCGGCCTTGCCGTCCGTGTCGGCAACGCCTTCGGGCTCCGACAACGCACGCAGCGATCCTCCCCCGGGCCATCTGTCGGTGCTTTCGGCGCGAGAGCGTGACGTCATCGAACTCGCCTGCTTCCCCGGTCACACCTACGTCGACGTTGCGATGTGGTGCGGCCTGGACGAAGCCGTGGTCAAACGATCCGTCCGGAGTGGCCTGGGGAGGATGGGGGACGCAGGCCGCACGCGCCGAGGCGGTGGTCGACGCCGTCGTGGCGTTCGCCGCCAGCCGCCCCGTCGGCCGGCCTGAGGCGTCGGGCCGCGCATTATCGAGCGCCTCGGACGACGTGACCCCCAGGTCGAACGACGGCGCCGGCGCATCCTGCTTGTTCTGACCTACAGCCACGCCGGCGCCGGCCGGTGGACAATGTCGAGGTGCGTGTCCGGCTGCTCGGGTCCTTCGATGTCGAGGGGGTGCCCGAGCGCCGGCTCGGCAGTCGCAAGGGACGGACCCTGCTGAAGGTGCTCGCCCTGGCACGGGGAGTGCCGGTGTCCGTCGACCGCATTGCCGACGTCCTCTGGGGTGACGACCAGCCGGCCCGTCCGGCCGACCAGGTGGGCGTGCTGGTTTCCCGGCTCCGTGGCGTGCTCGGGGCCGAGCGCATCGCCCGATCCGACGCCGGCTACTCCCTCGTCGCCGACTGGCTGGACGTGGAGGAGCTCGACGACCTGGCCGCCGTCTCGGCCGAGGCGCTGGCGACCGGGCGTCTCGGTGCGGCGAGGGCGGCGGCCGGCGCCGCCCTCGCCCTTGTCCGAGGTCCGCTGCTGCCCGACCTTGACGGCGCCTGGATCGAGTCTGAGCGGGCCACGGTGCAGGCCGCCATCACGCGCGTCCAGCGGCTGGCCGTCGACGCCGCGGCCGCAGCCGGTGACCACGGCGCCGCCGCCGGGCTGGCGGAGCAGGCCCTGGCCGGCGATCCGTACGACGAGACGGTGCTCCGGTCCCTGATGGCCGCCCACCTCGGGGCGGGGCGGCCGGCGTCGGCGCTGGCGGCCTACGCCAGGGTCCGGGCGCGGCTGGCTGAGGACCTCGGCGTGCCCCCGACGGCGGAGACGGAGGCGGTGTACCTGCGGGCGCTGGCCGCGGCCGACGGCGACGGCTCGCCGGGCCCGTCCGCACCGAGAACCGTGCCGGCGGGCCTGGTGGGCCGGGCCCCGGAGCTGGCGACGCTCGACAGCGCGCTGGGGGAGGCCGGCGGCGGCAGCGGGGCCTTCGTCGTAGTGGAGGGGCACGCCGGGATCGGCAAGACGACACTGGTCAGCGGGTGGACCCGAGCGGCCGAGAGCGACGCCGTGGTGCTGCGGGGACAGTGCGACGAGCTGGGGCGGGACCTTCCGCTGCAGCCGGTGACCGACGCCCTGGCCGACCACCTCCGGATGATCGGCGCGGAGCGGGCGGGCGCCCTCGTCGGTGACGCCGCCACCGCGCTCGGTCCGGTACTGGGCCCGATCGTCGGGGCGTCCGCGACGGTGGTTACTGACACCGATGCGGCCCGGGCCAGGCTCTTCGCCGCCCTGGTGGAGGTGCTCGACCGCGCCGGCGGGAGTGGGCCGGCCGTGCTCCTCATCGAGGACCTTCACCAGGCTGGCTCGGGCACACTCGCCTGGCTCGCCTTCGCGCGCCGGCGCTGTCGGCACACCGTCCTCCTGGTGACCACCCGGCCGGGCGGCGCCAGGGGCCTCGACCCGACACACAGGATCGAGCTCGGCCGCTCGGTCGGGATGCCGTATCCGTACTCGTGGGCGACGAGCGCGCCGGCGTCCTCTTCGAGCGCAGCGGGGGCCATCCGCTGCTGCTTGCCGCGCTGGCTGCGGAGCCGGACGGCGTGGAGCTGCCCGCCACGTTGAGGGACGCGGTGGCCTCCCGTGTCGACTCCCTGGGCGAGCGGGCCGGCCTGCTGTTGCGAGCAGCCGCGGTGCTCGGGCCGGAGTGCGATCTCGAGCTGCTGGCGCAGGTGGTCGGCGTACCCGTGGTCGACGTCCTCGGCCACCTGGAGACGGCGTCGCTGGCAGGGCTCATCACCGAGCGCGGGAGCCGCTTCGTCTTCCGTCACCAGCTCATCCGGGAAGCGTTGGAGGCAGCCACCGGCGCCACCCGGCGGGCCCTGGTCCACCAGCAGGCGGCCCGGTTCCTCGCCGCTCGTCCCCATGCCGATCCGCTCGCCGTCGCCGTCCACGCGCGGGCGGGCGGAGACAACCGCCTGGCCTCGTCGTCGTTCGTGGCCGCCGCGGTCGCGGCCGCAGGCCGGTTCGACCTCGACGCGGCAGAGGAGCACCTGGCGGCCGCCCTCGATCTCGACGAGAGTGCCGACGCGTACGAGGCCCGGGCCCGGGTGCGGATGAGCCGGATCGCACTGGAGGCGGCGGCGGCCGACGCCGAGCGGGCCGTCGCACTCGGGGGTAGCGCCACCGCCCTGGAGGTCGCGGGGTGGGTCGCCTACTACCGGCGCCTGTACGACGACGCCCGTGCCTACGCCGACCAGGCGGCGGCCCGCGCCGGCGACGAGGCGGTGAGGATCAGCGCTGTCGCCCTGGCCGGACGGATCAGGCACGGCGAAGGGGACCTGGCCGGGGCCGCCACCCTCCTCGGCGACGTGGGCGACGGGCCGCCGGCCGTGCGGGGCGTGGCCGACGTGTGGCTCGCCCAGGTCCGCCTCCACCAGGGCCGCCCACTCGACGCCCTCGACGCACTTGCCCGGCCCATGGTGGAACCTGACTCCCTCGGCCACCCCTGGGCCCCGCTGCACCTGCGTTTCAACCGGGTCATGGCCCTCGGCCAGGTGGGCCGGGTGTCGGAGGCGCTGCGTGTCGCCGCCGAGCTCGACACGGTCGTCGAGCGGGAGGGCCCGGTCGGGGCGAGGTTTCAGGCGCCGGCGGCGAACGTAGGGGCATGGATCCTGCGGTGGTCGGGGCGGGGCGACGAGGCCGACGACCGGAACCGGGCGGCCCTGGAGGCGACGGGCGGGGCCTCCGGGCCCTCCGCCGATGCCCTGGCCGAGGGCCACTACGTGGCGCTGCTCGACCTCGCCGACGGCTGCGTCCTCCGGGGCGAGTGGACGGAGGCGGCGGCCCTCGCCGATGGGCCTGGCGGCGCTGGACACCTGGCGGGGGACGATGGCGTGGCACCAGCGACACCGCCTCGGCCTGTTGCGGGCCCGCCTGGCGCTGGCGGCCGGCGACGCCGGCGAAGCCGCCCACCTGGCCGGGGCGGTTCGCGACGACGCCGCCCGCCGCGGGGCCATCACCAGGATGGCCACCAGGCCGAAGGCGACCCGGGCCACGGCCATCGGCGCCGAGAAGAGCAGGAAGATGGCCACGATGCCCACGGGGTTGAACAGGGCCGACCCGAGGATCATGCCGAGAGATGTCTCGAGGGCGGCACCGTTGCGGTAGAAGCCCATGGACACCGGCGCCGAGCAGGCGCTGCACATGAACAGCGGCAGGCCCATCACGCCGCCGACGCCGGCACCGGCAGCACCCCGACGCCTCAGCAGACCACGTCTCGAAAATGGGTACGGAAGCAACGCTCTTGCGGGAACCAGAACGGCCGGTGGGTCAGGGGACGAGGGCGGTGGCCAGGTCCCTCAGCACGTCGACGGCGGGGGAGGCCGGGTCGTGGTCGAACGGCGAGGTCCCCACCCGGTCGGCCAGCTGGACAGCGCTATCCCGCGGGATCACCAGGTCGGGCTCCACACCGAGGAAGCGGCGCAGCGCCTCCATGTCCTCGTCGTCGCCGATCTTGTTGGCCACCACGATGCGGCGGGTGATGCCGTTGGCCTCGGCCGTCTCCAGCAGTCGCCGGCCCACCTCTGCCGATCGGGGGTACGGCTCCACCACCACCACCAGGGCGTCGATCTGGCTCTCGTCGCCCCGCACCACCGTCATGACACCACCACCCAGGTCGACCACGACCACGCGACCCGGCTTGTCCTCCAAGGCGGCGAGCAACTGCCCGGCCGAGAGGCCGCCTCAGCCGGGAGCGAAGTTGTCGTACTTGGAGACCTGGATGATGCGGACGTTGTCGCCCGCCTCCGTCGAGAACCGGTCCACCAGGTCCTCCATGGGCGAAGCGATGGCGGGGCCGAGCGGCAGCAGCTCCTCGCGAGTGCCCACCAGGGCATAGGTGCGCTCTGCGCCAATGCCGAGCGAGATGCCCAGGTTGGGGTTGTTGTCGGCGTCGACGGCCAGCACGTCGTGGCCGCCGTCGGCGAACAGCCGGGCCAGCACCCCCGCCACCGTCGTCTTCCCCGAACCACCCTTGCCGGCCACCGCGATCTTGTTCATCGTTGCTCCTCAGGTCAGGTGCCGGCCGTGACGGGGGTGTCGGCGGCGGCTTGTCGTAGACGGTCGACCAGGCCAGACATGGCCTGGCGGGCGGGGGTGTCGGGGTCGAGGGTGACGAGGGGCCGGCCGTCCCTCTCGGCCCGGGCGATAGCGGGGTCGGCGGGGATCGACGCCCACAGCGGTAGCCCGATGGCCGCCAACTCGGCGTCCAGGTAGGCCTGGTCGTCGTCTGACGCCACCTTGTTGGCCACCGCCACCAGGCGCAGGGCGGCCGGCCACTCACCCATGTCGAAGAAGCGGCGAGCGGTGAGCACCGACTTGGCGAACGGCTCCACCACCACGACGGCCACGCCCGCCCGGCCAGCCAGGCCGTTGGCCACCTGGAGGGTGCCGCCATACAGGTCGACCACCACCCAACCGCCCTCGTCGTCGTAGCTGCGGGCGATGGTGTTGAAGGCGACCTGGCCCGACCACCGGTCGGGGAACTTGCGCCGGGAGATCTCGAAGTCCTTCATGTGGGCGTCGGCGTTGCCCCACTGAACGAAGCGCACCCCGCCGGGCGCCTCCCGCGCGCACTGCGCCACCGTCTCCTCGGGACTGACGGTGAGGTGCCAGCCGCCGTGCTCCCGCACCGCCATGCCGGCCAGGAAGTAGTCGTCACTCGGCTCCATTCCGAGCACCTGGGCCAGGCCGGGCACGGAGTCGGCATCGAGAGCCACCACCCGATCGCCCCCGTCGGCCAGGGCGGTGGCCAGCAGGCCCGCCAGCGTGGACTTCCCGGACCCACCCTTGCCCAAAAGCACGACCCGCATGCGAAGGGAAGGTAACAGCGTCACGTACCGCGCTCAATAGGACCGGTGGTCGCCGGCCACCGCCTGGCGCCATGCGCCGTCAAATGCGGCGATGCTCGCATGTCGCTCTGCGGGCTCGGCGTGGGTCGCCTGTTCCAGCACGGCGGCGGCGGTCGGCGAGCCGCTGAATCGGGTGCCATCCTCGCCCTCGTCGAGCACGCACGCCGCCCGGCCGGGCCGGTACTCGTCGAGGTCGCACAACCACATCCGCCCGTCGCGAAGTCGTAAGAAGCAGCCTCGCCTTCGGCGAGAACCATGGGCACGAATACGATCGGCACGGCACTCGAGATATGGGCAGCCCGACTCCGAAACGCGACGTCGCCCATCGACCGACGTCATCGACAAAGAATCTCTCGTGTGCTGCAAACCGTTCCGAGTCAAAAGCCGGTGAGTACTCATGGAGCCGCAGCGTCTCGTCGGCCGTCCGGTGTGCACCGACGATCATCGTTGACGGTACGTCGGTCGCCTCGAGGCGGAGGGAGTGGGATTTGAACCCACGGGACTCTCGTCCAAGGCTTTTCAAGAGCCTCGCATTCGGCCGCTCTGCCATCCCTCCCGGGGAGGGTAAGGCTACCCGGGCGGTGCCCCCGTGCCGGGCTCGCCGGGCGGAAGGATGCCGGCCCGGAGGTCGGTGATCCAGGCGTGCGCCGCCTTCCACGCCGCCTCCGCGTCCCGACGGATGGCCGGGCCGTGCTCCCCAGCCGCCGGGTACGAGCCGAGGAACTTGAGCCCCGCCAGCTGGGCGTGGAGGTCGCGGAGGCAGTCGGCCACCACCTCGTCGTCCACATGGCCCTCGAGGTCGATGATGAAGCAGTAGTTGCCCAGGCCCCTTTTGGTGGGCCGGGACTCCAGCTTGGTGAGGTTGAGGTTGCGGGCCGAGAACTGGCCCAGGATGGCGTGCAGGCTGCCCGGCCGGTCGGCCCGCTGGAAGCAGACGATGCTGGTCTTGTCGTGCCCCGTCGGCGCCGGGATGCCCGAGCGGGCCACCAGCACGAAACGGGTGGCGTTGCCGGGGTGGTCGCCGATCGAGGCGGCCAGCACGTCGAGCCCGTAGAGCTTGGCTGCCAGCGCCGTTCCCAGCGCGGCTGTGCCAGCCGGCCGGTCGTGCCCCACCCGCTCGGCCGCCTCGGCCGTGGAGTTCGAAGCGACCAGCTCCACGCCGGGCAGGTTGGCGGCGAACCAGCTCCGGCACTGGGCAGACGCATGGGGAATCGAGACGACGCGCTCGATGTCGGCAAGCGTCGTGCCGGGCGGCGCCAGCAGGTCGAGGGTGACGGGCAGGACCACCTCCCGCCGGATGAGCAGGTCGGTGTCGAAGATGAGCGAGTCGAGGCTCACGTTGACCGTGCCCTCGATGGAGTTCTCCAGGGCCACAAAACCGAGGTCGACCTCGCCCGCCTGGGTGGCGGCGAGCACGTCGGGCATCGACCGCATGGGCACCAGGTCGTACTCGGCCAGGTCCGGCTGGGTCAGGAGGGCCTCCTCGGTGAAGGTCCCGGGTGGGCCCAGGAAGGCGACGCGCTGCATCGAGGGCGCAGGCTAGGCGGCCCGGACGGGCACCCGCAGCGGATTTCGGCGGTGCGGCTGGGATCAACGACGTGAGGAAAGGGGCGTCGCCTCTTCTGAGCAGGTAGGTGATTCCCAGACGCATACTGAACACACATGGACGAGGGGTCGCTGCGCCAGTTGATCGACGATGTGCGCTCGGGCGCGCTGTCGCCCGACGACGCTGTGGCGCGCCTGCGCCGACTGCCGTTCGTCGACCTGGGCTTCGCCAAGGCGGACCACCACCGGGCCCTGCGCCAGGGCCTGGCCGAGGCCGTCTACGCGCCGGGCAAGACGCCCGAGCACTGCGCGGCCATCGTGGCCGAGCTGCTCTCGGAGCCCGGTTCGTCGCCCGTGCTGCTCACCCGGGCGGACCCCGAGCAGGCTGCGACGGCTAGCAAGCGCAACCCCGGTGGGGTGCAGACGGGCCGGACCCTCGCGTGGCGGTCGGCCCCCGAGCGTCCGGGCGTCATCCTGGTCGTCACCGCCGGCACCGCCGACCTCCCCGTGGCCGAGGAGTGCTCGGCCACCCTCACCGCCCACGGGTTCCGGCCCCGCACGATGGCCGACTGCGGCGTCGCCGGCGTCCATCGCCTGCTCGCCACCGCCGACGACCTGGCGGCAGCCGACGCCGTGGTGGTGGTGGCCGGCATGGAGGGCGCGCTGGCCAGCGTGGTGGGAGGCATCACCGGCGCACCCGTGGTGGCGGTACCCACGAGCGTCGGCTACGGCACGTCGTTCGAAGGGATCACCGCCCTGCTCGGCATGCTGTCCTCGTGCGCCTCGGGCCTCTCCGTGGTGGGCATCGACAACGGCTTCGGCGCCGCCTGCGCCGTGATCCGCCTCCTGCGCTGATGGGCTCAATCGCCTGGTTCCACTGCTTCTCCGGCATCGCCGGGGACATGGCCCTCGCCAGCCTGGTCGACGCCGGCGCCGACCTCGACGAGGTGCTCGCCATGGTGCGGCGCCTCCCGGTGAGCGGCTGGTCGGTGGAGGCCCACGCCGTGCAGCGAGCCGGGATCGCAGCCACGCGCATCGACGTGCGGGCCCACGACAGCCCGGTGGTGCGCACCCACAGCCACATCGTCGGCATGGTGGAGGAGGGCCGCCTCCCCCGCCGCGTGCGCGACCGCGCCCTCGCCACGTTCACCGCCCTGGCCGAGGTGGAGGGACGAATGCACGGCCGCCATCCGTCGCAGGTCCACTTCCACGAGGTCGGCGGCATCGACGCCATCGTCGACGTCGTCGGCACGTGCGCCGCCATGGAGGTGCTCGGCGTCGACAGGATCTACGCCAGCCCGGTGGCCACCGGCCTCGGGATGGTGCGCACCGCCCACGGCATGCTGCCCAACCCGGCGCCAGCGGTGGTCGAGTTGCTCAAGGGCGTGCCCACCTACGGGCGCGACATCACCGTCGAGCTCACCACACCGACCGGCGCCGCCCTGCTGGCCGCCAACGCCTGCGGCTACGGGCCCATGCCGGCGATGACCGTGGAGGCGGTCGGCTTCGGCGCCGGCTCCCGCGAGATCGACGGGCTGCCGAACGCCACCCAGGTGGTGGTGGGCGTCCCCGCCGCCGAATCGGCGCCGCCGCCCGGCCAACCCGTCTTCCTGCTCGAGGCCAACGTCGACGACGTGACCGGCGAGACCGTCGCCCACGCCGTCACCGCCCTCCTCGACGCCGGCGCCCACGACGCCTGGGTCACCCCGATCCTCATGAAGAAGGGCCGCCCCGCCTACACGGTCAGCGCCCTGTGCGACCCCGCCCTCGCCGCCCAGGTGGCCCGGGTCCTCACCGCCGAGACCGGTTCGCTCGGGGTGCGGGGCTCCACCCTGGAGCGCTGGCCCCGGGTGCGCGACGAGACCGAGGTGGAGGTGGCCGGCCTGCCGGTGCGGGTGAAGGTGAGCCCCGGACGGGTGAAGGTCGAGCACGACGACGCCGCCCGCGTGGCCCGCCGGGCCGGCCTGCCGCTGCGCGAGGTCGTGTTCCGGGCCGAGGCCGAGTTCCGCCGCCTGGAGCCCATGACGCCCTCCGTCGTCGAGGACGGCACGGGCGACGAAGCGGGCTAGGCCACCGGTTCTGGCAGCGCCCGTGTGGTCAGCCCCGCAGGATGAGGCCGATCGAGCGCTCGTTGTCGGGGAAGGCGGCCTCGCCCTCCACCGGCCCGATCAGCACGGTGAGGGTGGACGGCCCTCCCGGCATGGGGCGTAGTCCGCCGAGGGACACCGCCCGGCGCTGCCCGGGGGCCAGGTCGACGAAGTCACGCGCCGTGTCGACCTCGCCGCCGGGACCGATGAGGGTGGCCACGACCGGCACCTGCTTCTCCGGCGCGTTGCCGGTGTTGGCGACCACGATGTCAAGGCGCAGGGTCTTCACCAGCGGCAGCACCGACGCGCTGCCCTCGGTGGCCACCTGCACCGGGTCGGTCACGACCGCGAGGACCGCCACGTCGTGGACGGCGGTGAGGGTCGTGCTGGCCCGGATCGACGCCACGAAGGCGGCCAGCTCGGACCGGGTCCACAGCTGCGGGTCGGCCGCCCACGTCGACACCGGGAGGAGTGGCGCTGTCACCCCGGCCGGCGTGGGCAGGGCGTCGACGAAGACCTTGTAGGTCTGGTCGGCCGCCACCATCTCCTCCCCCGCCTTCACGAGCGCGTCCACGGCCGGCTCCGGCGGCCCGGTGGTGAGGGCGCCGGTGAGGCCGGCGGCCACGCTGGACGCCACCCTTGCCCGGATGGCGACCGTGGCGAGGAGGATGCTGTGCGCGGTGGTCAGGTTGTCGGGCGGCTTGGCCCGGCGCACGGTCGCCAGCACCTTGTCGGCGTCCCGGACGATCCTGGCCACCCGACGCGTCGCTCCCTCCTGGCCGAGGCTGACGGCATCGGTCCGCACCTGGGCGATCGACGCCCCCTGGGCGGTGGACAGGTCGATCTGAGGGCGCACGTCGTCCAGGTAGGCCAGCTGGGCCAAGCGGCGGGACGGGTTGTCCGGCGAGGAGAAGGCGCTGTTCACCAGCAGCACGACCACGGTGGCGACGAGTCCGAACAACAACCAGCGCGGCCGGCGCCCGCGACGGCGACGGGAGGCGAGGGCCATCTCGGGCAAAGCTAGGCCACGCGGCGCTCCGGCTGACGGCGGGCTGAACGGTTGTGCGCCGCCGGTGCGGCAAGTTTGTCGGCCACCCCCTCGGTACCGTGCTGGAGCGGCTCGAGCAAGCTGCCTCCTAGACTGCGGCCCATGCTCTCGAGGAGGCCTCCGAGTAGTGGCGCGCACCCGCGATCGCGCGCGCCGGGCGCCGCTCGAGCGCATCCCGCGCCCCGCTCGCGAAGGCGCCAGGCGCGCCAGGGCTAGCGCCCACAAGGTCGTCGTCGTCACCAAGCGGCGGCCGCGGCCGCTGCGGTGGCTGGTCCGCCGCCTCCTCGGCCTCCTCGGCCCCGATGCGGCGGCCGTCCGCCAGAGCCTCGTCGCCCTCGGGCTGAACAGCTCCACCAGCCTGGTCGCCGGCGCCGTTCTCGGCTCGATCACCGGCACCTTCGCCGAGCTTCCCGGCCTGCTGGTGCTGGTGCCGGCCGCCATCGGCCTGCGGGGCAACATTTTCGGCGCGTTCGGCAACCGGATCAGCACGACGATCCACGCCGGCACGTTCGAGCTGTCGGCCAAGCGCACGACGGTGCTCGGCCAGAACGTCACAGCCGTGCTGGCCCTCACCCTGGCCATGTCCGGACTGCTTGCCGTGATCGCGAAGTCGGTGGCGGTGGCCCTCGGGATCACCGACACCATCTCGATCCTCGACCTCGCCCTCATCTCCGTGGTGGGCGGCCTGCTGGCGTCGGTGCTCGTGCTCGTGGGCGCCCTGGCGCTGACCGCCGGTGCCGTCCGCCACGACTGGGACCTCGACAACGTCACCGCTCCCCTGGTGTCCACCATGGGCGACGTCCTCACGCTGCCCGCCCTGTACGTGGCCACCTTCCTGATCGGGTTCTCCGTCGTGACGCCGGCCGTCGGCCTGCTCGCCCTCGCCCTGGCCGCCGGCGCTCTGGCCGCGGGGGCGCTGTCCAAGCTGGACCTGCTGCGCCGCATCGTGCGCGAGTCGCTGCCCGTCCTCGTCGTGGCCGGGGCGATCAGCGCCATGGCCGGGATCGTCCTCGAGCGCCGCTTCGAGGCCTTCGTCGGACTGCCCGCCCTGCTCGTCCTGGTGCCCGCCCACCTCAGCAGCGCCGGCGCCCTGGGTGGCATCCTGTCTGGCCGCCTGTCCACCAAGCTGGTGCTCGGCATCGTCTCCCCCACCACGTTCCCGGGCCGGGAGGCGCGCGGCGACATCGCCCTGGTCTTCCTCCTCGGCCTGCCCGTCTACCTGTTCAACGGCGTGGGCGCCCATCTGGTGAGCGGCCTGCTGGACCATCCCAGCCCCGGGCTGGCCCAGATGATCGGCGTGTCGCTCATCGGGGGCATGGTGGCCGTCGCCTTCGTCGTCGTGGTGGCGTACTACGGCACCATCGCCGCCGTGCGCACCGGCCTCGACCCCGACACCTACGGGATCCCCGTGGTCAGCTCGTCGGTCGACTTCGTGGGCGCGTTCACGCTCGTGCTGACCATCGCGGTGCTGGGCATCTCGTGAGCGATTATCGTGTGCTGCCCGCTGTGGCGAACAACTGATGGAAGACCGACCCCGAAACCTGAGGACCCTGCTCGCGGAGGCGAAGAACGTCTCCGAGTTGATGGTCGACATCGCCTACGCCGCCCTGTACTACGCAGAGGCCGACATGGTCGACGAGGTCGACGAGCTGGGGGACAACCTCCTCGACCTGGCCCACGACATGCGCACCATGTGCGTGGTGGCCGCCCGATCGCCACGCGACGCCGACGCCATGGCCTCGGTGCTCGACGTGGTGAGCGCCATCGAGCGCATCGGCATGGCGGCAATGGACATCGGGCGCATCGTGAACCACCGCCTCGGCATACCGCCTGCGCTGGTAGCCGACCTGGCCATGGCCGAGGAGGTCAGCCACCAGGTGCGCGTGCGAGAGGGCTCCGAGATGGCGCACCGGTGTGTCGGCGACCTCGAGCTGCCCACCGAGCTCGGCATGGCGGTGGTGGCCCTGCGCCGCAGCGGCGAGTGGAACACCGAGGTCGAGGACGACGTGATCCTCGTGCCCGACGACATGGTGCTGGCGCGGGGCCCCGGCGCCGGCGTGGCCGGGCTGCGCATGCTGGCCGGCGAGGCGCCATGGCTCCCCCCCGAGGCGCCGGAAGGCGAGCCCCATCTCGACCGGGCCATCGACACCCTCATCGAGATGAAGAACATCTCCGAGGTGGCGGTGGGTCTGGCCTACTCGGCGGTGGTGCTCCGCGACGCCGGCCTGGCCGCCGAGGTCGTACACATGGAGGACCGCCTCGACGAGATGCAGGAGCGCATCGAGACCTGGGTCCTGCGCTCGGCCGCCAACCACGCGGACCCCTCGCCGCTGCGGGGGCTGCTGCACCTGTCGGCAGCGGCCGAGGCCCTCGGCGACGCCGCCCAGCAGATGGTGTGGCCGGTGGAGCGGGGCGAGGAGCTGCACCCGATCCTGGCCCTCGCCTTCGGTGAGGCGGAGGAGGTCGTGGCCCGGGTGCCGGTGGCGCCGGGGTCGACCGCCGACGGGCTTTCGCTCGGCTCGCTCAAGCTGGAGACGGAGACGGGCTTCTACCTCCTCGCCATCCGCCGGGGCGGGCGCTACCTCTACCGGCCCCGCCGCGAGGCCGTCCTCCAGGCGGAGGACGAGCTCATCGCCACCGGCCCCGACGAGGGCCGGGCCCTGCTGGCCGAGCTGTGCGGGTACGCCCTGGTCGAGGACGACGACACGGGCCAGGACGTCCTCGTCCCCCTCGCCGCCCGCTCCTGACGCACGGCAAGATGCCCCATGCCCGGCCTGCAGGAGGACGACCTCGACCCCGATCCCATCGCCCACTTCTCCGCCTGGTACGCCGACGCGGGCACCGACGCCGTCGCCCTGGTGACGGCATCGGCGGACGGCGAGCCGGCCGGGCGCATGGTGCTGCTGAAGGGCGCCGACGAGCGGGGCTTCGCCTTCTTCACCAACTACACGAGCCCCAAGGCGCGGGACCTGGCCGTCAACCCCCGGGCCGCCCTCGTCTTCCACTGGCCGCCCGACCGCCAGGTACGGGTGGCGGGGCCGGTGACCAAGGTCGACCAGGAGGAGTCCGAGCGCTACTGGCGCTCACGGCCGCGGGGTAGCCAGTTGAGCGCATGGGCGTCGCACCAGAGCGAGGTCGTGGCGAGCCGGGCCGTCCTCGAGGCGCGGGTGGCCGAGCTCGATGCCCGCTTCGGCGACGCTGTCCCGAGCCCGCCCTTCTGGGGCGGCTTCCGCCTCGTGCCCCGCACGGTCGAGTTCTGGCACCACCGCGACGACCGCCTCCACGACCGCCTCCGCTACCGGCGCGAGGGCGACCGATGGGTCATCGAGCGCCTCTCGCCCTGACGTGCGGAACGGCCCGGATCGGGGAGGCCTCCACCGCGGCCTCGGGCCGATCCATCCCCCGATGGCGGCCTCGGGGGACCTTGCCCACTGGGCGCCCGGCCCGTGGGCCGGAAGGAGATACAGAGCAGCCGGCGACGTTCCGAGAACAACCCATGCCCATCACGCCGGTGACGGATGTCCACCTCCCCGGGCTGCGGAGCATGGCCCGTCACGCGGCGCCCGGTCTGGGCGAATCGAGCGTCGCCCCGCTGGTGCTGTCGACGCTCACCATGCGCGCCGCCGGCGTGGTGGCCGGCCTGGCGGCCGGGATGATCTGGACGGGGCTGGCCATCTGCCGCCGCCGCATGCTCGGGCGGGCGGTGCCCGGCCTCATGGCCCTCGGCGCGCTCACCGGTGTGGCCCGCATCGGCGTGGCGCTGGCCCTGCGCAACCCCGCCCTCGTCCTGATCCAGCCTCTCGTCACCACCGCCGCCACCGGCATCGCTTTCTTCGCCACCGCCCGCGGCGACCGGCCGATGCCGATGCGGCTGGCGGGCGACTTTGTCCCCCTGCCCGACGATTTCCGCGACGAGCCCTGGGTGCGCCGCTACTTCGCCCGCATCGCAGTGCTCTGGGGCATCAACATCCTGCTCCAGGTGGTCATCTCGGCCGTGCTGCTGGCCCACATGGACACCGCCACCTATCTGGTGGCCCGCGCCGTCGTGGGCTGGGTGCTCACCGGGGCCGGGGCGGGCGTGAGCGTGGCCTGGTTCCGGGCCGCCGCCCGCCGCCACGGGGTGAAGGTCGTGCTGTCCACTCCTCCCGTCGCCGCCTGACGTTGCCCGGTGGGCGGCCGCCTCACACGGTCACCCATGCGGTGTCCAGCGGCGGCCCGTCCACGCCTTCGACGAGGCAGCGCAGGCTCACCGGACCGGCGGCCACGCCGACCGCCGAGAACCGGCCGACCTCGTCGGCGCCCAGCCGCAGCAGGCCACCCGAATGGCGGACCTCGATCCTGGCCGCTGCCGGCGGCACCAGCTGCCCGAGCAGGCGGCGCTGGCTGCCGTCGGTGGCCACCTCGATCTCCACGCTGTAAGTGGGGCCTTCGAAGGTGAGCGTGCGGGGGGCGTCGTCGGCACGCACGCCGGCCAGGCGATCGTCGTCGAGCAGCGAGTCGTAGGCCAGCTCGGCCAGGTCGGCGTCGACGGTGCGCCACGTGTAGGCGCCGCGAGCGGCGTCCTCCACCTCCGCCGGCACGGGGTCCACCCGCCGGGCGATGGCGCGGAGGCTCTCGATCAGCCGCTCGTCCTCCGCCTCGTCGGGTCGCTGCACGTCCTCCGCCATGACTGCCTCCTCACTCCCCGGTCACTGAGAGTCAGCCAGGTGCGCTGTGATACCTGACGTGCGGCGGAGGTGCTCGAGGCAGCGGGCGCGGGTGGGCCCGATGCTGCCCACCGGCATGTCGAGGATCTCACCCACTTCCTCGTAGCTCGGAGGCGGGTCGGTTATCAGGAGGCGGAGCAGGACCTGGCAGCGCTCGCTGATCCGGGCGAAGGCCCGCCACAGCTCGGTGTCGCGCTCCCCCGCCAGGAGGGCGGCGTCGACCGGCGGCGCCGCCGTCTCCTCCGCCTCCAGGTCGATGTCGGCCCCGATGTCGGTGGGCACCTGGCGGCCGGACCGGCGGATGACGCGGAGACACTCGTTGCGGCACGTGCTGGCCAGCCAGGCGCCGACCCGCTCGGGGTCGCGGATGCGCCCGAGGTTCTCGACCAGGCGGAGCCAGGCCGTCTGCGACACGTCTGCCGCGTCGGCCGTACCGAGGCGGTGGGACCGGGCGATCGACCACACCAGGCCGCCGAAGCGCTTCACCAGGGCGTCCCACGCCGCCTGGTCGCCATCGGCCGCCGCCCGAACCAGGGCTGCGTCGTCGGCCGGGCTCACAGGGCGATCGTAGGCGCCGGGCGGCCGGCGCCACGTCATGGCCCGCCGCGCCAACCCGACCCTCAGCCGGCACCGAAGCAGAGGAACGACGCGGCGGTCACCCATGCCGGGTCGGTGGACGCCCGGCGGCTGCCGCCGGCGGCGGCCAGGGCGGCGGCGGGCGACGAGCCCGCCGCCAGCCTTCGGTGGAAGTCGACCATGAGGCGCTTGGTGGTGTCGTCGGGCACCGGGCCGACACTGGCTACCAGCGCCTTGGTGCCGATCATGAACAGGGCGGAGGCCAGGCCCATCAGCTCGTCGCCCGGGCGCACGGCGGAGAGCCCCGAGTCGCACGCCGACAGCACAAGTAGGGGCGGCGCCGCTCGTAGGGCCTCGAGGTCGTAGACGGTGAACGGGCCGTCGGCCAGTCGCAGGCAGGAGAACAGCGGGTTGTCGGAGCGGAAGAAGCCGTGGGCGGCGACATGGGCCAGGTCGGCAGCCGCCATCCCCCGCCCCACGGCCGTAGCGGTGGCGCCGGCGCCGGCGAGCACAGTCGCCTTCGGGTAGGCCTTCCGCAGGAGGTCGACCTCGTCCACCGCGTGGGGCAGGTCGGGGCCGGCGACGAGGAGCGTCCGGCCACCCCGTCGGACGGCCCCGCCCGCGCCCTTCAGCCAGAGTGCGGCCGAAGGGACGATGCAGAGCGGGCGGCCGTGGCACGTCGGGAGCGTCGACCAGGGCAAGGCGTGGAGGCGTCCCGGAGGCGAGAGCACGAGGGGCCGGTCGCCGATGTCGCCCGCCACCGGCGCCAGCAGGAGCGCCTCCAGCCTGTCCACCGCCGCCGCCGCGCCGGCCGCCGCCGCCGCCAGGGACGCCTCCGAGCCCCGCCGCAGCGCCAGCCGGCGCAGGGCGAAGCGGAGGTGCTCGACCTCGGTGTCCGCCGCCTCCGCCGGGCCGAGGGGGCGCAGCGCGGCTCGACCGTCCCGCACGACCAAGGCGTGGAGGAACCCGTCGACCGCCACGATCTCCACCAGCACGGAGGACCCAAGGGCGGCGGCCAGGCTGTCGAGGGTGGGCACATCATCGACCGTCCCCGAGCCGGCCGCCTGGCGGGCGTGGCGGCGGATCGACTCCTCCAGGACCACCTGCCGTGCCTCCAGCCTGTCGGCCTCGGCTCGCGTCTCCGTCTTGGCCAGGGCGGTCGCCACCTCGCGCACCTCGGCCAGGTCGTGGGCCAGCGCGCCGTCGCCCGGAGGCCGCACCGGTCGCAGCCGCAGGGCGGCGGCCCGGCCCCGCTCGGCCCAGCGCAGCACGGCTGCCGGCCGGCCTGCCGCGAGGCCCCGGGCCACGCCGAGGCGGGCAAGGTCCTGGCCGTGGCCCGCCACGCTGGCCCGCAGCTCGGTGGCGCCCAGGCTGGCCCGGTACTCGTCCAGCACGCGCCAGCCGGCGTGGAGGCACCGGTCCGCGCCGGCGCCGTCACCCCGTGCGTCGCGCACGATGGCCTGGGCGTGCCAGGCCCGGGCCCGCACGTCGGCCGGGGTGCGGGCCCGGACCCGCACGGAGCCGAGGAGCGCGTCCGCCTCGTCGACCTTCCCCCGCCGGACGGCGACACGGGCCGCCACCAGGCGGGCGTCGAGAGCGGCCACCGACTGCCCGAAGCCGGCGAGGGCGTCGGCCGCGGCGGACGCGGCCCGCTGGGTGGCGACCGTGCGTGACCCGGCCTCGTACCTCGCCCGTACGACCGCCCAACGGGCCATGGCCTCCCAGGCGGGGCGGTGCTGGCGCCCGAACGAACGCGCCGCCCGCCCGGCCACATCGGCGGCGCTGGCCGTGTCCCCCTCGAGCAGGGCGGCCTGCGCCACCTTCATCTGCGCCTCAGGCACGTCCGACGCCATCCCGCCGGCGGCCAGCTCTCGCGCCGCCTGCTCGGCCGTCGTGCGGGCCTCGCCGGCCAGATTCACGGCGAGGAGGACCTCGCACTTGTCGATGAAGGCGACACCGAATGGGATGCCCAGCTTCCGCAGGCGCACCTCAGCGTCGTCCCACAGGGCCAGCGCGCCCGGTACGTCGCCCGACCGACCGGCCAGCCACGCCCGGTTGCACAACATCTGAGCGGCCGCCACCTCGTCGCCGGCGGCGGCGAACAGCTGCGCCGCCCGGCGGAAGTCGCGGTCGCCTGCCCCGTGGGCGCCCCGGTGGCCGTGGATGATCCCGCGCGCGTTGTGCAGGCGGGCCTCCCAGAGCGTGTCCCCGTTCCGCCGGAACGAGGCAGCCGCCGGCCGGAGCAGGGCGAGCGCCTCGTCGAAGCGCTCGAGGCGGAGCAGGATGCCGGACCGCTGCAGCTGGAGGCGGGCCAGCGCCGGCCCCCGCAGCACGGCGGCCGCCCGGTCGGCCTCCCGCAAGGCGTCGGCCGGACGCCCGGCGTACTGCAGCGTGGGCGCCAGGCTGGCCCGGGACTCCGCCGCCCGCGTGGCCAGGCCGGCCCGCTCGGCCACCGCAACGGCCTTCCGCAGATGGGCGACGGCGGCGTCGATCTCGCCCAGCTCCCGCGCCGCCAGCCCGAGGGCCTGCTCCGCCATCGACGCCACGTCCGGCCGGCCCGCCCGCTTCGCCTCGACCCGCACCTGTCCAGCCAGCACCCGAGCCCGGCCGGGCTCGGCCGTCGCCACGTCGAGCGCCTCGCGGGCGCGCTCGCCGAGATCGATTGTGGTCGACGTCACCGCTGCCGGCGCCCGGCCCGAATGTCGCAGGACTCGATGTACGAAACCATCGATTGGCGCATCGTGACAGAGATGCTAGAAGCGTCGGGTGCGGCACAACGGCCGCTGCCTTGCAAGACGAGGGGGACGACATGCCCGAGCACATCGATCCAGCCAGGTCGGCGGAGCTGGTCGCCGACATCGTCTGGAACGCAATCGAGAGGGATCGCCGGGTCGCCTGGTACGCCGAGGACTCGGAGCGGTACCTCTACCGCCCCGACCAACTGCTCGTCGACGCCAAATTCGAACGGGAGCTGGCCGACCTCCTCGCCGCGGAAGGCGCCCGGCGGGTCCGGTGCCACAGCCGCGACGGCCGGCAGCTCGACCGCCTCGGTATCCGCCAGTGGCGGCTCTTCGGCTCCAATGCCGACGCCCGCCGGTCCTTGATGGCGATCCGGGACAAGGCCGGCGACCGTGCCCCCCGGCGGGCGGTCACGCTCAGCCACATCCTGGCCGGGGCGCCGATCATGAAATTCGGCCCCGGCGACCTTCCCGAGGATGGCGGGACCGGCCCCGTGAAGGTCGAGCACTCCAAGCGTCCGGGCACCGGAAAGGGCGTGCGTGTGTCGATCCTCGACACCGGCTTCGTCAAGCAGAGCACGTCCAAGCATCCCCTGCTCTCGCACAACTACGCCGACGACGGTGACGACCACGACAACTTCTACGACGAGGCCCGGCGCCACATCCGGTCGGTGTTCGGCGGCCACGGCACGTTCATCGCCGGGGTCATCCGCCAGCTGGCCCCGGACACCGATCTCAACCCCGAGGTGACGCTGGACGACGTCGGCCTGGTCGACGACGTGGAGCTGGCCCTCGACATCCTCGGCGCCAAGGGGACCCACATCCTGAACCTGTCGCTGGCGGGGCCGAGCGAGGACCAGGAGCCCCCCGAGGCGCTGCGGCGGGCGCTGGAGGCCGTGCGCGATCACACCGACACCGTCGTGGTGGCGGCCGCCGGCAACGACTTCCTGCAAGCCGAGCGCGCCGGCATACCCGAGCAGAAGATGTGGCCGGCCGCCTTCGGCGGGATGAAGGGCTTCGAGCACGTGGTGGGCGTCGCCGCCGTCGACGGCAACGGCGAACCGGCCGAGTGGAGCAACCGGGGCGAGTGGGTTCGGGCCTGTGCGCACGGAGTGGGCCTGCGCAGCACCTACCTGCAGGGCGACATGCCGTTGCCGGCAGGCGCGCTGACGCTCAACTTCGGTCCAGATGCCACCGCACTGTGGAGCGGGACATCGTTCGCCACCCCCCGCGTGGTGGGGGCGATCGCCGCCACGATGACCTCCGAGCGCCGGCTGTCGCCCCGGGAGGCGCTGGACGAGGTCCTGGCCGGCGGGTCGCCCGGCCCGGCGGGCATGGGCACGTTCGTCGACTGACAGCGCCCGCGGCGAGGGACTCGAAGATATTGGGGGGTCCATCACGGCGAACTAGATGCGATACTAAGGGCTGTTGCCACTCAGGCAACTCCCGGCGCAGAAAGGCGATCGCCATGTCCACTGCAGTCGACGTATTGGACGATGCTCCCGCGGAGGTCGAGGTACGGACGTCGATCCTGCCCGCTCCCACCACGCCGGCCGGCATGGTTCCGGCCTCGAGCATGGCCCCGGCCGTGCGCGAGGAGCAGTTCGGCGGCGGCTGCATGGGGATCCCCAACGCTTTCAGCGGGTCCCGCTCCGAGTCCGAGGTCAACAAGAAGCCTTTCGCCCTCATCAAGCTCGGCCACAAGCTCTGCGGCTTCGTACGCTGAACGGGCCCACGGCGTCCTGCACCTGACCCCTGGTGCGCGGGGTCAGGTGCGGACGACAACCGCGCCCGTGGCGCGCAATTCGGACGGCCGGCGGGGGCCGGTAACTTCGCGGCATGCCCGACGCCCTGCTGCCGTTCGGCTGGGACGCCCGGGTGGCGGCCCTGTTCGCCTCCCTCGAGAGCCCGGACGCCGTCCCGGGCAGGGTCTCGCGCGTCGACCGCGGCTCGTGCCTGGTGGCTACCGCCGACGGGACCGTGCGGGCGTCGGCGTTCGGAGCTGTGGCCCGCCAGGCCGGGCTGGTCGGCGTGCCCGCCACGGGCGACTGGGTCGCTGTCGTCCACGACGGGGGCGACGACCCCGGCGTGGTGGGCATCCTCCCCCGCTGGTCGGCCATCTCCCGCAAGGACCCCGACGAGCGGGTGACGGCCGAGCAGGTGCTTGCCGCCAACCTCGACGTGGTGGCGGTGGTGTGCTCGCTGGACCGGCCCATCGGCCAGAACCGGATCGAACGCATGCTGGCGGCGGCGTGGGAGAGCCGCGCCTCGCCGCTCGTCGTGCTCACCAAGGCGGACCTGGCGCCCGACCTGGGGCAGGCGGTGGACGAGGCGGAAGCAGCGGCCGGCGGCGTGACGGTCGTGGTCACCAGCACCATGGCCGGCGACGGGGTCGAGGAGGTGCGCGCCCTCCTGCGCCCGGCCCGCACCCTCGCCCTGCTCGGGCCGTCGGGAGCCGGCAAGTCGAGCCTGGTGAACCGCCTGGTGGGCGACGACGTCCAGTCCACGGGCGCCGTGCGGGAAGGCGACGCCCGTGGCCGCCACACCACCACCGCCCGCCAGCTCGTGCCGGTACCGGGCGGCGGCGTCCTCCTCGACACGCCGGGCCTGCGCAGCCTTCCGCTCTGGGAGGCCGACGCCGGCGTGGCGGCCACCTTCGACGACGTGGAGGAGGCCGCCGCCGGCTGCCGGTTCCGCGACTGCCGCCACGAGCAGGAGCCCGGGTGCGCAGTGCGGGCGGCCGTGAAGGGTGGCGGGCTCGACGCCCGGCGCGTCGAGAGCTACCACAAGCTCATCCGCGAGCTCGACGCCCTCGAGGTGCGCCAGGACGAGCAGGCCCGTCGGGCCCAGGGCCGGCGAGGCAGCAAGGCGCTCCGCGAGGTGGAACGGCTGAAGGGCCCGCGCGACCGCTGACGCCGGCACCTTTGCGACGCCCGGCCGGTCAAGAGAGCACTAGTTGCGGTGGTATTCTTGCCGCCCGGTGGCTGAGCAGGCAGCCCATCCGAGGAACCTCGGCCAGTCCGCCGTTCGCCCTTCTCACAGCCTTCTTCCGGAGTTCTCGATGCCTGCAGTCCCTTCCGCTGGCCGCGATGGTCCTCTGCGCTCGGCCGGCGGGATCGGCGGGTTCTCCCTGCGGTTCTGTCGTGACAACGGCCAGGTGGTGGTCGAGGTCACCGGCCACCTCGATGCGTCGACCACGTCCCTGCTCCTCGATCCGCTGCTCGACGTGATCGAGTCGCAGGGCAACCACAGCATCGCCATCGACCTGGACGGTGTGGCCTTCATGGATACGAGCGGGCTCCGGGCCGTGGTGTCGGTCCATCGACTGTTGGAGACCCGAGGCGGGACTCTGGTGATGCTACGGCCGACGCCGACCGTGCGCCGGCTCCTCGAGAGCACGGGCATCGACGGCGTGCTCACCGTGGTCCCGGGTCACGACGAGGCGGCCGGCAAGGCGTCCGGCTGACCCACGCTGACGCTCGGCCACGTGCGCTCAGGGTGCGTCCGTTCCGGGGTCGGTCACGAAGTCGATGAGCTGCTCCACCGCACCCACCAGTGGGGGCGCCAGGTCGGCATAGGACCTCACCGACGCCAGCACCCGGCGCCACATGGTGGCGGGGTCGCTCACGCCGAGGTGCCGGCAGACGCCGGTCTTCCAGTCCACGCCCCGCGGCACGTCGGGCCAGGCGGCGATGCCGACGGCGGCCGGGCTGACCGCCTCCCACACGTCGACGAACGGCGTGCCGGTGACGAGTACGTGAGGATGGCGCACGGCGGCGGCGAGGCGTGCCTCCTTGGAGCCGGCAACGAGATGGTCGACCAGCACGCCCAGGCGCCGGCCAGGGCCGGGCGCAAACGCAGAAACCGCCACGGCCAGGTGGTCGAGGCCGTCCAACCGTTCGACCACCACGCCCTCCACCCGCAGGTCGTCGCCCCACACCCGTTCCACCAGCTCGGCGTCGTGCACACCTTCGACCAGGATCCGTCCCGCCCTTGCCACCCTCGCCCGCCGGTCGGCCACCACCACCGAGCCCGATGCGGTGGTGGCGGGGCCCGTTGACCGCCCCCCCGCCGGGCGCACGATCGTGACGGCGGCGCCATCGACGTCGAAGGCGCCGGGCGTGTAGGGGAAAACCCGCTCCATCCCAGTCACGCCCCGCAACGTGAGCGCGTCGCGCTCGAAGCGGACGACCACCCCGCTGAAGCGGCTGGCCCGGTGCACGGCGCGCATGCCGGCCGACCCGGTCACCTCCGGGTAGGTGACCTTGACCCTGGCCGGCCCGTCGACGGGACCGGCCAGGATGCCGGCGTAGGGGTCCCACCCGCTCATGCTCCGAAGCTACCGGCGCCCACCCGGCCGGACGCGGACACCGACGAGCCCTCCCGAGTAAATAGGGTCCGGAATCCGGACCCTATTTACTCGAAAGCGGTGGCCGGGGCGCCGGGCGCCGGCACCAGGACGGTGAGCGCCCCGGGCAGCGAGGTGAACCGCAGCGGGGCCTTGAGCCGGATGATCTCGCCGTCGAGAGCCACCTCCACGGTCGGCGAGCGCAGGCACATCTCGACCTCGCACTCCTCGCTCCGCACGATCAACGCCGAGTTCCCCGCCCGGCCGAGGAGCAGCGCCAGCACCGTTCGGGTGCGGGCCAGGGTGACGTCGGCGCGCAGCACCCGCAGGTCGAGCAGGGCCTTGTCGAGCGACCCGCGGCTCATGAGATCGGTGATGCCCTCGCCGTAGCAGCCGTTGCCCACGAACACGAGCCAGGCCCGGTACGGCCGATCGTCCACGTCGACGGCGAAGCGGTGGCCCTTGCGGGCCTGGGCCCATGCCGCCGTCACGTTGGCCATGCGCTTGGGCAGGCGCCGCTCGTGCGCGTCCCGCTCGCGCACCAGGGCGGCGTAGAAGCCGACACTGGCGTTGTTCACGAACCGCTCGCCGTTCACCTCGGCCAGATCGACCCGCCGGGCGGCGCCGTCCACCGCGCGAGCGGCATCGGCCACCGTCTCGATGCCGAGCTCGCGGGAGAAGTGGTTACGGGTGCCGGTGGGAACGGGGATGAGGGGGATGCCGGTGCCGGCCAGCAGCGACGCCACGCACCGGATGCTGCCGTCGCCACCGGCCATGGCCACGAAGTCGGGCTCCCGCTCGACGGCGGACCGGGCCAGCTCCTCCAGGTCGTCGCCCCCGCACTCGACGATCTCGTGGTCGCCGAAGTGCCCGCGCACCTCGCCCAACGGGTCCGGGAGCGGGCCCGACTTGGGGTTCACGAGAACCACGCCCCTCATCGCCGCCATGCGGCATCCTCGCACGGCCTTGCGTGCCCGAGATACCGCCCGGCTAGATCGACGGCTTCTCCTCCGGCTGGTGCTGCTCGCCATCCATTTTGATGAAGGCGAACTTCCCGTCGGGGTCGAGGATCGCCACCTCCACCTCATCGAGGTCCCTGATCCCCTGTTCGCGCGCCGCCTCGAGCTGGTACCCGCCACCCTCGGCGCTCGTCGTGCCCGTGCGGACACCGAGGAAGCCGAGGAGGCCGGCCAGCAGGAACACCGACAGCACCACCATGAAGAGACGACGGATGAAGCGGGCGCGTACGGCGCGTCGCATCGGCACCTCATCGGGAATCGTCGACAGGCCCACGCTGGGCCGTGTGCCCCGCGGAGGCTCCGGGCAAACAGAAGCGCAGCTCAGGCCGCAGGCGCCGGCGGGCGGCGGACCACGAGGACGGCCAGGTCGTCGCTGGCCAAACCGCCCTGGAACGACAGCACCGACTCCTCCACCCGGGCGGCGATGGTGGCGGCGGGCCGGCCGGCCAGGGAGGACAGGAGGGCCTTCAACCGGTGCTCGCCGTAGAACGTGCGGCCGGGGCCGCGCGCCTCGCTTACGCCGTCGGTGTAGAAGACGACGGTATCGCCGGGCACCACCTCGTGCACGAGCTCGGGGAACGAGGCCCTCGGAAAGGGCCCCACGATGATGCCGGGCACGCCCAGCTCGATCACCTCCCCCGTCGGGCGCACGAGCAGGGCCGGCGGGTGCCCCCCGGACGCGACGGTGAGCTCCCAGCGGTCGCCGTGGCGGCGCAGGCGGCTGTAGAGGACGGTGCAGAACAGGTCCGGGTACTGGCGGTGCACCGCCTCGTTGAGTATCTGCAGGATGGCGTCCGGCCGGCGCCGGCGGATGGCGGTGGCCCGGATCGTGTAGCGGACAAGGGCGGTGACCGCCGCCGCCGCCGCCCCCTTCCCGCAGACGTCGCCCAGCACGGCTCCCCAGTCGTCGCGCCCGTTCTGGAACACGTCGTAGAAGTCGCCGCCCACCTCGCTGCCGTCGCCCGCCGGGTGGTAGCGCGAAGCCAGCTCGAGCCCGGGCAGGCCGGGAAGGGTCGGTGGCAGCAGGCTGTCCTGCAGGGTGCGGGCGATGTGCACGGCGCGCTCGCGACTCATGCGCAGCGCCCGCTCGGTCTCCTTGCGAGCGGTGATGTCGCGGAGGAAGGCGGTGAAGGTTTCGCCCGCTGCGGTGTCGACGCTGGTGACCGCCAGCTCGACGGGGAACTCGTCACCGCTCGCCCGCATGCCGATCAACTCGACCCGCTTGCCGAGCACCGGCCCCCGTCCCGTCCGGAGGTACTCCTCGACCCCCCGGTGATGACGCCGGCGGAGCGAGCCGGGGATGATCACCTCGGCCAGCTGGCGGCCCAGTACCGCGTCGCGGGTGGAACCGAACATCGCCTCGGCGGCCGGGTTGAACTCGGTGATACGACCCTGGGCATCCATGCCGACGATGGCGTCGAGGGAGACGGCGATGACGGCTCTGGCCTGGGCCTCGCTCTGCACCAGTGCCAGCTCCGATGCGGCCAGCTGGGCCGCCCGCCGCTCGGCGTCCTCCAGGGCGCTCTCCAGCCGGAGCGACTGGGTCAGGACGGCGTCGCCGCGCACGCCGACCAGCTGTTCGGCGGTCGCCGCAAGCGATCGCAGGTACCACCCGGCGTTGTCCGGCGGGCCGGTCCGGACGGGGCCGTCCGGGTCACTGTCCGACTCGAAGACACGGCCTCCCTCGGCAAAGGGCAGCAGGGCCAGCTTGACGCTGAGGGCGACGGAGCGGAAGAGCTGCGCCGTGTCCTCGCTGATCGCCGTGCGGGAGAACAGGATGACGGCGAACATCGAGCCCGGCGGCAGCACCCCGCCGAAGCCCAGGACCGACTTCACGCCGTAGCGGAGAACGAAGGCCTCCTGGGCGGGGACGAACGGGCTGCCCACCGCGTCGGGTACGTGGAACACGTTGAACGAGCGCCGGTCGAGGTCGACGAACAGCTCGGGATGGGGCTCGACCACCTCGTGGACCTCGAGCCCGAGTTGCTCGACCAGTTGCTGGATCATGGGGAAGTGGCGGACGGCGTCGCCGCTGTCGAGCGGGATGACGCCATGGGCGAGCGACGCATGGCGGTCGTTCCACAGCGCTTCGTCGCCGGCGGTGCCGAGCAACGTGAGGCAGGGCACGCCCCGCCGGCTGGGCCCTGGCCCCGCACGGGCACGGGCCTGGAGGCCCGGTTCGAGGTGCTCGAATGGGTGCACCTTGTACAGGCGCACGAGCGCGCAGGAGGGACCCTGCAGCTCCTTGTCAATCAGGCTGTCGCGCAGGAAGGAGACGATGCCCCGGGCGGCCGACTCCATCGACGTGGCGCCGGCCGCGGCGGTCCGGACCCCGTTGCTGCACCGCACCATGTCGCTCAGGGTGAAACCCGCAAGCTCGAACACGCCCGCTCAGCTTACGAGTCGTGAATGCACCTGGGCGGACCCACCCACGCGCCCGCCCGCTTCGGCCCCTACATTTGCAGGCATGACCGACACCTCCGGCACGCCGGACGACATCGTCCCCGACGAAGTGCCCGACGCCGACCGCGCCGAACAGGAGCAGCAGGCCATAGCGCTGGATTTCTCCAACGACCCGCTGTCCATCCCTCCGGACGTGCCCGAGGCCGACGCCATCGAGCAGGCCCTTCCCGGCCCCCTGCCCGACGAGGACGACGCACCCGTCTGATCCCGGACCAGGCCGTGGCCGGGTCGAGTTCCGCCGTCGCGACCTTCGGGGGCGGGACCGGGGGTCGTCTACTACGCCCCCGACGAGCGGGTCACCAAACCCCGACGAACTGGCCCGGACGCGCACATACCGGGAAGCCTGCGCAAGGCGGCTTTCCCGGTATGTGGGGCTCCCGGGGGGCGGGACAATTGCATCTTGCCCAGCATCCACCGGGGCCAAACACGATCTCCGGAAATTTTCTCGGACGTCAGCCGGGCGGGGCGATGGTGTCGTCGACGGGCTGGTCCTTGTCGGCGTCACCCTCCTCGATGAACGTGTCCTCCCCCTGGTCCAGGGGATCGCCGACCCGCCGGCGGACCTCCTCGATGTCCTCCTCGAGGGCCTGCAGGCGGTCCTTCCCGTCCGCCGGCTCGTCACCCTCGCCGTCCCCGTCGTCGCCCTCGCCGTCGTCCGGGTCACCCGCACCGGCGCCCTCCGCCGCCTCGGCCTCGTCGCCAGGGGAGGCCGCAGCCGCCGCGTCCGCCGACGCGTCGTCGGCTGGGCCCGCCTCCTGCACCTCGTCCTCTGCCTGGTCCGTCCCGTCCTCAGCCTGGTGGTCTGTCATGGCCGGGCTCTACCCAGGGACCTGCCCCTCCCACGCATCGGGCCGTCCCCCCTCGCCCCGCAACGACCGGGCGCAAGCCACCCCGGCGGTGGCGCCCTTGGCCGCCGCCACCTGGACGAGCTGGAGCCCAGGGGTGATGTCGCCCGCCGCGTACACGCCGGGCACCGACGTGGCCGCCTCGCCGTCCACGTCGATGCAGCCCTCACCGGTGAGGCGGCAGCCGAGCTGGACGGCCAGGCCGGTGCGGGGCTCGTGGGCGATCGAGAAGAAGGCCAGCTCGCACGGCACCACCCCGGCGCCCCGGAGGCGCACGCCCTCGAGGTTGCCGCGCTCGCCCAGGAGCTCGACCGCGTCGTCCTCCATGACGGCGATGCCGGCCTCGGCGAGCCGGCGACGGCAGGACTCGTCCCCCTCGAAGGCGTGGCCGTCGGTGACGATGGCGACGCTGCGGGCCCAACCGAGCAGGGTGAGGGCGAAGTCGGTGATGTCGTCGCTCCAGCCGAACGCCACCACCCGGGTGTCCCTGGCCTCGTAGCCGTCGCAGGTGGGGCAGTGGAAGACGCTGGCCCCGTAGTGCTCGAAGAAGCGCTCCACCTCGGGGAAGACGTCGCGCACACCGGTGGCCAGCACCAGCCGCCGGGACCGCAGCCGCAGCCCGTTGTCGACCACGACCGTGAACGTGCCGTCCTCCTCGCGGCGGACCCGCGAGGCCTGCCCGGCGCACAGGTCGGCCTCCTCGTAGCGCTCGAGCTGGCGGCGGGCCCGCTCCAGCAGGTCGCCGGGGTGCATCGGGTCCTCACCGAGGTACCCGTGGGCCAGCTCGACCCACTTGTTGCGGGGCTCGCCGCCGTCGAGCACCGCCACCGAGCGCCGGTAGCGGGCGATCCACGTGCCCGCCGCCAGCCCGGCCACCCCTCCGCCGATGACCACCGCGTCGTACCGCGCGTCGCCGTCGGGCGCCGTCATCCCCCGCCCCGGGCCAGGACGGCGACGGCGTCGGGCGCCAGCCGCAGGGTGGCGTCGGGCCCGAGCTCGACGCCCTCGGTGGCCAGGACGATGCCGCCGTCCGCAGGGAGGTCGGCGGGGAGCACGCCGAGGTTGCCGGCCACGGTGATGGGTCCCCGCCGCACGACGAGCCAGCCCGCCTCGTCGCGGAACTCGCACCCGATGGCGTCGAGGCGACCGTCGGTAAGGGCGGGGACGGCCCGGCGCAGCTCGATGAGGCGGCGGTGCCAGTCGAGGACGGCGGCGTGCTCGTTGCGGTCGAGCTCGGACCAGTCGAGCTTGGACCGCTCGAAGGTGGCGGGGTCCTGGGGGTCCGGGACATCGGCCGGCTTCCAGCCGAAGGCCACGAACTCGGAGCGGCGGCCCCCGCTGACGGCGCGACCGAGGTCCGGGTCGGCGTGGTCGGTGAAGTACTGGAACGGCGTGCCCGCCCCCCACTCCTCGCCCTGGAACAGCATCGGCACGAAGGGCGACGTGAGGACGAGGGCGGCGGCCAGGCGCAGGCGGCCCGGCGACATGAGGGCGGCGCTGCGCTCGCCCTGGGCCCGGTTACCCACCTGGTCGTGGTTTTGGGCGTAGCCGACGAAGCGGTGGCCGGACAGGGCGGGATCGTGGCGGCCGTGGCGGCGGTTGCGGTAGGGCGAGCGGTCGCCCGCGTATACGAAGGCCCGGCGCAGGGCCTTTTCGACGTGGGCCAGGGAGCCGAAGTCGGCGTAGTACCCGTCCCGCTCGCCGGTGAGGACGGCGTGGACGGCGTGGTGGAAGTCGTCGCTCCACTGGGCGTCCATGCCGTAGCCGCCGACCTCGCGGCGCCGAACCACGCGGGGGTCGTTGAGGTCGCTCTCCGCCACCAGGAAGAGAGGCCGCCCGAGCGCAGCGGCCAGCGCCTCGACCCGTTCCCCCAGCTCCTCGAGCAGGTGCACGGCGGAGGTGTCGAGGATGGCGTGGATGGCGTCGAGCCGCAGGCCGTCACAGTGGTAGTCGCGCAGCCACATGAGCGCGTTGTCGACGAAGAAGGCCCGCACCTCGTCGCTGCCGGCGTCGTCGAGGTTGACGGCCTGGCCCCACGGCGTGGCATAGCGGTCGGTGAAGTAGGGGCCGTACGCGCCCAGGTGATTCCCGGCCGGGCCGAGGTGGTTGTAGACGACGTCCATCACCACGCCGAGGCCGCGGGCGTGGCAGGAGTCGACCAGCCGCTTCAGGCCCTCGGGACCGCCGTACGCGTGGTGCGGGGCGTAGAGGTCGACGCCGTCGTACCCCCAGCCCCGGCACCCGGGGAACTGGGCCACCGGCAGGAGCTCGACGACGTCGACGCCCAGGTCCACCAGATGGTCGAGTCTGCCGATGGCGGCGTCGAACGTGCCCTCGGGCGTGAACGTGCCGACGTGCAGCTCGTACAGCACGGCCGACGGCAGGTGGATGCCCCGCCAGGCCGCATCGCTCCACGCGAAGGCGGCGTGGTCGACGGTGCGGGACGGGCCGTCTACGCCGACCGGCTGCCACGGCGAACGGGGATCGGGCAGCGCCGGGCCGCCGTCGAGGCAGAAGCCGTAGTCGGTACCCGGCCCCGCTTCGGCGACATCGGCCTCGTGCCATCCTCCTCCCGCCGCCGCCATCGGCACCCGCCGGCCAGCCACGTCCATCTCCACCGTCGTTGCTTTGGGCGCCCACACCCGGAACGAGCTCATCTGAGCCACCCTTCCCCGATCCGGTGGCAGCCACCCGGCCAGACCACCGTTCTGGCCGCGGAATCGAGCGCCCTGGGGCGCGATTCTGTTGCCAGAACGGTGGTTGGACCGGTCACGACGGGTCGCCAACGCGCTCGAGGAGGGCGACCGGGGAGGTGGCGAGGAGGCCGGCGACTGGGAGGGGGCCGCCGTTCACCGGATTGCCCATGAGGACGTTGCGCCAGGCGCCGGCCGGCAGCTCGACGACCGTGTTACCCCACGCGCCGTCGAGGCCGATGACCAGGCGGGGCACGATCGTGGCGACCTGACCGCCACGGCAGAAGGCCACAACGTGGCCCGCCTTGGCGCCGGAGACGGCGAGCGGCGTGTAGGTCGACCCGGCACTGAACGCCTCCGGGCGGCGGCGGCGCAGGTGCAGGGCCTCGCGCACCACGTGCAGCTTCGGCAGGCCGTCGTCGGGCCGTGACCACACAGCAGCCGAGTCGAGGCCGGCCAGCTCGGCGAGCAGCCGGCGACGGAACTCGTAGTCGACGGGGCGGCGGTTGTCGGGGTCTACGAGGCTGAGGTCCCACACCTCGCTGCCCTGGTAGGTGTCGGGGATGCCCGGGGCGGTGAGCTTCACCAGCGTCTGGGCCAGCGACGTCACCCGGCCGGGCGCCACCAGTGGCTCGGCGAAGGCGCCCAGATCGGCCTGGAACGCCTCGTCCTCCAGCACGCCGTGCACGAATGCAGCCAGGGCGGCGTCGTAGTCGGGGGCAGGATCGATCCACGACGTGTGGGCCTTGGCCTCCTTGGCCGCCTTCTCCATGTAGGCCGCCGCCCGGTCCGCCGTCAGCGGCCACGCGCCGACGAGCGTCTGGTACAGCAGGTACTCGGCGTTGGCGTCGGGGAGGTCGGGCCCGGCCCGGTGGCGCGCGTTCAGGGCGCGCCAGCGCTGCACGGCTTCGGTCCACGTCCCCGGCATCTCCGACAGGAGATGGAGGCGCGCCCGCACGTCCTCGCTGCGCTTGGTGTCGTGGGTGCTGGTGGCCAGCATCGACGCCGGCCACCGGGCGGCAGCCTCCTCGCAGCCGCGGTGGAACGCTTCGACGGACGTGCCCCACTCGCCGGGCGAGTCACCCACCTCGTTGAGCGACACGAGCGGCACGTACTCGTAGAAGGCGGTGTCCTCCACGCCCTTGGCCATCACCGGCCCGGTGAGCTGCTGGAAGCGGGCCACCAGGTCGGCCTCCACGTCACCGACGGAGCCGGGCAGGCCGGGCGCGTCGGACGTCGCGCGCCGGCGCAGGAGCAGCAGCTCGGCCAGGAACGTGAAGAGCTCGGCGTCGATCTCGGGACGGCGGGCGGCGGCGTCGGTCACCGCCTGCTCCACATGGGCCACGTCGTCGTCGCTCACCCGGCCGTCGGCCGGCTGCACGTAGGTCCGGTAGACGGGAAAGCCGGCGACGACCTCGCGCAGCGCCTCGTGGAGATCGTGGCGGGTGTAGTCCCGGTAGCGGCGGTGGCGCTCGCACACCTGCACGAACAGCCCGGTGAGGCGATTCAGGTCGGCGGCCAGGATCTCCCGGAGGGCCACGTGCTTCTTGGCCAGCACGACCTCCTCGAAGTCGGTGGGGAGGCCGGTGAGCCCGCCGTACAACGCCAGCAGCGGCTCGCGGCCCGCCGGGTCCACGAACAGACCGCCGACCCGGCCCAGGAAGTCGTAGCCCGTGGTGCCGGCCACCGGCCACGTGTCCGGCAGGCGCTCGCCCGGCTCGAGGATCTTCTCCACCACCACCCACGCGCCGCCGGTGGCGTCGTGGAGGCGGTCGAGGTACCCCTCGGGGTCGAGCAGGCCGTCGGGGTGGTCGATGCGGAGGCCGTCGATCACTCCCTTCTCCAGCCACTCGAGGATGAGGGCGTGGGTGTCGTCGAACACCTGGGGATCCTCCACCCGCACGCCGACCAGCGTGTTGATGTCGAAGAAGCGCCGGTAGTCGAGCTCGCGCCCCGCCGTACGCCAATAGGCGAGGCGGTAGTTCTGGCGGTCGAGCAGGGAGTCGAGAGCGTCCCAGTCGGCGTTGACCCCGTCGACCCTGGCGTCCACCGCCGCCGCCAGCGCCGCGTCCGCAGCGCACAGGTCGGACAGCCGGGCCCGGTGGACCTCCTTGTCGCGGTGACGCTCGCGGACGCTCTCCCTGTCGGTGGCGGTGGCCGGCGGGAGGCGGCCGAAGGCGGCGCCCACCGACTCAAGCTCGGCCGAGCCACAGTCCTCCGACGCGGCCAGCAGGAGGCGGTCGATGGTGCGCGGCGCGACCGGGACGACGTGCTCGTGGTAGTGCACGGTGAAGGAGCCACCCTCCCGCTGCAGGCGGAACTCCCCCGCCTCCAGCACCCGGCCGTAGTGGTCCCCGAGGATCGGGAGCAGGACGGTGTGGCGGAGCTTGGACTCGGGCGGGTCCCAGTCGACGTCGAAATAGGCGGCGTAGATGCTGGCCGGGCCGTTCTCCAGCACGTCCCACCACCACGCGTTCTCCCGGCTCCCGATCGCCATGTGGTTGGGCACCACGTCGAGAACCTGGCCGAGGCCCGCTCCACGGAGCGCCTCGCACATGCGGGCGTGGCCGGCCTCACCGCCGAGCTCGGCACTGACCCTGTGGTGGTCGACCACGTCGTAGCCGTGGGTGCTGCCTGGAGCGGCCTGGAGCACCGGGGAGGCATAGAGGTGGCTGATCCCGAGGTCGGCAAGGTAGCCGGCGATGGCGGCCACCTCGTCGAAGGTGAAAGCGGGCGACAGCTGGACCCGGTAGGTGGACGACGGGCCGAGCGCGGCGGGAGCCGGTCGGCCGGTGGGCGGCTCAGCCGCCACGGCGGAGCAGGACCAGCGAGCGGTTCTCCACGGCCAGCGTGTCGCCCGCCTTGCACTGCGTGCCCTCGTCGAACGAGTCGGCCGTGTCCAGCACCTTGACCCACCGCTCGCCGTACTGCTCGGACGGCACAACGAAGTCGACCACCTCGAAGTGGGCGTTGAAGAGGACGAGGAACGAGTCGTCGGTGATCCGCTCGCCGCGGGTGCCGAGGTCGGGGATGGCGTCGCCGTTCAGGAAGACGCCGACCGTCTTTGCGTAGCCCTCGCGCCAGTCCTCGTCGGTCATCTCCGTGCCTTCGGCCCGGAACCAGGCGATGTCGGAGACGTCGGCGCCGTGGATGGGTTGACCCTGGAAGAAGTGCCGGCGGCGGAACACCGGGTGGGACTTGCGCAGGTTGATCAGGCGCTGGGTGAACGCCACGAGGGCGCCGTCCTGCTTCTCCCAGTCGAACCACGAGACCTCGTTGTCCTGGCAGTAGGCGTTGTTGTTGCCGCCCTGGGTGCGGCCCATCTCGTCGCCTCCGAGCAGCATGGGCACACCCTGGGACAACAGCAGTGTGGCCAGGAGGTTCCGCTCCTGGCGGGCCCGCAACTCGAGCACCTCTGGGTCGTCGGTGGGGCCCTCCACGCCGCAGTTCCACGACCGATTGAAGCTCTCCCCGTCGTTGTTGGCCTCGCCGTTGGCCTCGTTGTGCTTGTCGTTGTACGAGACGAGGTCGGCCAGGGTGAAGCCGTCGTGGGCGGTGACGAAGTTCACGCTGGCGAAGGGCCGGCGCCCGCCGGACTCGTACAGGTCGGAGCTGCCGGTGAAGCGGTACGCGAACTCGTCGAGGGTCTTGTCCTCGCCCCGCCAGAAGTCGCGCACGTGGTCGCGGTACTTGCCGTTCCACTCCGACCACAGCGGCGGGAAGCTGCCCACCTGGTAGCCGCCCTCACCGAGGTCCCACGGCTCGGCGATGAGCTTGACCTGGCTCACCACCGGGTCCTGCTGGATGAGGTCGAAGAACGCCGACAGGCGGTCCACCTCGTGGAACTGGCGGGCCAGCGCTGCGGCCAGGTCGAAGCGGAACCCGTCCACGTGCATGTCGGTGACCCAGTACCGCAGGCTGTCCATGATCAGCTGCAGCACGTGCGGGTGGCGCATGTCGAGGCTGTTGCCGGTACCGGTGGTGTCGTAGTAGTAGCGCATGTCATCGTCGACCAGCCGGTAATACCCGGAGTTGTCGATGCCCTTCATCGACAGGACCGGGCCCATGTGGTTGCCCTCCGCCGTGTGGTTGTAGACGACGTCGAGGATCACCTCAATGCCCGCCTCGTGCAGGGTCTTCACCATCTGCTTGAACTCCTGCACCTGCTGGCCCATCTCACCGGTGGCGCTGTACTCGTTGTGGGGCGCCAGGTAGGCGACGGAGTTGTAGCCCCAGTAGTTTCGCAGTCCCTTCGACTCGAGGTGCGAGTCGTGGATGAACTGATGGACGGGCAGCAACTCCACCGCCGTCACGCCGAGCATCTGGAGGTAGTCCACGATGGCCGGGTGGGCGATGCCGGCGTAGGTGCCCCGCAGCTCCTCGGGCACGCCCGGGTGGCGCATGGTGATGCCCTTCACGTGCATCTCATAGATGACGGCCTCGTGGTAGGGCGAGGCGGGAGGCCGGTCGTTTGCCCAGTCGAAGTACGGGTTGGTGACCACCGCCTTGGGCATGGCCGAGGCGCTGTCGGCCAGGTTCACGGTGTCGGGAGCACCGAAGCGGTAGGGGAACACCGCCTCCGACCACTTCACCTGGCGCTCGACCGCCTTCGCGTAGGGATCGAGCAGCAGCTTGGCAGGATTGCACCGGTCGCCATTGGCCGGGTCGTACGGGCCGTGGACCCGGAACCCGTAGCGCTGGCCCGGCCCGACGCCGGGCAGGTAGCAGTGCCAGCAGAAGGCGGTGACCTCGGGCAGGAGGATCCTGTTCTCGCCTGTCTCGTCGAACAGGCACAGCTCCACCTTGTCCGCCACGCCGGAAAAGACCGAGAAGTTGGTGCCGGCGCCGTCGTACGTCGCGCCGAGTGGATAGGGGTGGCCGGGCCAGACCTGCATGGGGCACGCTAACGCACGTCCTCCGTGTCGCAGGCATGCGTCAGGCGCCCGCGAAGGGGGAACAGGTCAGGTATGGACGACACGCAGACCGATCCGCACGACGACTCGGTGACGAGCGTTCCGCTGCCCACCAACGTGGGCGACGGAGCCGACAAGGTGATCGCCCAGCAGAACCAGAGCCCCGAGGTGGCGGCGGGCGGCGGCGAGTGGCCGTCCCCTGACACGCCGGCCACGGGGCCGGCGCCCGGCACGGCCGGCGTCCCCCACACCCGCACGGCAGCGGAAGGCAACGGCCCCGACCGCAACCCGCAGAGCCCGGCCTCCGACGACGAGGACGGTGCCTTCCCGCCGATGCGCGAGGTCCTCGACGCCCACCCGGTGGCCGGCGGCTCGCAGTCCGCGGCGGACGACGACGAGACCGATCGGGAAGGCGACGCCGAACAGTCCGTCCACGGGTGGGGCGGTAGCCGGCTCCCCTGAAGGGATCGGGCGGCTACCTGACGGAAGCGGGTACCGGCCGGCCACGCCGGTTTGCAGATTCGACGCCTGCCTCGCCGCACCACAGCTGCGCTACCTTCACTCGCCGTGCCGCGAACCACGGGTGAGCACTGGATGAGCACGACAGACGCATCGGCGTACCTCGGCGTCAATCTGCGCACCCTCTACCGCCTGATCGACCAAGGCCAACTCCCCGCCTACAAGCTCGGACGGCTGATTCGCCTGCGCACGGCCGAGGTCGAGGCCTATGACAAGAGCGCCCCAGGGGACGGCCCGGAAGGCGAGGGCTGACGACGGAGCGCGGGAGCTGATTACCGACCCCGGCAGTCGCGGCGAGGGGAGGACCCAACGCCAGCGGATGCTCGCCGGTGATCCCTACATCGCCGACAGCGTCGCGGAGCTGGTGGCCGAGAGCCAGCGGGCCAGGCTGTTCATCGAGCAGTGCAACCGCACCCCGGCCGACGCCGCCACCGATCAGCGCCGCATTTTGGAGGAGCTCCTGGGCGCGTTCGGGGCGGGGTGGTGGCGACCGGCAACCCGGCGAGGGTCATGCGGGAGATGTAGTCGGCCCTCGGACCGCCCGTCAGAACGGCACCCCTTGGGGCGGCCTCGGAGGGGCTCTGCGCACGCCTCCAAGCGCCGCCAAATATGGGCGTAGACCCCTGATTTGGAGCGTTCGGCGTCTTCCTCCAGCAGCCGCCAGTAGCCGCCAGATTCTTTCCGAAGTGGAAACAGAGTGGGATCCCCGGGTGAGAGCACTCAGGTTTCTGCCACCTGGGGCCCTGCATCGACCGCCCCCAGACGCGCCATTATGACGTGAGGACCTGCAGTTCGATGCTGCGCACCTAACACCCCCGAAACACAACAATCTCCGTGACCGCCCGCCGAGGTTGGAGCAGTGCATCCACACAACGCATCGCCCAGCCAACCCGGATACGAAATGAGAGGCTCACCGGCGGCCGGAGAAAGGGAGGTACTGATCTCACTTCCGGTGATCTCAGCGAGCGCAGCCAGAAACTCAACCGCGAAGGCGTTTTGACTCACCTGTCCGTCGTCTCGCCGGCCCCGTCCATCAGGGTAAGGACTTCGTCGTGATCCGCTCTCCCGACGTGTATCGGGCGGTCGGCCCCTACGGAGTGGCGGCTGTCGTGAATGCGCTTTGGCGCGGCGGCCACGATGGCAGCAGCGGATCAAGGCTGCGCTCGCCCCGGATGGCATCCTCAACCCAGAAAAATGGATCTGACGGCGAGGCACGAGGAACGGGCTTCGGCGGCTCGCCGGCACGCCGACCGCCGAGGCCCGGCCGCTCACTCGGTCGCGGCGACCGACAGGATCGCGTCGGCGGCGCGGTCGACGTCGGCGCTCGTCGTGGCGGCCCCGCAAACCGAGATCCGCATCGCTGCCTCGCCGCGGCGCGTCGTGCCGCTGAGCCAGCAGGTGCCCTCGGCTTGGACGCCGCGCACGATTGCCTGTGTGCGCTCGGTCGATCCAAAGCTGACGAGCACCTGGTTGAGTACGACGTCGTTGAGGACGCGGGCACCGTGGAGGCCGTCGAGCCGCGCCGCGAAGTGCGTGGCGAGGTCGCAGCAGCGGTCCACGAGATCGGCGATGCCGGCGCGACCGAGGTGTCGGAGCGCGGCGTACACGGCGACGCCGCGCGCCCGTCGGGAGAACTCCGGTGTCCAGTCGACGGGGTCGCGGGGCGGCTCGGCGCCCTCCGCGTACTCCAGGTACGGCGCGCGCACCGCCATGGAGCGCCGGTGCGGCGCGGGATCGGCGACCGCGACGAAACCGCTGTCGTACGGGACGTTCAGCCACTTGTGGGCGTCGGTGGCCCACGAATCCGCGGCCTCGTTCCCCTCCAGCAGCTCGCGACGCCCGGGGCTGGCTAGCGCCCAGAGCCCGAACGCGCCGTCGACGTGGGCCCATGCGCCGTGATCGTGCGCGACCGCGACGATGTCGCCGATCGGATCGATCGCGCCGGTGTCGATGTTGCCGGCCTGCGCGCAGACGATCGCCGGGCCGTCGCCGTGACCACGCAGGCGCTCGCCGAGCTCCTCGGGGTCCATGCGTCCCTCCTCGTCCGCGCCCACCGCGACCACGGAGCGGCGCCCAACACCGAGCAGGCGCAGCGCCCGGTCGACCGGTGATGTGGCGCTCGGCGCCGACGAAGACGGTGACCGGCGGGGCGCCGAACAACCCGTCCTCGCCGAGATCCCAGCCGGCGCGGCCGAGCACCGCCTCGCGAGCTGCGGCCAGCGCCGTCACGTGTGCCATCTGGCAGCCGGTGACGAAGGCGAACGACGCCGTCGGCGGCAGGCCGAGGACATCGAGCAACCACCCTCCCGCTACCTCCTCGGCGACGGTCACCCCTGGGCCGCCGACGTAGAGGCCCGCGTTCTGGTCCCACGCCGAGGTGAGCCAATCTGCCGCGACGGCGACCGGCAGGCTGCCGCCGATCACGAAGCCGAAGTAGCGGGGTCCCGCCATCCCGACGATCGCGTCACCGATCCCGAGGACGAGCTCGTCGATGACGGCCGTCGCCTCGATCCCTCGTTCGGGCATCGGCCCCCCGAGCGCCGCGCGCAGCGGCTCGACGGGAACGGGCGGCCCCACGGGGCGCGTGGCGAGCGACCTCCGGAAGTCGACGGCGTGCGCGGCGGCCAGCCCGAGCACCGCCTCTGTCTCGGACGGGCTCATCGAACGGCGATGTCGCCGGACGGGCAGTACCCGCGGAGCACGTCGAGGACCCCGCCGTCAGCTCGGGATGACGCCGAGCTGTTGCATGAAGCTGAGCTGGTCCATGCTCAGCCAGTGCTCGACGATACGATCGTCGCGCACCCGCATGATGTCCACGAACTGCAGCGTCACGTGCCGACCCGTCGGTGGAAGGTCGCCGAGCGGCCCCGTGTGGGTGCCCCTCAACGTCTTCTTCGTGACCACTTGATCGCCCTCGGCGATCATGTCGTCGATCGTCCACGCCGAGTCGGGGAACGCGCTCAAGAAGCCGAACAGGAACGCCTTCGACCCGTCCCGGTCGGCCGGCACGCCGGGGGGTGAGCTCAAGTTCACGAACGCCGGATCGTTCAGCTCGTCGAAGGCTTGCTCGTCCTCACTCCGAGCGACGCCCAGGATCGGGTCCAGCGGGGACCACCTCGCGTCGCCTGCCCTTGACGCCTGCGCCCGACCGCGAAGTCGTCCCGGGAGCAGGAGCGTGTGCAGCGCGTGGCGCGTAAACGACGCGTGCGTCAGGATGGTTTCAGGCCGAATGAAGGAGGTGAGTCGTGATCCATGTGCGCCGGTGGTGGCCTGTTCCGGTGATGGTCGCGATCTCGCTCGTTGTGCAGAAGGTCTTCTTCGAGAGCCGCTACGACGTGTCGGGCCATGCGGCCGAGCATCTCTCGAGCGCCAGCGCAGCGTTTCCGGCCTTCGCCCTAGTGGCGATTCTTCTGTATGTGACGCCGCGAGCGCGCCGTCAGCCGCTCGTGCTCGTCACCAGCGCGACTTGGCTCCTGGGTACCGTACTGGTGCTCGTAGGCAACGTTCGGGTCGTGGACGCTCTCGTTGGTGCCGGCTTGGGCGACACGCCAACGTCGCAGCTCGTGGAAGACGCCACCATTGACTCGGCGCACGATCTGGCAAACCTGGCGCCGTGGCTGGCTGTCCTGGCCGCTCTCGCCTTGACCGCGGCGCTCCGGCGATACCGACACGTAAGCGGCCGTGTGGCAATCGGCGCGGCGGTGCTGAGTGTGATCTTCCCGCCGTGGATCATCCCGGGAGCAGGAGTGCTCGTCGTCACGATCGCGCGATGCATCGCGTACCGCTCGTCCCAAGCCGATCGACGCCTCTCCGACAGCGCGAGCGTTACGGCCGACCCATAACACCGGCGTGAGGGTGCTCGCCACGCGCCGTTATGTCGTGTCCCGTGGTCGAGCCGGCTCGAGTTACGGAGCGTGTTATGAGGCGGTCCTCAAAGCGCACCCCGCCGGTTTCCGGGTGGTCCGGAGTGACCGCCGACTGGCACCCGCCTGCTCCGGTTCCCCAACGGGCTGCCACGGGCGCTGAACAACGTTCGCCATCGCCGCTGGTGATCACGGTCAGAGCGGTTGACTTGCGCGGCATTCGTGCGACGGGAGGAGCGCAAAGTCCTTCATCCGACTGGCTCGCGGCACCCCGTGACAAGTCCAGCGTCCGACAAGGGCCCAAAACGTGTCAGCACCTATTGCCCTACCTGTTCGATAACGCTACCTTTAGGGCACATGCCGGGGAAACTCCCAGGGGGGAATGAAAGGACGAAGTGGACTAATGCGTAAACTGTTTTTCGCTTTGCTCGCGTGCTCGTTGCTGACCCCAGTTGCCTCCGCGGCTGCCGATCCGAACTTGCCCGACGTACCCCGCCACCGTCACTTCGTACTGGTGCCCTCGGGGGACCTGAGGCAGGTTGGACCACGGTTGTGCGACGATGACTCGCTTCAGGCCGCCTTCAACCAGTTCCACAACAATGTCCACCGCGGTGCACCGGGTCTCCAGAACGGCGAGGGCGCCGAAATCAGAGCGAGTAGGTGTTAGTAGAGCTACTGACGACTGGACGGCCGGCCCTTTTCAGGGGTCGGCCGTCCGCGAGCCGCACACGTCAAGACGGCTTCGAGAACCTGTGACAGCGCGAGGCCACCGCCGGCCCGGCCCTCACGCATCGGGTCGCTTGAGTAATCGACGACGCTCCGATGCGCGGACGTCGCCGCCAAGGACGTCGGCCCAGCACAGGGTTCTGTCCGGCAGGTACGGACTCCTACCCCCACCGAGCCCGTCCGCATCGACTGTGAAGCGCAGCCGGGCAGGGCCAGTCCGAAGAACACGCAGCTAGCCTTGAGGCAGTGGCCAGCGCGGCGGAGTAGGCATGGAGTTCCGGGTACTGGGCTCGCTCGAGGTCCGGCGAGGCGACGACCTCGTCGATATCGGCAGTAGCAACGAGCGAAAGATCCTTGCCGCGCTGTTGGTGGACGCCAATGCCGTCGTGTCGACCTCCCGCTTGATCGAAGTCGTCTGGGGGGACGCCCCGCCGGACTCTGACCGCAACGCGCTCCAGACCTATGTGGCCCGCCTCCGGCGCCGGCTCCGGAATGCCGCGACGCCAGCCCCCATCGTCACGCGGCCCCCTGGGTATGCGATCGAGCTGCGCGCTCACCAGCTCGACTCCCTGCAGTTCCGCGAGCTGCTGGATCAGGCACGAGCGACCTTGCCCGTGGACCCAGCCCGAGCGCTCGAGATCCTCGACGACGCCTTGGAACTGTGGCGGGGCCCAGCGTTCGCCGAGTTCGCTGACGACGACGTCGCCCGAGCCGAGGCAGCTTGCCTCGAGGAGCTCCGACAGACGGCGGTAGAGAATCGCGTCGAAGCGCTGCTCGCGCTGGGGCGCAGCGCTGACGCCGTGAGCGTGCTGGAGGGCGTCGTCGCCGCCCATCCGGTCAGTGAGCGGCCCCACGCGCAGCTCATGCGGGCGCTCGCGCGCTGCGGACGGCAAGTCGACGCCCTCCGGCTCTACCAGCGCTTCCGAGAGCGTCTAGCCGACGAACTCGGTCTCGAACCTTCGGCCTCCCTGCGCGACCTTGAGGGTCACATCCTCACCCAGGCGCCACACGTGGCACCCGCCGAACCACCCCCTCCTCCACCTCGGACCGAGGGCAACCTGGCCCCGGCCATCACCACGTTCGTGGGCCGAGAGGACGACGTCGCCGGGCTTGTCGGCCTGCTCACGCGAGCACGGGTGGTGACCCTGGTGGGGGTAGGAGGGGTGGGCAAGAGTCGTCTCGCCCTGCGCCTGGCCGAGACCGTGGCGCCGACGTTCCCGGATGGGACCTGGGTCGTCGAGCTCGCCCGGCTGAGCGCACCGGAGGCCGTGCCCCATGCGGTCGCTGCCGCTCTGGGCGTAGCCCTGCCCGCTGCGGGCGACCCCTCGGATGCGCTGGTGGATGCCCTTCGGCCCCGCCGGGTGCTGCTCGTCGTGGACAACTGCGAACACGTACTCAACGCCGCCTCAGGCCTGGTGGAGACGCTGGCCCGCCGCTGCCCCAAAATCACGGTCGTGGCCACCAGCCGCGAACGCCTGGGCGTGGGGGGCGAGCACGTCTGGCCCGTGCTCCCCCTGCCGGTCCCGCCCCCGACGGCGAGCGAGGGAGACGTCGAGGCGTCGTCAGCGGTGGCGCTCTTCCTGGACCGGGCCCGCGCCGCTCGTGCTGACTTCCGCCTCGACGACGCCAACACCGCCGCTGTGGTCGAGATCTGCCGAGGACTCGACGGCCTGCCCCTCGCTCTTGAGATCGCCGCTGCCCGGCTGGGTGTCCTCACTGCGCACGACCTGGCTCAGCGCTTACGTGATCGCTTCGCTCTCCTGACCGCTGGACCCCGGGGTGAGGGCGAACGGCACCGCACGCTGCGCGCTCTGGTCGACTGGTCGTACGGATTGCTCGACGAGGCCGAACGGGCGGCGTTCGATCGGCTCTCGGTCTTCGCCGGGGGCTGGACGCT